>JAEEGF010683319.1_pt1 | contig 16283 bp, 14 predicted proteins | sample 9134171 | NCBI WGS metagenome assembly JAEEGF01 (sample SAMN16246542, study PRJNA631951) | gut metagenome | biome: gut microbiome; feature: rumen; material: AP-attached | host: Bos | place: Iran: Karaj | collected 2018-10
ATCGGTATTACCATGAATCTGTATGTTCATATTACAGAGGATGAAAAACATAGAGAAATTGACTTAGTGGCTGACGCTTTAAAAGTGGTATAAAACTTGATGCGAAATTCATCTCCGTGGTACTCGATGTGGTACTCGGTCAAAAAGGCATGTAGCGAAAAGCCCGTAAAATAAAGAAAACTCAAAGGAGATTATAATATTATGAAACTAGGAATCGTCGGCCTTCCTAACGTAGGAAAGAGCACACTTTTTAATTCACTTACAAATGCCGGAGCACTGGCTGCAAACTATCCTTTCGCAACTATCGACCCCAACGTGGGCGTTGTTGCTGTACCGGACAACAGACTTAAGCAGCTGGGAGATCTTTATCATTCAAAAAAGGTTACTCCCGCAACCATAGAATTCGTTGATATCGCAGGCCTTGTAAAGGGCGCATCCAAGGGAGAAGGTCTTGGAAACCAGTTCCTTGCCAATATTCGTGAGACAGACGCCATCGTTCACGTGGTTAGATGCTTCGAGGATCCCAACGTGGTACACGTTGACGGCTCTGTAGATCCCGCAAGAGATATCGAGACTATCAATCTTGAGCTTATCTTTGCAGACCTTGAGGTTCTGGAGAGGAGAATAGCCAAGGTTTCCAAGCTTGCACGTATGGATAAGGCAGCTGCAAAAGAGCTTGAGATCCTCGAGAAGATAAAGGCCACCCTCGAAGATAACAGAATGGCAAGCGAGCTTGAGCTTGATGATGAGGAAGACAGGGCATTTGTTAACAGCCTTGACCTCCTTACATGGAAGCCTGTAATCTATGCAGCCAACGTTAAGGATGACGACCTTGCAGACGACGGCGCATCCAATCCCTATGTGGGCGCTGTAAGAGAGCTGGCATCCAAATCAGGCAGTGAAGTTTTTGTTATCAGCGCTCAGATTGAGGCTGAGATTTCAGAGCTTGATGAGGATGAGAAGGCAGAGTTCCTTGAGAGCCTTGGCCTTGCAGAGTCAGGACTTGATAAGCTCATCGCAGCCAGCTACAAGACTCTTGGACTTATGAGCTTCCTTACATCCGGAGAGGATGAGACAAGAGCATGGACCATCAAGATCGGAACCAAGGCTCCTCAGGCAGCAGGCAAGATCCACACTGACTTTGAGAGAGGCTTCATCAAGGCAGAGGTTATCAATTATCAGGATCTTCTTCGCGAAGGCTCTATCGCCGCAGCCAAGGAAAAAGGCCTTGTCCGCATGGAAGGTAAAGAGTACGTGGTTCAGGACGGAGACGTTATACTGTTTAGGTTCAACGTGTGATACTGCAAATCATCGCAGCAACGCATATACAAGGTACCTTTTGCATGCTTGCATGCAAAAAGGTACTTGTATATGCGTTGATATGAGGCGCGCAGCGCCTCAACGAGGAATTCCTTTGGAATTCCGAGTCTGCGATTATAGCGAAGAAGGAATTCCTTTGGAATTCCGAGTCTGCGATTATAGCGAAGAAGGAATTCCTTTGGAATTCCGAGTCTGCGATTATAGCACAGAAGGAATTCCGAGTCTGCGATTTGATTTATTATGGAGGATTTTATGCCTGATATTATGGGGAAGATGGACATCGCATTTCCTAACATAGGTGTCTATCTTAAGAACGTACCCAAGAGCTTTTCTGTTTTTGGGTTTACCATCGCTTTGTACGGCGTTATCATCGGCCTTGGCTTTTTGGCAGCTCTTTTGCTGATTTCCAAGATCGCTGCCAAGACAGGACAGAAGGCTGATGATTACTGGGATCTGGCTATTTACATCATTATCTTTTCGATAATCGGAGCCAGGTTGTACTATGTCTTTTTTGCCTGGGACTATTACAAGAACGATCTCCTGAGCATTTTCAATACAAGGAACGGCGGACTTGCCATCTACGGCGGAGTTCTGGCAGGTTTCCTGACCCTGTATATTTACACCAGGATCAAGAACAAGGATTTCTTCCTCATCGGAGATACCATCATGCCCGGGCTTTTGGTGGGCCAGATCATGGGCAGATGGGGGAACTTCACCAACAGAGAGGCTTTCGGAGAATACACAGATTCTCTGCTGGCTATGAGACTCCCCGTTGAGGCGGTCAGATCCGGAGAGATCACCGCTCTGATGCGTGAGCACATGAGCTCAGCCACCAACTACATCCAGGTGAGCCCCACATTCCTCTATGAGAGCCTTTGGAATCTGGGAATTTTGATCATCATCCTGCTTTACATCAAGCACAAGAAGTTTAACGGAGAGATCATTCTCCTTTATCTTGGCGGATACGGCCTTGGAAGAGCCTGGATCGAAGGCCTTCGCACAGACCAGCTCAAGATGCACACCACAGGTCTTCCGGTGTCACAGATGCTGGCGATCTGCCTGATAATTTTTGCAGTAGTTACCGATGTGATAGTGAGATACAAACTTAAGTCCCGGGAAAAATAAACGCATCCCCGGAGAAACGGCAGGAGAGCATGCAGAACTATACAGATGGTAATACCCTGGTGTGCGGGCTGATCGGAAATCCCGTAAGGCACACCATGTCGCCTCTTATTCATAACAGTCTTGCTGACATGACTGACACCAACCTTGTCTACGTTCCCTTCGAGGTTCAGGCCGAGGGACTCAAGAACGCTGTGAGAGGCGCTTACGAATTGGGAATACAGGGACTTAACATCACTGTTCCTTATAAGAGTGATGTGATCCCTTACCTTAAATATGTGGATCCTCTGGCAGAGTCCGTGGGTGCGGTCAATACTCTGGTGAGAGACGAGGCCCTTAAGGGCTACAGAGGCTACAACACCGATATGACGGGGCTTTACAGGGCTATGCTCGAAGAGGGCATCAACCTGGAGGGCGAGACCGTGGTCATTCTGGGAGCCGGTGGCGTTGCCAGGCCCACAGCTTTCCTTTGCGTCAACAAGGGGGCCCGCAAGGTCTATATCCTCAACAGGACTCTTGAGAAGGCAGAGGACATCGCTGATGAGATCGGTGATGACAGAGTTATTCCCCTGGGCCTTGATCAGGTAAAAGAGATACTGGACGCAGAGGAACGTTTTCTGGCTATCCAGTGCACGTCAGTAGGTCTTTTCCCGGATGTGAACAGCGCGGTTATCGAGGATCCGGAGTTCTACAAGCACGTTCACACGGCTCTGGACGAGGTTTACAGACCGCTTGAGACCAAGTTCCTGAAGCTTGCTGCCGCAGCGGGTGCCAAGACCTTCTCAGGCCTTAAGATGCTTCTGTATCAGGGAATTGACGCCTTTGAGATGTGGAATGCCGACAGGCAGATCAATATCACACCGGAGCAGGCAGATGAGGTTTACAAGTCCCTGAGCCTTGAGGTTACAGGCGCCAGGAACATTATTCTTGAAGGCTTTATGGGTAGCGGCAAGACCACTGTTTCCGAGCTTTTGGCAAAAGAGCTGGATATGGACCTGCTAGATACCGACAAGGCCATAGAGACCACTGAGGAGCGCAGCATCAGCGATATCTTCAAGGACGAGGGCGAGGATGCCTTCAGGGATATGGAGACTGAGCTTCTTGATACAATAGTCAGAGACCACTGGCGGGATATGGTGATATCCCTGGGCGGCGGGCTTCCTCTCAGGGAGGCCAACAGAGAGCTTCTTAAGAAGGCCGGTAAGGTTGTGTACTTAAGAACACGCCCGGAGACAGTCTACGAGCGCATCAAGGGCGATACCACCAGGCCGCTTCTGAGAAGCGAGGATCCCCTTGCCAGGATCAAAGAGCTGCTGGCCGGCCGCGAGAGTATCTATGCGGAGGCTGCGGATCTTGTGGTTGATACCGACGATAAGGATGTTTCTGCCATCGTCAGTGAGATTATCAACGGACTTCAGATATGAACAAAAGAAATTACGCCAAAGAGTTAGACAGCAGAATAGAGGAGTTTGCCGGGGAGAATCGCAGGCCGACAGTTCTTTTGCACGCCTGTTGTGCACCCTGTTCCTCCTACTGCCTTGAATATTTGAGACAGTACTTTGATGTGACGGTTTTCTTCTTTAATCCCAACATCACCGAAGCTCGTGAATACGAGAAGAGGGTTGAGGAGGAGAAGAGGCTCATAGGAGAGCTTAACCGTCAGGTGGAAACCGGAGATTTTCAGGGGATGAACTCCGATGATAAGGCAGGACTCATCAAGATAATTGAAGGTCGCTATGAGCCAAAGGACTTCTATGAGGCCGTTAAGGGCTACGAGGAGCTTGGGGAAGGCTCCCTTAGATGCAGGAAGTGTTTCGAGCTGCGACTTGATGAAACCGCTAAAATTGCGGCGGAGAACGGCTTTGAGTTTTTCACCACCACGCTGACCATCAGCCCTCTTAAGAACGCTGATGTGCTTAATGAAGTGGGAGCTCTGGCGGCGGAGAGAGCAGGCATTCAGTTCCTGCCTTCCGATTTCAAGAAAAAGAACGGATACAAAAGATCCATAGAATTGTCGGGGAAATTCGGGCTCTACAGGCAGGATTACTGCGGCTGCAGCTTTTCCAAAGCCGAGAGGGAACGGGATAAATAATTCTTTATTACGTTGATCTTTTAGTATATAATTTCAGTTGTTTAAGCGATTTTTTAGGATGGAGAGTGAAAAAATGTTTTGTACTAATTGTGGAGTAGATGTAGAACCGGGTCAGAAATTTTGCAACAATTGTGGGGTTATGCTTGATCAGAACGGCGGAGCCATGGGGAAGGATGAGAACTTTGCGTCCCAGGCGCCCAAGATCACAGCAGACGGTTATGTAAATCAGTCAGACTATGATAAGACAATGCTTATAGATGAGCCTGTTAATTTCGGACAGGATCAGAATGCAGGGCAGCCCAATGATTTCGGACAGCCGCTGAATTTCGGTCAGCAGCAGAATTTTGGTCAGCCTCAGAATTTTGGTCAGCCTCAGAATTTTGGGCAGCAGCAGAACTTCGGCCAGCCCCAGAACTTCGGCCAGCCTCAGATGCAGAACGGATTCCCTCAGGGACAGATGCCTCAGGCACCTCAGCAGCCCAAGAAAAAGAAGGTTTGGCCTGTTTTCGTAGTACTTATCGTTCTTCTGATCGCTCTTGTAGTTGCGGTTATTTTTGCAGGCAATAAATTCTTTGGCCAGATGGCTGAGGAAAACGGATATTCTTCAATCGGAGAGTACTTTGCAGCTTTGAATGGTCAGGGTGCTGAAGATGACGAGGAAGAAGAGGAAGACGAGGACAAGGATAAAGACAAAGATAAGGACGACGAAGAAGAGGACGACAAGGATAAGGATAAAGATAAGGACAAAGACGAGGACGACGACAAAGACAAAGACGACGACAAAGACAAGGATGACGACAAAGACAAGGACGACGATAAGGATAAGGACAAGGACGGTGGCGACGGAAAGGATTATTCCGGAGACAGTGGCCTGACTATCTACGAGCGTGCCGCCAAGGAAGTTGAAGGTACAGAATATAGCTACAAAGACTTTGAGTTTGCATACTATTACTACGATGATCCCTACACCTTTGTAATGACCTATACCAGCTCTGACGGCGATACTGAATTTAGACCTGGTAAGGATCTGTCGGGCCTTTGCGATTACGTTGATTCAGAGGTGCTTGAATCCGGTAACACCATCAACCGCGAGCTCTTCTATAGCCTTGTGAATCATCTGATCATGGACAGCAAGTTTGTACAGGACGATGCATCACTGGAGACCTATACTGCGCTGTGCCTCTCCATGGCAGCGGAATTTGGCAGCCTGGACGTTGAGATTACAGATGTTGTTATTAACGACTCTGACCCTAATGTTTACGGATTTACAGTTCAGGTAGATGATGAATATGATACTTGGGATCTGGATCTTCATAATCGTACAATGACTATGAACTACGGACAGTCTCAATATGAAGCAACCCAGTCCGGCGGATTCCTCAATGACGAAACTCTTGCAATCTGGGTAACCGTTGTAGACTTATACTATGGTATTAACTGATAAAAGAAATATAGAAAGAAGGTTGGATTTTGGAAAAAGTACTCGAACTGATATCTAAGGAAGTAGGAGACGCCTTTGAAGCTGCCGGATATGACAGGGAGCTTGGAAGGGTGACGATTTCAAACAGGCCTGACCTGTGCGAGTTCCAGTGTAACGGAGCTATGGCAGGTGCCAAGAAATATGGTAAGGCCCCTTTTATGATCTCAGACGATGTGGCTGCAAGACTTAAGGACAACGAGATGTTTGACAGCGTTGAATCCGTTAAGCCCGGCTTTTTGAACATCATTGTCAGCGGAGATTTTGTAAGAGGATATATCGTCAGAATGCTTCATGAAAAGCACATGGGTGTAAATATGCCTGCCCATGAGCCTACATATATTCTTGATTACGGCGGACCCAACGTGGCTAAATCACTTCACGTGGGACACCTTCGTTCCGCTGTTATCGGAGAGAGTATCAAGAGAATATTAAGATACACAGGAAACAAGGTTATCGGCGATGCTCACCTTGGTGACTGGGGCCTTCAGATGGGCCTTGTTATCACAGAGCTCAAGGAGAGACAGCCCGATCTTTGCTACTTTGATCCTGATTTCAAGGGACCTTTCCCCAAGGAAGCTCCCTTTACAGTAGATGAGCTCTGCGAGATCTATCCCGCAGCCAGCGCCAAGTCCAAGGAGGACGAGGACTACAAGGCCAAGGCCATGGAAGCAACCAAGCTTCTTCAGGATGGCTACAAGCCCTACAGAGCGCTGTGGCATCACATCATGAATGTCTCTGTATCTGACCTTAAGAAGAATTACAAGAATCTTAAGGTTGATTTCGACCTTTGGAAGGGCGAGTCAGATGCTGACGAGGCCATCCCCGGAATGGTCCAGTACATGAAGGATCACGGCTATGCTCATGAGAGCCAGGGGGCACTGGTTGTTGATGTGGCAGAGGAGACCGATACCAAAGAGATTCCGCCCTGCATGATCCTTAAGTCAGACGGAGCTTCTCTTTACAATACTACAGACCTTGCTACCATTCAGCAGCGTATGGAGAGCCGCCCGCAGGGTATCATCTACGTGGTTGATAAGAGACAGGAGCTTTACTTCACACAGGTATTCAGATGTGCTCGCAAGACCAAGCTGGTTCTGCCTGAGACAGAGCTCCATTTCGTAGGCTTCGGTACCATGAACGGCAAGGACGGCAAGCCTTTCAAGACCAGGGCCGGCGGAGTAATGCGTCTTGAGGATCTCATCAACGAAATCGATGAGAAGATGTACGCAAGGATCAAGGAAGGTAACCCTGACATGGCTGAGGATGAGGCCAGGACAACAGCGCACAAGATAGCTCTTTCTGCGCTTAAGTACGGTGATCTTTCCAACCAGCCTTCCAAGGATTATATCTTTGATATAGATAAATTCACATCCTTCGAGGGAGATACAGGTCCATACATCCTCTACACAATAGTCAGGATCAAGTCTATCCTCAAGAAATATGAGGCAGAGGGTGGCAACTTCAAGGAGGCCAAGCTCGGCAATCCCGACAGCCCCGCAATGAAGGACCTTATGCTTGCAATTACAAGATTTGCAGACTCTGTGGAGAGTGCAGCAAGAGACCTTTCACCTAACAGAGTTTGTGCTTATATCTACGAACTTAGTAACGCCTTCAACAGCTTCTACCACGGAACCAAGATCCTCACCGAGGCAGACAGCTACAAGAAGGAGAGCTACATCGCACTTCTTAACGTGACACTCAAAGCCCTCGAAACAGGCATTGATCTGTTGGGATTTGACTCACCGGAGAGGATGTGAGCGATATAAGGATGCAAAGTCATATAAGGCTGTGCTTGCACAAAGCCTTATATGACCTTGCAGACTGAACGGACATGAGGCATAAGGACGATAGTCCGAATGCCGAATGGACGTAGGATTGCGGGAGCGAAGCGGAGCAATCCGTATATCGCGGAGTAAATCACAATTTACGTGCTTGCACAAGACGTAGGATTGCGGGAGCGAAGCGGAGCAATCCGTATATCGCGGAGAACAACACAATGAATGATAAACACCTTTTCAGCAACAGGAAATTATTCCTGTTGCTGATTCCTATTATAGCTGAACAATTCCTGAACTCTCTGATGGGCCTTGCCGATTCCATGATGGTCAGTAACGTTGGCTCGGAAGCCCTCTCCGGAGTGTCTTTAGTGGACTCCATCAACAACCTGGTGGTCCAGGCCTTTGCGGCTATGGCAACAGGTGGCGTCATCATCTGCTCAACCTACTTTGGCCAGAAAGACTTTAAGAGAGCCAATGAGGCAGCATCCCAGGTTATCTTTGTTTCCGGGATCCTGTCTGCCATTGTAATGGCCATATGCCTTATCTTCAGGAGAGGACTCCTTCATCTGATCTTTGGAACCATAGAGCCCGGAGTAATGAGCGCAGCGGACATTTACTTTCTGCTGAGTATCTTTTCATATCCCGGAATAGCGCTGTCTGCGGCGGGAGCGGCGGTTTTCAGAGCCCAGTCCAACACAAGACTTCCTATGAATGTTGCTATTGTATCCAACATTCTAAACGTGGCAGGAAATGCGCTGTTTATCTTTGGACTTAACATGGGAGTTTTCGGAGCAGCTCTTGCAACGCTTATTTCAAGACTGTTCTCGGCAGCGGTGCTTCTTTTTCTCCTAAGAAATGATAACCTGCAGATCAGAGTTACAAGTTACCACAGGATACGACCTGATTCAGACAAGATCAAGCGCATCCTTGCAATGGGTATTCCAAACGGAATAGAGAATTCCATGTTCCAGTTTGGCAAGCTTGCCATCCAGTCCTCGGTTTCACTCCTTGGAACCACAGCCATTGCTGCTCAGGCCATGGCTAACAACTTTGAGAATGTAAACGGTGTTGCCGGCGTGGGCGTGGGAATCGGCCTTATGACGGTGATAGGACAGTGCCTTGGCGCAGGAAGAAAAGATGAGGCTGTATACTACACCAAAAAGATGATCGGTTGGGGATATATAGCGATCCTGACGAGCTGTCTTTTTACCTATGCCATTGCAAGGCCGGTGGTTCATCTGGCAGGCATGGAAGAGAGCAGCGCGGCCCTGTGCATTTATATGCTGGGATGGATCACCATAGTTAAGCCTATACTGTGGTCTCCGTCATTCATTACTGCTTATAGCTTAAGGGCTGCAGGAGATGTGAAATTCTCCATGATAGTGGCGACACTTACCATGTGGCTGTGCAGGGTGACTCTGGCTACATTCCTGATCAGAGTTGTCGGTATCGGGCCTATGGGCGTCTGGATCGGCATGTTCAGTGATTGGGGAATCAGGGCAGTGATATTTACTATAAGACTTGCCAAAGGCAAGTGGATACATAAAGTTGTATAAGGGAGACAGGTATGAATGGTAGAACCAGAAGGCTGGGGGTTACCTTTGGGCTGATTGGAATGCCGCCACTAACTGCCGCTTTTGGAATTGTTGCATATTCCAAAATTGATGAAAATAGCATGGAGGCGGGCTTTTACGCAGTATTGGCAATCCTTGGCCTGATACTTACGGTAAGGCATTATCATGCATTTATAAAATACGTACAAAATTACATTAAGCTAAACGGTATTAAGAGCGTTTGGGAAATATTCCATGCATGCGGCATAACAACAGTCGTTGTGGCGGGCTTATGCATGGCACTGTTTCTATTTATGAGGATAATTGCAGGAAGCGATGACCCTTATATTCCCATCATCAATAGACTGCTGGGAGGGAGCGTCATCGGGGCCCTGGTAGGAGCTGTGATCATATTATTGACAAGAAAGAAAATCTGATGACAGGGTTCGAGAAAACGTGCGAATATTTATGTGAAAAAAGTTGTTGACAATATAGGCCAATTCGCGTTATATTATCTTAGTCGGCTGCGACAAGCAGACAGATGTGGCGAGGTAGCTCAGCTGGCTAGAGCACGCGGTTCATACCCGCGGTGTCGAGGGTTCAAGTCCCCCTCTCGCTACTACAGTAATGAAGCGAAAACCTGTTTACGAGGTTTTCGCTTTTTCTTTTGTCTTTTGAAAGATGAGTGCTTTTTTAATATTTTCGAAATGCTTGATAGAGCATTGATTTAGTGTTCCAAGTGGGAAGGTCTACAACCGTAAAAAGGAAATGCAGAGGATCAGCAAAGAATTCATTCAAGGGTGGATTTAATGCTGATCTTTTTGGTTGGAATAAACTTTTAGTTAAGGGTATTTTACTGAAATAAGTGTAGAATGTAATTACGGACTATAGTTTAAGAAGCAAAGAGGTGAATAAGATTGAAGTTTTTTGTTCATGACAATGAGCGTGAAAGTACAGCATATCATGAGTTTTATAAAGGAAAGTGGGATGGAAAGACTTTTTGGAGCAAAGATTCTATCTGTCTGCATGATGATACGTTAGTAGAACATGATGGCTTTTATAAAGCTTTACTTGAAATGGTTCCCGGATATGATCCATATGCTATTCCTGTTGAGGTATCGAAGGAAACTTGGGGTAAGGTTAGAGCCGCAATACCAACTGATGATATGGAAAGCATTGAGATCTATAATGAAGCTGATACTTGGGCTAAAGAGGCATTTGACAAAGACGGATGTTTTACAATTCTAGGAATATGATGATTACTAAGGAGATGAAATGAAGAAGGAAATAGTATTTGGCCCTAGCGTGCAAGGCAGCTTAAGAATGGCACAGATTACTGGTGTTGGCAGCTTTCCAAAATCTCTTGTTTGTGATATCAAAGATAAGAACGGAATAGTTCCAGACGACATTCAAAAGCTCAACAAGGAAAATGAAGAGAAATGGAATAATAGCAGGCCTATAGGCGGAAATGCCAAAGATATTATCTGTTTAGAGATGTTGTTGGAATACGGAGATATATCCAGGAAGATACCTGGGAAAAAGAGAAATCAGGCTATATATGAGCTGATTAGTACTATGTATCCGGAACAAAGAAATGGAGACATAGCGAAAGAGTGGGCTTCTGGAATTATTACTAATAACAACAAAAATTTAAAGCTTCTTAAAGATGCAATTAGCAACAAGGAAGAAATAAGAGTGTGGTACAGTAGCAGTCCATCTGAAATCAATGGATTCTATTGGCTGATGAATTATTTGGATGAAAATAAGTATTATGAAAATATAAGCGCCGTATTTCTGCCACCGGATTATTGGACAGGTACGTACTATTGCTGTGCATGGGGACAGATGCCACCTGAAAAGTGGTATGAAACTCTAAGTTTGGAAAAAGCTATAGCAGAAGATCAGATTAAGCAGTGTTCCGAGAAGTGGAAAGAGCTTCAACGTGAAAATCATATGTTAAGGCTGATGATTAGCGGAAATGTTGTTAGTCTTCAAGAGGTATTTTTGGATGCAATTATCAGAGATACTTTGAGAAAGATGCCTGAAACATTTAAAATAGCTCGTCTTATTGGAGAAGTGATGGGCACAAGCGGACTAATGTTGAGCGATTTGATTGTGTTTTCCAGAGTCAATAGCATGATACAAAATGGAGAATTAGTGCTTGCTGAGGATTGGCAAGAGCAAACAATGAGTACACAGGTGAGGCATAAGAAAGAAGGTTTTTTGTAGCTTGTAACGGGAACTTTTTGCTATATAATTGAAAAACAGGAGGGGACGTGTATGGAAGCATTTGAAGCAATCCTGACCCGGAGAAGTACCAGAAAATACAAGCCGGATATGCCGGCAACAGAACTGATAGAAAAGGTGATTGAAGCAGGGCGTTATGCTCCAAGCGGCTCAAACAGCCAGACTACGCACTTTATCGTGTTCAGGGACAAGGATGTTCTGACACAGATGGCTGAACTGGTGCAGAGCGAATTTGCCAAGATGGAGATCACAGAAGATATGTACATCTCCATGAAGGGATCAATTAATGCAGCTAAAAAGGGCGGCTATGTGTTCCACTACAGCGCACCTGTCTTTATCGTTGTGGTCAATAAAAAGGGCTACGGAAACGCCATGGCAGACAGCGCCTGCGCTTTGGAGAACATGATGATTGCGGCTAATGCTCTTGACCTTGGCTCCTGCTGGATCAATCAGCTCCACTGGCTTGATGGAAACGCAGCAGTCCATGAATTCTTGCTGCAGCATGGTCTTAATGCTGACGAGACCATAACCGGAGGTTTGATACTGGGTTATCCCTTCGACGGGACTCCGGACAGAACTATGATAGAAAGGAAAGGAAATCCCGTAACCTGGGATTGAGAAAAGACGATGGATGTAACTTATAACACAATGCAAAAGAAATCTCCGATTAAGACTATCCTGGTGATAATACTGCTTATTGCCTGCCTTATAGGTGGCTTTTTAGCCGGAGCGATGTTCAGGGGATTTCATAGTAATGAAAAGAAACTAATTGAGGGACCCGGTTACGATACGTCGGAAGAAGCCATGGAGGCATTTGCACAGGCATTCGCTTCCAAGGATATTGATTCCATGTATGCTGCCTGTGCTATCGAAAGCTATGTGAATAATTATGATTATGCCCGTTTCCTTGAAATGGCGGGGAACTATATACCTACTCAGCGGTATGTTGCAGGAGCCGATGATACAGGATACAACTTAAATGTTGCTATTCGCGAATCGAACCTGACCGACAGTTTTTACAAGATATATATGACAGCCAGTCTGGATATGGATTCACCGATTCTCAATGGTTACACTATTTCGACACGTGATACTGACGTTGATGAAATAATGGAGCAGCTCCAATTTACTGAGGCTATTGAGAGTATTGAAGTTGAAGAAATCGGGAGTTCCATGAAATATATTGGCAATACCGATAACTTCAAAAAGAACGTACGTGAGAATGAAAAGATATTTGGCGGTGATATAGAATGTCTTGTGGCTGAGCTTGATATCGATGGCGAAGATTATTTATTGTTTGCTGATCTCATTAAGTATGAAGACAAATGGTATGTTCTCAGAACCAACGGATTCGCCGGAATGTTCATAGGATTGACTGCAACTTCCGGAGGCATCGTTCCTGTGAGTGCATTAGAATGACAACCGGAATAATTGAATATAATTTAAGGAGCCTGCAAAACCGGCAATAGTTAAGGAAACTGGGGAAATGGTATGAAATATGTTTTGTATATTGTTATAGGCTATATAGTTATGTACCTGGCTGTGTGGCTCCACGAAGTGGGACACGCACTGTGGGATTATTGGTTCAAACTCAGGAAGGACTGGTGGAAGGTACAGGTTAAGCCGTACATTTTTTTCTCCACTCCGGGACCTGTGGATGCTGACAGATACTACAGGCTAAAGCCTTATCAGCACGTACTTGGGGCCTACGGCGGTCTGATGGCCAATGCGATTTTTGCCGCTGCCGCATGGGGAGTGATCAGTCTTGTGGGAGATGCCAATGAATATTTGAGAATGGCTTTGTGGCTGTTCATGACACTTCATTTAGGAGAGATAGTATCCTATCTGTTTATCGGATCCATCTATCTTGTCAGCGACATGGCAGTAGTTGATCAGTATGCACACCCTCTTCGTTTGCCCAATATTATAATGGGCGCGGACCTGACAGTACTTTATGTCTATCTTCTCAGCATTGTGCCGGAGGAGTTCAGACTGTTTGTCATTGTTTGGAATGTAATAACGGTTCTGTCCATGTGCACCGGAAGAATTGTTTTTACTGCAAGAGCCAAGAGACGTGCCGCCAAGGAGGCTTCGGAGGAGGAAACCTCTGAAAAAGATGAGTCTCCGGAAGAAGAGTCTCCGGAGGAGCCTGAAGAAGAATGAAAAAAGATAAAAAGTACCTTCGCCTGATCATAATTGCAGTGGCGGCTTCCTCTGCCGTGATGGTAGGGATTGCCGTAGCTGTGATACTGGTACTCGGGAACATGGCAAGAACAGGTTACGGAGCATCATCTTTTAACTGCTGTCCCGGCTCTGCAAGCGATCGCTATGTGGCATTTGCCGGACAGGGAAGCGGCGAAAGAGATGTTCTCGTTTGCCTGTATGACGTCAAGACCGGGAATACAGATACCATTTATGAAGTGACCGAAGGAAACCACCTTGTATACGATCCGATCCTTAAGGGTGAAGAGGTGGAGTTCAAGATAAAAGATGAGGACAACATCAGCCTTTTGTACACATATCACATAAGTACCGGCGATTTGACCTTTGAGAAGCTGCCGGATGATTACCACTATGGCTATGAAGTATGGAGAAGTCTTACGGCAGAAGTGGAAACTCCGGAGTATGGAACGGTGACCCTCACCACCGAGTACGGCGATTACAAATACGTATGCACTGTGGGGGATGATTCATTTGTGTTAGATGCCATTGATTCAGACCTTAATGCTCAGGCCTCGATCTACACTCAGGACTGTGTTTATGAGGATGGCAAGATCTATGCCAAGGTTTTGTATCATGACGACCCATTTGCGAAAAGAGAAGGCTACTTCGCGGATCACAACCAGGCTGACCGGGCTGCATTTAAGGAATACCTTGTGGCTATAGATCTTAAGGAGCAGACCTCAGAAATAATATATAAGTCATTGTTCGCAAGTAAGAGGATTGTGGGATACGATCAGGGCTCAGTTTACTTTTTCAAAAACTCTACTCTATACAAGCAGGACCTTGATTCCGGCAAAAAGAAGAGGATTTACACCGCAGCCAATGTTAATAGGCTTGCATTTGCCTGGTGTCAGAACAACCTGGTGATCTTTAAGCTAAAAAGTGATTATCACCCAACTTATGAAGTTGATCGGATGATCGATATCTCAGATTAAGAATTGACTGTTAATGCCGGATGGATAAGACTATGGAAAAGAAAATTGTGAGTAACCCGCTTACGGGACTGGACTACCCGGATCCTGATGTTATCCGCGTTGATGATACATACTATATGGTCAGCACCACTATGTACTTTTTCCCCGGCTGCGAGATCTTAAGGTCCTACAATCTCAGGGACTGGGAGCACGCCTGCTTTATATATGACAGGCTTGATTCCACAGATGCGCAGCGACTGGAGAATGGGCAAAACGCCTACGGACAAGGCATGTGGGCTGCAAGCCTTCGATATCACAAGGGGAAATTCTACGTTGTGTTCGTGGCCAACGATACCCATAAAACCTATCTTTACACAGCGGAGGCTGTCACAGGACCCTGGGTGAAGAGCGAGATAAAGGGCTTTTATCACGACAGCTCCCTTCTGTTTGACGATGACGGAAGAGTTTATATTGTCTATGGGAATAAGGAGATCTATCTGACAGAGCTTGATGAGGATCTCACAGGCCCCAGGGAAGGCGGGCTCCACAGGCTCATCGTCAGTGACAATGACGAGAACTACCTTGGCTATGAGGGTTCTCACTTCTATAAAATAGACGGTAAGTATTATCTCTTTTTCATCCACATCTTAAAGTCCACAGGGAGGCGCACAGAGAGCTGCTTTGTGTCGGATTCTCTCACGGGAGAATTTGTGGGAAAAGATGTATTTGATGACGATAACGGTCTTCGAGACAGCGGCATTGCTCAGGGCGGAATTGTAGAGACTCCCGAGGGAGATTGGTACGCCATCCTCTTTCAGGACAGCGGTGCTGTGGGCAGGGTGCCTTTCCTGATCCCGGTTAAGTTCCGGGATGGATTTCCTGTTTTTGGCGTTGAAACTACCGATAAGGACACGACATCAACGCTGGGAGCCTATCTTCCGAGCAGCATCACAACTACTGATCTACGTCCAGGCTATGAGTACGCGCCGCTTTTTGGAAGCGACGATTTTAAGGCGGCAAAAGATACAGCGGCCTTCGGATTTAAGAGCTTCTGGCAATTTAACCATGAGCCGGAGCTCTCGCTTATAGAGCACGATACCACAGAGGGTAGCCTTACCATAAAGACGGGAAGACTGTCCGATAATCTTGTCATGGCCCGGAACACCCTTACTCAGAGAACGCATCTGCCGGCCTGTGCGGCAGAAGTAACTCTTGACGGGGCGGGACTAAATGACGGAGACTATGCGGGACTTTGCATGCTGCAGAGCTCCTATGGATTTATCGGACTTACCAGAAGGGAAGGTAAGCTTTATCTTGTGATGTGTTCAAGGGAGATTGATGTCCCCGGGATCTGGGGAGAGCGTAATGATCACCAGGCTCCTGAGGAACTGGCATGCCTCCCCCTTAGTGATATCACAGGGGATGAGAGCATATCAGAGATACGGCTCAGGGCTGATGCTGACTTTGAGAATATGAAGGATACAGTGCGGTTCTCGTATGCGCAGGCCGGTAATGACGGGGCATTCACAGAACTTGGACCGGAGAAAAAGCTCT
>JAEEGF012285845.1_pt1 | contig 16282 bp, 12 predicted proteins | sample 9134171 | NCBI WGS metagenome assembly JAEEGF01 (sample SAMN16246542, study PRJNA631951) | gut metagenome | biome: gut microbiome; feature: rumen; material: AP-attached | host: Bos | place: Iran: Karaj | collected 2018-10
AGGCACACCGCTAAAGACATCCAGCAGGGTCTGCTCGTCCAGCTTCACCAGGCTTTCCTTCGTAGCCTTGCCGAAGAGGATGTTGCTGGCCTCGACAGCCAGCTCGTAGTCTTCACGGCTATGTACCATAATAGTAACCTCCTGAGCCAGTCGTTTCTGCAGAACGCGACGGCCGGGATCCTGACGATGCTCCTCTATGAGGGCGTCAATCTCTTCCTTCTCCAGGCTGGTGAAAATCTTGATGTAGCGCTCGGCATCTTCGTCAGCCACGTTGAGCCAGAACTGGTAGAAAGTATAAGGACTCGTGCGCTTGCGATCCAACCAGATGTTGCCCTTCTCCGTCTTGCCGAATTTCTTGCCGTCGGCCTTTGTTATCAAAGGACAAGTCAAGGCAAAGGCTTCGTTTTCGCCACCCAGCTTGCGGCGGATCAGTTCAGTACCAGTCGTAATATTTCCCCATTGGTCGGAGCCGCCCATCTGCAGTTTGCAGTTCTTTGTCTGATAGAGATGCAGGAAATCATAGCCCTGCAGGAGCTGATAAGTGAACTCGGTGAATGACATACCATCCTGGAATTCACCGTTCAGGCGACGCTTCACACTATCCTTTGCCATCATGTAATTTACGGTAATGCACTTACCTATCTCACGGGCGAAATCCAGGAAGCTGTAGTTTTTCATCCAGTCGTAGTTGTTCACCAGCTCGGCCTTATTGGGCGCATCGCTTTCGAAATCAAGGAAGTGTGCCAGCTGAGCCTTGATGCACTCTACATTATGGCGCAACGTCTCTTCGTTCAGCAAGTTGCGTTCCTGACTCTTGCCGCTGGGGTCGCCTATCATACCTGTGGCACCGCCGATCAGCGCCAGCGGCTTATGGCCGCAACGTTGCAGGTGGCGCAGCATCATCACACCACAAAGGTGTCCGATATGCAAACTATCGGCTGTGGGATCTATACCCACATAGGCCGTAACGGTTTCTCTCTCGAGCAGTTCTTCTGTTCCAGGCATCATCTGGTGGATCATGCCTCTCCAAGTTAATTCCTTTACAAAGTTCATCGAATGAGTTTTTGGTTTTGGGCTGCAAAATTACGATTAAGCAAGGAGAATACAAAAGAAAACCTCATTTTTTTTCTTTTGTTTGTCGAGCAAGGACAAATTCGGCCCAAAGGCAAGGACAATACAAAGGAATTTTTCACTATTTCACTTGTCTGGCGAACAGGAAAATCTTCGAGAAGATGTCGCCTAGCCCCCTGTTTTGAATATTCTCCAACGCCCATCCGTTTTTTGCCCGAAGGCCTTCCATTTTTTGCGGAAAGGCCTTTGCGCAAAATTTTAAAGGCCTTTCCACAAATTTTATGCCGCAGAGTTCATGCTGCATTCATGAAAACGACAAGCAGAAAAAAGAGATTTTTGCTAAATAGTAACGAACTTAATTGAATATTGCCGCAAAAAGGGCGAAAACGCAAAAAATAGGACGAATTTCGGCACAAAAAGAGTAAGATTGGGTCGTTTTTAGGTCAAAAATGTTAAAAAAGTTTAATTCTTGTCAGAAAAATTATCACAAAGTCCTTTTAATTAAAGATATGGTTGTACCTTTGCACTGGATTTTCGCTTTACATAAAGGGTGCAGTGCGCCTCGATTACTGTTAGCGAATATATAATCCGACGATGTAAAAGACGATGTGAGAGAGAAAAGTTAGGCACGTACAAACAAGAACAAAGAAGAATATATTAAACATTATTTATAATAAAACGTATGAAAACTAAGTTTACCCAGATTCTCATGCTGCTGGCAATTACTGTCGGCATGGGAGTGATTGTGACTTCATGTAAGGACACAAACGAGGACGATTTCAACAAATTGCGTACTGAGATTCAGGACTCCAACACCCTGATTGCAGCCTTGAAGAGCCAGGTTTCCAACCTGCAGGCTCAGATTAATGAATTGAAGGCCCGCCTGGATCGAATCAACGAATGCGAGTGCGACATGAGCGATTTGCAGCGCACCATCGCTGGCTTGCAGGCCGACATAGCCAACCTCAAGGCCAACAAAGCCGACAAGAGCGAGATTGCACGTTTGGAAAACATCTTAAGCAACTTGCTGGCCAAGTACAACTACATCGAGGGCCTGGTAATTGACAACTACGTTACCAAGAGCGTGTTCGAAAGCACAATTGCACGTTTGGAGAAGCTCATCGCCAATGCTGGTGGTAGCGAGACTGACATCAGCGCTATCCTTGCCAAGTTGTCAGAGATTGAAAACGGCCTCATCGAGGCTAAGGCTCTTGCCATCACAGCTAACGCTCTGGCTGAAAACGCCAAGAACACTGCTGATGCTGCAAAGGCTGCTGCTGCATTGGCTCAGACCGCTGCTATGGCTGCTCAGAGCGATGCTGCCGCTGCTAAGAACCTGGCTAACGCTGTTCAGAAGATTGCCAATAGCAACACAGAGAGAATTAGCACTATTGAGACCCGCCTCATCACCATGAGCGTTGACCTGCAGTCGGCCCTGACTAATGCCAATATGGCCAACCAGCGCAGCAAGCAGGACAGCATCCGCATCAACGACCTGGAGAAGAGCCTCACAGCCCTGAAGAACTATCTGGATAAGACTCAGGCTGAGCAGGACGAGAAGATTAAGGCACAGGCTGCTGATATCGCTAAGCAGGCTGCCGATCTCAAGGCTCTGCAGAATGAGCTCAATGCTCTTCGCAGCGAGACCGAGACCAAGCTGGCTGACGTGAAGAAGTATGCTGACGACCAGCTGAAAGCTGCCGTGAGTGAGCTGAATGGTATTATAGATGCTAAGGTTGCCGACCTCAACAGCGCTATTGACGGAGTTAAGGGCGATGTATCTGAACTGCAGACCAAGGTGGCTGCTTTGGAGGCTCTGACCACGAAGCTGGACGAACTGGAAAATAAGATCAGCGAATGCGACGGCAAGCTGGCTGCTCTCTCCGAGGTTATTGCACAGCAGGTAAGCGGCGTAATCGTACAGGGCACCTACAACCCCGCATTTGGTACATTTGGTGTTCCCACCAATATCCAGAGCAATGTACTGGTAGCTTACTACGGTGAGACAGTTAATAAGTTGACCTTCCCCGTGCTGGATGGTTCCACAATGAATTATGTTGATGAGAAAGAGGTTCTGACCGATGACGAAGTTAAGAACCTTGGTGATGCTTCCAAGACGACCTTTACTGCAGCAGCAGGTGAGACGTTAGTAAATAGTGAGAAAAACAATGCTGGTACACTCTACCTGACCATAAATCCCGCAGAACGCGACTTCGCTGGCCTGCAGCTTTCTTTGGAAAACAGCCAGGGTAAGGAATCTCGCGTGAAGCTCGGAACTGCAAAGAAGAGCACTAAGATGTTACGCTTCGGCTGGACCCGTGCTACTGAAACTGGCCAGAATGGTTTCTATGAAGTTCCTGCTTATGTAGAAGACTTCGAGCATGTACAGAAGATAAACGTAAACAAGGAAGAGCTTAAGCAATTCAAGAATGACATTCAGCAAATCGTAGAGAGCCAGACAAAGACCAACTTCGTGGAATTTGCCAAGGATATTTATGATGTAATAGGCCACCTGAATATGGATGCCAACGCTGTTAAGGTAGCTTGGACTACCGCAGATGGCGAACAGCACTCTATCCGTTCGACTTATAACATCGCAGCCTTTGCTATTCAGCCTTTGAACTTCGGTTCATACAAGGATCTGAACTTTGGTGGAAAGGATGTCCCCGGCTATGATAAGATTATGAATCTGATTGACCGAATCGCAAATAAGACAAAGAGTACTGTTGACAAGGTCTTCAACAAGATTGAGGGCAATCCTCTTATTGAGGATGTCAACAATATCGACATCAAGTCAATCAAGCTGAAATCTTATGACTCAGTAAATGCAAAGGCTCAGTTTACTGTTGCATTCGCATGGAAGGAAAAGGATCACAGTGTGGATATTGAGATTGATTTTGCCGGTGATATCGCTGAAGGTAGAATAAATAATGCCCTGGATGAGATTAATAATGTGATTGACGATGTAAATGCTGAATTGGCAAGAATAAGCAACTACAAGGCAAGAGCAAACGAAGAGATTGATGATTATGTGGCAGCCGCTAAGTCTGAAATAGAATCCTACTCTAACCGCTTCATAAACTTCATCAATAACATCAACGCACGCTTCCAGCCTGTAATGCTTGTCGGACAAGGCGAGACCTGCATCCCCAGCTCAGCTGAATCACTGCCCACTCATGTGAAGGCTGGCAAGTTAGACCTGATTCCCACTACATGGTCGTTTGAACTGGCTGTACCCGTTTGCAAGAAGCATGTCGCAGTGGTGAATGTAACGAAGAATGGTATAAGCTATTCAGCTAAAGCCAAGAAGATAAATGCTGATAACAAAGAGCTGAACACCGTACTTAATGGTGACGATCGGAGTATTCGCATCGTGGGTCTTGAAGCCGGTTACACCTATACCATTGCATATTCTGCACTGGACTATGCAGGTCAAATCTCTACTAAGCGTTATTATGTAACTGCTGACTAAAGTTGACCAAGTTGAGAATTAAAAATAAGGTTAAACCGTAGAAAAAGATAACGTTATGAATTTCAAGAAAATATTATATACTGCTCTGTTCGCTGCCGGATGCCTGAGTGCATCTGCGCAGACGACGCAGACCGTAGAGACATTCAACCACCACTGGTTTATCCAGGCACAGGGTGGTGCCCAGTACACTCTGGGTGAGGTTTCTTTCGACAAGCTCATTTCTCCCAATGCACAGATAGCTGCTGGATACCAGTTCACTCCTGTTTGGGGCTTGCGCCTGTCTGTTAATGGTTGGCAGAGCAAGGGTGGTTCCAAGACCACTCTCGGCCGCAAATATTGGAAGTGGAATTATGTATCTCCCACCGTTGATGCCACAATGGATCTCACCAACCTCCTGGGCGGTTACAAGAAGCGTCTGGTAAGTGTTGGACTGCTGGCTGGACTTGGAGCTAACATCGGTTGGGAAAATGACGAAGCCAATCGTCTCGTCACAACAGGTACTCTGGGCAATCCTGTGGGTAACGATGTTACATATCTGCGCTATCTGTGGGACGGCACCAAGGTGCGTTTCACTGGTCGTGCCGGTCTCTTCGTAGACTTCCACGTAAGCAAGCGCGTCGATTTGGGTCTTGAGGCTAACGCCAACATCCTGAGCGATCACTACAACTCAAAGAAAGCCGAGAACCCCGACTGGTATTTCAATGCTCTCGCCGGCATAAAGGTTCGTCTGGGCAAGGTGACAAAGACTGTGACCAAGGAAGATCCCTGCGGCCAGACAATCGTTGAGAAGATTGTGGAGAAGCCCGTTGAGAAGATTGTGGAGAAAGTTGTTTACAAGGATAAGGAAGTTCCTGCCCGCGAAACAATCCGCCGCGACATCTTCTTCGACATCCGCGGATCAGTTATTAATGATAGCGAAATGTCTAAGGTTGATGACATCGTTTCCTACCTTAAGAAGTATCCGACAGGAAAGGTAACCGTAACCTCTTACGCCGATAATGGCACAGGTAATGCCAAGTTGAACAAGATGTACTCTGAGCGTCGTGCAAAGACGACCACAGACATCCTCATCAAGAAGGGTATTGACCCAAGTCGCATCTCAACCTCTGCTAAGGGTGATACTGAACAGCCTTATCAGGAGAATGACAAGAACCGCGTAAGTATCTGCATCGCTGAGTAAGTTTGTTACAAAACATATTTAATCTATAATCTCCGTCCCCAAAACACTCCCCGAAAGGAGTGTGAGGGGACGGGCATTTTATAAAAACTATGAGAAGACTCTTTACTACAAGCCTTTTTACACTGCTCCCATTTCTGGCTATGATGGCGCAGTACACGACAGATGGTTATTATCGCGTTCGCAACTATGCGACACAGCGATACATCTACATAACCGACAATACGGGTAGCTACGACATGAGCAGGGACGTAGGAGACTTTGGTGCAATTCAACTCTGGAAGGGGGAAGACCGTCCCATTTCAGATCCGGCAAGTATCATCTACATCCACAAGACTAGTTCGGATCAATTTGACTTGCAGGGCCAAAACACAGGCATTTTTGCCTTAGTAAAGCGTTTCGTAGATGTACATCAGGAGAGTACAGGAGCCTTTAAGGGAAGTTACACCGTAGGTGCAACATCCCATGGTGTGTCGAGATTTCTCTGCGATATGGAAACCTCAACTCGTCCAGAGCAAGGGGCGATGGGGACAAGCCGTCAAGCTCCTTACCGTAACTGGACTGTGTTCCCCGTTTCAGCCAATACAACAAGCTACTTTGGCATAAAGCCCAATGTATCTATCGGTCTAAAGAGATACTACCCATTCTATGCAGCATTCCCATTCGAGCTCTACTCCACAGGGTTGAAAGCGTATATTATCTCTAAAGTTGACGAGAGATTAAACATGGCTGTATTAAAGGAAGTGACGGGCGTCATTCCTGCGATGACACCGGTAATAATCGAGTGCCCCTCTGCACAACCGACAAGCAACCGCCTGGAGTTAGTTGTATCAAATGCGAAAGCGCCCACTGACAATTTACTCGGTGGCGTGTTATTCTGCAACGAAGAACGCCCAAACAGCAGTGACGCTTTAACAGCGTTCAATAAACAGACAATGCGTTTGCTGGGTCGGACTTCGTCCGGAAAATTAGGCTTCATTAGCACCAGCACACAACTCCATTCATTCAAGGGTACTGAATATTTACCTGCAAACCAAGCCTACCTGAAAGTAAAGGACGGTACGGCATCCGAACTGACTGTCGTAACAGAAGAGGAGTACCAGGAGGCATTGGCAAACATAAAATATACCATAACATACATGGTTGACGGTGAAGTCTTTGAGACGGTTTCTCTAAAACCGGGTCAAGAGGTTACACCACCTGAAGCACCTGAAAAGGAAGGGTATACTTTCAACGGATGGACTGGCCTGCCCTCTACCATGCCTGAAAAAGACATAACCACTACTGCCAACTATACGATTAACACATACAAAATAACATATATAGTAGACGGAGAGGAATTTGCTAGTCAAACCGTTGAATATGGCTCCAAACTATCTGCCGTCGAGGAACCTGAGAAAGAGGGTTATACCTTCAGCGGGTGGTCCGAAATTCCCTCTACAATGCCTGCCAATGACGTAACAGTTACAGGTAGCTTTGCAGTTAACAGCTATAGCCTGACCTACATAGTTGACGGTGAAGAGTATGTAACTCAATCCGTCGAATACGGTTCGACCATTACTGTCATCGAGTCGCCCGAGAAAGAGGGCTATACCTTCAGCGGATGGTCCGAAACTCCCTCTACAATGCCTGCCAATGACTTAACAGTTACAGGTAGCTTTACCATTAATAGCTATAGCCTGACCTATATAGTTGATGGGGAGGAGTATGCAACTCAAACCGTCGAATACGGTTCGACAATTACTGCCATCGAGGCGCCTGAGAAAGAGGGTTATACCTTCAGCGGGTGGTCTGAGATTCCTGCTACTATGCCAGCTGATAACATAACGATTGTCGGAACTTTCTCTGTAAACAGCTATACAATCACCTATATTATCGACGGTGAGACAATTTACAGTCAGGAAGTGGAATTTGGCAGTACCATAGAGCCCATTACGCCACCGGAAAAAGAGAATTATGAATTCGCCGGATGGGAAAATGTACCTAACACGATGCCTGCTCATGACATAACGATAATAGGCAAGTACGACCCAATCGTCGGCATTAATAAGGTCTCTACGTCAAAGAAGGACACGAATGACATTTACGATATGTCAGGTAGAAGAAGACAAACGATTCGAGGTAAAGGAATATACATTATTAAGGGCAGAAAGATTGTAGTTAAGAACTAAAGATGAATTATAAGCGGATACAGGTTCTCGCAATTCTCTTCACTAGCACTTTGAACTTTAATGCACAAGTTAAAGAGAATATATCTGAATTTCTGAGCGAGAACCTGGAATTGAAGGATCTCGAAGCCGGTGTATCCATTGGTACAACTGGCATTGGAGCTGATGTCACAGCGACGCTGGGTGAGTATGCTCGTATTCGTACAGGCTTTACTTATATGCCTAGATTTCGTATGACAAGCAACTTCAGCGTTGACATGAATGGACGCAAGATAGACGAGGACAAGCTTCGCCGAATGAAGGATATGATGAGCGGTTTCACAGGGATGGAAATGCAAGACAACATTGACATAATTATGAAACCTACTTGGAGTAACTTCAAGTTCTTGATAGACGTTCTGCCGCTAAGAGACAAGCGTTGGAACGTAACGGTTGGTTTCTACGCAGGTCCCTCACAAATAGCCAATGCCATAAACAGTGCTGATGGAACAGCTACTCTAGTAGCCGTAAATACCTACAATACGCTTTACAATCGGGCATGTATGGGCGAATCTATGTTTAGCTACGAAGATAACCAACACATCATCCATAATGCGGACTTCCCTTCCTCCTTTGCTGAAAAAATTGTGGAAATGCGCATGATGGGTATGCCCTTGGGACATTTCTATGATGGCGACCGGGCTATGATGGTTCCTGATGCGAACTATCAGGCCCGTGCAACAATGCATGTCAACAAATTCAGACCATATCTTGGTGCTGGCTTCAAAACGAATCTGTCGAAGGATGGCGCATTCCGCATGACTGTTGATGCCGGCGTTATGTTCTGGGGCGGCCACCCTAGCATTTATGTAAACAACGTTTATAAGACTGCTGACGTCTACGACCCGGACTCTGGCGTTTATGATATGGTGACCTGGGACGAAAAGAAGTTCCAGGAGCAACTTGAAACGGGCGACATCAACATTGACGAATGCTGGATAAAAGAACAGCCGCAACGTATAGACCTAACCCGAGATGTTTACAACATCAAAGGCAAGGTGGGGGACATGGTTAAAACGGCAAAGGTATTTAGGTGCTACCCTATGCTGAGTGTAACATTCAATTGGAGGCTTCCCAAGTTCTGGTGAGAAACTAGTCCACGTAGCTTTCCAATACTTTTGCCGTATTATCAGGTATTATAGTAACCTTCTTAATACAAGCGGGAACAACAAGCGATTCCCCTGCATGAAGGAATACGCCTTCTCCCGTTGGGGTTAGGAAACAACAAGTACCATCTATTCCCATATAAACGCGGAAGGAATCATTCTGTCCGTAATCTCGCACATAGGTTTGGCTCAATTTAAGCTCACTTGTCGTAAAGAACGGGCTTTGCACAAGCTCAACCAGACAGTCCCTCTGTTCAGTATAATGTACTTTGGGATCTGAAGTGATGTCTTGAAAGTTAATGGCTTCGAGCGCCAGTTCGGTATGCAACTCCCTTAGGTTACCATCACGGTCACGCCTTAAGTAATCATAAATGCGATAGGTCACGTCACTTGTCTGCTGAATTTCAGCAATAACCATGCCCGCGCCAATACCATGAACACGTCCGGCTGGAATATAGAAACAATCCCCTTGCGTCACACTGACCTTGCATAGATCGTCTTCAATACTGCCGTCTGCAACCTTTTGTGCATAATCAGCTACTTCCGTCTTCCTGCGGAAACCGGCGATAAGTTGACTGCCTCTGTCAGCATCCACAACATACCACATCTCATTCTTTCCCATCTTACCATGACGTTTTGCGCTGAGCGCATCATCAGGATGTACCTGAATGGAAAGGTCCTGTCTGGCATCTATGAACTTTATGAGCAAAGGAAAGTCCGTCCCGAACTTTTCTGAATTTTTGCTTCCCAGAAAGTCTGCGCCATAGCGTTCAACAACCTGAGGCAGAGACATGCCCTTATTCTCGCCGCATAAAACGACCGACTCGGAACCTTTTACAGCCGAGACGACCCAAGTTTCAGATCCCCACAAAGTAGGTTTGAAGATAGGATTGAATTTCAGTATTTCCATTTTCCTTATTTATATATTCTACAAGCTTTTCTGCAAATCTGTTATTTATTCTTTTCCGATCCAGATATACCATTCTTCATGTTCTGCACACGGAAAACGATTCTGGCGAGTCGGATTTCTTCGATGTTATATACGTCTCCGTATTCTTTCATCGCTTCTTCCAGGCTGTCGGTGGGACTCTGGTAAAAATAGTCAAGCAGCTCTTCTATACATTCAGGTCCCATTACTTCGTCTGTAAAGTAAGTAATATCCAGTGCGCGCCCTTGATGTATGAGATTCTCCAAATCTTCCAGCACCTCATCAAGACCTAGACTCTCACTCTCGGCAAAATCATCCAATGCAATCTTGCGGTCGATTGCATGGATAAGTTTTATCTGCTGCTTTGTCTTAGGTGATGCCGTAAGTTCTGCTGGAAGCTTTTCCTCTAGCGCGCTCTGCACCAGACTTTCTATTCCATTATCGGGCGTAATATCCGAATATTCGTTTTCTTCTCCTATCGTGAAGGAAGTCGGCTTACGCAGAAACTTTTTTCCTGCAGGTGTGAGAGCCAAGTTACTGCTCTTTGCAGGTTTGTTCTTCAAGAAGCCGGCTTCCAGGGCCTTGTCAAAGAGAGTCGACCAATACTCCTCACTATGATTATCCCCACTGCCAAAAAGCTCTTTTTCAAACCACTGCATCTTGTCCAGTTCAGGAGTCTCCTTTCCTGTCAAGAAGTCTGAAAATAGTTGTCTTGGGACAGGCTCATGCAATTCCACAAGAGCCTTCAATATCGTTACTAATGATTCCTTTGCTTCCATTAAAATCAGATACAATCTTTTTCTGGGTGCAAATATAGTGCAATTCCGCAATGCAACAAAGGAATTTGTGTTTTTTTTTCGTCATATTGAATAAAACATATTCCCGATTGATTATTGCATCTTGCATTTCGACATTACAAGGAATAGCCAAAAGACCGTCAAAGCGGCTTTCCGCCCTCCACATAAGGCCATCCCTTCTTGTCCCATTTGATTTCCTGCATCAGCATTGGGCGAGCCTGTCGTTGTCTGAGAGCACGGTTATGACAGTGGTAGAAGATATAGTCATGACCATCAATCGTGAATATTTCCCCGCAATGGCCGGGACCGAAGAACTGGTCACCCTCATCGCTGTGAATGACTGGTGTGGCATAGCCTTTGGTCATCGGCTTACCTTCCCGGTTAACAAAGTTCCCGGTTAATTTACGGCTTCTGCCCACTTGCAACTGATAGGTATGGTCACCAAAAAAGCCGGAACTGACAAAAAGATACCACCATCCCTTGCGATAGTGAAGGTAAGACCCCTCATAGACCTGTGAGCGGCTTGGATTCTGATGTACGGTCAATCCAGCTACGTGAGTATATTCTGCACCTTCTTTCAGGCTGAGTCCGTCGCTCGTCAGCTCTATGCGATGGATTCCACCCACGCTGCCAAAGAATAGCCACACTTTCCCGGTCTTCGGATCGGTCACCACCTCAGGATCGATGGTGTCTTCAATACCCGTTTCTGCGCCGCGGGTAATGAGATCCACAAACTGGAACTTCTGGGGTGACGTCTCGCGGAAAACGCCGATATTGCTGTCTTCCGCACTATTGTAGAGGCTCAGATAGAGAAGCCTCTGGCCATTTACGGTCGCTACGTCAGGAGCCCAGAAATGGCGCGAGATACCACGAATGCGTTCCCACGAGGACTCGTCGATAGGCGATATGTCAGACATTTCCCAGTGGAAGAGGTCGTCACTCTGCAACAGCCGGCGAGGGTTGGTGGCCATACAGTAGTAACGTCCGTCTGAGGCCTGCCAGACAGTGGGGTCGGGCCAATTTCCAGGCCATACGGGATTTTTGATGTCCTGCCCCGTCATCGGCATGAAAAGGAACAGGGAAAGAGATAAAAACAAATACTTTTTCATATATGAATCATTCTAATAATGTCAGCAAAACCAAGTTCAAGGAACTACCTTATAAGTATCTTCCGACTGTTACCGTTGCGGTCCCTGTAGATGTTGATTCCGCGAGTCGGCGCATTCAGTCGGATACCCGATGGAGTGTAAATGCCTTCCACATTGTTATATTGTGTGGAACCGGTTTGAATCTGAGGGGTGGAAGTAGTGTAGTCATACTTCTCATCCATTATGGCCAGGCGGTCTCCCACCCATGAGAGCAGACGCTCCAGGGAATCGACATTGGCATTGCGAATATAGGGCAAGGTGCCTTTTGTCATTCCTGTCGCCCGCCAAAGGCGACCTTCATAACGACAGATGTCTCCTGCTTTGTATTGACGGCTCAGGCTGAAATTGTCCACTTCGGCATACACACTCCAATCCTCACAGACCTCCCAGTTCCTGCCGCAGATGGCTTCGCAGTAGCAGGGGCTCTCCGGCCAGGCCTGCATCTCTCTTGCATACCACTCCTCGCCGATACGATTGTACCAGTCCTTCATGACGGGCAGGACGCTGGCCTCGGACAGTGCCCCGCTTTGCCGGAGGGTGCGATAACGTTCGCGTATTTCAGGCTGGTAATACTTGAAAAGCCAGTAGAAAGGTCCCGTTGTCAGGTCGGTTTGCGGCAGGAAGGCGGGCCTGACCACCCCATAGAGTCCCAGACCGAAAGTCTGGTCCAGGTCGTAGGGGGCCACCAGCCATTTCACACCGTCATAAGTGAACCACTGCCAGTTCTTCAGCGAGCCGTCTCCATTCCACTGGAACTCATAGAAGACGTAATAGTCCAGCAGGCTCTCCAGGTCGAACTGCTCCTCAAAACGCCTGCGCAGCGCGCCCAGATTCATTCGTTTCTCCAGCGTTTCCAATTCTGGGCAGTACTTGCTCAACTTCAGGATAGACTCCTTCGCCTGGGCCGAACGTTCACGCGCCTCTTTCTCCTTCTCGTCGGTCGTATAAGCCGAATATCCGCTGCTGTTCCTGCCCATCAATTCATTGGGGCGGTTACCGTCATAGGCTGCACCATTGGCCGTGAGGAGGCCCTTGGGATTTCGCACATCAAAATCAGTCCATTTGATGATGCCGTGAAAAAGCGTCTCGTTGTTCAAGTTCCCGTCCAGATGAATATGTGTGGCCGTATGCTTCTTCTGGTTCATGTTCTTCCTGTGCTTCTTCAGTTGCCAGGCATAGACGCCATAGAATTCGCCGTTGACGTAGAGAATACAGGGAAAGCCGTCGGGGAAACAGCGTGCCAGGCTCTCCTGCATATAGCCGCCGCGTTCCCAGAAAGGCCGCCGGTCGGCCACCACATTTTCAAATATCTTATAACCGATCTCGCCTATGCCCCTGAAATAATCAGTCCAGAACGCCTTCAGGTGGAACGCGTCCTGTTCAACCCATTGGCCGATGACGAGGTCGGTCGTAGCGCTCCAGTCGTCTTCGTACAGTTCAAAGGAAAAGTTCTTCTTCGGGTAGCGGATGCTGAATCCGCCCTGTCCCTTGATGGAGATGCGTTTCTTGAAATAGACACCGGCGCCGTGAAACTCCAGCCAGCACTCCTGCTCCGTCCATTTCGAAGTAGGCAGCCTGCCCATCTCCGACAGGTTGACGTAGGCCAGCCGCGGCTCATCCATCGTAATCACGGACTCTCCCGAGGCGTCGCGATCGTTCGTGGCAAGTCCCATCCGGGCCATCGTCTGCTCGTATTCTGTAGGTTGCTGGGACCAGAGCGGCAGGGACGGCAAAAGCAGAAGGGCAAAGATGATTTTCCTCATAGCCTACTTGACTTATTTCAGAGAAGGGAGCTTCAGGCTTTTTTATCTATCCTCCATGACCTCGCCGATACTTGTCTTCGTCGTGATCGTCCAGCATCGACAGATAGCTGGCATATCGGCTTGGGGCTATCCCTCCGTCCTCCAACGCTTTCAATACGGCACAGCCTGGCTCGTGCGTATGGGTGCAGTTCCCGAAGCGGCAGGAACGCCCCGTCTGGAATATCTCGCGGAAGTAATGCGACACCTCCTCCCGTTCCATGTCGAAAGTTCCGAAGCCCCTGATACCCGGGGTGTCGATGAGTGCGCCGTCTTCCGGCAGGAAGAACATTTGCGAGAAGGTCGTTGTGTGCATCCCCGCATCATGTGCCATGCTCAGTTCGGCAGTCCTGGCCTCGGCATCCGGCACCAGGGTGTTCAGCAGCGTACTCTTTCCCACGCCGCTGTTGCCGCTCAGCAGCGAGATCTTGTTCTTGAGATGCCGCCTGACGTCGTCGATCCCACTTCCTTCCTTTGCGCTCAGCCTAAGACAGGGATAGTCAAGGCTTTGGTAGAGCCCGGTGATGTCGTCCAGCTTCTTCCGGTCGGCCTCGTCATACAGGTCGATCTTGTTGAGCAGGATCAGGACGGGAATGCGATAGGCCTCTGCGCTGGCCAGGAAACGGTCGATGAAAGTAGTGCTCGTCTCGGGATGGGAGATCGTCACCATCAGCACAGCCTGGTCGATGTTGGCTGCGATGATATGACTCTGCTTGGAGAGGTTCGATGCCCGGCGGATGATGTAGTTGCGTCGCTCGCAGATGTCGTCGATGAGAGCTGTCGAACCGTCGTCCACGGGGATGAAGCTCACGCGGTCGCCTACGGCCACCGGATTCGTGCTGCGGATTCCCTTCAGCCGGAAGTTTCCCTTCACCTTACACTCAAAAAGCTGGCCGTTGTCCGTTTGGACCACGTACCAGCTTCCTGTATTCTTGATGACTAATCCTTGCATCGAGTAGGGCTTACTCGTCCTTTTCCTTAGACCGTCATGATCTCCTTCTCCTTGGCGGCCAGCAGGTCGTCTATCTTCTTGATGAACTTGTCATGAGTCTTCTGGATGTCGCTCTCGGCATCCTTCTCGTTGTCCTCCGATAGTCCGTCCTTGATGGCCTTCTTCAGCTTTTCGATGCAGTCGCGCCGTGCATTGCGGATGCTCACCTTGGCCTGCTCGCCCTCTTTTCCGCATTGCTTGGCCAGCTGCTTGCGTCGCTCCTCGGTCAGGGGCGGTATGCCCAGACGGATAATCTCGCCGTTGTTCTCGGGCATGATGCCCAGGTTGCTGTCAATGATGGCTTTCTCAATAATGCGGAACATGTTCTTGTCCCAGGGCTTGATGGCGATGGTTCGGGCGTCGGGGGTGTTTATCGAGGCCACTCCTGCCAGTGGAACCATACTGCCATAGCTGTCCACGCGGATGCCGTCGAGCAGTTTGATGTTAGCCTTTCCGGCGCGAATGCGAGCCAGCACATCCTCCAGATACATCACAGCCTCTTCCATCTTTTCCTCGGCTGCGCTCAGAATTTCATTAACATTTACCATAAGTGTCGTTTTTTTATTGTTTTTATTAACTTTTGTCGAGAATTACGATACAATTTCAATTTTTTGTGACCAAAAGTAGTTTTTTTCCACGAAAAAACCAAATGAGTAGGGTATTAATTACATATTTTTTGTATATTTGCACCCAATATCGTGATTTTAGATGGATATAAGTACACAAATTAACGAGCTGTTGGGACAACTTGAACCCATCACGCTGGAGCAGATGTCCGAAATCCGCCTGATGAACCGGACGGACACCAAGTTCGTGACCAGCAAGGAGAAATTGGTGGAGCTGCTTCGTATGGCACAGGGGAAGTACTATGCCCAGGTCATTGACGGCAGCAAGGTAGCCAACTACATGACCACCTATTGGGATACCGAGGCCTACGACTTCTACATGGAGCATCACAACGGGCGGGCACCGCGCCAGAAGGTTCGCGTCAGGACCTATCTCGACAGCGACGTAACCTTCTTGGAGGTCAAGACCAAGAACAACCACGGTCGCACCAAGAAGAAGCGTGTCGAAGTGCCTTCGCAGGAGATCACCGGCGAGAACGGGAACGAGGACTTCCTCCAGAAGCTCGTGCATCGGGGCATGAGCGACATTCACCCCACCGTCCGCAACCGCTTCCACCGCATCACGCTCGTCAACTACGGCAAGACGGAGCGGCTCACCATCGACTTCGACGTGCAATTTCATAATATGGAGAACGAGCGCGATGCCGATGTCGGTCCCTTGGTTATCATTGAACTCAAGCGCGACGGCAATGTCTTCAGTCCCGTGCTCGACATCCTGCGCCAGCTGCGCATCAAGCCCTCCGGCTTCAGCAAGTACTGCATCGGCAGTGTGATGACCAACAAGGACCTCAAGCAGAACCTGTTCAAGCAGAAGCTCGTCGTCCTGGGCAAGCTGGCGCATACAGACCTCCGTCCTAAGCCATTGGCTGCGGAAACCCCGTAATTCCATTATTCCATTATTCCGATATTCCGTTAGTTAGAACAATAAAAACAACAAAAAATAAATCATTATGGACTTCA
>JAEEGF011754741.1_pt1 | contig 16277 bp, 19 predicted proteins | sample 9134171 | NCBI WGS metagenome assembly JAEEGF01 (sample SAMN16246542, study PRJNA631951) | gut metagenome | biome: gut microbiome; feature: rumen; material: AP-attached | host: Bos | place: Iran: Karaj | collected 2018-10
CACAAACAAAATCCCTTCGAGCAAGCTCTCCAGTCAATCGTAAGTGCTTCGTTCGACTTGCATGTGTTAAGCACGCCGCCAGCGTTCATCCTGAGCCAGGATCAAACTCTCTTAAAAAATTTGATTCGTCAGATGAAGCTGACTTTTTAAAAAGCCATCCATCCTTGTTTACTTTGTAAAAGTTCGTAAAAACTTTAAATTCTTTTGGAATTTTCAAGGTTGTCTTGTTGTTAAATTATCAAGGTTCATTTGCTGCTTCACTGTTCTTCATCAGAAGCAGCTTAGCCATTTTAACATGGTCTGTTTTGTTTGTCAAGCACTTTTTTAACTTTTTTATTTTTTAAATTGTCGAAAGTGTTTGTTCAATTGCTGCTATTTCTCAAGCGCGAAACCAAGTATATCACCCTTCAAAACATATGTCAACAACTTTTTTAATATTTTTTCGATTTTTATCCCGACGCGTCAAAAATGGGCCGATTTTCTATCGGCCCTCTTTATTAACTGATGCGTTATTTAACTCTCTCCTTTTAAAAATCGACCTCATTCAGATATGAAACAATTGGTTTTGACGCTCCAAAACTTCTATAGGTTAAAACACAATCACGTCTATCACTTAACATTATCTTGTCATACATTTCTTTAGAGCATAATATTCTTTTTGAGCCATATACTTCAATCTGATACACATCCTTCCCCAAGAAATTACAAGCCTCTTCTCCTTCCGCAACTATTGTATAAGAAACAACTTGCCTTTCGTTATAAATTAAAGTCTCATAAAATATTAGATCAAAAATCACTAGGGCTATAATAACTACTGTTTTAATTAGCTTCTTGATTTTTGTCCCCGAAGGCATAGTTCTCTTTACATTAATAATCGTAAGAAAAGCACAGATTAATAATGCTACTTCGAATACTCTCGCAGCTGTATCACTATATGTTAAAAAACATACGATATTTAGACAGGTAAAGACCATAAACATGATGAAACACAGCAATATTAATATCATTTATATATCTCCAAATTGTTTGTTCTTAATCAATCTATAAAGCCTCCTGCCAGACAATAATTCAGTAAGTTTTCACTTTTATTTGCAGATTTCAATAGTTGCTGCTTAACATCCTTTGCAGGTTTGCTTATGTCTTCACGCCATATTTTTGCAACAACACCGCAAATGTGCGCTGTAGCTACCGAAGAGCCACTTGCATAATCATGATCATTTTCCGGCAAAGCCACATAAACATTTTCTCCCACTGCCGCAATATCAACAGATTTTTTTCCATAACCACTAGTCTCATATGGGCTATAATCTTCTTTACATGCCATCACACTAATAATGTTATCATATTCATAGCAGCATGGATATGATTTTTCAATATCAAGATTCGTGCAACTATTTCCCGCAGAACATACAAATAAAACTTCAGGGTGCTCTTTAATGATTTTTTCAAGCCTTTCATCTGCTTTATTATAGTTCCAGCTGCAGTTAATTATTTTGGAGCCTTTTTTGATCGCGAAATCAATGGCTTTTATCGCATCCTCTATATCACCAGAACTTCCTTCCATGAATTTGACTGGTAATATTTTTACTTTTTCTTCGATGCTGATGATAATATACGAAAGGCTGGTACCATGATAATCATATAAGTAATCATCATATGTGGTCAAATCATCATTGTAAAAATCATATCCTTCGATATCCTTGTTATTCAATTCAGCAATTGACATATCAGTCCCCGTATCTACCATAGCAATAATTAAATCATCATTTTCGCTAAATCCGTTGATTGCTATGGTTCCCAGAATCCCAAGTATTAGAGATGCCATTAAAAAAAGTATAAGACTTTTTCTAATTAAACCTAACTCTTTTTTCATTGTCTAAGCTCACCCTTAATATAAAACAAACTATATAAATAAACCAAATCATCTTATCTTTAATATATTATATTTGTGTTGCACTGCGATGAAGTATCATATGCACTTGAAAAAGAAATATCAACCGTTGGTCCTTGTGCGGATATGCCTACGGAGGCTCCCCATGCTATAGTCCTGTGACCATATTGTGCGATGATTTTCCCAGACAATCCGCTTTTTTTGGTTTGGAACAACACAAAATCAATACTACCGCTTTCCGTTTTCGCGCTTCTATGTTGAATAGTTTTGTGCTGATCAAAATAAAACTCAACACCCTTACCTGGATCTTCAACTTTTGACATTAGAAATGATCCAAAACTATTTCCGAATGGCACACCATAATCAATATACTCGCTATAGCGTGCAAGCCCCATTTGGCTTTTTGTGTTTAACCCTCCGCTCCATGCAGCCACTACAGCATCCTCAAATAAACCTAAAAAATATGGCTCCGACCATACATATGTTAATATAACTTTATATTCTGGTGCAGTTACTGAGGATCTATCTACAACAGACATTGTAAATTTTAGTTTAGAAGAAGATATTGTGCTTGACGAGGATACACCTTCTTTAAACACCTTTTTCTTACGAGATTTTCCACTTTCTACTGCTTTTTTAAACAATTTTGTCTGTGTTCTGCTTGTTTTTAGTTTCTTACATAATTCTTCCTCTGGTATAGAGTATAGTGAGTCTATTTCATTTTTTGCTCTTCGTATCTGGTTTAAAGAGCAACCCATGTTTAACAATTCTTCCTCCGAATAATAACACAGTTTTTCTATTTCTGAAAGGTTGTCCACTTCCAAATATACAGTATTTTTTTGTAGTTCATTATTCTTGTATGCATCTAATATTTCCTTTTTATCGGCCTCTTTCATAGCCTCAATCTCTTTAATATGATAGCCGCATCTTAATAATTCCTCCGACAAGGACAGTCCACTCGCATATGCTTTCCCTCCCCGTAACAAAAAAGTTGACGCGAAAATCATCATCAAAATCCCAATACTTCTTTTCATTAATCTTTTCCTCCATAAATGTTATTTTTTTGACTGTTTCCAGCTAATTAATTTTATTTCTGCCTTGTGATAATTAAAAGGACAAAACGAGAAAAAAATATTTTTCCGTTTTGTCCTTTTGTTATGAAGTATGAATTGCTATATTGTATCATTGGAGGTGAAGTTTGCGCTATGAAAAACAAACTGTTTAAAAATGGGCTTATATCTTTACTACTGATTATCGTGTTGTCATCCGTTTCATTAAATGATGGCTTGGGTAACCCCAATAAAAACAATAGTGATGACACATCACTCAATCAGTCTGTGTCCACTCTTTCAGATGAAGACGACATGCCTGATTATTGATCTATTCCGTTATATCATGCCCAAACTCTTTTAAAAAGTAGTCTTGGGCATGTTTTTTTATGCTCTCATAATTGATGGCTATTGCCAGATAATAAGCATCGCGAAGCTGGCTTTTTATCTTTTCACGGTCGTATTTTTCAATCCCTTTAAGTTTGTTATATTCATTTTGGCACCAGGCAAGATCGTATAATATACCCAGTGTTCCCAAACTATAATCTAAATTCCTGCACGAAAGATACTGCTTTTCCAAAATATCTATCGCCATCGCAAGTCCTTCCCCGTTCTGAATTCTTTTTGTATAATTGAGACGATTAATAACATTTAATTGGCGGATGTTCTTTCCCGAAGCATATCCCGAACTAATGCATTTGATAATGTATAGATAAATCTGTTCGCTTTCCTGATATTTCCCCAGACTTTTGTACAATTCAGCAATGTTCATAAGTATGCCAAGTTCTTGTAAAAGATACGGATAACTCGTTTCATCTTCAACATATTTTTTATAATCAGGCGTAGTTATCTTTAGTGCGTTTTCAAGATCGACAAGAGCACTCTGTGCACTTTTCTCGCCATTTCTGAACGCAATATAGCTCTTTTTCCACAATAAGTATTGTTTGTTGGTCAAGCCTTCGTTATCAAGCTTTTTTTCTACAACATCTAAAAGCGCTACTGCCTCATCAAAGTTCTTTTTTGCCAAATTAATCTGTATTTTATCTTTTTCATCTATGATACCTATCTCTGCGGTAGAGCATACCGCAAAGTACCTTTCTCGTCCCGGCAAAAGTTTTGGTAGTATCTTACCTATAGTAACAGACTTCATTCGCTGGCTTGTGTTTTCTATTCTTTCAATTGTTCTTACCGATATCCCTGTCTTTTCGGATAACGACTCTCTCGTTTCTTTTTTTGCCAATCGTATCTGCTTGATCAGTTTTCCTGCTTTATAAAGTGCCATATTCCCCTCTCTTTGGCCCACGCTTCCAGTTTTAGCCTATTATCTGCATCATCTTGAATATTAAAAATAGATTTGGCTATCCTAAGGTCTTTAAGCCAGGCTCCTTTGTCATGAGGATTGATATCATATTTCAGAACACCGCGATTATAATATACTTGACCTAACATCCCGAATTCTCTGCTATCAGATATTAGTTTCACGCATTCGTCAAGGTAATAAATTTCGCGGAGTTTATTATCTTCTTTCTTTTCGGCATATATCAACCCGTCAAGAATATTAATACTTGCCATTACAAGCAACTCGTTTTTATAATAACTGCGTATCTTATCATACACTGTCATTAATTCATCTTTATTTACGATCCCTGCAAAAAAACCGGCACATATTACTTCTACCTCAACAGGAGATATCAATTTGTTATTTATATCAATACCTGTATATAACATAGCTTTGTTTGCATATGTTTGCATTTCATCTAAATTTCCGCTTTTCAATGCTATTTTAGCTAATGATAATGAAACGAATTGCTTATGCAAATGCTCCGCCTCGCTTGACGCAGAAATCCTTCCTTCATACCAAGACAAGATCTTTTTTGCTATATTGGCTTTTCCTTTAGATATATGGCTTTTTATAACCAATCTGGCCTTATACATTTCAAAGTCGTCATTTTCAACGACCATTTCGAGACTTTCCACATCTCTTCCAAGCCTTCCGAAAAGCGTTTCCACCACAAAAAAATCTTTTTCTTTTCTTCCGGTTTCTAAATTACTGTATGTTGAAGCAGAACAAATGCCCTTGTATACATCAATACTATTAACGTTTAACTGCTCTTTATAAAAACGAAGTGCATTCCCCAGTGTGCTTTCCATTTTGTCGGTTTTCTTTCTACTTAATAAATTTCATAAGATAGTTATGGTTATATACATAGCTTGTCACAGGGTTGGAGTTGATCTCGGTAAAGAGTTTGCCCCCAAGGTCTGTGGATGCAAAGGCTGTTATCAAGATAAAAAGGATCCATACTATAAGGATTCCTTTACAAGCGCCTACAAGAAGTCCTCCCCATTTGTTGATCATATTGATGCCCGGAAGTTTGCTTATTATATCAAGCAGGGAAACTATTATTATAAGGGCTATGCTTATTGCTACAAAAACACCCAAAAATGCTATGGCCGATATTATCATCTCGGTAAGCTTATCCGTTATCTGCTTTTTTACTTCATTTACCGTATAGTCCTTCTTTTCCTTAATGGTGTCCTTTATACCCTTAGGCAGAGCAAGACCATCGATATCGTCTACGGTTTCATCGCCCTTAAGGGCATCTTTGATCTCCATAGAACTCTCTAAGCTTTGCTCTACGCTCTTTTCTACTCCTGTTCTGATCTTGTTATATATCTTCTCATTTCCGTGAATATAATTTGATACCTTGGGCGCGAAGACTACAGTAATGACCAGAGTGATTATCACTGCAAATAATGAATACAGCGTTTTTATAAGACCTTTCTTATAACCAAAGTAAGCCGACAGAGCCAATATTGCCAAAATAACTATTACTGAAATACTCATCATTCGCTTCTCTCCTTTAACTTGATTTCTTCTATAAAACCACCGCTGACAATAAGGAAAAGATCACCCCTGCTGCCCTCGGACATGAACTGGATATTCTGGTCACATTCTCCGCTGTATTTTACTCTGCCCGACTTTGAGATTATGGCCATGTCTTTTTCGGATGCCGCCCAGACATCATTTAATCCTATCTCTACAAATGAGGCCTGAAACGGGAGTTTCTTCTTAAATAATTCTTTTCCGGACGCAGAAAATGCATCAAGTCTTACTCCGCTTCCTGATTCTTCATCTTTTACAAGCATTGCGTACGCTCCGTCTGCGGTGGCAAGTGCTATGATTTCTTCCTTCTGCTCTTTTTCTGTAAGAAGTTCAGGCTTCTGGCTCATTTTAAACACGCATGTCTCTTTATCTGAAACGGCAAGTACCGTATTGTTATCAAGGAACGAAAGGTTTGTAAAGATCATGTCTTTATATGGAAATACGCCCACTATTCGGTCGGCATTTTCTCCTTTTCCGACTCCTGAGAAGTTATAAAATGTAAGGGAACTGTTTACTCCTGCTGCAGTAACTTTAACATAGCTTGTAACTACTTTTGCGCCGTCTTTGCTTATGGCTACGTCAAGCGCGTATCCGTCATCTTTTATATATGTATAGATCACGCCCTTTAACATACTGTCTTTTGATTCTGCGTATGGATCAAGAACCTGGATTTCGTATGCATCGTCTGATGACATAAGGACTGCCAGTTCGCCCTGCTCTGAAACGGATACTTTAGCTATCGGCGAAAGCATGCTCACACTCTTTTCGCTGCCCTTTTCATCAAATACCACCACTTCTGTGCCGCCTATGTCTGCTACGGCTACGTAGTGGCCGGCAGCAACGCAGGCAGGGTTTGACATTGTAAAAGCTCCTGCGTATTTCATCTCACCGTCTTTTGAAAGGGCTGTGATGCCGTCATTTCCGCATCTAATTACACCGTCATTATATTTTATATATTTACTTCCGGCGTGATCCTCGCGGTCGCGCCTTGATACTACTTCGGTGTATTTGTAGTTTTTCTCTCTTTTTATAATTGCGGCGCCAACAAGCACCGCAATCACCATGCACAAAAATATTGCCGATATTATTATCAGGCTTTTTTTGTTCTTCATTAATTCTTATCCTCAGTCTTATAAACAGCGAGGGCTTCACCGACTGTCGTCGCTTTGCCTTCGTCTATTATCTCTATGAGTTTGCTTATGCATGTGGCATTGACAAACTCTTTACCCATAAATGCCGAGTATTTCTCGGTTATATACAGGCTCTTTGCTTTTGCGGCCCCGCGAAGTTCTGATAGCTCTGCCTTACTTTTTTCAAGCTCTGCACTCATTTTTTGCAGTTCTTCTCTGTTTCGGCTTTCTATCTCGCTTCTTATGGCGTCTTTTGTACTGCTCTCAAACTCATCTATGGCATTCTTGCGTCTGTTTACTGTCTCGTCAAGCTCGGCGCGAAGGCCTGCTATCTCGCTGTCGAAGTTTTCAAGGCCGTATCTGCTGTCATCTTTATCTTTTCTGATCTGACGGCCTTTTCTTCTTATCTCTCTTTTTACTGCCTGGATGTCATTTCTGAAATGTCTTCCTTTTATGACTGTCTCGTTATACTTTCCTTTGCTTTTGCCAAGTACATATACAAACAAAAAGCCAAATACAAGTATAAGAAGTACATACAGTACTGCCATAAACCATGGGGTTTTGAGGTTTTCAGGAACCAGCATATACGCAGCAAACGGTATTCCCGCAAATACGATACAGAACGCAAGGACTCTTAAAAGGTGCTCTGCTATAGTCTTTGGGAAAAATATACAATAATAGAAAGAAGTATTGTAAAAGCCCGGTACTCTTGCAGCCTTGAACTCATTTTTCGCTTCTTCTTTAAGGACCTCGATGCGGTGCACGTTGCCCTCATTTTCGGAAACAATCCTTTCAGCTACCTTTTCCTGTCTTTCTTTTTCCTTCTTTGCTCTTACCTTTTTCTCCTGAACCCTTATGTCTTTTTCTGTGCCTTTAAAGGTTCCGGAAAGCTCGCTTTTACGTTTTTTAACAGTTTCTGCGATCTCGTCGGCTATCTGCTTTTCTTTTGCCTTTACTGCTTTTTCCTGCTTTTCACAAAATGCCTCAAGGACGTCAATCCTGCTCTTAAAATCGTCAAGTTCATTTACACCTGAAAGTAAAGCGTTTAGCTCTTCTTTTCCTGCATATAATATGTTCTGATTGTTCTCGTCCAAGACAAACCCCTCCCACTTTTTATAGTTTTGTTCTTCCTTCTAATGCCCTGAGTAACGTAACTTCGTCTATGTTTTCAAGGTCTCCGCCCACAGGCACGCCGCTGGCTATCCTGGTGACATTGATCCCGGTAGGCTTTATAAGCTTACTTATATACATAGCGGTGGTTTCTCCTTCAAGACTGGAGCCTGTGGCTATGATGACTTCATCCACATCGCCCTGCAGCCTCGTCATAAGTTCTTTTAGCTTAATATCGGCAGGCCCGATGTTTAGCATAGGCGAAATTGCGCCGTGTAACACGTGGTACACCCCATCGTACTTCTGCGTTTTCTCGTATGCCGACATGTCGCGCACATTTTCCACCACCATGATAACCTTGTGGTTTCTCTTGCTGTTTGCACATATCGGGCAAATTTCAGAGTCGGTGATGGTAAAGCATTCTTTGCAATACCTGACGTTTTCTTTTGCATCGAGGATGGAATGCGCAAGGCTTTCGACATGCTCTTTAGGCATATTTATAATGTGGAATGCAAGTCTTGCAGCGCTCTTACTGCCTATACCCGGGAGCCTCCCAAGTTCTTCTATTAACTTACTTATCTGTTTGCTATAGTATTCCATTAAAACGGAAAGCCTCCGCCAAAGCCGCCAAGTCCGCCTGTAAGAGCGTTCATGGCTTCTGACTGCTCGTCTTCCATTTTGCGAAGAGCCTCATTGGCTGCTGCCATGATAAGGTCTTCAAGTGTCTCGATATCATCAGGATCTACTGCTTCCGGTGAAAGCTTTACAGATGTAATCTCTTTCTTTCCGGATACTTTTATAGTAACGGCTCCGCCGCCTGCAGATGCCTCCCATTCTTTTTCTTCAAGCTCTTTGGATTTTTCTTCCATCTGACGCTGCATACGCTGTGCCTGCTTCATCAGATTGTTCATATTGCCCGGCATTGCTCCTCCCGGGAATCCTCCACGTTTTGCCATAAATTATAGTTCCTTTCTCTTATTCGCTGTCTTCTATAGGCAGCTTTATTTTACTTTGTATGATCTTTCTAAGGTCTACGGGGCCTGCAAGGGATGCGTTTCCATCTCTTCTTCCCGTAACCCTGATCTCCATATTTTTACCGATGACTTTCGCAACGGCTTCTTTAAGCTCAGTTATACGCTGTTCTGTCATGAAGTCCTTTTTTTCATCATCGGAAAATACCAATACCAAACTTCCGTCGTTTCCATTTGTAAGCATTGCTTCGTCAATAACATTTTTGATCATAAATGTCTGAAGGGATGCTAAGATATCTGGCCAGTGTGATATGGCCTCCTTTACATCTTCCGGAAGGGCTTTTTCATAGGCCTCAAGGTCAACCTGCGGTGTCTCTTCTTTTACTTCCTGTGCGGCCTGCTCTTTTACTCTTTCCATGGTGGCTGCCCGAAGACCGGCGCCGCTTTTTACCGCTGCTTCAAGTTCTTCTACCCTTGCCACAAGTGAATCAAGGTTTTCCTCCGCTTGAGGTTTGCAAAGTTTAATAAGGGCGATCTCAAATGCCACTCTTTTTTGCATTGAGTATTTAAGCTCTGCCGCAAGCTCTGAAAAAATCCTTATATATCTCATAAGGTCATTTGCACTGACGCTTTTTGCCGCATTTTTCATATCAGGGATACGGTCTGAAGACACGTCGATACGATCTGCGGCTTCATCAGATGCATTAAGCAAAAGCAGGTTTCTGAAATACCAGGTAAAGTCTGATGTAAACTGGGTAAGGTCTTTTCCTTCCCCCACAAGCTTTTCTGTAATATCAAGACATCCGGCGGTGTTTTTGCTGCGGATGTGCTCAAAGAGCTGTCCAAATACTTCTACATCCACTGCACCAAGTGTCTCAAGCACTCCGTCGTATGTAAGCTTTTTACCGAAACTAAAAGCGAGGCACTGATCAAGAAGGCTTAAAGAATCTCGCATAGAGCCGTCACCCACTTTGGCCACATACTTAAGAGCCCGCTCTTCTGCTTCTATACCTTCCTGTTTCATAAGGTCTGACAAGGTCTCTGCTATTGTATCTACGCCGATCCTCTTAAAATCGTACCTCTGGCACCTTGAGAGAATTGTAATAGGGATCTTGTGGGCCTCTGTGGTCGCAAGAATAAACATAACATATGCCGGTGGCTCTTCAAGAGTCTTTAAAAGCGCGTTAAATGCACCGCTGCTGAGCATATGTACCTCGTCGATTATATATACTTTATACTTGCCTTCTGTCGGAGAATACTGCACTTCGTCAACGATCTGTCTGATGTTGTCTACACCGTTGTTTGATGCGGCATCGATCTCGATAACATTCATAGATGTTCCGGCGTCAAGCTTTTTACACATCTCGCATTTCCCGCAAGGGCTTCCGTTTACGGGAGACTCGCAGTTGACTGCCTTTGCAAGGATCCTGGCAATAGTAGTCTTTCCGGTTCCTCTTGTACCGCAAAACAGGTATGCATGAGCAGTCCTGCCCGACTGTACCTGATTCTTAAGGGTTGTAACGATATGTTCCTGCCCTCTGACTTCGTTAAAATCATGTGGCCTGAATTTTCTGTATAATGCCGTGTATCCCATTTGCCAACTTCCTTCCTACTCTTTGACTTTTCAATTATATCAAAGGTGAGCCGATTTTTCAATTTTCTATATGGTCTTGTTATGAAAAAAACAATAAAGTAATTGCTTAATAAAAATATTTGTAGTACACTACTAACCGAATATTTTTTTAAGAGGGGTAACCAAAATGAATTACGCAAAAAAGTACTTAAATCACCTTTTCATTGATGGACTTTCCGGTATGGCGCTTGGTCTTTTCTCAACGCTTATCATCGGAACCATCATCGCTCAGATCGGCGGCATGATCGGCGGAACTGTTGGCACTTACATTATCTTTGTTGCCAATATCGCAAAAACTCTTACCGGTGCCGGCATCGGCGTTGGCGTGGCTGTTAAGTTCAAAGAATCCAGCCCGCTTGTTACTGTTTCTGCTGCTGTAGCAGGTATGATCGGAGCTTTCCCTAATCTTGCTCTTGAAGGCTTTGCTCTTGGCAAACCGGGCGAGCCTCTCGGCGCTTTCGTTGCTGCTTATGTAGCTATCGAGCTCGGTCATCTTGTAGCAGGCAAAACTCCAGTTGATATCCTTGTTACTCCGCTTACTTCTATCGTAAGTGGAAGCGCAGTCGGATTATTTGTTGGTCCTTACATTTCCCAGTTTATGAGCTGGGTAGGAAGCCTTGTAAATATTAACGTTGAAAAATCACCGTTTATCGGCGGAATCATCGTTTCTGTATTAATGGGTATGATCCTTACTCTTCCGATAAGCTCTGCTGCCATCGGTATTTCCCTTGGTCTTTCGGGCCTTGCAGCAGGCGCCGCTACAATCGGTTGTTGTGCAAACATGATCGGTTTTGCGGTTTCAAGCTACAGAGAAAACAAATTTGGCGGTCTTATAGCTCAGGGTCTTGGTACCAGTATGCTTCAGGTTCCAAATATAGTAAAGAAACCTGTTATCTGGCTCCCGCCTATTATCACAAGTGCCATACTTGCTCCTGTTTCAACTATGGTATTTAAGATGACAAGTAATGCCGTTGGTTCAGGTATGGGTACCTCAGGTCTTGTTGGTCCTATCTCCACATGGCAGACAATGGCAGCCGGCACAAATCATTATCTCCTTATTTTAGAGATCGCGCTTATGTACTTTGTTCTTCCGGGTGTTATCTCACTTGCTTTAAGCGAGGCCTTCAGAAAGCTTGACTGGATCAAGCAGGGAGATATGAAGCTTGATGTTTAATCTGTAAATGCAGTCTTTTAGGAGAGGTTTCTTATGAAGATATGGGCAAAGATGTGGCTTGACACTCATTTGATCAAAGACACGACTGTCGAAGTTAACGACGAGTCTTTAAACAGAACCAGGAAGATCTTTAAGGCTATCGATCAGATATGCTATGATTACGATCTTCAAAAGCCGGTATGGCTTGATAAAAATATTGATGAGTTCAAGGCTCGCAGCAAGACCCGCTTCTCGCAGGACAACTTCATTGAATCCATAGATTTTGATTATCTGGAAATACAGGTTTTAGAGGAATAGCAATTTGCTGTTCCTCTTTTATTTCTTGCGTTCTTTGTTGCAACGTGATAAACTTCATTTGAAAAAACTTAGGAGGATTTATACAATGGAAAAGACAATAGAGTACAAGACAACAGGTACCTGCAGCAAGCTTATCAAAGTGGTTGCAGATGATGATGTAGTTAAAAGTGTTGAATTTGTAGGTGGTTGTCACGGAAATACACAGGGCGTCGCAAAGCTTTGTATCGGCAGAAAGATAGGCGAACTTATCGGTCTTCTCGAGGGTATTGATTGCCACGAAAGAGGGACATCTTGCCCGGATCAGCTTGCTAAAGCTCTTAAAACTCTTTAATAAACGGAAGTGATCTGATATGAAAAAGATAGTTCTTACAGGCGGCGGAACTGCTGGCCATGTCACCCCGAATATGGCTCTTATTCCTGAGCTTTTAAAGCTTGGCTACGAGGTTCATTACATCGGGTCAAAAAACGGTATGGAAAAAGATCTCATCGAAAGCATGAACATACCTTATTACGGCATTTCCACAGGAAAGCTAAGAAGGTATTTTGACCTTAAGAATTTTACCGATCCTTTCAGGATCTTACACGGTTTTTCTGAGGCAAAGTCGCTCCTTAAAAAGATAAAACCTGATGTGGTTTTTTCTAAGGGCGGTTATGTTTCGGTTCCTGTCGTATATGCGGCTCACAGCAGAAAGATCCCTGCTATAATCCATGAGTCCGACATGTCCTCAGGTCTTGCAAACAGGCTTTGTATCCCTTATGCCACAAAGATCTGTGCAAACTTTCCGGAGGCTCTTGCAACTCTTCCTGAGGGCAAATCCGTACTTACAGGTACGCCTATTAGAAAAGAACTGTTTGAGGGCAATAAACGTGCCGGACTTACTTTTTGCAAACTTGATGACAGCAAGCCGGTTATCCTTGTTATGGGCGGAAGTCTTGGGGCTGCTGCTGTTAATAAAGCTGTCAGGGAGGCTCTCCCGCAGCTTCTTGAAAAATACCAGGTCATCCACCTTTGCGGAAAAGGCAAACTTGATACCTCACTTATCGGAACCGATGGTTATGTACAGTTTGAGTATATTAGCGAAGAACTTAAAGATCTTTTTGCTGCGGCAGATATAGTTATCTCAAGAGCCGGAGCAAACGCTATCTGTGAGCTTGTAGCTTTAAAGAAGCCAAATATCCTTATTCCACTTCCTGCCGCAGGCACCAGCAGAGGCGATCAGATCCTTAATGCGGCATCTTTTGAGAAACAGGGCTTTTCACTTGTTCTTGATGAAAATAAGCTGAGTTCTTCTGTTCTTCTTGAAGCCGTCGAAAAGATTTCGGCAGAAAAGCAGACCTACATAGACAATATGGCAAAGAGTTCTCAGAGCGATTCAGTAAATATCATACTTGGCCTTATAAATGAGGCTGCCGGCAAATAGTAAAAAATAAGAGAGGAACCTTAATAAGTTCCTCTCTATATTATTATAATCTTGCTTTTAACTCTTCTGCGATCTTTGCGGCCTCTCCTTCGCCGTAAGCGCCCTGTTTCCAGGTAACATTTACGGTATCTTTTGTGTAACGCGGGATAACATGTACATGGAAATGGAATACCGTCTGGCCTGCTGCCTCGCCGTTGTTCTGGAGAATATTTACTCCGTCACAGTTAAACAGCTCTTTTTCAGCCTTTGCAATCTTCTTTGCGATCTGAAAAGCCTTTCCTGCAAGGTCTTCAGGAATCTCAAACACATTTGCAAAATGGTCTTTCGGAAGGATAATGACATGTCCTTTGTTTGCAGGAGAAATATCCATAATTGCCCTGAAATCCGCATCTTCATATACTGTACTTGAAGGAATGTCTCCTCCTGCTATCTTACAAAAAATACAATCTTCTTTTTTCATTTTCTCTGCTCCTCTTTTTTTATATGGAATGGAATTGGAATAAAGTATCAAAGGTACGAAGGGTCTTAAAATTGCCTTTAGCGGTAAGCTCGCCCGTCATAAACGCACGCTGGAATGTGATCCTGCCTGCCACTATAGAACTTAGTGTAGATGACTTTGTCTTTGCAAAAACATCTGCGTCGGCTTTCTCGCCGTAATAGCATCTAAGCTCTTCGCCTTTAACTTCTACTATGAAGGTCTTTCCTGTATCTGATATCTCTACTGCATAGCTTGCGGTAAAGTCATTCATAGGATGGAAATGTGTGCGGAAAGCCCTGATGTATTCGGCATCATCCGCTTCTTTGCCAAGCATCTCCCTGAAAAGTCCGGAAAGCTCTTCAATGTCTTCCTTCTGCTTTTTAACGTATTTTTCATCAGAAACATACTCTGATAGCTGTTCACTCTCCTGCGGGGTAAGCGGGATGGCAACACCGCTTGTAAGACCTGTTCGAAGTGCTGCTTCGCTGGACGGGAACCTTACGATCTTCTGATTTATGGAACGGTAAAGATTTTCTGCTATCTTTTCTATCTGCTTGCCGTAACCTGAGTTAAGTTCAAACTCAAGATGGTCAGAAACATACGCGCATACACCGTCACATATTTTTCCTCCAAGAAGTTCCCAGGCTCTCTTAAGGTTGTATTCGGCCTCTTTTTCACCGTATGTAGTGGCAGTTACGACCGGCATCATATAAAGACCGTTAAGCTTTTCCTTGTCTGCATAAAGCCAGCAGGAATCTAGGAACTGTGACATATAGCCGCCGATCCCAAACCATTCTACTGTTGTAGCAAGGATAATACCGTCAGCCTCTTTTATGGTCTTAGAAAGGCTGGGGATCCCGTTCCTTTCCTCGTAGAGATTGAATCTTTTTACATCGACTCTCAGTTCTTCAAGGACTGTTGTGATCTTGTCGCACACCGCTAAGGTCGGATCTTCAATAAGTCCTCTTCCGCCGTAATAAATATTGATCTTCATAGCATTCCCCATTCGCATCTTTGCTGTAAATACGCATTTTACATCTGCAAATATTATAAAATATCTTAGGGATTAATACAAGAAGCAGAATTCATATTCATGATGTGAAAATATAATGGAATCCCCTTCTTTTATCTCGGTCTTCTCAAAGGGCTTAAGCCTGATCCTGTTTAGAAAACTTCCGTTTGTGCTGTTAAGATCGGTTATATAAAATGTTTCACCGTTTCGGTCTATCCTGGCATGATATCTGCTGACGCTGGCGTCTTCGATACTGTGGTCAATGCGCGATTTATCCTTTCCAATAAAATATGGATAGTTAAGCAACAATATATCTTCGTTTGCACTGCTCTTTGATCTTAATGCGTATACTCCGCCGCGTATCGTAGTGGCAGAGAGCAGTTCAGTCTTATACTCTTCTTCCCGGGAAGGCTCATACATTGATTCTTCCAAAGCTTGGTTTTTATCCTCATGTTTTCCCTGAAGAAACGCAAACTTTTCTTTTATAAGTTTTCCGACATTTTTAATTACGTCTTTATGCTCCTGCCTATTTGAAGTGTTTACGCCGGCCTGCCATGTACCCTCTTTGGATTCTTTTATTTCTGTTCTTGCTGCCGGCCTTCCCTTGCTTTCAACCTCCGGAGCAAAATAGTCATCGCCTTCTGTATATTCTCTTATGCTCTGCCTTAGTCCGTTCAGATCAAAGCCTTTCTCCCTTACCTTTTGATAAAGCGCATATACACATTTTACGGCGCTCTCTTCTTTATAATCCGCAAGATCGAGAAGATATTCCACAAATTCTCTTACGCCATTTTCACCGCTTCCCGGCATATATAAAAACACCAGATCATGACGACTTCCCTTCTTTTTAAACACGTTTTCCGGACGCAATATCAAGTCTTCAAATGGTAAAAGATACTCTTCAAGTGATGTGCAGACTTTTTCGATAGAGTCAAAGATCTCCTCGTAGTCGCTGCGTTTGTATCTGTATACGGCATCAGTTATCATCATCCCTTGCACATCGGTTATGTTAAAGTAAATATGCGTCTTTCCCTCTTCCATACGCAGCTGGATAGGTACGATATTTAGGGGATTGTTGATCGCAAGCATTTTTAGTCTGTAATCATCTTCACCCGGGTATTCGGTTTTCAGATATGTTCTTCCGCATTCAACCACACTGCTAAATTCCATCTTTTATTGCCTCCGTTATCCTCACAAACTCCGATGCCATCTCTTCGCTTCTTTCTC
>JAEEGF012285201.1_pt1 | contig 16274 bp, 15 predicted proteins | sample 9134171 | NCBI WGS metagenome assembly JAEEGF01 (sample SAMN16246542, study PRJNA631951) | gut metagenome | biome: gut microbiome; feature: rumen; material: AP-attached | host: Bos | place: Iran: Karaj | collected 2018-10
TGCAAGAAAAAAACTCTGATTGACCGAGTGAGATTGTTATGATGCCAAAAATGCATGTAAGCTATTTTTATGATATTGTTTTGAAAAGAAAAAAGGAGATCCTGCATATTTCTTTAAAGTGAAAAACTTATGAGATGCCAAAAAAGTATGATGAACGTATAATTGATCACCCAACAATTACTGACCAAAATTTTGGGCGAATATCCAACATGTAAAATGAAACAATTCATATACATAAATTCAAAAGACTATGTCACAAAAAACTATTTTAGTTTTAAATGCATAAAAAATTATAGCAAAGATGTTAAGCTAAGCTGAATCTCATTTATATCTTAAAATATATTTTGGATTTCGATAACTAAGTGAAGATTTTATGTTTCTTACCGATATCTCTTCTCAAATATTTTTTGGTTTTCTCGAATGAGCTCATGCAATTTCAGTTTCCGAAATACACATTTCAGTATGTTTTTTTGGATCAAGTAATATATCTCAGGGTTTGAGTTTTTCATTTTTATCAAAAGTTATACAATCAAATCATTCTTTTTCGAAGTCTTTTTTCATATTTCCACATCATCAAGATGGTGGTACATTAATTCATGCTTGTATATAACAATGGCGTACAAAACTTTGACAATCAAATCATTTTTTATTTTTATTCCCAGTTCCTCACAATATATATCTATAGGTATCATTATTTGCAATATTAACACCAACATGACAAGCTTTCTTTATTATTCAACCACTAGATTCTACGCTTGAGGCAGTAGTTTTTACATCTAATGTGTTAGTTTCCTTTTTTGTAGTTGATCCTGTACTTATTTCTTGATTCTCAGTTGATGAGCTATTTATATCTGAGTTACAACTTCAACGTTTTAGTCTATTAAGAAAATCTTTAAAATCAGAGAAATAAGAACAAGAGACGGATAACTTTAAGTCTAAAAGCTTAAATTTTACAGATTCCCAAAAGCCTAACTTCTCCTCCTTCATAGCTAAATCAGCATATGTTAGTAAGCCGGCATCATTCCTTAACCATATAGTTAAAAATCAATCTTTGATTTCTTTTTTTAATACTCCTAAATCAGTAACTGTCTTTCATGATAGTTGTTCTTTTTCTTGTATATAATCTTTTATTTCAGATTCTCTTTTAATTTCCATTTCATTATTGTTTAAGAGAATAAATCAAAATTAAATATTATTCTTTAACTCAATAAACTTTTCTTGAAGAGTAGGAGAGTCAGCTCTTTCAATTTCTTCTTGTAAAACTTTTGAAATATTAGTTATGTATTCATCACTAAATTCAATTTTTCAAACCGTAAAATCTTCAATTTTTTCCGGAACTTTAAGTCCTAAAGATTCAGTGAATTTCTTTAGAAATTTTAATTTTTCTTCAGATTTTTTTAGCACATTACGATTTTCAATAATATCATCCAATCCATATTCATGCAAAGCACAAATATCTAATATCTGAGCGGCGATATTTCTTGCAGAATTCTTATCTTCACTATAATCAGGAATTGGATCAAGTTTGGCATAATTTGATTCAATTCAAATTTCTTTATCTTGATAAATTTGAGCCACAGCTGTAGTTAATTTTCCAGATTCTGGAGTCAACCCACAGACTAAAATCAATTTTTTACTTGTTGGAATATGGTCATCATTCCCAAATCAGTCTTCACTTAATAGGCGAGACATGCTTGTTTCATAAGCCCTATTTTTATATTTTTCCCAAACTCTATATCCTTGCTTCTGAAAGTACGTTTCAAATCAGAAAACTAAGTCATACATATTTTCCACATCAATTCCGTTAATTACTATGTGAGGCTTAGTTCCATATTGATTTTCAATTTTTTTCAAATAAATCGTCAAAAAATCCTTAAATTCTCTTCATCACTCCCATTGTTTATCTTCATCCAAAATGTCTTCACCTCTTACGCAGAAAAATACTTCTAAATCATATTTGAAATTAGCAAAAATTCTCTTCCACATATCAGCAGTGAATCCAGGAATTATACGAGAAAAATCTGACTGATCGATACAATTTCCAACCACTTCCAGATATAATTTATTTACGTTTGATAGCTTACCCTCTATTTCTTTTGTTACTTGATTTTGATATTCTGAAACATTAAATCACATGTTTTTGTTTTTGCAAGAATAAAAACCCCTTCATTCAAGTATACACGAAAATACTCTTTTTGTCAAAAAATCTGAGGGATTTTATGGTAAATTTTGTATTTACTAAAAAACATGAAATAGTAATTCTCGACCAAGAAAACCCACTTTATAAAAAATTAAAAATTTTGATTTGTCAAATTTATTTTTCCCAATAAATTATTTCTCGTCTCTTTTCATACTAGAGAAAATAATCCATCAGTTGTAGAACTAAACTCAATTTGATCCAGTTTAATATCAATTCATCTCATCATATTTCTTTCAAATTTTAGTCAAATTAACATAGAAATATAGGTAGGAACATTATTTCTTTCTAAGTCTGAATCATAGAAATAACTATATCATCCTCATCTTTCACGTTTTCACCAAGATTGATCAAAAAGAAAATTTCACAGTGAATAAAAAATATACTTTCCACTATACATTTCAAATTCTCACGGAACATGTGAATGACCTCAAAGAATCAAATCAGCTCATGAATCTATTAAATTATGAGCCAGAATTTTTTGCCAATTATTTGGAGAAAAAATATATTCTGTTCATCGGTGAAGTGAAATAATTTTTACATCACAGTTCATATCTTTCATTTTTTGCAAATCAGATTTAATTTCATCCTCATTTATTCAGTTCCAATAGACCATTCATCCACGAATTTTCGCAGATTTCCCATCATATGAGTAAGCTCAAATACAAAATTTGATATCATTATTCTCCCATGAAAAAATGTTCCTACTTTCTTCTTGTGTTATTCCTACTCAAACGTAATCTATATTGTGTTCTTTCAGTAAATTCTTTGTAATTGTTAATCATTGATATCCTCAGTTAGAAAAATGATTATTAGTCAGTGATAAAAGTAATGGTTTATCCTGGCGATACCTTAGCAATGTTTCAATATTTTTTGGATTAGAGCGAAAATCAAATCATCACTTTGGAATATCATTGTCAGGTTCACAGAATAAGCTTTCCAAATTTAGAAAGAGCATGCAATTGTCAGATTTACAATTTTCAAACTCATTTAATGGGTTATAGTTTCATTGTTTGAATGTGCGATCATATCACTGTTTTTTGGCAAGATATCAAATATACCTACTCAGCATTACATCTCATCATGCTACAATATAGCTTGGATTTGAAAAAACAGGAAGCTCAACATTTCTTAGAGATTCTCCAGATAATATGATATTTTGTCACTCAAAATTATTGTTTTGTTGTGAATGTTGTATGTTCGCATAGGCTAAAAATAAGTCTTTCATTCATTTAGCAAAATTTTGAACAAATCGCACTAAAAAACAACAAATCAACAGTACAAAAGCACAAAAAACCAGACTGTTTCTTTTAAATCCATTTTTAGGACTCGCTTTCTTTCTGCGAGGTCTAGGAGTTTTGATCTCTGATTTTTTTGGCATATATTTTATTTATACCACATAAAAATTCTGGATGTATTTTCTTCTCACATATCTTGATTCAGAATAGTAGATGAGCTATCACGATACCGCAACTCAGGTTTCTGTCATTTTTGACTTGCTAAAGATTGTACCAGATATAAACAAACAGGGCAGTCCGCGTCAATTCAATCAATAAATTCAGTCTCATTCAATACCATGTTCCTTAATGTTTCTATAGATTTTTGATCATGTTGCAATGTTTGTTCTTCATCTTGATAATGAGCAAAATCTACCGAGGCAATAACCAAAATATTTCAGTTCAAACCTTCTATCTTTGGTAAGATATCTTTTACAGTAGATATCTGAAAACATGGAGAGATAATCGGCAAAACTTTACTATTTGGAAAATACTTATTTATCCACTGAAAATGCTCTCAAATTCAATGTTCATTTGTTTTTAAACTATCTCACCAAGGTTCAAAGATTTCTTCATTTTCATCACATTTCATTCAAAAATCACTTAATTCTGAACTCAATTCTTTCGTATTTGAATTATAACTTACATCGGCAGATATACATATAGTTAGCAGTTCTTTTGTCTGTGAGTGAAAATGATTTGGAGAAATCAGAATTATTTTTTCAGGTTCTCATCACTTATAGTATTTATTTTTCAAAAAATCATAAAATTGATCAACTTTTTTACTATCCAGCATAAAATGTGGTATAATCGCGAAATTCCATTCAGTTCTTTTATTTAATTTTAATCATAAAATTATGCATAAACCCACAAAAATGCATAGTAATATAATTCAGATTTTGTTTGCCGTTTTAGAAATTTTGAAGAATAATAAATTAAATATCAAATGTTTATACAAGTTTCCTAACTAGCATCAGATTAAAGAATTTAGATAAAATCACAATACAAAATATAAAAGCATTTGCATTATACCAATACAATAGTATAAGAATAGTAGTTTTATTTATATCATAATAAAATTATGCCAAAAAAGAATAAATTGGGAAAAGAAGCATTAGCAAAAGTGAAGGAAGAAAATAAGAAAATAAAGTCAAAAGGAAAAAAAGTAACTGAAAAATGAAAAGAGATAATGGAATGGAAAATAAAAAATTCAACTCAGAAACGGTTTTTCTCATTGGAAGAAAAAGAACAGAGTTTTTTAGAAACAACATATATGATAGTTGTACAAATTTGTTCTGAACTAAGTTGGGAGGATTTTTTAAAACGTTTAAGTAAAACTGACAAGTTCAATACATGAGCAAGTTCTATAATAAAAAGTGTAATTAGAAAAAGGTAAGTCTATGCTAATATAAAAACGAAAAAAAGAACGAGATTTATCGTTCTTTTTTGCTATTAAAATTTTAACATTACTTGGTCTCTTAAAGGCTAATTATAATTCATATTATTAGCGCATGAATAGGATAAAATAACGTGTATAAGTACTTAAACCATTTCTTATGGTATCATAATTTACCATTTGAAAAACTTAAGATTAAGGCTGCCAGAGCATGTCATCAAATCCATGGTAGATAATTTACCACCTGTTCTAACCAGGCAGATCCACCTCAAAATCCACTTCTAACCCAAAAATATATAGGAAGATAGATTAGAAATATTCCTACTAACACTAAAAAACGTTTAATCCAATTCCATTTGTTTTCAGTTTTTTCTTCATTTCTAGAATATCTTAGATACCAATAATAAGCAATAATAAGTAACGGTCATACAAAATTGAAATTTGCTCCCATTTTATAGTTTGTAAATCCTATCAAAAGATATGCGCATGTGAGTAATAATACAGCTTTCCATCATATTTTATCATTATTCTCTTTCTTTGAAGGAACAAGAAGTTCAGTAAAAGACATTCCTAAAAATCATAGTATGAGAGTAATCATAACACTTTGAGCCTCCATAAAACTACTACCAATATTAGATCAAAATTCTAATAAATCATAACAAGGTTCTGATATAACAGCCAGTAGTATTAATGTGGAGATATGTTTTAGAAATCTTCTCCTATTTTTGAAAACGAAAAAAAACCCTTCCGCTAACAAGAATGCATAACAGGGGAATGCTATTCTTCAGATCCATGTTAAAAGCATTGGATTATCAATAAAATTCCACCCAATATGATCAGCAAGCATGGTTGCCATTGCTATAATACGGATAACAAATCCAGTCATAATAATATTTTACCATATAAATACATGCAACTTATAGTAATTTGACATTAAAATAAAAGAAAAACAGGATTATAAAATCCTGTTAATCATCAACTATTTTTTAATTAAAGCTCATCGTTTAAATCGGATTTTCATTATTAAATCCAGGGTTGAATTAATTTTATAATATCAATTATTTCAGACTATAATATTCTTCAAGTGTTAATCAATTATCCATAATTTCTTTAGCAATTTTTACATCACCTACATATCTTAAATGCCGTGGCTCATATCCATATCAAGTAATATCTTCTTTTCATTCAAGATATCTAAGAATAAATCCATAATCTGCTAACTTTTTATGTACTTTGGTAAAGATCTCCTTTTCAGCAATCATATCATCATTTTCATAAATCAATACTCAATCTTTCATTATACAAATATCGATAGCCAAAGCAGTATGATGCTCTGAATATCATGGAACAGCTACATATTTTTTTGTATAATCAATTCCATATTCTTCTTCAAATTCTTTCCATAATTCTTCTTGTCTTTGTACTGAACGATAAGCGCTATCTAGCTCAATATCAACTCATTCCTTAAGCAAAGCATCTCTTAATTCATAATATCTTTCTAAAGCTTCCTTTTCTACTTTTATAGTTTCATCATATGCATTTTGAACTTCAACCAATTCAACATTGGCCTCCCAGTTTGCAGGGAGTTTGTTTTGTTTATTAACGAGTATTAAATAATCGTATTTTGGATTATCATTTTCTGCACATCCTATAAGCATCATCGCAATAAACAAACCAAAACATGATAAAATAATCTTTCTCATAATATCCATTAAGACATGATAACATAACTATTCATCAATTACTTCATCTCCATAACTTACACCAAGGCTTCCATCTACGAAGTCAGCTACACATTCAGCATTCATTGTGTAATCAATTCAATCTTTTGTATATTTAACTATTCAATTTCTAACGAAACTTGCTCCACCTTCAGATTCTTCTCCCCATTCAATACTTACATTCTCAGCATCTTTTACAAAATCAGCCATCCATTCTTGTGCATTTTCTTCACATCCAGCTAAACGTTTTTCCTCAGTATCAATGCTCTCTAAATTTGGTTCATAATTACATTCACCACTTTCTAATGCTGTATCTTCACAAGTTACTCCACTAGGGAAAGCACATTCTCCATATACAGCAGTAGGAGAGTGAATAAGTGAATGAGTTCCTCAATGCTCGTTACAGAAAGCAATTCTCTGATTTAAAACTTCATCTTCATTGTTTGTGTTTTCACAATCACAGTTACAATTACATCCAGCTAAAGCTAAAGTTGCTAGTCATAAAGTAGCAAAAAGTCAGAATTTTTTCATAAAAAACCATTAAAAATATAAAATTAAATTCCTTATAGTAATTTTTTCCTAAAATAAAAGGAGAAATCTGAATCTCAATTAGATTGAGATTTGTTTTTTTAGTTAATTTTGAAATTTACAGCCAATTTTTAACAGTATCTTTCGCTTGATAAACTGAACTTCCGCGAATGGCTAATCATTCCAGAACTTCAGCTCATTGACAGAGATTCTTCAATTGGCCAGGGACTCAAGCTAAGCCAGAACCTTCATGAGTAGTAAATGGTCTAACGATTTTTCATTCCCAATTTAAATTTTCTAATTGAGTGACCATTGGTTGTGGTAATTGTCCCCGATAGATTGGTCATCAAACATAAATCACTTCATAGTCGTCAATACTTTCTAAAGTATTCACTATTTCAGGTCTTTCATCGTTATCAATTTCTTCTTGAGCTTCTTTGATGCAAGTGGCATAATCTTTGGCATAGGGAGTTTTTCTTTCCACTTTGAATAAATCTGCTCAAGCTAATTCCTGGATATATTCAGCGATAACTTCTGTATTTCATTTCTCTATATATCCAACTCCATAATTTTCATCAGCTCTGGAGAAGTAAATCACGATACTTTTTTTGTTTTTTAGGTCAGTCATTTTTATAAAATAATAAAATAAAAATCAGAATTATTTTCTTTTTAGAATTATTTTGTAGATTTCGTTCATTATGAGAGTAATCATAACGACAACAGCTAAGTAATTCAAAATATTAATCCAAATATTTCAATCTATATTTCAAAATCAGTATTCTCAAATCATATGTTTCCAAATGTTCAACTGTATCCATGCATAAATTCAGTAAGCAATCAAAAGAATCTCAATTCCATAAAATACAAATTTATTTCAGATTTTTTGTGAAAATTTGTTAGTTAATCATACGATATTTATTCATAGGTGAATTCACATCAATAATAATGAAATGTAGCCAAAAATCTTATGCAACGCAATTAAGGACATATTGTCAATATTTGCGAAAGTTAATAAATTTTGAGATGATAAAATTCAAAATATAATAGTTAAAAGAAAACATACTAAAAATAGTATGTTTACTCCGACCATTATGCTTCTTGCTAAATTATATTTTCATTTAAAGATATTTTTTAAATATTCTTTATTAAACCAAATATGAAGAATCACCAAAATCAATAATGCAATTCAGATTATTTCATGATAAATTGGTTGCATATATCACCTGGAGAATTCCAAAATCATACATACAAACATCAAAATATCTACGATAACCTTTTTTGGCATAGTCTACTGAATTATAATTTTAAAATCATAAACCTTTCAACCAATTTTCTACTTCAGATTTTGCTGAAGTTTTTCTAGCATCTTGTCATCTCATAGTTAATCAATCTGTATTTACATCAGCAGTTGATAATCTATTTTTCAATGATCTATATGTTCATGAATTTCCAGATCATTCATGTGTATTAAACAAATAAACTTTTTTTCATGAAAAATCATGATTGTCCAAGAAAGTATAAACTATCATTGGTAAATCTCCCCACCAAATTGGATATCCTAAGAAGATTACATCGTAATCAGCCCAATTTACAGCTTCTCATACATAAGCTGGTCTGGCATTATCATTTTTTTCTTGAGTAGCAATTCTCGTAGTTTCATCGTAGTCTACAGGATATGGAGTAACTGGAACTATTTCAAAACTATCAGCTCATAAATAGTTTATCATGTGTTCAGCTAAAAGTTTTGTGTTTCATTTTTCTACATTACCAACTTGATAATTTTCATCAGCTCTTGAAAAGTAAACAACGATAATTTTATCTTCATTTTTTTCTGATTGAGCTACATTTGTTTCATCTAAATCTCTTAGAGTGTATGAAGGATCTACTTCATTATCCGTATTTTCTGTTAGTTCATCAAGATTTACTTCAATAGTTTCAGATACTTCATTTTCAGCTACATTTTCTGCTTCACTAATTACTTCATTTACTGGTTGATTTAAGGCTTCTGGATTTTGATTAGAACCACATCATGCCAAAGTAAAAACTCCTAAAGAAAGTGCTAAAAGTCAGATTTTTGATAAGTTTTTCATTTTGCAAAAATTTAAAATATAAAATTACTTAGCTTCAAAATTACTTAGCTTCATAACTTGGATGCCAAGTGGCGAATTGTTCAAGTTGTTCATCAGTTCTATGATAGTATCTTTCGTTTTTATTAATTCATCTAATTTTTTCCATATCTTCTGTTGTTAATTCAAAATCAAACAAGTTGAAATTATCTCTAATATGGTCAGGATTTTTAGAACCAGGAATTACTATAAATCACATTTGGATATGCCATCTCAAAATAATTTGAGCAGGAGTTTTATTATATTTTTCTCCTAGTTCTTTGAAAACAGGCTCATTTATCAGATTTGAATCTCCATGTCCTAACGGATACCAGCTCATCAATTTAATATCGTGTTCATCAAGGGTTTTTCTAAGTTCATCTTGTGTAAAATATGGATGAGCTTCCACCTGAATAACTTGTGGCTCAATCTCATAATTAGCAAGAATTTCTTGAATATATTTTCATTCAAAGTTTGAGATTCAGATTGCTTTTGCCTTTCATTCTTTATAAGCTTTTTCTAATTGTCTGTATCATGCCATATAGTTTCATCATGGTTGATGAATGAATAATAAATCTACATAATCCAATCCTAATCTTTCCAAAGTTTCATCAACTGCATTAGGATTTCCATATTCAGTTATCCAAAGTTTTGTAGAAACGAAAATATCTTCTCTCGCAACTCATGAATTTTTAATTCATCTTCAAACAGCTCTTTCATTTACATAAGCATTAGCAGTATCTATCAATCTATATCAGTCTTTTAAAGCTGATTCTACTGATTTTTCGGCATCAGCAGGAGAAATCATAAAAGTTCCAAGTCAGATTGCTGGAATTTTGTTTCCATTATTAAGGGTAAATCGTAATTGTTCCATAGTCATAAAATTATCAAAGTAAAAATTAGTCTGATTAAAAAATAAGAACTAAACATAAAAAAGCAATACCTAAAAATATCAAATTTTGCCTAATCTTATCAAAAACGATTTTTCCTGACTTGCTTGATTTTTATGAAAATATTGATATAAGGAAAGAGCTGTACTAAATATTACTAGAAAAAACCTGTTTTTGTGAAAAACGGACGATTTGCATTTTGCACTAAATCGTCCATAAAAAGAGGTTCTAGTAAAAAGGTACAGCAACCCGCAAAGTGTAAGTCGTCCATTTAAAATGATTTGCACAGAAAGGGTTGCTTTATACCTTTCTTTTTTCTTTTATGCTAAATAAAAATTCACTTAAAGAACTTCTTTCCTTACTTAATTTTTCAGAAAATTGAAGAATATGGGAAAAAATGGTTAATTGAAATAAGTTTTTTGTTGACTTTGATAAGTGAATTTTATGATATCCGAAATGAGTGATTATAAACGATAAAACAACAAGTAATTTTGATAAACCAGAAAATTTTGTGGTTTTTGAATGTGTTCATCGTTTGGTAGAAAAATGATATCGTCCAGATCATATAGAATTAGAAAAGAAATGGACTTTATGACACGATGCAAAATGATGAAAAGCAGATATTTGTGTAAAAGATGAAAAAGAAAACATGCTTTTGATTATAGAATGTAAAACTGCATGAAAAGAATATAATAAAGCATGGAAAGATACTAATAATGATTGATGACAAGTATTTTCTTATTGGCAACAAGAAAGATGAACAAAGTGGCTTTCATTGTATTGTTCTGATATAGAAGATTGAGAGCTTATTTACACAAATGATATTATAAATTGTAGCGATGATGCTAACGTATTATTGGTAGCTAAAAAAGATGATTCTATACTTCTTTATAAAAATGCGAAAACAGCTGAAGAATTGTTTAATGTTTGGGATGAAACATATTGAAAACAATCGTTCAAATGATTGATTTTTTGAGAAGATACACAAGCATATAAAATATGAGTAAAACCATTGCGTAAAAAAGATTTAAGAGATTTTAAGCCAGAAGATAAAATAGTAAATAGATTTGAAGAAATATTACGTCATAATAACGTTTCAGATAAAGAAAATGCTTTTAATCGTTTAATTGCTCTTTTTATTTGAAAACTTTACGATGAAATTACTAAATGAAATAACGATGAAGTAGAATTTCAATATAAAGTTTGAACTGATACTTATGAAACATTACAAGATAGATTACAACGTCTTCATCGTGATTGAATGAGAGATTTTATGGAAGAAGAAATTTCCTATATAGAGAATGATTATGCTGAAAAACTATTTGCTAATAAATTAGATTGAAAGCAACGTAAAGCAGCTATTGAAGATTTACAAAACACAATTCGTATTTTGAAATTTTATTCAAATAATGATTTTTCATTTAAAGATGTTCATAATGAAGAATTATTCTTACAAAACTGAAAAATATTAGTTGAAATGGTACAACTTTTTGAACAATATCGTATTGTTTATCCATGAAAACAGCAATTTCTATGAGATTTATTTGAACAATTATTAAATAAAGGTTTTAAGCAAAATGAATGACAATTTTTTACTCCAACACCTATAACTCGTTATATTTGGGATTGTTTACCATTAGAAAAAATCGTTTTAAAAGAATGAAAATATAACTTGCCAAAAGTTGTTGATTATGCTTGTTGAGCAGGACATTTTTTGACCGAAGCTGTTGAATCAATAAACGAATATTTCAAATCACAATGAAATGAAGACTTGATAAAAGAAAATAATTGGGTTAGAGAATCAATATTTTGAGTTGAAAAAGATTATCGTCTTGCGAGAGTAGCCAAAGTTTCTTTATATATGAACTGAGCAGGAAAGTGAAATATTATTTTTTGAGATTGACTTGAACAATACAAAGAAAAATGAATTGAAAATTGAACTTTTGATATTCTTGTTGCAAATCCTCCCTATTCAGTAAGTTCTTTTAAACAGCATTTGAAACTAAAAAATAATGAGTTAGAAATATTGAATTCAATTTCTAATGATTGATGAGAAATAGAAACAGCTTTTATTGAAAGAATCGCTCAATTGTTAAAACCAAAATGAATCGCTGCTGTTATTTTGCCGTCTTCAATATTATCAAATGGAAGTGAAAGTTATATAAATGCACGTAAAATATTATTAAAAAATTTTTATATTCGTGCAATTACCCAATTTTGAAGTAAAACATTTTGAGCAACATGAACAAATACCGTTGTTTTGTTCCTTGAAAAATATGATGAGCCACCTAAACATTATAAAATTATAGAAGATACCGTTGATTCAATATTTGAATGAAATGAAGATTGATGGGAAGATAAAGAAATTTTTTCACAATACTTAGATAAAATTTGAGTATCATTAGATGATTACAGAAATTTTATAGCCGAAAAAAGTAGTATTGAAGATTTATGAAAAAGAGAATATTTTGCAGAATATGTTAACGAATTTTCGTCAAAGAAAGAATCACAAAAGAATGATAAAAAAACTGCTTTCTATAAAAAATATAAAGCATTAGAAAGAGAAAAAATGTATTACTTCTCATTGGTATATAACCAAAATACTTTGATTATTTCATCGCCTAGTGATAATAACGAACAAAAGATTTTTCTTTGATATGATTGGAGTAATCGTAAATGAGCCGAATGAATACAAATAGTAAGTCCTTGATGACAATTATATAATGATGAGAATCGTTATGCAGAAGATACACTTGCTTCAGCAGTTCGTAAAATATTTAATAATGAACAAGTGGAATTAAATCCTTTTAAGAAATATTATCAATTTAGTCGTTTACAAGATATGTTGGATTTTTCAAGGGTTATTTTTGATGTATCTATAAAAACAAACATAACGAAAAAGACAGTAATTCAAAGTAAATATCCGTTGATTGAGTTAAGTAATTTTGAAGTACAAAAATGAACATCTATAACTTCTTCAAAAGCTATAAAATGAAATATTAAAGTAGTTGCTTGATGATTAGATTTTGCATATTATCATAATCAAGCTAATCGTGAAAAAAATATTATTACAATTAGTGCAAGTTGAGCAAATGCTTGATTTGTTAATTTTTGGGATGAACCTATTTTTGCTTCTGATTGTACAACTATTAGATGAAATTCAGATTTAAATACTCTTTACATTTACTATTACTTAAAATGTAATCAAAAAATTGTATATGAACTACAAAAATGAAGTGCACAACCACATGTATATCCTGATGATATTAAAAAATTAAAAATTCCAAATGTTGATGAAAATTTACAGAAAAAAATTGTAGAAGAATGTTCTAAAATTGATGAAGAATATAATACAAGTAGAATGACAATTGAAGAATACAAAAAGAAAATAAGCGATATATTTACAAAACTTGAAATTGTCAAGGGGGGGGGGAGAATAAAGATTAAAGATTTATGTGAGCTATATGCATGATGAGATAAACCTTCTATTTTTTCTGAAATAGCAACGGATGATTGTAAAATTCCTGTTTATGCTAATTGAACAGAAAAAGATTGACTTGTTTGATTTACAAATATAGCAAAATATGATAAACCATGTATTACGGTTTCATGACGCTGAACTATATGATTTACGGTAATCAGAAATGAGCCATTCGTACCAATAGTTAGACTTATAGTTGCAATACCTAAAAAAACAATAGAATTAAAATATCTTAAATATGCTATTGAACAAATTAAATTTAATAGTACTTGATGAACAATCCCACAATTAACTGTCCCTGTATTTTGAGAGCATGAAATCTCAGTTGTCTCCCAAGATAAGCAGAAAAAAATAATTTCAGAAATTGAGAAATATGAAAAAGAAATAGAAAAAGCAAAGCAAATTATGGCTTCATGTTTTTCTCGTAAGCAAGCAGTTTTGGATAAATATTTGAAATAGTTATTCGCACTTTTTAACATAAAAAAGCCAACTTCATTTGAAGTCAGCTTTTTTTATTTTATTTCAATTTATTTCAAATATTCTCTCATAAAACTTTCAATCTTATCAAAAGGAATAACATTCAGATTATCATAAAGGTCTGTATGAACCGCATCTGGAATTATCATCAATTCTTTATTTTCATTATATTTTCAGTCTTTAGTCATATCAGCATAAGCATCTTTTGAGAAATAGCAAGAATGAGCTTTTTCTCAGTGAATAATCAATACCGCATTTCTAATCTCTTTCGTAAATGAATGCTGTGGAGTATTTATAAATGATAGTGAAGAAGTCATATTCCATCATCCATTTGAATTAAGACTTCTTGGGTGGTATGCCCTTCATTTATAATATTCACTATAATCTTTTACAAAAAATGGAGCATCATCTGGAACTGGTAATTCTAAACAACCTCATGCCAATTTATATTCTCAATTTTTGTAATCTTCTATTCTTTGTGCATTCAGATTTTTTTTCATTTCATATACAGCATCTTCATCATTAGCATCAAAATATCCGTTATGACTTACTCTACTCATATTGTACATTGTCATACAAACAGTAGCCTTTATCCTTGTGTCTATACTTGCTACATTCAAAGCAATTCCTCACCATCCACAAATTCAGATTATTCCAATCTTTTCAGGATCTACATTATCTTGAATAGATAAGAAATCTACAGCAGCTTGAAAATCTTCAGTATTGATATCTGGAGATGCTACATATCTTGGTTCTCCACCAGATTCTCATGTATAAGATGGATCAAATGCGATAGTTAAGAATCATCTTTCAGCCATAGTTTGGGCATAAAGTCCACTACATTGCTCTTTTATGGCACCGAATGGTCCACTAACTGCAATTGCTGGTAATTTTCATTGAGCATCTTTTGGTTCGTATAAATCAGCAGCTAAAGTGATTCAAAATCTATTGTGAAATGTAACTTTTCTATGATTTACTTTGTCAGATTTTGGGAAAGTCTTGTCCCATTCTTGAGTTAATTTTAGTTCTTGCATAAGTTTTTAATATAATAAATAAAACTTTGATGATATTATATTACTAACAAATCAAAAAAAATCTATACCTATTTTTATCAAATTATGCACAAAATTATCAAATTAATATAAAATATTGATTTTATAGTTAAGTTTTATATATAATTTTATCATGATTTAATATACAAACAATAAATATGGATAAACTTACCAAAAAAATTGTAGAAATCCAATCATGAGATGGAATAAAATTTCTAGATATCCCATGAGTTTTTACATTCAAGAATACTCAACCTCAGAAGTGCGAGCCAATCCTTTATCAGCCAAGTATGATTTTTATCACTTCATGATCCAAAACTCTCACACTAGACAATCATACATATAAATACTGAGAATGAAAATTTCTTCTAGTTTCTATTCCGACTTCTGTAATTTGTGAAGCTGATACTGAATGAAAAGATATTTTTGCATGAATTCACATTGATATCAATAAAAATGACCTGTATGACCTGATTAAACAAATGAAAGATTCACATAAACCAACCAAGAAAAAGCATAATTTAGAACCATGAATTTTATCGTTGGATATTAGTGAAAAGATTTATAATGCTGTGTATCGTTTGCTTGAATGTAGCCAGGACCCAGATGAAGCCAAAGTTCTTTGACCAGCTATCATCAAAGAGATTATGTTTTATGCGATTCAGGAATCTGATGCCAAAAGTTTTTGTGATTTAGTTTTGAATAACAAGAATTTCTGACCGTTTGAAACTATGATAGAAGATATCAATAAAAATTATAAATCTGATATTTCTATTGAATGATTAGCTCAAAATATGGATATGTCTATCCCGACTTTTTATCGTCAATTTAAAGCGATAACCGGATTTTCTCCAAATCAATATATCAAAAATCTTCGTCTAAGTAAAGCTAAGAATTTATTGATTAATGAGAATTACAGTGTCAAACAAACTGCAAATGAAGTGTGATATAATTCTCAATCTCAGTTTAGCAGAGAATATAAAAGATATTACTGATATGCTCCAGTAAAGGAGTGAAAATAGTTTTTTTAATTCTTAACAATAATAACTATGACAGAAAACCACTGATGAATTTTTGGTCTATGACAGCCAAATGATGCTTATGCTCAATATTTTAGATGACAATCATATCTCAATCCACTTACTAAACC
>JAEEGF010018189.1_pt1 | contig 16273 bp, 16 predicted proteins | sample 9134171 | NCBI WGS metagenome assembly JAEEGF01 (sample SAMN16246542, study PRJNA631951) | gut metagenome | biome: gut microbiome; feature: rumen; material: AP-attached | host: Bos | place: Iran: Karaj | collected 2018-10
TGAGGCATAAGATCCGCACATACATGGAAGATGATATTGTAGGATTTCTTTTCGGTATAGATGGCATGCATGCCCATGCCCTTCAGGTATCCCTGGAGAGCTTCATGTATGTCGGAGATCTTCTGCGGTTCTTCAGGTATCTCCTTTATCTTAACGATATATGTTGTTACATACTTAAATTCCGAATGTCCGTAATGTTCCGACAGCTCTTTACAGAGTTCGTCCACTGCCTTTGTATTGGATCTGTAGGGCATTGTAAAACGATATGCCAGTTCTGATGCCGTCGTTGATTCATGGGCTTCATCCGCTATAGTCTGCAATTTCAGCACAGTACATCTTTCGACTGCTTTTTTGAGGGTCTCTCTGAGTTCTTCCTGCTCAATGGGCTTCTCAATGTAGTCTATTGCTTTAAGCTGAATGGCAGCTTTAAGATACTCCTTATCGGAATATCCGCTCATAAACACAACTACTGTATCGGGGGACTCTTTTTCGATACGTTCGAGCATAGTAATACCATCCATCCTGGGCATTCTTACATCGCACAGGATGATATCCGGTTTCTTTTCTGATGCAATTTTCAATCCGTTAACGCCATCGTCGGCCTGATATATCTCGTCGATTCCGAGATTCTCCCAGTTTACGGATGCTATGACGCCGGTTCTTGTAAGCTCTTCATCATCTACTATGAGTATCTTCATATAACCCTCCGAATTACTAAAATTATAGCTTTACCGCTTTTTTTCTTCAACTTTTAATTCCCCATTGCTATTGAACTAAAGTGAAAAAAATGTTTTAATCTAGATAACACTTATTGTTTTTATAAGGAGGAAATTGAAATGAAAGTTGAGAATATTACAGATATCGACAAATTCTTCAAGGTTATCGACTCTTGTAAGGGTAAGGTTGAGCTTATAACAGGTGAAGGTGACAGACTTAATCTTAAGTCAAAATTATCTCAGTATGTATCAATGGCTAACATCTTCTCTGATGGAACTATTGATGAACTTGAACTCGTTGCATATGAGCCCGATGATATCAACAAGCTTGTTAACTTCATGATCAACGGAGAATAATTATTCTTTAATGTGAAACAGCCCCGTGTAAACGGGGCTGTTTCTTTTTTTCTTATCTTGTAACTATCTCAACAGGTACATTAAGGATCTTTGCTACTTTAAGAATAACATCTATATGTCTTCCGACAGCCGCAGCCATGTGATGAGTTGGTCCGGCCTCACTCCACTTGTTTACAAACTCTCTTGCGTCGATTGCAAATCGGGTTCTCATATTGGTATCACCAAAAGTAAAGATAGGTCCGGGCTCATTTACGCCCTCAGCTACTATGAACTTGAAATTGCCGTTACCGTCCTGAGTAATGGCAAGGTATGTAATATCTCCTGTGGGAGGATAGAACTGTGTAAGGTATCCGCCTCCTGTCTTGCCGTGGAATACGGGAACAATCTTCATGGTAGGCTTCTTAGCCTGTGATATATCCGCATCACCTGATCCGCTGTGTCCGATTATGCATATATCATCGTCAAAATCAATTGAGTACATCTCTGAAAGCTGTCCGGTTCCGGCTATTGTCTTTAAGATACTCATTGCCATTGCAACCTTCATATCTCCTTCAACTGCACACGCCGTACCCTGCTTGATAAGCATTGAGAAAGCGGGAATCAGCATTCCGTCAAGAACACCGGCCTTACCTTGGGCAAATCCGTCATAGTGAGATGCAATAAGTCCCAGATCTTCGTCCTTTACCCACTGCTCAAAGGCAACAACATATTTTGCCATGTCCCATACCTTTTCAACAGTTCCGCCGCCTTCAATATCAAATGTGTTGATAATATCTTCGGCCTTTGCTCTTATGGCAGCTTCATCATCGATATCATCGGCTATAGCCCACATCTTCTCCCAGTCAAACTGCTTTGTATAGAGACCCAGTCTTCTGTAAAGGTTGGTCTCGTCAATATAGAGATCCATCATTCCGGGATAAGGTCTTCCGATCTGAGCAATATTGGTGCTGCGGAATCTTCTGCGAACCTGAGCGGCACGACACCATTCATCTATCTGCTTTGCAACTCTTTCGTCTCCGCCCTCAACTACACCTGTAATAACATCATGTCTCTTTCCGAATCGGTTAAGGTCAGCAACCATCTCTCCAACCGCACCGCAGGCATAGAGTTCTCCGAGCCATGTGGGAATATCTGTCTTGTCATAATCCGGTACTGCTTTTTTCTGTACATTTACAAGTACTACGGGAACGTCAAGATCCTTTACTGCCGGCAGCATATTGTAAGATGTTGCATATGTAAGCAACTGTAAAAATACAAGGTCTACATCAGCTGCTCTGAATTTATCTCCTGCAGCCATTGCAAGTTCCTTAGTTGTTACCATTCCTCCGTCAATGATCTCAACAGTGTCGGGAAGTGTCTTCTTGAATGCTTCAAACTGTGCCTCAAATTCCGGAACCAGCTGAGGGAACTGGGGGAGATATGCTCCCAATGCGATGGAAAATACACCGACTTTTGCTTTTGTGTCTACTAACATGATTAAATCCTCCGTTTTTCTCCGTTTAACTCTTATGGGACCCGGGTCCCCATTACTTCTATGGTCTGTATTCTTTTACTCCAAAAGAATCAAATATACATTGTCTTGCTTCCTTAAGTCCCGCAAGTTCACCGGCTTTCATCATCTGTACTGCTATGTTACCGATGGCAGTTGCTTCTCCGGGACCTGCATATACAGTCCTATTACTCTTCTTTGCAGTCAGTTCGTTAAGATAAGCCGCATTTGAACCGCCTCCCACTATATTAATGGAAGTATATTTTTTACCTGTTATCTTCTCGATTCCCTCTATGGCTTTGGCATAACATTCGGCAAGGGACTGATATACCACTGTTGCCACCTGTCCGAGAGTCTCGGGTACGGGCTGTCCCGATTCCTTACAGGCCTTCTTAATCTCTTCGGTCATATTGTCGGGAGCCATGAATCTGTCGTCATTAACATCCACTCTGGAAGGGAAATCTTTTTCCTTCTCTGCTTCTTCGCATATAACCGCAAATGAATATGCATCTCCTGTTTCATGTCGCACGGACTGTATCATCCACAGACCCATAATGTTTTTTAAGAATCTGAATCTGTAATCTATACCGCCTTCATTGGTATAGTTAAGCTCCATACTTTCCTTTGTGCATATGGGTTCTGTAATCTCGGTTCCGAGAAGTGACCATGTTCCCGAACTTATATAAAGATTGTTGTCGGACTGACTGGGAACCGCTATAACAGCTGATGCGGTGTCATGTGAAGCAATCTGCATTACTTCACAATTGAATCCGACTTCTTTTGCCAGTTCATCCTTAAGCGGTCCTACCAATGTACCCGGCATCTGCAGATCCTTAAATATCTTCTCCGGAAGACCTAACATCTTTATCAGTTCTTTGTCCCAGGTCTTATCCTTTGCGCTCACCAGCTGTCCGGTTGTTGCATTCGTATATTCGCTCTGCTTTTTACCTGTTAGTACGAAGTTGAAATAGTCGGGCATCTGCAGTAAGGTATCTGCTTTTTCAAGAACTTCCGGTTCCTGCTTCTTAAGTGCCATAAGCTGATATATCGTATTGAACATCTGCTTCGCTATTCCGTTTCTTTCATAGAGCTTATCCAAAGGAATGATCTTGTATACTTCTTCATCCATTCCCTTTGTACGTATATCTCTGTATCCGTATGTATTACCTACGACCCTGTCATTTTCATCAAGGAGCACATAATCTACGCCCCATGTATCGATTCCCAGGGTCTTTGGAATTTTACCGATCTCCTTACATTTTTTAAGACCGTTTATGATTTCTTCGGAAAGATGGTTAACATCCCAAAAAAGATGACCGTCCTTTTTTACCGTTCCGTTTTCAAATCTGTATATCTCTTCCAGCTCCATACGGCCATCCTTCATATATCCCAGGATATGTCGGCCGCTTGAAGCTCCGATATCTATCGCCAAGTAATATTCGCTCATATTTGTTACCTCCTATCGGATATTATATAGGACTTAATTTGCCATTATTAGGTCTGTTTTTGCATTTTTTAGGGACCTTATTTGCAGAAATGTGCTATAGTGTTGTTATGATAGACAAAAATCTGATTGAAAAATTAAGAAAAGTAACCAAAGAAGAAGAGGCCATCCTCTCCGGTGATAATATCGTTCAGATGAGCCTCTATTCAGGTCGCGGTGATTTTGTTATCGAAAGTGAGCGTATGCTTCAAAAGGGTAAACTTATTGATATAAGACCCCATACCCGCTATGTTCACTTTCCAAAACATCGTCATGATTATATTGAGATTATCTATATGTGCAGTGGTCATACCATCAACATCATAGATGATAATGTGCGGATAGATCTGAAAGAGGGCGAACTCCTCTTTCTTAATCAGAATGCCACTCAGGAGATTCTTCCCGCCGGCAGTGATGATATTGCGGTGAACTTCATAGTTCTTCCTCAGTTTTTTGACACCGCTTTTGATATGTTAAGAGATGAAAGTATTCTTCGTGACTTTCTTATCGGAACTCTGAGCAGCAACAATACCATGGGTAATTATCTTCATTTCCAGGTATCGGATATTCTTCCTGTTCAGAATCTCCTTGAAAATATGATCTGGGCTCTGGTTAATGACCAGCAGAGCAGACGTAATATCAATCAGACCACCATGGGTCTGCTTCTTATGCAACTTGTGGGTTACACGGACAGACTGTCTTCCAGTGACCCCAATCAGTACGAACAGAATCTTGTATTCACATGCCTCAAATACATTGAAGAAAATTATAAGACCGCAACTCTTACCGAGCTTTCGGGCCTTGTCTCCATGCCGGATTATCAGCTGAGCAGATTCATAAGACAGCATGCGGGAGGAACTTTTAAAGAACTTCTCCAGCGCAAGCGTCTTAACCAGGCAGCTTTCCTTCTTTCAACAACAAAGCTTCCGGTGGAGCATATTATATCGGTTGTGGGTTACGACAATACAAGTTATTTTCACAGGATCTTCAGGTCACATTTCGGAATGTCACCCAAAGATTACCGCTTAGAGCATTCTTCTTAGAGAATTATTCCTCTTCCCAGATTCTGTGAATCTCGTCTACGGCAGCGTTGAACTGTGTGTCTGTTCCGTCTTTTTTGTATGCGTCCATATCAAATTCCACATTGATATCGGGTTCTATTCCTGTTCCGTGTATACATACTCCGGAAGGTGTATAGTACTTACTTGTTGTAAGCTTTACGGCCGATCCGTCTGTAAAAGGTATCAGTTTCTGTACGATTCCTTTTCCATATGTCGTGGTTCCTACGATGGTTCCTTTTCCGTAATCTTTGATGGCTCCCGTAAGAATCTCGGATGCACTTGCGGAATACTGGTTTGTAAGAACTACCAGAGGAAGCTCCAATTCCTTGCTTCCGTCGCAGTATATCTCATCTCTCTGGCCGTTTTTATCTTCCGTGTATACTATCAATCCTTGGGGAAGAATCTGTCTCAGTATCTCAATTGCTGATTCCATGCTTCCGCCAAGATTGCTTCTTACGTCTATGATTATTCCTCTCGCGCCCTGTCCTTTCAGGGTAACAAGAGCATCTGTAAACTGATCCGATGTTACAACATCAAAGGTCACGATGTCGATGTAACCGATATTGTCATCCAGCATTGTATATCCCACGGACTGGGTCTCAACTCTGCCTCTGGCTATATCGTATTCCAAAGGTTCATCTTCCCCGTCTCTGATAATGGTAAGGTGGACTATTGTTCCTTCCTCTCCCTTTATCATATTAACAACTTCCGAAGATTCAAGTCCCTGGGTGGATACACCGTCAACCATGTATATATAGTCAAGATCCTGAAGTCCTGCAGCCTCAGCCGGTGAATCATCCATTACTTCCGTGATCCGGCATATCTCAGTCTCGGGATCCATTGCTATATAAGCACCTATCCCATAGAAAATACCTTCGGTATCTAACATGACCTGTTGGAACTCTTCGGCGGAAAAGTATTCGGAATACTTATCTCCAAGGCCGTCTATCATGCCTCTGTAGATGCCTTCCCTCAGCTGGTTTTTGTCATAATCATTCAGGTAATAACCCTCTATAGTATTCTCGATAAGGCCCACTTTTTTGACCATATCGTCATCTATAACGGATGAAAGATTACTGTTCACATTTATGGCATGCTTCAAAGACAACTTATTATATAAGGTCACCCCGCTGAAGATGGCTGCGAATATAAATGTAGCCGTAAGCAACCCAGCAATGACTCCCATTCCAAAGGTCTTCCCTTTGCCTCTTTTTCTCTTTTCACCCGATTCTGTTTCGGTTATTTCCAGTTCTTTTTCTTCCATTTTTATTCACCTAAGGGTGGTCCCGGTTTTATCCTCTTAAATATGGCCATGGGCTCACATACGAACCATTTACTCGTACTGAGAAGTGCAGATGGTTACCTGTAGATCTTCCGGTAGTTCCGACTGCTCCTATCTTGTCTCCTCTTGCCACGTATTGTCCCTGCGATACATAGAGAGCGGATGCATGCATATACACGGTATATACTCCGTCTCCGTGACTGATCATTATATAGTTACCCATGGACGAGTTGTAACTTGCTGCCACAACATTACCATCGTAAGCCGCTAAGATGGGCGAACCGCCCGGTGCAGCCATATCAATACCCGAATGGAACTGCTGGGCTCCCGTTATGGGATGGGTACGCCATCCGTAATCATCGGATATTCTTGTATATGAAGGTGCAGGCCATTTGAACATACCACCATCATATGTGAGAGCTCCGCCGTTAAGCTTGGATTTTTCTTCCGCTACTGCTTTTTCCAGTGCCTGGATAACGGCTGTAGTCTCCTGAAGATCTTCTTCTATAGCTTTTGCTTCCGCCTGGTTGCTTGCTATAGAGGATGATGTTTTTGCTATTTCATTCTCTTTTTCACTGATAAGGGTCTCAAGATTGGCCTCTTCCTCGTCTACCTTGGCTTTAGCTTCATCAAGAACCTCTTTTTCCGCTTCAAGCTGTTCTTTACAAGTCTCAATATAGTCACAGGTCTGCTTGAACTCTTCAAGCTTCTCCGAATCATATTTCGAAAGCATCTCCGCATAATCAGCCTTGTTGATTATATCGGAAAAAGAACCCGAACTGAAAATGATGTCAAGATAGAAGGAGTCGCCTTTCTCGTACATCATCTTGATCCTCTTCTTCATTGCCTCATACTGAGCATCTTTAGTTGCTTCAGCCTCGGCAAGATCTTCCTCGGTTTCCTTTATCTCGGCCTCTTTATCGGCAATAAGCCCCTTGAGTTCATTAATCTTTTCCTGTACTTCCGAGAGATTCTTGTCCAGTTCGGTAACGTATGTCTCAAGATTTTCCTTGGATTTCTTCAGATCGCTTACCACTTTCTTAATGTCGGTAAGCTGGCCTTGTATCTTTTTCTTTTCAGCTTCAGCCTGTTTTATCTGATCCTGCTTTTCTTTGATACTTGCCTCAATTTCTTCGGTAGTTTCCGCATATGTATAGCTAGTTCCGCCAAAAAGACTCAAAAGGAGGATAAGTGCCAGTATTCTGATTAAGTGACCTTTTTTAACTGACATACAAATCAAACCCTTAAATGCTTTCTAACTGTAATGATACTTCCAAAGAATCCTATTCCGGCTCCGATTCCCAGTGATACAGGCACCAGAGTCTTGAATATGTCATTTATTGTGAGGAACTGTAATATAGATCCTATTTCCGTGAACCTTGATAAAATCACATCAAGCGCCTTGTTATATATGACATATATAACACCGAGAGGTATAGCCGCACCGATAAGACCGATAATAAGACATTCCACAACGAAAGGTGCTCTTACGAAGAAGTCCGTTGCACCGATGTATTTCATAATACCGATCTCTTCTTTTCTTACAGATATACCTATGGTAACCGTATTGCTGATAAGGAATATTGATACTGCAAGCAATATTCCGATTATACCGATCGATACATAGCTGATCAGCTTGTTTGCACCGGTAAGTGCATCCGCTGTCTGCTGAGAACTGTTGACCTGTCTTACTCCCGGAACGGTATTAAGATACTCAACCAGACTTGCCTGAAGGGAAATATCCTTCATGTATATCTCGTAGTTCTCGGAATCTTCCAGAGGGTTCTCGGTGAATCCTTCCGAATACTCTCCCAAATATTCCTCTTTAAAACTTTCCCAAGCTTCGTCAGCCGATACAAAATTGATATGATCGACTTCTTTTCTGTCACTTATTAAATCTCCGATATGCTGCTTTTCCTCATCGCTCAGTCCTTCATCGAAGAATACCGTTACCGCAACACCTTCTTCTGCCTTCTGAACAATGTTCTGGAAATTGGCTACAACAGAATAGAAAATACCAAAAAGTAAAAGACATGATGCTATTGTAGCTATTGATGCGAGGGAGAACCATGCATTACGGAAAATGTTTCGAATACCCTGTTTTAAGGTGTAGAAGAAAGAACTAATTCTCATCGATATATCCTCCCTTCTCTTCGTCACTTACTATGACGCCTTTTTTCATGGTAATAACTCTCTTTTGCATCTCGTTAACGATCTCTCTGTTATGAGTAACAACGAGTACCGTGGTTCCTCTCTTATTGATCTGCTCAAGAAGCTTCATGATTTCCCATGAGTTCTTGGGGTCAAGATTACCTGTAGGCTCATCACATAAAAGAATCGGTGGCTTATTGATAAGCGCTCTGGCTAAAGCAACTCTCTGCTGTTCACCGCCGGAAAGCTGCTTGGGTCTTGCTTTATACTTGCCGGCAAGTCCGACAATTGAGAGTATTGCAGGCACGTTTCTCTTAATTAGTCTGTTGGGTGTCTGTACTATTCTCTGAGCAAATGCAACATTTTCATATACGTTGCGGTCTTTAAGCAGACGGAAATCCTGGAACACTACTCCCAGATTTCTTCTGTATTTGGGAACCTGACGATGTCTGAGTCTTCCCAGATTATTGCCGGCAACATATATCTCTCCCGTTGTAGGTACAAGTTCTCTGAGCAGGAGCTTGATAAGGGTCGATTTACCCGAACCGCTGTCTCCCACTATGAATACAAACTCACCCTTTTTAACGGTAAGACTGATTCCGTTTAAGGCAATTGCGCCATTTCCGTCCTGATAGGTCTTTGTAACGTTATCAATTACAATTATCTCGTCTTCTTTTAGGGTCTTACCCTTTTTCTTTTTAAAAGCCACCTTATTACTCCTCTGCAATTAATACTGCTGTGATTCTACGTAATTCATATATTTGATTACCATCAATGCAATCTTACATATGATGGCATCTTCAAACTGTCTCAGATCAAGACCAGTGGTCTTCTGGAATTTATTAAGTCTGTACACCAGTGTGTTTCTGTGTGTATTAAGCAGTCTTGATGCTTCCGACATATTCTGATTGGCATCAAGAAGCAGGTTGATGGTTCGAAGCACTTCACTGTCGAAATCATTGGGGTCGTTTTCTCCGAACACTTCTTTTATAAATATCTTACACTGAGGAAGGGGAAGCTGATAAATAAGTCTTCCTATTCCGAGTTCCGTGTAAGCCACTATATTTCTCTCATCAAAGAAGATCTTGCCCACATCTCTTGCCATCTTGGCTTCCTTGTAGGATCTGCTGACTTCCTTAAGTTCTTTTACTATTGTACCGAAGGAGATTCTGATTCCTGTTATTCCTTCTTCGGAAAGAGTCGCTGTATAGTTCTCACATACGGCCTTGATCTCTTTTTCGCCGTCTGTCTCTCCCAGCTCCTTTACCACTATAACGCTGTTTTCATCAACTACCGTTATAAAGTCCTTATTGTTACTTCCGTAATGAACTCTCATGAGTTCCAAAATATTATTATCCTTGCCATTCTCGGCTTCAATGATCAAGGCAACTCTTCTTACATCCGTCTGAATGTGAAGTTTCTTTGCTCTGCTGAATATATCCACCAAAAGGAAATTGTCCAAAAGAAGATTCTTAATAAAGTTATCCTTATCAAATCTCTCTTTATATGCAACTACAAGGCTCTGTATCTGAAAAGCCACCATTTTTCCCATGGTATATACGTCTTCTCCGGAACCTTCCGATACAAGCACATACTCAAGCTGACCGTCTTCAAAAATCTTGAAAAACTGGCATCCGCTCATCTCCTGGCTGTCTGCCGATGATTTGGCAAATTCCATGGCCTGCTCGGCATAATCATCCATTGAATTATTTGTTGATGCAATGACTCTACCATCAATATTAACAACACAGATCTCTATTCTTGCGATAGTTCCCAAGCCATCTATGGTGCTCTGCAATACCTGATTAGAAATCATATCTCCCTCCATCCTTTTCTGTAACAATGTCCAAACGATTTCGCCGGACTGATGTCATATATTTGTAGTTTTTGCCCAACGATTAATATGATTTTTCGTTTTTTTTACACTATACCTTTTCTATTTTAATAGAAAACTACATAAAAATCCATACGCGCTGGGCATTTTTATGGGCATTTTCATCAATTTTTCACAATTACAATCTTGGTTATTTTTGCCAATTTTTTTGATTAGCTTCATAAGGGATTGTCTCGGATAAAAAATATGCAGAAATTGAATATTTTTGGTATCAAAATATTCACTCTCTGCTTTGTAAAACGTTAACATAATCTCGTACAATTGACTTATATGATATACGAATAACTATTAAAGGAGGATATATCTGTGAAAGAGAATATCAAAGATGTTGATCCGGTTATCCGTCGTATCATACACCGTCGTAACGAGCTGGGCCTTACACAGGCTGATCTCGCATATTATTTTGATAAAGATCAGTGTTTCATATCCCGAATAGAAAATCAGACACATACGCTTACGCCGGAAGAATATCGCATTATGGCAAAAGCACTTCGCGTAACCCCTTCCTATTTTTTTGAAGATAATAGTAGTGAATCCGACTTGGATTATTGTTTGAACGCATTGCAGGAAATCATAGAGAAATTCAGGCCTTAACAGGCTTGATAACATATCGGAGTGTCCCCATACAGGCATACACACATTTCTTTTTTAGCGCCTGCTTTCCCATTCGAACACTCCACTCTTTACATCATGTCCTATGATGTAACATATCCTGTTGGTTCTCTTTTAACTGTAAAATTATTTAAAGGGGTAGACATTTTTTATGGGGGGAATGAACCAGAAAAAGGAGCTGCAATATCTTGCAGCTCCTATCTTCTTGCTATAAAAGGGAGGATGCCAAGCACTTCTGTGCTTGGCATTTTATTATGAAAAAGTTTTTTAGCTTTGTGTTCGTCATATTTATTTTATGATTTTAGTATAATATCGAAAAATGTCCAAAAAGTGATGACACTTTGAAATTATGGTAACCAAAATATGAACAAATTGTTAACACGAAAGTCTTATAACTTTTCCGGTTCGGGATATTCCTCCCCAAATAATTCAACTGTCATTGACGCTATTCTCTGGTCTTCAATGGGCTTATCATCCCATGGTGAAGTAGCTGTCTCAGCGATTTTATTAACCACATCCATTCCTTCAGTCACTTTTCCGAATGCCGCATATGCGCCGTCCAGATGAGGTGATGTCTTGTGCATGATGAAGAACTGGCTTCCTGCTGAATCAGGATGCATTGCTCTTGCCATTGAAAGCACACCTTCTGTATGTTTCAGATTGTTTTCCACTCCGTTCTGTGAGAACTCTCCCTTAATTGAGTATCCGGGACCTCCCATTCCTGTTCCGTCGGGACATCCGCCCTGGATCATAAAGCCCTTTATTACACGGTGAAAGATAAGTCCGTCATAAAAGCCTTTCTTAATAAGACTGATGAAATTGTTAACGGATATAGGTGCTATTTCAGGATAAAGTTCTGCCTTGATAACATCTCCGTTTTCCATTGTTATTGTTACTAACGGATTCTGTGCCATATTCATTATTCCTTTCGTTTCTGCTAAAATCAGTGTATGAATATTGTAATTGATATCGAAGAAAAATGGAATAGCGATATGTCTGCAGAGCCCAGGCTCTATCTGAGTGATGACCCCAAAGAACTGATATCTTTAACTTCAGAAGGACATTTTGCCGTTCCTGTTCTCACCGATAAAAATCGGGATGCTGATTTTTCTTCTTATAAATACATTGTCTCCGATCCGGATAACATCGACCATGACTCTTATGTAAAAATCTGGCAGAGATACGCCTCTCTTCCCTGGCATATTCTTGACAGCGACAGGCTTACTGTCAGAGAAATGTGTCCTTCCGATCTGGATGACCTCTATCATCTCTATAAGGACAAATCAGTTACTCGTTTTATGGAGGATCTTTTCCCGGATCCTGCGGATGAACTGCAGTATATACACAATTACATTAAAAATGTTTACTCCTACTGGAACTTCGGGACATGGAATGTATATAAAAAAGATTCCGGTGAGCTTGTAGGACGTGCAGGCTTTAACTACAGGCCGGACTACGAAGAACCCGAGCTTGGCTTTATGATCGGGGCGGCTTATCAAAGACAGGGTTACGCATTCGAAGTGTGTAAAGCAATACTTGATTATGGCTTTAATGAACTTGAATTTTCCTCAGTCCAAGCCATGGCAGACAGAGAAAATACAGCCTCTGTTTCCCTTCTTAAGAAGCTGGGCTTCTCGGAAGCCCCCGGTCATTCGGATCTGCAAAGATATTTACTGAAAAAATAATATAGATTTGGACATAAAAAGGCCCGCCGTTAGGCGGGCCAAAATTTTTGTTAAATATGTCAGGATCAAGCCTTGCCGTCTGAACCAAGAACGTTAACGATCTTGTGAGCAACCATTTCCTTAACAGCCTGACGAGCGGGCTTTAAGTACTGACGAGGATCGAAATGATCGGGATGCTCAGCAAAGTACTTACGTACTGTACCTGTAAGTGCAAGACGGATATCTGAATCGATGTTGATCTTACATACAGCAAGCTTAGCTGCCTTACGAAGCTGCTCTTCAGGAATACCTACAGCATCAGGCATGTTTCCGCCGTACTGGTTAACCATCTTAACGAATTCCTGAGGAACTGATGAAGAACCATGAAGAACGATAGGAAATCCGGGAAGTCTCTTGATACACTCTTCAAGAATGTCGAAACGAAGCGGAGGTGGAACAAGGATTCCTTCTTCATTTCTTGTACACTGTGCAGCTGTGAACTTGTATGCACCGTGTGATGTTCCGATAGCGATTGCAAGTGAGTCACAACCTGTCTTATCTACGAACTCTTCTACTTCTTCAGGTCTTGTATAAGCTTCCTTACCAGCTTCTACAACCACTTCATCTTCGATACCTGCAAGAGTACCAAGCTCAGCCTCAACAACAACACCGTGAGCATGAGCATACTCAACTACCTGCTTTGTTAAAGCAATATTATCTTCGAAAGACTTAGAAGAAGCATCGATCATAACTGATGTGAAACCACCGTCGATACAGCTCTTGCAAAGCTCGAATGTATCACCGTGATCAAGGTGAAGAGCGATAGGAATCTGAGGATTCAACTCTACAGCTGCCTCTACTAACTTAACAAGATATGTGTGATTAGCATATGCACGTGCACCCTTGGAAACCTGAAGGATAACAGGGCTGTTAAGTTCGCCGGCTGCTTCTGTGATACCCTGAACGATTTCCATGTTGTTTACATTGAAAGCTCCGACAGCGTATCCGCCGTTGTAAGCCTTCTTGAACATCTCAGTTGTTGTAACTAATGACATTACTTATACCTCCGTTTATTATTTGAATTTTGTTATTAACTACGACTAACGTCGTTCGTTGTCATTATATAACAAAGCCTTTTAAAATAAAAGATTTTTTACTTTCCGCTGAGGAACTTATCGATTCCCTCTATTGCATCCTTTTCATCAGGACCTTCGGCGATTACGATTACCTTTTCGCCGATATCGAGTCCCAGACTCATCATACCCATAATACTTTTAGCATTTACCTTTTTTCCATCAGACTCAATGTAGACAGTACTTTCATACTGGCTGGCCACCTGAACAAGAACGGCAACCGGTCTTGCTTCCAGTCCGTTCTCCAGACGGATGGTCATTTCCTTATTAATCATAAATTCCTCCTCTGTCCCTAAATCCTCTCGGCAATCTCACTCAGTCTCCTCAGTCTGTGATTGACGCCACTTTTCCCTACCTTGGGACTCAGGTATTCTCCCAACTCCGACAGAGTTGCATCAGGATGTTCCAGCCTGACTTCTGCCATCTCCCTGAGATTGGGGGGCAAGTTTTTAAATCCAACTGTGTCTCTAATTCTCTCTATTTCTTCAATCTGCTTTGCGGCAGCATTGACAGTCTTTGATATATTTGCAGTCTCACAGTTCACTCTGCGGTTAACGGTGTTGCGAACATCTTTGAGGATCCTCAGATTCTCAAATTCCATCATGGCCACATGGGCCTCTATAACATTAAGAAAATCCACGATAGCAGAGGATTCTTTTAAATATACAATGTGATACTTTTTTCTGATTATAGTCTTGGCTTCTATATCAAAATCAGCTAAAAGCCCGACTATCTGGACTGCCTGCTCCTCGGTCTCACATACGAGCTCGAGGTGATATCCCTTGTTGGGATCACTCATGGAGCCTACACAAAGATATGCCCCTCTCAAAAAAGCTCTTTTACAGCAAGAGTTCTTCAAAAGCATAGGGCTCGCCGGGACGTTGAGTCCCCTGAATGTTCCCTTGTCCATGAGTTTCAGTCCCTGTATGATATTCCACACGGATTCCTCATTTTCAAGGTCAACTGACGAGACTATATTAAATGTTTTCTTTAGCAATGTAAAGCATTTTTTGACTACCGAAGGGTTCTCAGAACTAATTCCGATTACATCTTTTCCCTCTTTTGTCTTGCCTATTACACCGCAGAATTCTATTATGGCTGCAAACTCAGCCAGCTGACAATGTCTTGCTCCGGCGGTGTTTTCCGCCAGTTCTTCTTTTACTGTTCCGGAAAATGACATTTTATCTCCAGTATTTATTTATGGAATATCTCTGTGACTGAGATATACCCCGTAATTATCAATATTCTTCATTCTGTTATAGAGTTCGTTGGCAAGAGTAACCGATCTGTGCTTGCCTCCGGTACATCCTATGGCCACCACCAGCTGGTGCTTACCCTCACTTACATATCCGGGAAGAAGGAATTCAAGCATATCCTTCAACTTATCAAGAAAGATCTGGGCATCGGAAAATGAAAGGACATAATCCTGAACTTCTTTATCGTTTCCCGTTAACGGTTTTAATTCTTCTATATAGAAAGGATTGGGTAAGAATCTTACATCAAATACCAGATCGGCATCTCTCGGTATTCCGTGTTTGAATCCGAAAGATACTATGTTGATCATCAGGCCACTGTAATCTTCATTGTTAACAAAGATCCTGTCTATCTCTTTTTTCAGATCTCTTGTAAGAAGGTTGGACGTATCAAATATGTAATCGGAATCCGCTTTTATCTTTTCAAGAATCTTTCGTTCTTTGCTGATTCCGTTCTCGACGCGATTGTCCTCCATGGTGCACATGGGATGCATACGCCTTGTTTCTTTATATCTCTTTATCAGCGTCTCATCGCTGGCATCCATGAATATTATTTCATATGAAAAACCCTTGTTCCGAAGACTTTCAAGCATTGACAGAGCTTCATCAAAATTCTGGTCGGCTCTTACATCAAGACCCAACGCCACCTTCTTGATCTCGGCACCGGGCTGATCAAGCAATTCAATAAAGGGATCGATAAGCTTTACCGGGAGATTGTCTACGCAGTAAAAGCCTACGTCTTCCAGCATTTTCATCGCTGTTCTTTTTCCGCCGCCGCTCATTCCGGTTACTACAACAAATCGCATCCCTTATTCCTCTTTAACTGAAATCACCCAACATGATCACTTCAGGCTCCAGCATAATGCCCGAATCGGCATATACCTGTTCCTTAACTTCTCTGATGAGACAATACACATCCAAAGCCGTTGCCTTGCCTTTGTTTATTACAAATCCGGCATGCTTTTCGGATACCTGTGCTCCTCCCACCGAATAGCCTTTCAAGCCGCTCTCTTCAATAAGTGCTCCTGCATAAAAGCCTTCCGGTCTTTTGAATGTTGAACCGGCACTTGGATATTCCAGGGGTTGCTTGTCCCTTCTTTTCTTTGCCAGCTCATCAATGACTGCCTTAATGTCTTTTTCATCTCCTTTTTCAAGAGAGAATTCGACAGCTGTAACTA
>JAEEGF011495237.1_pt1 | contig 16273 bp, 10 predicted proteins | sample 9134171 | NCBI WGS metagenome assembly JAEEGF01 (sample SAMN16246542, study PRJNA631951) | gut metagenome | biome: gut microbiome; feature: rumen; material: AP-attached | host: Bos | place: Iran: Karaj | collected 2018-10
GCAGGAGCGCCGCTGGCTGAACGGCGACGAGATACAGCTGCGCTATGACCTGCTCTATGCCGTCGACGAGGGTTACTCAGGTCAGGGCCTGAACTTCGGACGTCCCGAGCCGGCTTTCCTGAAGGTAGAGCTGTTTAAGTATTGATAGAAAAAAACGAAGATGGTTATGAAAAGACTAATGGCATGCCTGCTGACTGTCGCCGCCTGTGCTCCAATGTGGGCTCAGGGCGACATTCAGGTGCGTGAGCCGGGCTTCAAGGTGTTTCAGTTTCCCCGTACGGCCATTCCCCGCATCGACGGCGAGTTCTCCGACTGGGACATCGTCCCCGACAGCTATGCCGTGGGCATCGACGAGATGTGGGACGACAGCGGCAAGCACAAGGGCATCGACCGCTCGACGCTCGACATAAAGGTGAAGGTGGGGTGGGTGAACGGTCTCAACCGTCTCTACTTCCTTTATGAGGCCTACGATGACTATTGGGACTTCAACCAGCTGAGCCTGCGCAACGATACCTACGAGATCGTGGTCGATGCCGATCTCTCGGGAGGACCGCATACCGATGAGTTCCGCCTCAACTCCGACGTGAAGACGCGCCTCGAGTCGTTCTTCGAGTTTCAGAATATCCACGCCCAGAACTACCATATCATGACCCCGCCCACGGAAGGCAAGTCGTGGACAATGGTGTGGGGGCCTCAGCAATGGCTGAAGTACCTGCCCTACGCCAACTACGCCTACGACTATTCCTTCAGTCACGGGCAGAGCGGAAAACTGCGCATGGAGTTCTACATCACGCCCTTCGACTTTGCCAGTCCTGACGGGCCCGAGAAGTCGGTCGAGAGCAAACTCTACGAGAACAAGAAGATAGGGCTCAGCTGGGCTGTCATCGATTATGACGGCGGTCAGGGCAACAACGGTTTCTGGAATCTCTCGAAGCATCATCAGATGTTTGGTAACGCCTCCATGCAGCGACTCTTCACGTTGATGCCCCTTGAAAAGCAGCTGTGCAAGGCTGTGGAGTGCGAATGGACCTTTACCGTCGTACCCGACACCCGCACGGTCTGCTTCCGTGATGAGAGCTACGGCCGCATCAGCAAGTGGCATTGGGACTTCGGCGACGGTACCACCTCTGACGAGCAGCATCCCGTACATACCTACGCCCGTGACTTCGCCCACTATGTGGTGACGCTCAGCGTGGAAGGTCCTGACGGCAGCGCCCGTTGCTGCAAGGTATGGGAGGTCTGCGTGCGCGATTTGAAAAATCCTTCGAACACATCTTATGACTAGCCTATGATACGACGACTGATAGGTGCCTTCTTGCTCTTGCTGACCAGCATGGGCAGCATGATGGGCGCTGAGTATAATGTCAAGGATTTCGGAGCTGTGGGCGACGGTCGGCATATCGACACGCCTGCCGTCAATGCTGCGCTCCAGCGAGCTGCCGACGAGGGTGGGGGGACGGTAGTGCTGCCGTCGGGCGTCTACCTCTGTTACTCCGTCCATCTGAAGAGCGGTGTCACCCTGCGGCTGGAGCGTGGTGCTGTGCTCAAGGCGGCACCCGTTACAGAGACGGAAGGCTACGATGCTGCCGAGCCCAACGAATCCAACTATCAGGACTTCGGTCACAGTCATTGGCACAACTCCCTGCTATGGGGCGAGAACCTGCACGACGTGGTGATCGAGGGCGAGGGAATGATTGATGGCAGCGATGTGCTCACGCGTGGCGGACAGCGACCTACTGCCTCGGGTCAGACGCAGGCCAATAAAGCGCTGGCCATGCGCGAATGCCGACAGGTCATCATCCGAGGCGTCACTTTTCATGCTTGCGGTCATTTCGCCCTGCTGCTGACAGGTGTCGACGACCTGCTCATTGAGCATGTAACAGCCGACACCAACCGCGACGGCTTCGACATCGACTGCTGCGAACGCGTGGTGATTCGCCATTGCAGGGTGAACACCATCAACGACGATGCCATCGTGCTGAAGTGCTCCTATGCTTTGGGGCGTCCCAAGCCTACTGAGCATGTGCTCATAGAGGACTGCGAGGTCAGCGGCTTCGATATGGGATCTCTACTCGACGGCACACGCACCACCAACTCCCTTCGTGCTCCCGACGGCGACGGACCTACCGGACGTATCAAACTGGGCACGGAGAGCAACGGCGGCTTCCGTCATATCACCATCCGTCGCTGCATTTTCACCCATTGCCGGGGACTGGCCTTGGAGACGGTCGACGGAGCGGCATTGGAAGATATCGACGTAAGCGAACTGACGATGAACGACATCTGTAACTCGCCCATCTACATCCGTCTGGGCGACCGCATGCGCGGACCAAAGGAGCTGCCTCCCTCGACTGTCAGGAACATCCGCATCCGCGATGTGTTCGTCCATGATGCCGATAGCCGCTATGCTTGTCTCATTGCCGGTATCGAGGGGCATCCCGTGCGTGATGTCAGCATCAAGAATCTGAGTGTGGTATTTCGGGGAGGCATCACCCTTGACGATGTTGCCCAGCAGCGAGGCTCTAATCCCTTCTTCTTTAAGCCTGCCAACGCATCGCAGCCACAGCGGGGCGAGAAGAACTATCCCGAGCCCTCTGCCCATGGGCTACAGCCTGCATGGGGATTCTCCATCATCCACGCCGAGAACATCAGCCTGAGCAACGTCGACCTCGTGACGCAGACCCACGACGAGCGCCCTTGGCTCTATCAGGAGTCGACCAGTAGGGTGAAAATGAAGAAAGTCAAGGCTCTAAATGCTGACGCTGACTAATCTTTAGTTCTTGCTATAGCTGAAGGCATCAACATCGACCCAGCCGCCGGCCTTCTTCGTGGCGTAGCAGAAGATGCCGAACTTGGTGCCCATGAAGAATCGCTGCCAGTCGAAGCGCATGCGATAGTCGTGGGTGCCTATTTGTGTCCAGTCCGTACCGTCGAGGCTGTAGTAGAAGTTGGCTGCATCGCGGCCGCCGCCACGTCCGCCTGGGCGGAAGTCGCCGTCGATGCGGAGCCAGATTGTGCTCTGCTTGGGTGAGAGTGTGAGGGGTATGCTCTCAATCACCTTCTCGTCGACATCCGTCACAGCCTTGGTGTCCGACGCCAGCTTTGCCGACATCTCGGTCATCTCGAGCGTGAGCTTCTTGCCGTCCTTCTTGATGATGAGTGCACCCGTGTCGCTGTTGAAGGCAGCCAGGCCGGCGCGGTCGCCGTCCTTCATCTTCGCTATGTCGAGGGCGATAGAACCGCTGCAGGTGGGACCTTCCATGCGTTGTGTGAGCGTGTTGGGAGCCAGGAAGAGCGTGTTCACCACGCGGTTGGTCTTCAGGCGCAGGAATCCCTCGCGCTCAGTCAGCGACCAGGCGTTGTCCACGGGGTTGTGGTTCCATTGCCAATGCAGGCCAAGCTTCGGCTCTGAGAAGTCGTCGCTGCAGACGATGCCCTTCTTCGGCTGTCCACTCTTCAGGGCGCGCACCTGCTCGGGCACCTTGCCGTTCTCGTCGCCCAGCATGGGCCATCCGTTGATCCAGCGGCAGGGCATTACCGTGAGCACGCGGCCCACGCCTCCACGATCCTGGAAGATGATGCCGTACCAGTCACCGCCCTCCGAGTCGACGATTGTGCCCTGAGCCTCGTACGAGAAACCTCCGAACTCACTCTCGAGTATGACCTGCTTCTCGTAAGGGCCGTGTATGTCGTCAGCCCTGTAGCACACCTCACGGCGATGCTTGCCGGGAGCGTAGACGTGCGAGATCATCAGCAGGTAGTACTTGCCGTTGTGCTTGATCATGCGGCTGCCCTCCAGCAGTCCTCGCTCGTCCTCCTCGCGCTTGAAGATCTGCTGGTGTGTGCCCTCGATGACGTCGGAGAGGTCCTTTTTCAGCTCCATCATCTCGCCTGTTCCGTAGATGACGTACACGCGGTCGTCATCGTCGAAAAACAGCGAGCAGTCGTGGAAGTGGCGCATGCGCGAGAGCACGGTCCAGGGACCCTCAGCCTTGTCGGCCGTGAAGATGTAGGTGTCGCCCATCTTGCCGCGCTCGTTGGGAGCCAGCAGGGCATAGAACTTCCCCTTGTGATACTTCAACGAGGTGGCCCATTGTCCGCGTCCGTAGACGGTACCTTCCTGCATGTCGTACTTGGGCGAGTCGGTCAGACGGTCGAAGATGTATCCTACGGTCTCCCAGTTTTTCAGGTCCTTCGATGCCATCACAGGAGCACCAGGCATGAGGTGCATCGTAGTGGTGACGAGGTAGTAGGTGTCGCCCACGCGGATGATGTCGGGGTCGGGACAGTCGGCCCATAGCATGGGGTTCTGGATTTTCTCCGTGTTGATGGTCTCGTAGTCGTCGGCCGTCGCTGCCGTCATCCAGAGGCAGGCGAGGCACATGAGCATGATCTTTTTCATACGTCTATTTGGTTTTAGTTTCACTTTGGCTGCAAAGTTACGAAAGATTGTGCATTCCGGCACATGCCGCATGTCTCATTTTCTTTGTCATATGCTCCAAACAGCTACAATATGAAGTTTTTCGGGCTTTTTCTTGTGCGTTTCGATGATTTTGCTTACCTTTGCGTCAGAAAACCAAAAACATTATATCCTATGCAGAAGAAACACTTGCTGATGAGCCTGCTCATGCTGCCGCTGATGGCCGTAGCAGGCGAGGTGACGTCGCCCAACGGCAACGTCCGTGTGAAGTTCTATACCGACAATCAGGGCCGTCCCACCTACGAGATGACCTACAAGGAGCGCCCCGTCGTGCTGCCCTCGCACCTGGGCCTCGAGCTGGCGCGCGACAAGCATGCCTCGGCAGGAATGGACGAGAGCGACCTGATGGACCGTTTCTCTATCGTCGACGAGCAGACGTCGGAGTTCGACGAGACCTGGCAGCCCGTCTGGGGCGAGACGCGCGACATTCGCAACCACTATCGCGAGCTGGCCGTCACGCTGAACCGGGAGTTCCAGGACATCGTATCGCCTGCCCAGCCGGGAGCCATCGGTCAGGGCATCCGCATCCACAACCGTAAGATGATCATCCGCTTCCGCGTCTATGACGACGGCATGGGCCTCCGCTATGAGTTCCCCCAGCAGCCCGAGCTCAACTATTTCCTCATCCGCGAGGAGCATACCGAGTTTGCGATGGCTGGCGACCATACGGCCTGGTGGCTGCCCGGCGACTATGACACACAGGAGCAGGAGACTCAGGAGTGCCGCCTCTCAGAGATACGCGACCGCATGCAGCAGGCCGTCAACTGGGGCAACTCGTCAGTAGCCGTCTTCTCGCCCACAGGCGTGCAGACCTCGCTCCAAATGAAAAGTCAGGATGGGCTCTACATCAATATCCATGAGGCTGCCTGCCTCGACTATGCCACGATGCACCTCGAGCTTGTCGACGCCCAGACGAAGTCCCTCTCTAAGAGACTCGACGGAGGCAGCAATGCCTATACGCCCGCTCCGCAGCCCTCCGACGACTACGAGCTGCCCAAGCCCTTCACGTTCGTCAGCCACCTCACGCCTGATGCTACAGGCCTGAAGGGAGCCATGCAGACGCCCTGTATGACGCCTTGGCGCACGGTGATGGTCTCTGACGATGCCCGTGACATGCTCTCGTCGAACCTCATCCTCAACCTCAACGAGCCTTGCGCTCTCGACGACACTTCGTGGATCCATCCCACGAAGTATTGTGGCGTGTGGTGGGAGATGATCGTGGGCAAGTCGTCGTGGAACTATACCGACGAGTTCCCCAGCATCAAGCTCGACAACATCGACTGGCAGAAGGTGAAGCCCAACGGACGCCATGCCGCCAACAACGAGAAGGTCAGACGCTATATCGACTTCGCAGCCAAGAACGGGCTCGACGAGGTGCTCGTCGAGGGCTGGAACGTAGGCTGGGAGGATTGGGCCAACATGTGGAAGCGCGATGTGTTCGACTTTCAGACGCCCTATCCCGACTTTGACTTGAAGGGACTCAACGACTATGCCCACTCGAAGGGCGTGAAGCTGCTCATGCACCACGAGACCAGCAGCTCGACCCAGAACTACGAGCGCCATCTGGAGAAAGCTTTCCAGCTGATGAACGACTATGGCTACGATGCCGTGAAGACGGGTTACGTGGGCGACATCATCCCTCGCGGCGACCACCACTACTCGCAGTCGATGAACAACCACTACCTCTATGTGGTCAAGGAGGCTGCCAAGCATCATATCATGGTCAACGCCCATGAGGCCACACGTCCTACGGGCATCTGCCGCACCTATCCCAACATGGTAGGCAACGAGTCGGCACGAGGCACGGAGTATGAGGCATTCGGAGGCTCACGTCCCGACCACACCTGCATCCTGCCCTTCACCCGCCTTCAGGGAGGACCGATGGACTATACGCCAGGCATCTTCGTCACCCGCCTCAACACCTGGAGCAACAACCAGTCGTGGGCACGCATCACCATCGCAGGCTCGCTCGCGCTCTACCTCACGATGTACTCGCCCCTCCAGATGGCTGCCGACCTGCCCGAGCACTACGAGCGCTTCGACGACGCCTTCCAGTTCATACGCGACGTGGCCTGCGACTGGGACGAGAGTATCTACCTCGAGGCTGAGCCTGCCGACTACATCACGGTAGCGCGCAAGGCAAAGGGCACCGACAACTGGTTCGTGGGAGGTAAGTGCGACGAGAACGGCCATCAGACCACCCTCAAGCTCGACTTCCTCGACAAGGGTCGCAAGTACGCCTGCACCATCTATGCCGATGCCCCCGACGCCCACTACGAGACGAATCCCCAGGCCTACGTCATCACGAAGAAGACCGTCAAGGCCGGCCAGACCCTCAAGCTCAAGGAAGCTCCTGGCGGTGGCTTCGCGATATCGCTAATCGCGATGTAAAGATCTATAGGCAACTCCCAATTACTCAAATGTTGGAATGTAGGTATATTGCCTAATTTCAAAGACCATCGGAGGATATGAAGGAGGCCGGCGTTGTGCATCTCCTGCGGCCACTTTGTTCATCGAAAGTGCCGTGCTTTGATCAATAAAAGTGCTGCTGGAGATGACAAAGGGCGGCGTGGAGGTAGTGTTGGCATTTATAGACGCTTCGGTGGGATGAAGGGGATTTCTCCTCGGAGAGGCTTACTTCAGGGGAACTTCGATTCCTTCTATCGGGCGGTCGTGCTTGCGGTAGCCGCCAGAGGTGAAGATGGCGATGAGACGGCCTTCTTCGTCGGTGATGCGGACCTCGGCGTAGGGCATGCGGGGGTGGTTGACCAGCTCCTGGGCCTCGGCATAGACGGTGGTGCCTAGGGGGACGGAACGGAAGAAGGTGATATTGGAACTGGTGGAGACAGTGAGCACAAGGTGGCTGTTGACAGCTGCGGCAAAGGCAAGGTCGGCGAGGGTGAAGATGGCGCCGCCCTGACAGAAGTCGCCGCCGTTGAGGTGGTGCTCGGCGACGGTCATTCGGGCACGTGCGTAGCCTTCGCGTATTTCCAGCAGCTCGCAGCCCGCGAGGACTGCGAAGCGGTCGCGTTTGAAGAATTCTTTTAAAGTCATCAAGCTCCCCCTTCTGCCCCCGAGAGGGCTACTATAGTTTTGCCGTTATAGTTGTTCTCTGATTTTTTCGTTTGGTAGTCGTAGCTCATGACAGCTAGTCATTTGTAGCCCCCTCGGGGGCAGAATGGGGGGCTCTTAGGTAGTCGTCAAAGTACTGCGAGATGCGCTCGTGGAGATGGACGCTGGCGTGACCGGCCATGTTGTGACCCTCGCCGGGATAGACGAAGAAGTCGGGCTGGGTGCCGGCCTCCACACAGGCCCTGATGAACGAGAGGGCATGCTGGGGTACGACCGTCGGGTCGTTGTAGCCGATGATGATTTGCAGCTTGCCCTTGAGGTTCTTTGCTTTCGAGACAAGGCTGGTCCTGGCATAGCCCTCAGGGTTCTGCTGGGGTGCGTCCATATATCGCTCGCCATACATCACCTCGTACCAATGCCAGTCGATGACGGGTCCGCCGGCTACACCAACCTTGAAGACATCGGGATAGTTGGTCATGAGCGAGATGGTCATATAGCCGCCATAACTCCAGCCGTGCACGCCGAGACGGTTGCTGTCGACATAGGGCAGGCTCTTGAGGAACTCCACACCTTTGATCTGGTCTTGCATCTCTACCTGTCCGAGCTGCCGGAAAGTGGCTTGCTCGAAGTCACGTCCGCGGTTCTCGCTGCCTCGGTTGTCGAGGATGAAGACGATGTAGCCTTTCTGCGCCATGTAGGTCTCCCAGGAGCGGCTGTACCAATGCCAGGAGGCTTCAACGTTGTGGGCGTGAGGACCGCCGTAGACGTAGACGATGGTGGGGTACTTCTTTAGTGAAGAGTGAAGAGTGAAGAGTGAAGAATTTGCTGTCGCTGTACCGTCAGATGCAGGAATGGCTGTAGCAAGTTCGCGTGGTACTACCATGCGGTAGTATAGGTCGGTCTGGCCGTCGGCAGCCTTGATGGAGCCGCTGAAGTAGCCGGGCTGCTGGAAGTCAGCCCAGGGGTCGGGAGCGGTGAGCAGGCGGCATGACTTCCCGTCCTTGGTGCTGACCACGTCGATGTTGTTGGGTGTGTTGGGATCCTGCCATTTGTCGTAGAGCAGGGCGCCTGTGCCCTTGGAGAGCACACCACGATGCACTCCCTCGCCGTTGTCGAGGAGTGTGCGCTTGCCCGTAAGGATGTCGACAGCGTAGATGTTGCGTTGCAGGGGATGGCGCTCGTTGGAGGCGATGATGACGTTCTTGGTCTTCTGGTTGAAGCCCAGCACATCGAGCACTACCCATGGACCTTTGGTGACCTGTCGCACGCACTCGCCCTTGATGTTGTAGAGATAGAGGTGGTTGTAGCCGTCCTTCTGGCTCTGGAGTATGAAGAGGTTCTTGTCCCAAGGAAGAAACTCTACGGGGTGGAGAGGCTCGACGTACTTGTCGCTGGTCTCGCGGCAGAGCTGGTATTCGAAGGCTCCTGTCTCGGCATCGTAGCTGACGAGGCGGCAGTCGTTCTGATCGCGGTTGAGCTCCTGGACAAGGATGTGCTTGGAGTCAGGAGTCCAGGCGATGTTGGTGAGGTAGCAGTAAGAACTTGCCCCCCCTACGGCCCCCGAGGGGGCTTCTAATGACGGTTTTGGGGTCTTGAGATAAATGGTCTTATTCTTATTTACGTCATAGACTCCGATAGTGACTTCATGGGTCTTAGTGCCGGCCATCGGGTATTTGTCGGGCTGCATCTGGGCGATGGGGGCGCCTATGCCCTCAGTCTCGGACCATCCTCCGCGGGGGAGAAGGGGTATGTCGACCTGTGGATAGTCGGTGACCATCGACTGGTCCATTCGGTAGAAGGCTAGGTGCTGGCCGTCGGGGCTCCAGAAGGTTCCCTTGTAGATGCCGAACTCGTCGCGATGAACGCTCTGGCCGTAGACGATTTCTCGTGAGCCGTCGGTAGTGAGCTGATGCTCGCGTCCGTTGCCGTCGGACACGTAGAGCTGATGGTTCTTGATGTAAGCCGTAGCACGCGACTGCGGGGTCCAGTCTTCAGTACCCTCTCTGACGATGCTGTCCTGCCATACAACCTGCTTCAGTTTGAAGTCGACGAGTATATAGGCCATTCGGTTGCCTACGGCGACGATGGGCTTGTCGGGGTAGGGGAAGGTGGCGTTGCTGAGGTGGCGTACCTGCTTCATGTCTCCGTCGCTCTCGGCCCATTTGTTGATGTCGTCGAGTGTGAATAGCAGCTTCTTCTTGCCTGTCTTCGCATCGATGAGGTTGCATTCCTCGACGTCGGTCTGCACCAGCTGGTCGCCCCACCAGGTGAGGAACATGTTCTGGGGGCGCAGGCTGTGGTAGTTGCGGCCTCCGAAGTTGAGGTCTTCGAGTGTGAATAGCTTCTGCTGGGCATTCATGGGTGTTGAGAGCAGTAGTGCCAACAGGGTAGTGAATATGATTTTAGTCTTCATCGCGGTTGAATCGTTTGTTGTTACGCTTGCCTCCGCCTTGACGGTCGAAACGCTCGTGACCGCCGCGGTTCTTAGTGTCTCTGGGGGTGCCGGGTTTCCCGGATTTTCCGGATTTTCCGGAGAAGCCGGACTTGACGGACTTGCCAGAGTATCCTGACTTTCCGGGCTTTTCGGAGTATTCTGAGTCGCGGGGCTCTCGGTTGAAACGTGGCTTGCGGTCGCCCTTCATGCTGCGCTCGCCACCTATCTCGTGGTGATGGAAGGTGAAGGAGCGGATGTCGCTGTCTTCGTTCTCCTCCTGTTCGGTGAGGCGCTGCTTGAAGTCGCGCTCCTTCTTGAAACGATGCTTCTCGGCCATCTGTCGCTTCTCCTCGTCAGTCTTCACGGCTCCTCCCTCGCTACGGAATACCTTCATTTTGCCGTCGAACATCTGGTACTTGCGTAGTTCGCACTCAAGTGATCCGTTGTAGAGGGGAATCTTGATGGAAGGCTTCAGTCCTATCTGCTCGAAGCATTCTTCTCGGTAGGATAGGATCCAGGCGTCGTTGCCGATGAACTGATGCTTCAGGCGCTCGCCTATCATGCGGTAGGTGTCGAGCAGGTTGGGTGTGGAGATACGTTCGCCGTAGGGCGGGTTGGTGACGATGATGGCCTTGTCCTTGGGCTGCACGAAGTCCTTGAAGTCCTGCTGCTCGATGGTGATGCAGCTGGTGAGTCCGGCTGCCTTGACGTTGGTGCGAGCCGTGTTCACGGCCTTGAAGTCGATGTCGTAGCCGTAGATATGGTGCTTGAACTCACGCTCCTGCGAGTCGTCGTTATAGATACGGTCGAAGAGCTCCTCGTCGAAGTCGGCCCATTTCTCGAAGGCATACTCCTTGCGGAAGAGTCCAGGGGCCATGTTGCATGCGATGAGAGCAGCCTCGATGGGGAAGGTGCCGCTGCCGCACATAGGGTCGATGAAATCGGTATCGCCCTGCCATCCGGTCATCATGATGATACCGGCTGCGAGCACCTCGTTGATGGGAGCTTCGACGCTCTCCTGGCGGTATCCTCGGCGGTGGAGGCTCTCGCCGCTGGAGTCAAGGCAGAGGGTGCAGTTGTCCTCGGCGATGTGGATGTGGAGTCGCAGGTCAGGATTGCTGACCGATATGTTGGGCCGCTTGCCTGTGCGCTCGCGTAGCTGGTCGACGATGGCGTCCTTCACCTTGTAGCTGACGAACTTTGAGTGGCGGAACTCCTCGGAGAACACGACGCTATCGACGGCAAAGGTCTTGTCGTCGGCGAGGTACTCGGTCCAGTCCATCTTCTTAATTTCTTCGTAGACGTCGTCGGCGCAGCTTGCCTTGAAGTGGCTGATGGGTTTTAGAATCTTGATGGCCGTGTGCAGTTGGAAGTTGGCACGATACATCATCTCTTTGTCACCTGTAAACGACACCATGCGTCTACCAATCTCAACGTTGTTGGCCCCCAGTTGGGTCAATTCCTTTGCCAAGACGGGCTCGAGCCCCATAAAGGTCTTGGCAATCAGTTCAAATTCCTGGTTCATCGAATGAAATAGCTATTTTCGTTTGCAAAGGTACGAAAAAGCGGGCGGAATGCAAAATAATTCCCGATTTATTTTTTAATTCCTTGCGAAAGTACCCCTGCAAATCATTTCTGCAGCATGTGCTGTATTCTGATGAGATCGCCGGGATAGGTGAGCTTGTCGTAGTAGGGCACGTCGAAATCCAGATACACCTTAGACGTGTCGGGCAGTTGCTGGATGGACTCGGTAAGGGACGAGTCGGCCTTGAAATGACGTTCCAGCAGGTCGAAGCGGAATGCCTCGGGGGCTGAGAGTGTGTAGTATTCCTCGCGGTTGACGATCCACTCTCCATAGCGTCCCAGACTGTCGGTAATCTTGCGGGCACTTGCTACGGCATCATATTCATCGAGCAGGGCGAAGAACTTGTCGAGCACCCGGCTCTCGATGGCAGGCCTGACTGCATCGGCGACGATGAGCTTCTCGCAGGCGCTGTGTTCACGAATGTAGTCGATGCCGTTACGCTTGGTGACGTTCAGCTCAGGACCGCTGGTGGTCACGTCGACTCCAAATTCGGCTTTCAGCTCGTCGTGATATTTCGGGTGGGCGACGATGAGGATGGCATCGGCCAGCTGGCTCTGTTTGCAGGCTTCGATGACATAGGAGATAACCTTGCGCCCGTTGACCTCTACATACTGCTTAGGAACGTTGCTGCCAAATCGCTCGCCAACGCCCCCAGCGGTAATCATGATGATGTTTCTGTCTGTCTGTTTCATATTGTTACAGTAGTGTATTTGCTCTTTCGTGGTTTAAAAAGATGTCGAGGCCAAGGAGGTGCTCTGTCGCGCCATGCGTACATACTCCGACGGCGTCTGTCCGGTATAGGACTTGAAGGCCGACGTAAAGGTGGTGCGTGACTTGAAGCCCAGGCTGTTGGCCAAAGCATCCATCGTGTAGCGGCCAAATTTTTCCTGATCGTTCAGTCGGCGGCAGGCCTCGCGGATGCGGTATTTATTCAGAAACGTGTTGAAATTGCATCCAAAGCCGTCGTTGATGGTTTGTGACACATATTTCTGGTTCGATCCTACGAGGTGGGTCAGGCGGTCGATGTTGAAGTCGGGCGAGCACACTTCTTCGGTGTTCTCCATAACCGTCAGTATGTTGTCTTTCAGGCGTGCCATACTCTCTTGTCCTAGGCTGCTCTCATGACGGCGTTGTGTGAGCAGCCGGTCGATGGCCAGCAGTTCTTGGTTCTTGGCATAGAGGGCCTGATTGCGGCGGTTGAGCTGCTTGTTCTTGCGTCCTACCACAATGAGGAAGAGTGCTACGACCAAAGCAATGAGCAGTCCGCCGATGGCGAACAGCGTCGTGCGACTCTGACGTTCCTGCAGCTGTCGGTAGCGGTTGTTGGCATTGCGCACCTCATAATGAACCTTCATGTCGTCGAGTGCCGATATCTGGCTGTTGTTGTAGATAGAGTCCTTCAATAGGAAGTGACGTCGCATGTAGTCGTTGCTCAGGTCGTTGCGCCCTGCTTTTGCATAGGCCTCGGAGAGTAGCCTGTAGATCTCGACCATCATATCCTTGAAGTCGTAGTTCTCGGCGCATCGCTTTGCCTCGAGCAGGCTGCCTATGGCGTCGTCGTTGTGGCCGTCGCTGAGCAGCGCCAACGCTTTGTTCTGATAGGCAGTGCCCACCATGCGTATGTATTTCATCTCCTCGGTCAGCAGGGGCAATTGGCGGCTGAAACAGTCGACGGCCTCGGCGTATCGGTGTTCGTTCATAGCGTGGTAGCCGTCGAGCAGCAGCAGGTTGTAAGCATGGAGCAGCGAGTCGGATTTGTTGCTGTCGGTACGATAGAGGCGCTCCTCGTCGGCCACCAGACTGAGGTCGCCCAGCTCATGGGCGCAGATGGCCATATTGGTCAAGGCTAAATCGGCCCACGACCAGTATTGCCTTTCAGCCTGACGCATGTTGCTAAACACTTTGCGATAGTAGTCCATAGCCAACAACTTCGTGTCACGGTCGCCCGTCATATCGGCTAGCATGTGGTACATGTAAGCCATGTATTTGTCAATCTCAGGCAGGCTGATGTCGGCCTCACGGCAAATGTTCTGTGCGCTGGTCAGGCTCTCATATTGCAGCGCTAGGTTGCAATCACGGTCGAAGTGGATGGACCAAAGGTGGATGTAGGCCAAGGCACAGAGACGCTTGTCGTCGCGGCTCATGTCGTCGCGGTAGCGGCTGGTTAGTGTCTCGAAGTAGATAAGTGCTGAGTCGGTCTTCTGAAGCTCATAGGCCGCCTGCTTGCCCATCTCGCACAGCTGCTCGTTGCTGAGGTGACGCAGATGGTCGAGTGCGTCACCGCTGTTGGCTCGTGCGCATATAGTAGAGAGGAGCAGCAGTGCTGCCATAGCCAGATGTCTCATGATCGTAGTGGTAACAAATCAGTTTGCAAAAGTACACATTTTCTTCGAGATAGCAAAGAAAATGCGATGAAATGGAGCAAATTCATGAATTTGTACCTCAGTTTTTGTTCCTATTTCCGTTTTTCAAAATAAAAAGAGTAACTTTGCAGCGTAATCAATCATCTATTTATTTACCAAAAAGTCAACCAAAGTTATGAGAAAAAAACTACCTATCTTGTTTGCGCTATTCGCCTTTTTAGGCATCGCAAGTGTTCAGGCACAGTCCTTGCAGTTGAAGGAGGGACCCGCCCAGTTCCAAAAGTCGGCCCGTAAAGCTTTGGCACCCCGCAAGGCCATCGAGGTGGACGAGGGCCAGACATGGTTTGGCTATTACGACCCCACAGGTATGCTTTATGAGGTGGGCTCAGGCAAAAAGGGCACGTGCATGTGGGCCATCTACCTGCCTTATGAGAAAGCTCCCAATGGCCACATCGACGGTGTGCGCTTCCTGTGGCAGGGCGAGACCTACGATGATCTGAAGGTTTTTCTGTCTACCTCTCAGATAACCAATGCCGACGATGCTGAGATTGCCGTGATCAACCTGAAAAAGGAGGATGTGGACGCTCAGGAAGGCATTACCAAGGAGTTCGCCTTCGACAAGAGCTACGACATCCCTGAGGAAGGTGTTTACGTCGGCGTGAGCTATAATATCACTCGCGACATCCCATCGTGCGATTATAGCAGTAGTGAAGCATATAATGCTTGGTGTGCCGAGTATTGGAACGATGCCTATCCCATCTTCTCTTATTGGCAGACCGATGTGGTGCCCTATTCGCTTTATTGCTTCGCTGAGGGCGATTACGGTTGGTTTGACTATCCTGGATACGACCAGCCGCTGAGTCTGGCTCTCGACCTTCTGCTGGGTGGTATTGAGTATCCTCACAATGCTGCTGAGGCTGCCAACTTTGGACAAACCTATATGCTTATCAACGATGTGGCCAACCTGCCTGTGACGATTACCAACAAGGGTGACCTGTCTGTCACGTCTCTGGGTTATCAAGTGGAGATAGAGGGTCAGGAGGTGCAGACCGGCACCGTGACGCTCGACACTCCCATTGAGAAGATGGATCAGAGCATGGACGTCTACTTCCCTGTTCGTTCAGGCAACGTGACAGGTCGGCAGAGCGTCAAGCTGACCATTACGGAAGTTAACGGTGCGGCTAATGAAGTGGAGGCACCCGCTGCCGTCGGTTACATCTTCGTTATGGCACAGTCGGAGCAGATGAAGCCTTTCATCGAGGAGTTTACTGGCACTTGGTGTGGCTGGTGCGTCAGAAGCATGTTGGCTATGGAGCGCCTTGACCAGGACTTTGGCAACGACGTGGTACTGGCAGCCGTACACTATAACGACGTCATGACGCTCAAGGATTATTACAGCGTCACCCGCTACTTCTCCGACGGCTTCCCCAGCTTGACACTCAATCGTCTAGCCACTATGGATCCCTACTATGCCATCTATGATATGTCATCGGCCAATGCTTATAAAATTAAGGACTTCGTAGAGATTGTTAAGGGAATGATTACGCCGGGTTCTATCGAGGTGGAGGCATCCTGGACTGACGAGACGCGGACTAAGATTGAAGTAAACACCACGACGACCTTCCAGTTCAATGCTGAGGAGTCGCCTTTCGCTATTGGTTATCTGCTGTTGGCCGACGGCCTGACGGGTGAGGGCAGTGACTGGATGCAGCACAATAGCTACTCGGGCAATGCGTCAGCCGCACAGGGCGATGAGGACCTGCTGCCTTATGTGGACATGGATAAGGACTTCACCACTGTCTTTAATCATGTGCCTGTGGCAGTCTATGGCATTAACAACGGCATGACTGGTAGCATTGAAGGCGATGTCCAGATAGGACAGCCTATCAGCTCGACCTTCGAGATTGACATCACCGACAATACCCTTGTGCAGGATAAGGAGAAACTTTCTGTGGCTGCTGTCCTCATCGACAAGAGATCATGGGAGATCATCAATTCTGATAAGAACTTTATCAGTGTCACGACTGGCATCAACAATGTGACCGACGGTACGACAGTGGTGCCTACGGCTCGCTACAGCCTCAGCGGACAACGTATAGGCAAGGAACGCAAGGGCTTGAATATCGTGCGCCAGTCAGATGGCAGCACGAAGAAGGTCATCGAACGCTAATAAGCCTTTCGGTCATACACGAGGGGAGGACAGCCCATTTGAGGGTGTGTCCTCCCTTTGTATTTATACATGTTGACTATTCGCATTATTTAAAAAATATCAAATATGAGCCGAAAAAGGTTGATTTGTCCCGGAAAATGATTACCTTTGCACACTAATAGAAAACTCA
>JAEEGF011221405.1_pt1 | contig 16272 bp, 12 predicted proteins | sample 9134171 | NCBI WGS metagenome assembly JAEEGF01 (sample SAMN16246542, study PRJNA631951) | gut metagenome | biome: gut microbiome; feature: rumen; material: AP-attached | host: Bos | place: Iran: Karaj | collected 2018-10
TTCATTTCGTCTATTTAGTATGCCGGAAAGCGGGTTTGAGAGGCCGGAGAGGCATACTAAATCCTCCAGTTTCTCGATTTTGTATGCCGGAAAGCGGGTTTGAAGGGCTTGAGAGGCATACTAAAACATCCGTTTTGCCGATTTAGTATGCCGGAATGAGAAGCTGAGAGGCCGGGGGCGGACAAAACGGCCAATGATGCCTATTTTAGACGCCAAAATGCAAGCCAGAAAGGGCAAAAGGGCGTATAAAACGGCCCAACTCAGTGGTTTTAGCGGTCGGGGCGACTGGCACGGGCCTCAGAGGGGAAGATCTCCGATCCGGGCGAACCAGAGGAGGTCTTTGGCCTGGGGATTCTTGTCGATGTAGAGGTCGCCGCTGCTCCAGAGCATGTAGAGGGTGTCTTTGTAGTCGAAGATGTCGTAGTAGACGATGCCGTAGGGATCCTGAATGAAGAAAATATCTTCGTAGGCGCCGAGTTCGGGGCGAGCGGCAACGGAGAGGATGAGGTTGTTTCGGCCGTCGCGGACGCGGTTCGGGAGGATACCGACGACAGAGATTCCGCGGAGAAGCTTGCCTTTATAGGGCAGAAGCTGCGGGCGCGTGGTGTTGAATTCGACGCGGCCGGCGGGCTTCCAGGTAAGGCCGAGGTCCTCGGAAAGATAGTAATTGTCCCCTTCTGCGCCGCGGACAAGGGCCGCCATGGTGCCGTCCGCGTGGATGGCGGACTGCGTCTCGTACTGGCCGAGCGTCGGGATGGCTCCGCGGATCTCGAGGACGTCGCTGCCGTCTTGGACGCGCACACAGACCGGCTCCGCCTGGCCCGCAGTCATCATCGTATAGCGGTAACCATCCGTGTGGAGACGGAATTTGTCTGTCAGGATAACGTGCTCCCAGCGCTCCTTAGTGAGGTCGAAATCCGTGAAACCGAAGTCTTTGAGGATCTCTGAGTAGACCTCCCCGGTGAGCGGCACGGCTTCGCCGCGGAACAGGATGCGGAGGGGCCGGATCTCTGAGAAGCGCTCCTCCTGAATATCATAATCCGTATAGAAGTATTCTTCCCCGTAGCTCAGGAACATCACGCGGACGTAGCCGCGGTAGAGAGTGCCGGTCTGGCCGAAATGCGTCACGACCGTCCCAGCCTCCTCATTTGTCTGGAAATAGTAGCAGTTATTGTCCAGGAATTCGCCGTACTTTTTGCCGTCGATCTCCATGCCGCTTTCCGCGACCACCCAGGTCTTAAAGCGCTCGGGCTGGCAGACCGGGATGCGGGCGAGGGCGACGATGTTCCGCGACTCGCCGTAGTTCTGGCGCGAGGCGAGGTAGGAGGTGTAGATCATCCCGTGGTCCGGGTCGATGCAGCTCTCCGGCGCGGAGGAGGCCGTGAACTGCACGGTGTCGCTCACCGCCGTGCGGCGCCCAAGGATCCGCTCCGTCCATTCTTCATTTGTGTGGAACATCATGCGATTGCCTCCTGGTCCATTTGTAAAATGTAAAGAAACCGCAGTGCGGGACGGGTGTGCCGGAGGAAAGGTCAGAAGCCCCTTCTTAAGATGCATTTGAGCCGCGCCGTGCCCCAGAAACTCAGGCGCGCAAGGCAGAGCCAGAGGCCCGATCTGAAGGAGAGGGGCTTGAGGTCTTCGCTTGAAGGGCGGCACTGGGCCCAGACGGAGTCGATTTTCTCGCGGGCGGCTTTTCGTTCATCGCCCGAAAGATAGCGAAGGCTCATTTGCCCGGAGAAAAGGCAGGTGGACGCGAGGTTCAGGCGCGCCGTCCGGGCGAGATTGGGGAAATGCTCCTCAAAAAAGGCCTGGCGTTCGAGTTTGGCGTCGAGGGCATCGAGGCGTCGGAGGCTGTAAGAAGCGCCCATGATGCTACCAGGGCGTTGAAAATAGAAGTAGAGCGGCCGGTCAAGTTTCAGAACTTTTCCGGCGCGAGCGAAGACCTGGTAGGTCCAGAATTCGTCTTCGTTCAGGCGACCGACAGCGAAGAGGATGCCGTCGAGTACTTCTCGGCGGTAGAGTTTGTTCCATACGGTCTGGTGGAAGACGCCGTCATAAATGAGCTCGCGAAGGGCGGATTCGGTGTCGAAAGCCTGGGGGACGGGCGGCGCGCCCGCTTCGCGGGCCCCGGCATCCGCCGGGCCGGCTCCGCCGGCGCCGCCTATGGCGCCCGCGACATGCTCCTCGCTCCCGTCGGTCTTCACGACCCTGCATTCCACGATGTCCGCGCGTTCGCGGGTCAGCGTATCATACATCGCCCGAAGGAAGTCCGGCGCGACCCAGTCGTCACTGTCGATGAAGGCGATCAAGTCACCTTTCGCCACTGAAAGACCCGCGTTCCGCGCGTCGGAAAGCCCGCCGTTTTCCTTGTGGACGACGCGGATCCTCGGATCCCCGGCGGCATACGCGTCGCAGATCCCCGGACATCCGTCCGGCGATCCGTCATCCACCAGAATGAGCTCGAAATCACGGAAAGTCTGTGCGAGGACCGAGTCCACACAGCGTGCGAGATATTCTTCAACCTTATAGATTGGAACGATGATACTGATCATTTTCGGCACTTCCTTTGGGTATTATCATATAACAGAAGAGGGGGGAAGTGCTACCAGATTTTTGCCGGTTCACAGACAAAAAGAATAGAGGCATGATACGGCAAATCTTCAATGAGAATTATCAAACGCTCCTTTTTGACAGAACTTTTTCCGGTCAAGTACCGTTGAACTCTCGGTTTCCGGCGATATCCGCGGAACTCTTCTGACAAATGTTCCGTGCGAATTCCCCTTCTTGCCTATCTCGCTGAACTAAATGAGAGAAACTTCCGTGGAAATCCTCCATTTCCCCGATCTCACTGAACTAAGCGGGAAAAGGTTCCGTGGAAAACCTCGGTTTCCCAGCTTCCGCCGAACTAAATGGGAAATAGTTCCGTGAAAAACCTTCATCTCCCCAATTCCGCTGAACTCATCAGAAAAAGTCCCGTGAAAAACTAGTTATCCCTGAAACCCACGGAACTCCACACGCCCATGAAGCCTTCTCAACCGAATCATCTTGCACCCGCCCCCTATGAATGTTATAATTCACACAGTTATGGGCAAAAACAAGGACAAAAACAAGATAAACACGCAGGATGCTTTCGAGAAGCAGCCTTTCTTTAATTCACTTCACAAACTCCGCACGAAGGTCAAGGACGGCACCTACCGTGAGATCCTGGATGACTGGAAGTGGATATTCGGGTACAGCAAGCGCTATAAAGGCGTGATTCTCCTCTATACCCTCCTTGGCCTGTTCAGCTCCACCTTCGCGATGGTCGCGAGCGTGGCTTCGAAATACGTCATTGATATCATCACCGGACACAAGACCGAACAGCTGGCGCTGATGATCGCCCTTGTGGTGGGCGGCGCGGTGTTCAGCCTGGCCTTCCGCAGCATCATCAACAGGCTTTCCGCAAAGCTTTCCATCAATATCAATAATGACATTCAGGCGGACATCTTTGACCAGATCATTGACGTGGACTGGAAGGCGATCAACGCCTATTCGAGCGGTGACATTCTGAACCGCTTCAATTCGGACGTCTCGACCGTGAGCCAGAACGCCATCAGCTGGCTGCCTTCCATTATCATTGCGCTCTACAATTTTGTGCTCACATTTGTCGTCATCTGGCATTACAACAAGATCATGTCCCTGATCGCCTTCGCGACGGCGCCGGTCATGCTTCTCATGTCGAAGTACCTGATCCGCAAGCAGCGCGAGTATGCGAAGAAGGTGAAGGAGATCGGCTCCGGCATGATGGCCTTTGAGATCGAAACCTTCTATAATTTTGATACCATCAAATCTTTCGGCGTGACGAAGACCTTCGGTCAGCGGCTCCGCGACTGGCAAAAGCGTTTCAAAGAGACCAGCCTGATGTACAATGCCTTCACGATCAAGACAAATGTGTTCATGTCCGTACTGGCGATGATCGTTCAGTATGCGGCTTTCGGCTACTGCTTGTTCCTCCTTTGGACCGACCAGATCACATTTGGTACGATGACGCTGTTTTTGGAGCAGCGCGGACGCCTGTCCAACGCATTCCAGAACGTCGTGGGCATCGTGCCGTCCTTCCTGACAAGCTCGGTGTCTGCGCACCGTATCCGCGAGCTGATCGATCTTCCGAGAGAGCGGCACCTTCCCGAGAGTTCCGAACTCAAGGATCTGGCCTCCGACGGCTTTGAAGTCCGCATGACCAACGTGGATTTCGCTTATGTTGAGAACAACAAGGTCATTACCGAGTCTCATTTCAAAGCCTCTCCCGGCGAGATCGTCGCCCTCGTCGGCCCCTCCGGCGAAGGCAAGACCACGATGCTCCGCCTCCTTCTCGGCCTCGTCCATCCTGACGACGGAAGCGCTTATCTCAAAGCATCCGACGGCCGTGAGGTGGAAATGAATGCGGACAGCCGTTTCCTGTTCTCTTATGTGCCCCAGGGCAACACCATCCTTTCCGGCACCGTGGCGGAAAACCTCCGCATGGTGAAAGAGGATGCGACGGACGAAGAGATCATCGAAGCGCTCAAGATCGCCTGCGCATGGGATTTCATTCAGAAGAAACCAGACGGCATCCACATGAAGATCGGCGAGCGCGGCCGCGGTTTTTCAGAAGGCCAGGCCCAGCGCATTGCCATCGCCCGCGCCGTATTAAGAGACGCGCCGATCCTGCTCATGGACGAAGCCACCTCTGCGCTTGACGTCTCCACCGAACGCCAGGTACTGCGGAACATTATCCAGAAACGCCCTAACAAAACCGTCATCCTCACCACCCACCGGCCCACCGTCATCAGCATGTGCCAGCGCGTTTACCGCGTCATGGAAAAGCGCGTGACCGAGATCGACGAAAGCGAAGCCGGAAGACAGGCGATGGATTTCTGAGCGTTTTCCAAGCAGCCTGCTTCTGGTTTTTCCCTGAAATGCGTGTATAATTCCCTTTACAGCTTGAAGGGGCATTTTTGTCCATCCTTTTGACAGTTTGTGCAATTCTTTCAAAATGTTTTGTGAATTTTCACAAAACGTCACAGGATGGCGTAAAATAACGGAAAACCGCAGTTTTTCAAGGTTGACAATTCCCCCTTTTTGCTGTAAATGTAGTCTTGTATATGTATCTCCATGTCTGGATTTTCGCAGAATATAACAATCTGCGAAATTTCAGCGTCTGTCTGGAGAACCCTTGAATTGCCCGTAAACACAAGGAAAAAGGGCATTTCAAGAGACCTGAAAGAGGGTACAAAATGCGCCCTGTGCGCTAGCAAAAACCATCTGTGTGAAAAACACAGGGAGGAGGGTAACCTTGTTTAAGATGACAAAGAAAGTAACAGCGATCCTGCTGGCGCTCATTCTTGGTCTGTCTTCCATGCTCACAGTCTTCGCGGAAGAAGTCCAGAACGAAGCGCAGACGGAAGCCATTACGGAAAGCACCGCCGACGTGACGGCGAAGGCCGGCGAAGACGCCGTCTTCTCCGTGAAGACCCTCGGCGAGGTGCGCTCGTTCCAGTGGCAGGTCTCGAAGGACGGCGGAAAGAAATGGACCGACCTGAACCCGAAGACCTATGGCGCCACTGAGACACTGCGCATCCCTGTAAAGGACAGCTACGACGGATACCTTTACAGATGCGAAGTGACATTTGCAGATTACAGGGTGGAACACTCCGCCCCGGCGAAGCTCAGGCTGAGCAAAACGCTCGTGCTCGAGAGCGAATCTGTCGGCGGTGTCAAGGTCAGCGTCGAAGCCCCCGATGGAGCCCTTCCGGAAGGAACGACGATGACTGTCAGCGCCGTCAATCAGGCCGCCGTCCAGAACGCGATCGACAAGGCCGCGGATCTGAACGGAAAGGTCCTTGCCGCAGCCGACATCACCTTCTATGCCGATGGCGCAGTTGTTGAGCCGACCGCCCCGATCAAGGTGACGATGACCTCTGAAGCGATCGCCAGCGCGAAGAACCCCCAGGTCGTCCACCTGGACACCACCGCGGAAGAACTCGAGAAAGCCAACGTCGTTCCTGAGAAGGTTGAGGCCGAGTTCGAACTGAACGCTGTGAAGTTCGAGGCCGATCAGTTCTCCGTGTACGTCGTGGTCGACGAGCCCATCGATGATTACAAGCGCGCCACCGTTATTTTCCACGGAAAGGACGGAAGTGCAGTCGCCACGTACTATGTTAAGGAAAGCGATCAATTGCTCGGAAACGATGAACGCGATTATGAAGTCTCTTACATTGAGGACATCGTTGCAGATCCTGGTATCGGCGGGGAACTCGACGGCAACAGGCTGTTCAAGGGCTGGTACATCGGCGAGACGAATAATTATACGACCGAGACTGAGCCTATGGACATTGCGAAGATTCGCAAGTATCTGTACGACTTGAATATCGTAGATGATATGACGATCAATGTCTGGCCGATCATCTACAAGTTCTTCAACATCACTTATATTGGTGAGGTCGAAGGCCTTTCGCTCGGCACGGATACGGTTCTCCTTATGGAGAGTGAGACAAGCGCAGAGTATACGGTCAAAATGGCTTATACCCCCAGCACTGGTGGTCAGAACTTCGAAGGATGGTATGCAACCAAAGGCGGCGCCAATATCGAAGGATGGGAAGATGGCAAGCTTTATCCTAACAACACGGAGGTTACCATTTCCGGTGACGTGACGTTCTCCGTCAGCGCACCCTTTGGTCACTGGCTGGTCTTCCATCAGAACGGCGGCACTTATGTTGCGCCGCAGTTCGTCAAGGATGGAGAGACGTCCAAATCGCCCGCGATTACCATGAAGAAACTGGGCTATACCTTCGTTGGCTGGTATGAAGATGAGGCGCTCACCACACCGTACACCTTTAACACGACACTGAGCGACGATGATGATGCATATGCCAAGTGGACAGAGAACGCAAACGCAGATTATGTTGTTCTGATCTGGGAAGAAAAGTCCAATGGCGACGGATATGATTTTGTCAAATCGGAAACGGTTTCATCTGTTCCCTCTGGCACAGCGATCAATGTAACCAGCGGCGATAATAGTGTTACGGTCACCAGCGGATCTAAGAGTTACACTTATACCAATAGCACAGGCGGCTTTGAGTATGAGAAGAAGGAAGGATCCACAACCGTCGCTCCCGAAGGCAACTCTGTTGTTAATGTTTACCTGAAGCGCAAGACCTTTACGCTTACCTTCCAGGATTATACATATACGCAGAATAACAGCGGCAATTATGTATATTGGCCGGGCGGATATTATCGCAGCGGCGATGCCTACTGGGGCTACACCTCCTCTTATTATCCTGAAGGTTATTATAGCAGAAACAACTGGAACGATACTGATGAAGGCAACTATGGCGAAGGCCCCAGCCCGGTATATAACGTTAGTAATAACGCAACCGTCTACTATTACACACGTAATGATAACGGAACGTATACTTCCCATACATATACTGCACATCGTTATAACCGCTCCAATAACCGGACGACGGTAAAAACGATTACTGCAAAGTATGGCGAAAGCATTAAGGACAACTTCCCCATCGTTGGTTCAAACGGCATGACTTATGATGATGGTCAGCGGTGGGAGCCTGTCAATAACAGCACTTACACCGAGGTAATACTCTCTTGGGAAACGATGCCCGCAACAGATGTGACGTTCTATATGAATCCGGGCACCAAACGTCCCTTGAAGACGATGAATTACTATGTTGAGGCGTTGCCTGGCGACACCAATACGGTGACTTATAACGGACAAGCATACACGCTTTACAAGCAAGTGGTTGCCCGTTACAACAGGGTTACCGAGAGCGAGGACTACATCGACCTTGACGGCTTTACGAAAAATGGTTCAAATCCTGCTTTCAGTAATGGCGTAGCGCTGAACGATTCTACTAATGACGGCACCATCGATATGTATTATCTCCGCGTGAAGAAGAACATTCTTTTCATGGATGGCGCATATGTAGATGGTAACGGTAATAGAATCAGCGCCAACGACGGCAAACTCGGAAAGCTCAGCACCGTTACGAATATTACTTACGGCGCTAGCACGGCTGCTTACAACAAAGGTGGTGCGAGTTATTACGATCCAGGCAAGGATGCGAATGTAACCAGCAGGCTGGACGAAGGATTTGTTTTTGAAGGTTGGTATATTGACGCTGCTTGTAACGAGCCATACACCTTCACAACGATGTCTATGACCGGCATTGTTGTTTACGCCAAGTGGCATCAGGTTCAGTATCGTGTCTTCCTGCATCCCAACGCTGATTTGGAAGATGAAGATGGGAACAAGACTCCTGACCCGTCACTTTACTGGGGCTCTACTACCCAGGAAATGAACTTCAGAATTTCTTATGGTGACAAGGTCAGTGCTCCTACGGGTACTCGTTCCAAATATGAGTTTGTTGACTGGTTCCTGGACGAGGATTTCACAGAACTCTTCGATGCTGAAAAAGTTGCCTTAACCGATGCGATCGCTTCGGACTACGACAAGACTGATCCGGACAACTATACTGATCCAATGGACCCGTGGGGTCATAATGCCACATACAACAAGGATGACGAGGCACATGAGAACCGTTGGTGGATTACCAAGAAAGTTGACATATATGCCATGTGGCGTTCTAAGATCATTGGCGCCGAAGGTATTACGGTAGTCTATGATAAGAACGGCGGTGCAAGTGCCCCGACAGACCCGTCCCTGTATCTTGATAAGGCGGGAGCTATTGCACAGGCCGCTGCTACTCCTGCGGATCCGGAAACGGAACAGTTCCTTTACTGGGTCGTCCAGCATTGGAACGGAGAGAAGTTTGTTGACACCGAACTTACTGTCTTCCCGGGCGACAGCTTCAAGGTCTATATGGCAGACGCCAGGATCACGGACGATGACAACAACAATGCCGTCGTGACACAGGATGACTTGCTTGACAACGGTCATTACACCTATGTCGTTCAGCTCCGCGCAGAATACGGCCCGCTTCAGACCCCGCACGACACCTATGTCAACTGGTATCGCAACGAAGAAGAAGGTGAAGAACCGATCGACGTTGGCAATGATCGTTATCAGATCAATGAAACGATTCCGATCTGCTCTGCGGATAAGGTTGAAGTCTCTCGTGGACATGTCTTCCTGGGCTGGTCCATTCAGAAAGAGTTTGATTACAATGCTCAGACTGGACAGGCAACCGGTACGGCGCATACGTATTATCCTGGGCTGACTGAAGATGACCTTGATCTGAAGTATGCGGATTTGGATAACGATGGCGAGTACGAATACTACACGAAAGTGGGCAACAATTGGGTCAAAGCTCTCGGAGTAGCGGCTGACAACATCCGCCCGTTTGAGGCTCTCTATGCGGTGTACAAAGACGTGGTTTACGTCATTCACGGAAGCGACAACACGGTTGAGGTTGTCGACCTTGCGGACGCGAAGGAAACTTACAAGTACACGACCGGCTACAATGCTGAGACCGGCAAGTACACTTCCTTCTACTACGGCGGCTATGGTTTGATCGCTGACACGACAGATGATGATCCGAAGGGCTTCACCCTTACAAAGGGCGGCGCGGTTGCGACCTTCACCGGCAGCTTTACGTGGGAACGCGCAAGCGCACAGAAGTCAGCGGCAGCGTTCACCGCAGGCGCCGAAACGGTTGCCAGCGCGAAGAAGAGGACCGTCGGCGACGTGTACTACATCAAGGAAGTGCCGAGCTATTATCTGGCATCTCCGATGATCACGACGATCAAGGACAACTATGGCGCGGGAGCGCTCACGAGCGTGACCATGATCTCGGTCGCGGATACCGCGATCTACCGTCAGGCGGGCTACGTTTCCGGCACCACCAACAACCGGGGCACCTTTGCTGCAAGTTATACGCTTACTCAGAACAATGGTTCTTCCGTGACGAAGACGGCTGCGGACCTGTTCAAGGATGACAAGGGCAACGCGGTGGCGGCAGGTACGCTGATCATCAACCCGCTGACGATAGGCGCGGGCCAGATCACGCTTACGCCGTACTGGATCACGTATGACAACGTTCAGGTGAACAGCAATACGCCGAGGACAGTCACGATCACGAGCGATTCCGTGACGTCGTCCCGTCCGAGCAACATCGAATAATCCTGAATGAAAGGCCTGTGCGGAGGGAACTCCGCGCAGGCCACCAGGAAAGGCCATGAAGAGAAAGACATATCTGATCTTACTTATTCTGATTTCTTTACTGTTTCTTGCCGGATGTACGGCCAAAAAAGAATCCGGTGAAGCCGGGAATCCACAAGGCATCCCGACAGGGACGGAGGGATCCGGCGCAACAGATCCTGAAGAGGATGGTGCCACACCGGAGTATGTAGAGGACTACACGGTAGAGCTGAAGGAAGACGAAGTATTTGAGATCCATTGAGTAGAAGGAGGCAGCAAGGCTATGGCAAGACAGCATTATGTGGCAAACGACATTCTGGTTTCGTTATGCGCAACGCTGAACGTCGATATAAGCAGCTACATTACCACATTGGGCGGCCGTACGGTGTTTACGCCAGCCAATTATCAGCTCGCATTGACCGCGGCATATAACGCGATCGACGGGCTTCTTGACGATGAAGACGACACGAACGACTATCTGTATGACGAGTACTACGGAACACTGGAAGGTGCCGACTTTACCGACATGTACTGGTCTACTGAGAAGGCTGCCTGGGTGTAAGAATTAACGCTTAGGCCACCGTTTTCACAGCAAAAAGGGCATAGTCCTGTCTTTGTGGCGGACCATGCCCTTTTTGTATCCATTATTGCAAGGGGCTTCATTCTTTGCGTATTTTCTGCTATAATACTTCCGTTTCTTAAGGTGGTGGCAGTCTGAATGAACGAGTCTAATTTTACAGGTGAGCAAGTTTATCAGTCATTTCTGGGTGGCGCATCGGTCTTCTGGGCATTCCGCTTCCCGGAAACCGAACAATACCTGCAGAAATGGATCACTGGGACTTCGGTGGATCCCACTGCCGTGGTGCGCGTGTCTGAAGCGGAGTTCTCCGATTGGGCCTCTTTCGGGAACAAGATAGATGCTTTTGCAGAGTTCTGCCTGCTATGCCAACAGACTTCAGAGGCGCTCCTCCCGCAGAACCGTTGTGTGATCCACGCCGGTGCAATACGCTTCCGTGACAAGGCGTTCCTTATCGCGGGCGGCAGCGGCGTAGGAAAATCCACGCAGATCAAAACGCTCATGGAGTTATATCCGGATGATATTACCGTCATCAATGGTGATAAGCCAGCGGTGGAAGCCAGAGATGACGGGACGGTCATAATTCATCCTTCTCCCTGGAACGGGAAGGAGGGCTGGCATGGCGCGGAGGCCGCGCCCCTCGGGGGCGTCTTCCTTTTGCGGAGAGGAGCACAGAATTCGATTAAGCCTGTTGCTCCGGGCGCAGCCGCGGCGTTCCTGTACCAGCAGATTTTCCAATCATATTGTACTCAAGAAATGATCCGCTTGGCTGGCTTGATGGGGGAGAAGATCCTTAAAAGCGCCCCGGTCTGGCTGTTTACGAATAAAGATGTACCGGATTCGACCCGGCTGCTCATGAAAACGATGAAGGAGGCCTCCCATGGCATATAAGATACGGCCGGGAATAGAAATGATCCAGGTCTGCGGGCAAAACCTGCTCGTGGCATCCCGTCCTGTCTGGAAGGATCTTCCGCGTGTACGTCCGATTCCTAAGATCTGGGCAGTCTGTCTAACACTCATGAAGGACGATAAGACGGATGAAGAAGCGGTCAGGACCTTTGCAGATCTTTTCCACAAACCACAGGAGGAAGTACGTCTTCGGTTTGAGAAAATCTTCCAGAAACTGGCTGAAGAAGGCTATCTTATTGAACCTTCGGAGGATCTTGCATGACGCAGACCGACCGACAGTTCCTTGCGATCATTTCGGAAGGACTTCATGGAAAGACTTATGAAGGGCAGATCCGCGCGGCGGACGTGCTCGATCTTCTTCGCATAGCTGATGAGCACTATCTTCTGCCCTTTGTCGCGCAGGCAATCTATAACAATCCGGATTTTCCGAAAGATACGACAAGACAAGCACAGGGGCGTGCGATTTCACAGAGCACGCGGCAGATCGTTCAGACCAATGAATTCCTTACGCTGCTACTTGATGCGCAAGCGCAGGGCCTCGATCCGATTGTTTTGAAAGGCGTAACGGTACGGTCTCTCTATCCTGCGCCTTACCTCCGGCCTTCTGTGGATGAGGACATCTTGGTTACTCGCGGGGAAGCGCCGGCGTTCCACCGATTTCTCCTGTTTCAGGGCCTGACGGCCGATGACCCGGATGGAGATCCTGAGACGGATGCAGAACTTTCTTACCACAAGCCGGACTCTCCCACCTATGTGGAGATGCATATTTGTTACTTTGACATAGATTCTGCAGCCTACGGCGGCATGAACAACTTGTTCAAAGGGGCTGAGTCACGTGCTGTCACCCAACAGATCGAGGACGTTTCGGTAAGAACGCTGGAGCCGACCGACCACCTTCTGTATCTCCTCTGCCACGTGTATAAACACTTCCTCCACAGCGGCGCCGGGATCCGTCAGGTGGCGGACATTGGAATGTTCGCGAAGGCGCATGACGAGGAGATTGACTGGGAAAGAGTGGAATCTTCCTGCAAGGAAGTGCATATCGACATCTTCGCCGCAGCCATCTTTAAGATCATTAAGAAATACCTGCTCCCAGAGCTCGGAAAAGGTGCCTCCACGGCTTTTTCCTCCATCCGTACGGATGAGGGTCCTCTTCTCGAAGACATGCTTTCAGGGGGCATTTACGGCCTCTCAGACCCGGACCGTGTCCACAGCGCAAACATGACGCTTACGGCGGCGGAAGCCTCCCGTGAGGGAAAGGGTACCGGTCACGGCGTCCTCCGGAGCCTGTTCCCCAGTGCGACATATCTCAAGAACTGCTTCCCCTATGCGAAGAAGCACCCCATCCTCCTCCCCGTCGCCTGGGCGCATCGCCTCTATCGCTACATGAAGCGCACCTCCGGCGCTCTACGAAGCTCGATGCGGACGATCCGCGCGGGCAAGAAGCGGATCGCAATGATGAAAAAGTATGGAATTGTAGAGTAGAATTTTTAGCAGAAGCCACGTCCTTGTTGCCCCCTTCCAAAGCCGGCTGCTTTGAAAGGGGGCTTATTTTGCAAGGAAAACGCGGTTTTTGTTGCGAAATCTTGCAGCATGACGGTTGTTGTTGCATTTTTCTTATGCTATAATCCTCAATGTATATGCAGTTTTGATGGTAAAAGGGGAAGTACGCTTGACAGACATTCACACGCATATCATCCCGGGCGTGGATGACGGTTCAGAAAGCATTCGGATGTCGCTTGAAATGCTGGCGATCAGCGCGGAGAGCGGCGTGACGGATGTGGTCGCCACCCCGCACTGCAATATACCGGACGAAGCGGACAATTATGTGTCGATGGAGTTGTACAACGCGCTTCTCGCGCTCCGAAACGAGGCGGAACGGGCGGAGATTCCCGTAAAGATCCATCGGGGCATGGAAGTTTTCGCGACGCCGGAGCTTCCGGATCTCATCCGTGAGCGGAAGGTCTGGTCACTCAACGGCACACATTATCTTCTCATGGAGTTTGCCTTCAATGAGGACCCCGTGTTCTGCGGCAACATGCTTCAGAAGCTTCGGAAAATGGGGGTGCGGCCGGTGATCGCGCATCCGGAGCGTTACTTCTTCATTCAGGATGATCCGCAGATCGCCTTTGAATGGTGCATCGCGGGATGCGCGCTCCAGGTGAACAAGGGAAGCCTTCTCGGCCGCTTCGGCCAGGGACCCGAACGCACCGCACGCCTCCTTGTCGAGCATGGCCTCGCAGCGTGTGTCGCGTCGGACGCGCACACCAATTACCAGCGGAGCACGTACATGACCGACGTCAGCCGCCTCATTGTGCTGGACTACGGAGAAGAGTTCCGTGACCTGCTCCTTACGCTGAACCCCGGCCGTATCCTGAAGGGCGAGACGCTTCTGGGATATGAGCCAATACCTTTTTAAGAGAACCTAGACATGATCAAGAGAGTACAGATCCTAATCATTATCCTCTTCGTCGCGGCGGCTGCGGTGTTCTTCATCAACCGCATTCACGAGCGGCGGACCCAGGACTTCAAGGCGCCGGTGATCACGGCGGAGTCGGACAAGCTTCAGGCTTCGGTCAATGTATCGGACGAGGAGCTTCTTGAAGGCATGCGGGCGACGGATAACAAGGACGGAGACGTGACAGGCACGCTGGTCGTGGCGTCGCGCTCGAAGTTCATCCGTCCCAACACCGTTAAGGTCCATTATGCAGCCTTTGACAACAACAATAACGTGGGAACCTTCGTGCGCGAACTGACCTATACAGATTACGTTTCGCCCAGGTTCTCGCTTTCCGCGCCTTTGTGTTATCTCGATTCGACCAGCAATGATGCGTCCCAGATCCTCAAGAGCATCAAGGCTTTCGACTGCATCGACGGCGACATCAGCCAGCAGATCATGGTCACGCAGGGCGACTTCGAGACGATCGGCGACGGCGTAATCGGCCAGCCGGTGAGCCTTCAGGTCTCGAACCGGACGGGCGACACGGTAACGCTGGAATTCATGGTGCGTTTTGAAGATTACAATGTCTTCAACCAGCAGCGGCCACATCTGAGCCAGTATATCATGTATATGACGGCCGGTCAGCAGCCGCCCAGCTTTATTCTGTACGCAGACGGCGTGGGCTACGGCAATCGCGTGACCAGTTTCATTGATGCAGGCTTCCATCGTTATCCCGACGTTCAGGTCGATACTACCGCGGTGGATTACAATACGCCCGGTTCCTATGAAGTGATTTATACCTTGACCAAACTCACGGAGAGCGGTGTGAGAATGCCGCTTGGCAGCACCGTGATGGTCCTGATCGTGGAAGAGCCGGAAACCCCGGTTACGGAGGAGTAAGACATGAACGAACAGAGAAATGTCCTCACTCTTGCGGACCGTCTTGACGGCGTCTCGATCTTCCGCGACATCGTCAAAAACCTTTGGGCGATCCTCCTCATCGCGCTTTCGGCGGCGATGATCACGAACTTTGCGGTCCGGCTGAACCACCAGAACACCTATGCGACGAAGGCGACGCTGATCGTGAAGTCCAAGACTTCCTCCACCTATACGTATTCCAACCTGACCGCGGCCTCCCGCATGGCGGAGGGCTTCAAAAATATCCTGAACTCGAACCTGATGAAGAAGAAGGTGCGGGAGGATCTGGGCATTGCCGATCTGAACGCGCGGATGACCGCTTCTGTCGTGAGCGAGACGAACCTGATGACGCTGAGCGTCACGGCCGACACGCCGCGCAAGGCTTATCTCGTCATCCGGTCGGTCATGAACAATATGAACGACCTGACGCGCTACGTTTCCTCAGACCTCGTCATGGAAGTGCTTCAGGAGCCCACGGTGCCCGCCGGTGCGGACGCCGGCTTCAGCGCACGTTCGCAGACCATGAAGGCTTTCCTCATCGGCGCCGCCTTGGGCGTTGTGCTCTTCGCGGTCCTTTCCTTCCTGAAAGACACGGTGAAGAATGAAAAGGACGTGGAGAACAGGCTTCAGGTGCGCAGTATCGGGACGATTTATCACCAGACCAGATACCGCCACATCTCCGATATTTTCAAGAAGAGGACGAACTATCACCTCATCACGGACATCAACGCACGCTTCGATTTCGTGGAGCAGATGAAGAAGATCTCTACGAATATCTCCGGCCATGCGAAGCGGAAGGATGAAAAGGTCATCGTCGTGACGAGCGTCGCAGAGCATGAAGGCAAGTCCACCTTCTCCGCGAACCTCGCGCTGGCGCTGGCTCGGACAGGCTCCGTGCTCCTCATCGAAGGCGACCTCCGGCGGCCTACGCTTCACAAATTCTTCCTTCGGAAGGGTGAGCGGCTTGAGAAGAACCTGGGCGACCTCCTGACCGGCGACGGGCGCGCGAAGGACGTCATCCGCTATGACCGCGACAAGAAGTTCTTCCTGATGCTTTCGCAGCGAAGCTACAAGAACTCCACCGACATCGTGGCCGGCAAGCGCATGCAGCAGATGATCGCCGCCGCGAAGAAACATTTTGACTACGTGGTCATTGATACCCCGCCCATGAACCTCATGGCCGACGCGGAGATCCTGGCCGGCATGGCCGATATGAGCATCCTCGTCGTGAAGTCCGATTTCACCCGGACGGCGGCTGTGAACGATGCCATCGACACGCTTTCGGACGCCAAC
>JAEEGF011355052.1_pt1 | contig 16271 bp, 7 predicted proteins | sample 9134171 | NCBI WGS metagenome assembly JAEEGF01 (sample SAMN16246542, study PRJNA631951) | gut metagenome | biome: gut microbiome; feature: rumen; material: AP-attached | host: Bos | place: Iran: Karaj | collected 2018-10
TTTTTCACTTACCTTAGTGCTGCAAATCAAGACAAGCAAAATCATCAATGACATGGCAAAGGTACAACAAAAATCTGAGAAAATCACTGCTTTTGGCGGAATATTTTTCGTTTTGGACAAATTTGACCGTATTCTGTCCTCTGTAATCGACTCCCACCTAGGACTTCGCAGTAGGCTGATAGGCTATCAAAGCGCGAGATAATACGAGCCGTCTTCTCCGTTTTCTGCTGTGGTGGCGACTGCACATAACAAAGGGACGGTTCTTTTGTTACACCCGCATAACAAGGGGACGGTTCTTTTGTTACACCCGCGATGTCACAAAAGAACCGTCCCCTCTATGTTGCAATACTTGGATTACTTTACGTCGCGAACCAGGCGCACGGAGTACCCGTAGCTGCGCTGGTTGTAGCTCTGCGGAAACAGAATTTGGTCGAAGCACACGTCGTAGGCCTCAGCCTTCTCACTCGATTTGTTGGGCGACGACGACCAATAGTAGAATTTGTTGCCGGAGGCGCCAGGTCCATAGACACCATAGACCACGACGCCCCACCGGTAGCCGGCAGCCGGCAGGAACACACAACCTTTGCCCTCAAGAGCAGTCCACTGCGCAGAGGTACAGTTGGTACCCATGCCATTGATAGTGCCCCAGGTAGCCTCGCTGTTGGTGATGGTCACGCCATCGGGGAAAAGAATCATACCTTCAACGCTCGTGCCGCCAATATTGATGGTGGCGTAGGTGTAACGAGCGTTGCTGGTGCCGTTGACGGTAGCACCGCTGCGGGTATCAAATAAATAAAACCACTCGTCTGAAGTCAGCGTGCGCCAGCCAGAGCTGATGGTGATGCCCCAGTCGCTCTTTAGCGCGTCGCTGGAGTTCGTGCCGTAGTCGCTGTTATCTTTCGAATTGCTGATACCGTACTGCGCGTCGCCTGTCCACGATGAGGATGCACCTACCCAGCCGAAGAGATCGACGGTGCCAGCAATTGACACAGAGCCATTGCCGTTGACGGCGTTGTTGGCAGCGGCGTCGCCCACGAAGTCCCACTGGTTGGTGGCAAACTTCCACGTCCAGGACTCCTGCGTATTGCCGTCGTTGTCTGCTGAAGCACAAACCGCCTGCAGGTTGCCCTGCGAGAAGCGCACCTGGTCGCCGCTGATGTTGATGGTGAACTTGCCGATGAGCAGGCCATCTGCCTTCGTCATCCTCAGTCCGAGGGGATAGATGTTTCCGGCTTCGTAGGTCTTGGCTGTCACAGACTTCTCATAGACATAGGCACCAACGGTGGCGGTGTAGGAGATGTCGGCTCCGCTGGTAGGACGTATGGCCACGTAGATGGGGCCCGCGGCAGCAGAGCGGCTGACCGTATAGATGTTGGTGCCGTCGCTGATGGTCATGTCCGTCACGCTGCCAGTCATGTCGCTGGTGCCATCGCTGTTCTTGATGGTGTAGGCGCAGATGGCCAGCTGGTTCTCAAGCGTCAGCGTGGGCAGGGCGCCGTTGTTCCAGACGCCTGAGTTCGTGCAGTAGTCGAGCGAGCTGGCGACGGTTGACAGCGTGCCGTCCTGCGAGTCGAGGGCATCGTAATTGATTGTGCCGTCGGCATTGACCATCGCTGCGGGATAGACATAAGTCACGGTCTTCGTCTTGTCGGGTTCAGATAAAGACACGGTGAAGGTAGCAGACTTGCCGTCGTTGGTGATATCACTTGCTTGCAAAGACGAGCTTGCGGCCATCCTGGTATTGCCCCCCTTGTCCGTGTAGATGACGGCCATCACGTCACCCTCGGCGAAGGTCTTCACGCCATCTTCGGTCAGTGCGCGGGTGGTAGCACTGCCATCCATGCTGACGGTGGCGGTCAGAGTTACCACTTTGTCGTTTTCTGGCTGCTTCGGCTCTTCAATGCTGTTTTCGTCGCTTGAGCAGCCTGTTATCACTACGACCATCAATGCGAGGACGGTCATACTAAGATATCTCATCGACTTTTTCATTGCTTTCTTCGATTGATTGAGTCGGTCACTCTTCATAATAAGTCTGCTTTTTGTAATCCTGCACTCCGGACTTTCCATTGCTTCCGACCAGGACCTGGCACTTCTGTCTCAACTTGACGACTCTCATCGCCGGTATCTGATAGTCTCTGCGTATCATCTTTTTCTGATTATAAAATGTTAGACACAATCGGCTGCAAATTTAGGAACTATTTCTAAGATTTCCAAATCTTTTGCCCGAAATCTTCATCTCCTATCGCTGTTCGATTCAGAGAAATACATCGATCTGGCTATTTCAGGAAGGGATTGACCGTCGTGTCGGGGCCGAGGTAGAAGCCTGGCTCGGAGGGCTGGTTGTAGCCGACGTTCTGGGCGGCCGTGGAGAGGCGATAGGGAATATCCTCCATCAGGCAGTTGATGCGATAGTCGGTCGGTATCGGCGAGACGAAGATGCGCAGTTCGCTGCTGTCCGGCGTACGGGCTATGACCTCCTCACGCCAGTCACCGAGGATGTCGGCAGCGAGGCAGGGGTTGGACTTCGTACCGTTATTGAACTGAATGCCTGGGAACCTGACGACATCCACCACCGAGCGCTCCGTCCAGTCGTACTTGGACACCGTTTCGTGGTCGAGCAGTTCACGCAACAGGTCGCCATCCCACCAGATGCCGAAGTTGATGGACAGGCGGCGCCCCTTCATCCTCAGATGCTGCTGGTGCTGCGGATCGTCGGCATCCCGGGCATCGTTGAGCACCTCGCCCTTGATGGTACGGATGCCGTGACTGTCGGTACTCCACATCTCGACGCCGAGGTTGGTGGGGTCGATGTCGGCGGCCATCGCACGGCCCACATCGCTCTTCGACGGTATCTGGAAGATGATCTCACCGGTGCGGGCATTGCGGAAGTCGGAGCCGTCGCGGCGGTTCTCGTGGCAGTCCCATATCTGCAACTCGGCAGAAGACGGATCGAAGGCCATCAGATGGATGGCATCACCGTGACCCATACCGGTGGTATAGAGGCCCTGACCGTCGTGGTCGACGGCCATCGAACCGTAGATGATTTCATCGCAGCCGTCACCATCGACATCGGCCACGCGAAGGTTGTGGTTGCCCTGGCCGGCATAGCTGCTCAGGGGCTTCCCGTCTTTGCCGACGCCCTCGGCATTGGTGTCGAAGATCCAGTGCGGCTTCAGTTCCTTGCCGTCCCAGGCCCAGGCTGCCAGGACGGTACGGGTGTAGTAGCCCCGGCAGAAGACGGCAGAGGCCCGCCGCCCGTCGAAGTATCCGATGCCTGCCAGGAAACGGTCGGAGCGGTTGGCATAGTTGTCGCCCCAGTCACTGAGATTACCACGCTCAGGGATATAAGGCTTGGTGTCCATAGCGGCACCGGTCAGGCCGTTGAACACGGTGATGTATTCGTTGCCGGTGAGGATACGGCCCGTCATCGGTCTGCCCTGCTTATTGTATTTGCCCCATTCGCGTTCAGGCGTCGGATTCTCGGCTTCAGCCAGGGCCTGATGGCGATAGTCGGCCAGAGAGTCACCGATCACCTTCCCCACTCCATCTCTGGTTCCATCAGAAGTGCGGACGATGAACTCTGACCGTCCGTCACCATCGAGGTCGTAGAAGATGAAGGGGACGTAATGGGCGCCGCTACGGATATTGATGCCCATATTGATACGCCAAAGTAATGTACCATTTGACAATTGACCATTGACGATTTTGTAGCAGTCGAAGATGGTCGGGCCGGTGTAGCCGTCGTGGGCATTATCGTGGGCGTTGGTGGGATCCCACTTCAGCAGGATCTCATACTCCCCGTCGCCATCGACATCGGCCACAGAGGCATCGTTGGCGGTGTATTCGTAAGTCCGACCGTCAGGAGTGGTGCCGCCCTCGGGCTTCTGCAGCGCCACAGGGATATAACCGTCAGGGGCATCGCTGCGGAGGGTGAAGGTGCCGTTCTTGCCGCCACCGCGAACCTCATAGACGGCATCGGTATGGGGCCACGTCTCATCAATGAAGAACGTGCCTCCCTGACGGAGCGGCTGGCTGTTCAGCTTCTGACCGTCACGATAGACATCGAACGGTTCTCCGACGACATCGGTAGAGAGCGTGCGCCAACTGACGATCACTTTCTCACCACTCCGAATGGCCACCACGCCACGGTTCAGGCGCTCAAGGTTCATCTGCGCCCTGTCATAACGGGGCTGGGCCTGAGAGGCTACGGGGAAAAGACAACTCACAAGAATCAGACATAGCAGAGTTCGTTTCATTATCGAAGAAGTTTAGTTTGCAATTCTGGTGCAAATATACGGCAAATATTCGCTTTAAAGCATCCTTTTTGTACGGAAATTCAAAAAATAATCCATTCATTTGGGCTGTTATTAAAAAATAATGTGTAATTTTGCCCCCAATAACAAACTAACCAAATAAATGAGATTAAGACTTAGCAGCCTTCTTTGCCTGCTTGCTTTCTGCATTTTGCTGACGGCACAGGACAAATTTCCGGCAGGCGAGCGACCAAAAGTCGAACGACTGACCAACAGCCGTCACATCAGCTCTGCCGACGGACTGCCCAGTAACCAGATATACGACTTGACCCAGGATGCCGACGGCTATATCTGGATGGCCGCAGCCAACGGCTTGTGCAGATACGACGGCTACAGTTTCTATAACATTTACAATCTCGGTCCCGGGCCGGATCCTGTACAGGGAGTGGTAGGCTATGTCTTCACGGATGATGACAAGCGCCATCTGTGGCTGCGCACCTCTACATACGTCTATTGCTGTTACGACCTGCGTACGGGGAGGTTCGTCGACTTTACCGGGCGCAACGACTATGCCCGCACCTATCGCCGGTTCCTGAAGGGCCGCCGGGGCATCCTGTGGATGTTCGACGACGAGTCAGGCATACGGCGAGTGAAGTGCAGCGACAATGGTGAGATCACATGCACGGACTACACCAAGGAGAACGGCAGCCTTCCAGTCAGCCATGTGCGCGATGCCTTTGAAGACGACAAGGGCCGTCTGTGGGCTATGACGCTCGAGGGTCTGGTGATGATCGACGCTGAAGGGAAATCACGTACGCTCAGCACTGGTATCAATTACCGCAGGGGCATACAGTTAGGCCGTCATGTACTGGCATACACGGCAGACAAGGAGATTATCACCTATGACGAGAATGGGCACGAGGTGCGTCGTATCCCCGTCGCAGCCGATGCTGATGACATCTCGTCAGTGACTGCCAGTTTTGTGTGGCAGGGCAAGTGGATGATCATGACCAAGGGTAAGACCCTGATGGTTTCGCCCGATGACAATGTGGCAAAAGTCACGGAAAAATATCATGTGCTCAGGGGAACCATCATGGAGGGTCTGAGCGGCGACGACAATTATTTCGTGAGCAACAGCACCGGTACGCTCTGGATCTTCCCAGCCGAAGGAGACATGCGCGTTCTCAGGCTGATGGAAGGTGTGCAGTCCACAACAGAACGCTTCCGCCGCTACAATATCCGCAAAGGTCCCGACGGCCTGTACTACATTGCCAGCTATGGCAACGGACTCTTCGTCTATGACCTCGAAAAGGACCGTCTGCAACACTATGCCGCCACATCGCCATGGCCCATCGTGGGCAACAGCTATCTGAACAACATTCTCATAGACCGCAGCGGCTGCATCTGGCTGAGTGAGGAATCGACAGGCGTGACATGCATCTTGCCGCCCGACAGGACAAATGCCGACTATTACTATCCTCAGCCAGATCGGAAGGGAGACTGGAGCAACTACGTCAGGATGGTCACATACAACGGCCATGAAGTGTTGCTCAGCACGAAGGACAACCGCCTTTACGAACTGTTGCCCGATGCCTGGGACAACCCGAAAGTCGCTCCCGTAACACTTCCTGCCACGGCCTACGCTTTCTTCAAGGACACTCAGGGGCACGAGTGGATGGGAACGCGCGGCGGCGGGCTGTACTTTAACCGTAAAAACGTGGAGTTCCCTTCACGGCAGATTTGCGACTTCACGGAAGATTCCCAAGGCAGGATCTGGATTGCCACCTGGGGTGACGGGCTGTTTGTAGTCAGTGTGAAAGACGGCGGAGAACTGGCCTATACCCAACTGATGAAGCAGACCCACAACGAGAGTTGCCTGCATTGTATAAGACAAGACAAGAAAGGACGGCTTTGGATAGCTTCCAATAACGGTGTGTACCATATCGACATGCACAGCCAGGCGCCAAGTGACAAGGACCTGAAGCGTGTCAACACCCAGAACGGCGAGTTCCCCTTCGATGAGATCACCTGTCTGATGCCCGACAGCGTCGGGAACATCTGGGTCGGTGTCCGCGGAGGAGGACTGCAGAAATGCCGTTATGACAGCGACAAGGGAAAGTTTGAGATTGTGAAAGGCTACTCCATTCACGAAGGTCTGATGACCAACAATGTCTTCTCGATAGCTTCCGACCGTCAGGGTCATATATGGGCAGGAACAGACAACGGTCTGACGTGTATCAGGAAGGATGGGAAGGTGAGTTCATACCGGTTCGGACATACGCTGGAAAGCAATATCTATTCTGAGAACAGCACCGCGATATTGCCCGATGGCCGTCTGCTCTTCGGCACTGCCTACGGACTGATGATCCTTGAGCCGGAACACGTCAGCGACAGCAGGCATGACAATGCAGCCGCGCCCCTGATAACCATGGTCAGCATCAACGGCGACGACCGCTATCTCTCTACCACCGACCTGAAGCTCGACCTGAGCCACGACCAGAACAGCATCGAACTGGGATTCTCGAACCTCGACTTTGCCGGCATCGCCTCCACCCAATACCGCTACTACTTAGAGGGGCTCGAACACGGCTGGCGGCAGCTGACCAGCGACAATACGGCCCGATATAACGGTCTTCCGCCGGGGAAATACATCTTCCACCTGAGTTCGCTGAACAAGAACAACCAGTGGAGCGAAGAGTGCGTCTTCCCCATCACCATCCACTACCCCTGGTACAATACCTGGTGGGCCTGGCTCATCTACCTTGCCATCATCGCCTTCGTTGCCTATCACTTCTACCGCGTCTGGCGGCGAAACTTCGAGTTGCACCAGCAGATACGTGTGGAAAAGGAACTGACCACCTTCCGCCTGAACTTCTTCACCCATATCGCCCATGAGTTCCGTACCCCGCTGGCCATCATCTCAGGCGCTGCCGACAAGCTCACCGAGAAAGGCGATGCCCAGGTGTCGCGCGCAGCGGTACAGACGGTGCGTCGCGGCACCCACCGGCTGACCAAGCTCGTCAACCAGCTGATGGAGTTCCGTCGCATCAACACGGGAAACCAGCGGTTGGGAGTCATGCGGGCAGACATCGTCAAACTGGCCCGCACGACCAGCGACGAGTTCCGCGACCTCCTCTCACGAAAGGAGCAGACACTCACGTTCACCCCCTTTGCCCATAAGCATGAGATGGTGTTCGATCCCCACCTGCTGGAAGCTATCCTCTACAATCTCCTCAGCAATGCCGTGAAATATACGCCTACCGGCGGCAGCATCAGCCTGAAGATCAGGAATTCAGAGGAAGGGAATCGGATTCTGCTGATCGTCGAAGACAGTGGTCCTGGCATCAGTCCTCAGCAGGAGTCACAACTTTTCCAGCCCTTCATGCACGGCTATGTGTCGCAGGGCGGCATGGGCATCGGTCTCTATACGGCCTATCAGAATGCCCGTCTGCACAAAGGCAGCCTTACCTACGAACGCATCTCACCCGAAGGCGGTGCACGGTTCATCGTGTCGATACCCGCTGATGAGTCTGCCTATAGCCCGGAGGACTATAAGGGCACCACAGCCGTCAATACGATGCAGAAGGAAGAGAAGAGTGTCGCAGAGATACGGGAATTAGTACCGGAGGCCTTCAACGACCTGACCATTGCCATCATAGAGGATGATCCGGATATGCTCGACCAGATACGTGACAGCATCGGACGCTTCTTCAAGACGGTCAGCTACACCGACGGCCAGTCGGCCATCAGCGGCATCAAGGAACGGCAGCCTCACCTCATCCTCTGCGATGTGATGCTGCCAGACATCAACGGCTTTGAGATTGTGAAGGAGCTGCGGACAGACGAGGCGCTGCGGAATATTCCCGTCATCATGCTGACCGCCCTCGATGGCGACGACCAGCTGTTGCGCGGCTACAAAGCAGGCGCAGACGACTATATGGTGAAGCCCTGTAACTATGAGTTGCTCATCCTTCGCATCACCCAACTCATACAATGGTACGGCCGCATGCAGCCAGATGCCGAGGCGTCAACGGAAACTGTTCAACCATCAACACCCATCATCACTGACGAGGCCGACCAGCGCTTCAGGGAAAAGATGGAGGCAATCGTTGCCCTCCGCATGGGTGATCCGGACTTCAATGTCGATACCCTCGCCGCCCAGCTGAAGATGGGACGCACCAAGTTCTACGGCAAGATGAAGGAGTTTACGGGAATGTCGCCTAACACTTACCTTCAGACAGAGCGTCTGAAGAAAGCTGCCGAACTGCTGATAGAGGGCGACCTCAATGTGACGGAGGTCAGCTATAAGGTCGGTTTCCAGTCACCCACCTATTTCTACAAGTGCTTCAAGGAGAAATACGGTGTCCCGCCGAGTAAGTACGGCAAGCAGAAGAAATAATCAGTTGCCGTCGGGCTTGACGAAGTCCGTGTTTCCCGAGGGATACCAGACAAATGCATCGGGAGAGTCGGGATGAGCGGGGTCGAAGTCCTCCCAGTCCGCCCTAAGGTACTGAACCAAAGGAGAACCCATCTGCTTGAGACCCATCACTATCATCTTGGCTACCTCCCAGGCTCCGAAGGGATTGAAGTGGGTGTTGTCGGCAAGAGCCTTAGGCTGATCAGGGAAGGTGTTGGCAGGATAGTGAACCAAGGCCCGCTTGGAACCCTCGAAGCCCAACGTCTCATAGAAGGTATGTGTCATGCCGTTGAGTTCGATGAGAGGGACGTCTTCACGACGGGCCATGGTGCGCATGGCTTCGGGATAGTCGCCGTGGGTATTACGGAGGGTCTTCTGGTCATCGTTGAAGAACCGTCGGGCGGTGGGCGTGACGAAGATGATGTTGCCGCCCTTCTCACGGACACGGTCGGCGAAGATCTTCAGGTTGCGGGAGTAACTGTACCAGGCGCCATCGCCAGCCCGCTTCTCTTTCTCGTCGTTATGGCCGAACTCGCAGATGACGTAATCCCCCTTCCGTAGTTGAGTGAGGATCTTATCCAGTCGCAATTGGGCAAGGAAGGTGGTGGCAGAGAGTCCGCTTTCGGCGTAGTTGGCTATGACCACCCGCTCGTCAAACCAACGGGTAATCATCTGACCCCAGGACGCCCAGGGTTCCTGTTCCTGATCCACAACGGTGCTGTTGCCACAAAGGAAGACGGTGACAGCCTGACTGTCGGGTTCGACGGTGATACGCTGCACGGCAGGAGCCGGACCACAGAACTGCAGATTGAGTGTCTCGTCCCAATTCTTATAACTCAGCTCACGAGGTTTGAGTTTGACGCTGGTGGAGGCATCAATCGTCGGTTCATGTTTGTTGACGGTAAAGGTAACCGTCTGGAACTGGCCTTTCTTCGTGGTTACCAAATCAGAATAGTGCCGGCGCGACTCTGCACGGACAACGGTTTGGGCAGCCCGCTTCTTTGAGCCGAGCGTGACGGTGACACGGTAATTGCCGTCGGGAACCTTCACGGAGAAATCGATCGGACGGTCACTATATATATTTAATAAGGTGTCGACCTTCTGGGCCCTGACAAGCAGACTGGTGGCAATGGCCATTGTGAAGATGAGAATCTTACGCATAGTTGTTCTTTTTTGATTGACGATGCAAAGTTAAGCCTTTTGTAACGCTTGTGCCACCGAGAATCGTGCGAAATCTATCAAAGTTGTACAAATTTCATAAATTCAGAACAGATAAATATAGAAACAATCAATCTTTTACCTTAATTTTGCACACAAAACCAAACGAACGCAGAAATGAAAACAAATCGCATCATGACACTGGTCGGCTTGCTGAGCCTGTCAAGTGGACTTTGGGCACAGCCGAGGGAAACCGTCAACCTGAATTTCAGTTGGGAGTTCTCCCACGATTCACTCTTTCATGCATCAAAGGTGATAGACGTGCCCCATGACTTCCAGATTGAACAGCCCTGGGTGGCTCCTGCTGCCGATGAACAGGCTGACAACACAGATGTGGCTGCGAACATCAAGAGTCGTCTGTCGGCCAGGGGCTTCAAGGAGATGGGGGCCGGCTGGTACCGCAAGACCATCACCCCCGATGCCTCTATGGAAGGCCGGCGGGTGCTGCTGGACTTCGAGGGAATCATGTATGTAGGCGATGTATGGCTGAACGGACAATATATCGGAGGTACGGACTATGGCTACGTGGGATTTGAGGTTGATGTGACAAAGATGTTGCGCTACGGACAGCCCAATGAGATCAAAGTGAAGGCCCATACGATGACAGAGAAGAACTCACGGTGGTACACCGGTGGTGGATTGTTCCGGAATGTCAGCCTCGTCAGTACACCTGCCGACTTGTATTTTGAACGCCATCCGCTCTACATCACCACCCGTGACAACCGATATGTGACGGTTTCCGCGGACTACACCAACCGTACCAAGGCAAAACAGACAACGATGAAGGTGAGCATCTACGATCCGTCAGGACAACTGGTCGTAGAGAAATCCGTTCAACGTGGCAGCCATCGGCAGACACGTACACTGACCATCCAGATGCCAGAGACGGAGATTCCTTCGCCACAACTATGGGACGTGGATTCGCCACAACTATACAAGGCTGTCGCCCAGTTGTTACGGGAGGATGGCACGGTGGCCGATGAGGTGAGTGAGCAGTTCGGCATCCGCACCATTGAGTATGGGCCGCAGTTCGGCATGAAACTCAACGGCAGGAAAGTACTCCTGAAAGGCTATGCCAACCACCATACCTTGGGAGCCTTGGGTGCTGCCGCCTATCCACGGGCCATCGAGAAGCGCATACAGCTCATGAAGCAGTTCGGCATCAACCACATCCGCACGTCGCATAATCCCTATAGCCGCGACTTCATCAAGTTGTGTGACAAATATGGCATCCTGGTCGTGGATGAACTCTACGACAAATGGACCCAGCAGCATACGGGTGGGCGCGTGCCGTTCCTGAACCACTGGGCACAGGATATGACGGAATGGATTAAGCGCGACCGCAATTCACCCAGTGTGGTGATGTGGAGCCTGGGCAATGAACTGCAACAGGATCCCAACCTGCCGTTCAACGACTGGGGTGTGACGTGCTATAAGATGATGAAGCCCGTGCTGGAGCGTTATGACTCCACCCGAAAGGTCACGGTGGCCATGCACCCGCGCTACCGCAACTGGGAGACCGACTCCCTACCCTGCGACCTCGCCATGCAGACAGACATCCAGGCGTATAACTATAGGTATATGTATTTCCCCGGCGACGGCAGACGATTCCCCTGGATGACATTCTATCAGAGTGAGGCCAATATGACCATGATGGGACCCAACTGGTTCGAGATGGACCTCTCGAAGGTCATAGGTGCAGCCTACTGGGGAGCCATCGACTATCTGGGCGAGAGTCAGGGATGGCCGGCAAAGGGATGGAGCCAGGGTGTCTTCGACATCTCGCTGGAACCCAAGCCCAAAGCCTATCTCATGAAGAGCTTTATGGCCGATGAACCCGTAGTACATATTGCTATCACCGAAAAGGCAGGCGAAGACATCATGTGGAACGGTATCCAGACTGGCAATGCCTCACTCTCAGAGAATTGGAACCGTCCGGAAGGTTCGAAAGTCAACCTGATTATCTATAACAATGCCGACGAGGTGGAACTGCGGCTCAACGGCAAGAGCCTGGGACGCCGTGAGAACCCTCGCGACCCGAAGCTGCGCAACCAGCTGCGCTGGAATGATGTACCGTATAAAGCAGGACGTCTTGAGGCCATAGCCTACCGACAGGGCAAGGAGGTGGCACGTCATACTTTGGAGACCACGGGTAAGGCCGTCAAACTCATCGTCACTCCCGACAACAGCAGTTGGAAGGCTGATGGCGAAGACTTGCAACATCTGCGCATCCATGCTGTCGACAGCAAAGGCAGAAGAGTGTTGTCTGCTGCCGACGACCTGCGCTTCGAGGTGGAAGGCGACGCACGGATCGTAGCCGTCACCAATGGAGACATCGCCAGCGAGGAACTGAATGTCACCGATCACCGACGCCTGTGGAAAGGCTCTGCCATGGTCATCCTCCGTGCCGGCACCAAGCCCTCAAACGTGACCCTGAAGACCCTCTCTGACCATTACAAGCCCATCATCACCAAACTCGAAACTCATTAAATAGCAAAAAAGTAAAGACATAACGTTACTATGGAAGAAAGAGTTAAAACCGCAATGCAAAAAGGAAGGGTAATCAGTATTCTACTTTTTTACCTTTTTACCTTTTTACCTTTATCCGCCCAGTCCCCTCAAGAGGTGCTCCAGACTGCCCAGAAAGCCAACGACTACTTCATGGCGAAGTACGCCGACCCGACCATTCCTACAAACGTGAAGAAGATCCGCCCTTCGTCGCTCTGGACACGCGCCGTCTATTACGAAGGTCTGATGGCCCTGAACGCCATCGCGCCCAACGACGCGTATCTCGATTACACTTTCCGCTGGGCAGACTTCCACCAATGGACGCCCCGTAACGGTGTCAAGACCACTGATGCAGACGACCAATGCTGCGCCCAGACGTTTATCGAGTATCACCAACTGACGGGCAAAGGAACGTTGGAGCCCACCAAAGAGAACCTTGCCAAGCAGATGGTCTCTGGCCGCACAGACTACTGGACGTGGATTGACGCGATCCAGATGGCCATGCCCGTCTATGTCAAGATGTATGCCATCACGGGCGACAAACAGTATCTGGACTACGCCATGAAGAGTTATCTGTGGAGTCGCAACACCTGCGGAGGCGGACTCTTCAACGTGAAGGAAGGCTTGTGGTGGAGAGACAAGGACTATGTGCCGCCATACAAGGAAAAAGACGGAAAGAACTGTTATTGGAGTCGTGGCAACGGTTGGGTGTATGCAGCACTGGTGCGTTGTTTGGACGTCCTGTCACCTAAAGACAAGGCTTACAAGCAACTCAAAAAGGACTTCCTGCTGATGAGCGACGGTCTGCTGAAGTGTCAGCACGAAGACGGATTCTGGCACGCCAGCCTGGTATCGGATGCAGACTACCCCACGCCGGAAATGACGGGCACAGCCCTGTTCCTCTACGGCATGTCATGGGGCATCCGGAAAGGACTGCTCAAGGAAAGCCTCTATCGCCCAGCGTGTGACAAGGCATGGAAGGCACTGGAGTCATGTCTCCACACCGACGGCTTCCTCGGCTGGAACCAAGGCACAGGCAAAGACCCGTCAGCAGGTCAGCCCGTTACCTTCACCCGCGTGCCCGACTTTGAAGACTACGGCACTGGCTGCTATCTCCTCGGCCTGACCGAATACTACAAGCTTTTAAAAGTAAAAAAGTAAAAAGGTAAAATAATAAAAGACTTGCATATGAAAGGGACATTAAACATATTATGGAAAAGGGTATTTGTCTTTTTACCTTTTTACCTTTTTACCTTTTTACCTTTATCTGCCCAGTCCTGGCCCACGCCACTCCCTGAAGCCAAGCCCGGCACCCGCTGGTGGTGGTTAGGCTCGGCCGTCGACAAGGAGAACCTTGAGTGGAACCTCGCTGAGTATGCCCGTGTGGGCATCGGAGCCGTGGAGATCACGCCGCTCTATGGTGTCCAGGGGAATGATGCGAACAACATCCCGTTTCTGTCGCCCCAATGGATGCAAGCCCTGAAGACCGTTCAGGACATCGCCCGCCCGTTAGGCATCGAGGTGGATATGAACTGTGGCACCGGCTGGCCATTCGGCGGGCCGCATATCTCGTTGGATCAGGCTGCCTGCAAAGCCATCTTCAATGATACCATTATTGATGGCGTCCGCACCTACGACGTCAAGATAGGACGCACACAGCAGAAGGTGAAGCGTGCAGCCCCTGGCGGTGAAGGCTGGGTGGTGGATCATTTCGATTGTGAAGCCGTGCATCATTACCTCGACCGTTTTGAGCAGGCCTTTGCCACCTCTGGCGTCCCCTACCCTCATTCCTTCTTCAACGACTCCTACGAAGTGTATAAAGCCAACTGGACACCCACGCTGTTTGAGGAATTCCAAAAGCGCCGCGGCTATGACCTGCGTACCAAACTGCCAGAACTTCTGGGTGATGTCGACGACGGCAACCAGGTGCTCTGCGACTATCGTGAGACGCTCTCTGACCTGCTATTGGAGAATTTCACGCAGCAATGGGCATCGTGGGCACACTCTCACGGCGTCAAGGTGCGCAACCAGGCCCACGGCTCTCCCGCCAACCTGTTGGATCTCTATGCGGCCGTCGATATCCCTGAGATTGAAGGCTTCGGCCTGTCTGAGTTTGGCATCAAGGGACTGCGTACCGACCCAGGCAAGACAAGAAAGAACTTCAGTGACGTATCAATGCTGAAATATGCCTCGTCGGCAGCCCATGTCACAGGCAAGCCGTTCACATCGAGTGAAACCTTCACTTGGCTAACAGAGCACTTCCGCACCAGTCTGTCGCAGATGAAGCCTGACCTCGACCTGATGTTCACCTGTGGCGTCAACCACGTCTACTTCCACGGCACGTGCTACTCACCCAAGAACGACCCTTGGCCGGGCTGGCGATTCTATGCTTCTATCGACATGAGTCCTACGAACTCCATCTGGCGCGACGCACCTTATCTGATGGAATACATCCGTCGTTGTCAGAGTTTCCTGCAGTTGGGACAGCCCGACAATGATTTCCTCGTCTATCTGCCCGTCCGCGACATGTGGCACCAGCGAGGCCCGCGCAACGACGATGCGAAATGGGAGAGCAAAGACCGTCGTGGCGGCGAAGACCTGCTGATGCAGTTCGACATCCATACTATGGATGAGAAGGCGCCGCAGTTTATCCGCAGCATCCTCACCATCGACAGCCTCGGCTACGACTGCGACTATATCAGCGACCGCCAATTGGCCAAGGTTCACATCGAAGACGGCATGCTCGTCACGGAAGGCGGCACACGCTACCGTTCCCTCATCATCCCCAGCAACACAACCATCGACAGCCGTTTGCAGGCGCTTCTGTCGCCCATCAGCGATTACGTCATCCATGGCGAGTCGGCTGAGGATCTGGAGAAATTCGCCAAGGCCGAGCCAATGAAGGCTATCTACGGCCTCCGCGCCATCCGCAGAAAGACCACCAACGGTTGGCACTATTTCATCGCCAACCTGACGCCCAAAGACATCGAAGGCCTCACGCCCCTAGCAGTCCCCTTCGTCAGCGCCACGTGGTTCGATCCGATGAATGGTGACATCACACCCGCCTACGCCAGCGACGGACTCTTGTACATCGCCCTCAAGTCTGGCGAGAGCATGATCCTCCAAACCTCCTCGCAGCCCTCTTCCGCCGAAGTTCCCCTCCTGAGTAGGAGGGGCCAGGGGTGGTCTGATCCGCCTCAAACTCTCCCCCTCTCCGGCCCTTGGTCTCTCACCTTCGCCGATGAGAGTCCCCGCGTGCCAGGCACCTTCCGCCTCGACTCCCTCCAGACTTGGGAAACCCTCTCCGACTCTGCGGCTGTCACGATGGGCACCGGCATCTACACCACGACCTTCAAACTCTCTGCCGAACAAGCCAAGAAGCACTGGAAGATCGACCTCGGCGATGTCCGCGAGTCGGCACGCGTCTGGCTGAACGGACAGTTCCTGGGATGCGCCTGGGCTGTACCATTCATACTCGACTGTGGCGATGCCACGCGAAAGGGTAAGAACGAGTTGCGCATAGAGGTGACCAATCTTCCTGCCAACCGCATTGCCGACTTAGACCGCAAAGGCGTCAAATGGCGCAAGTTCAATGAGATTAACGTGGTGGACATCGACTATAAGAAAACCACTTATGCCGAATGGTCTCCAATGCCCAGCGGCCTCAACTCCAAAGTCACACTTCTCTCGGCCAACTGAGCGTACATCCAAGAAGTCCCCCATACGGGGAACGCAATTCCTCGGAAAAATCTACAAGTTTTAACTTTGACTTGCACTTAGGCAAGAATTTGAAAAGAGGACCGACAGCACACGTAGTCTGTCAGTCCCCTCGTCGTTTTTTCCGGATGGCCCGTCGACGTTTAGTTCACGTCGTT
>JAEEGF010835648.1_pt1 | contig 16270 bp, 12 predicted proteins | sample 9134171 | NCBI WGS metagenome assembly JAEEGF01 (sample SAMN16246542, study PRJNA631951) | gut metagenome | biome: gut microbiome; feature: rumen; material: AP-attached | host: Bos | place: Iran: Karaj | collected 2018-10
GCACTCTGTAGTTTGCGCCCTTCACGACGAGCCTGCTTCATCTCGTCGAACGCTCTTTCGAGCGACTCCTTAACGTATGCCTGCTGGCGAAGTGTCTTTTTATTGGACTCATCCTTGGTCTTGAACACGGTAGTAGATACCACACCGCGAAGCAATTCAATGGCCTTGCGTACATGCAGCGTTGTCGCATCCTCGTTCAATGTAACTAATATCTGCGTCATAATCGTAATCTTTTTGTTCTCGGGGGCAAGGACGGTGCAAGCCGAGTGCAATCAAGTTCACTTAAATTGCCGAGGCGTAGCCCGTACTCGCTGCCTTCGGCTGCAAAGATACAAAGAAAAATCGAATAATCAATTTTTGGAGCAGCGAAAATAGAGAAAATTAATTTTCTTTATTGAGTCGTGACAAAATTCGATGACAATCAAAGAATTCGCATAAAATAACATGAAGTGCAACCCATTAAAACGGCTCTTCTTCAGTTTGGTTGAATATTTTGTCAATATTTCAGAAGAAGTTCATAAACATGTACCAAGACCCCTCATTATATTGACTCGAGCCAAACGATGAATTGATTCGGGCCAAATGGCAAATTGACTCGAGCCAAATGATAGTGTGAATCTTGTCACCGAATTGTAGTCAGCTAAATTGTCAAAAATTACGATCTTTCAACTAAATTAAAGAAGAACCCTTTAAACGAGAAAAGAAGTATGAGTCCTTATATAAATAGCAAAACATTTGGGAGATTCAAAGTATTGTCATTCCAGTAGACTGTCTTTTGATTTCATAGTCAAGTGGCTTACTTCCCTTGATACCATTCCTTGAGAACGTAGAAGGCTTTCTTCTTGTGACCATCGTCGGAGAAAAGACCCTTGCGGTTGTAGTAGTCCTGAATGCCGTTGAGGACACGGCGAGGGGAACGGAAATCCTTGAGAATCCAAGGGGAGGTGCCTGCCAAACCGTCTATCTTGTCGAGCATGGCACAGTTCTCACGATAGAGATTCTCTTGGAACTCTTCTGTCCAACGCTGGTTCTTGGCTCCATGCAGACCATACTTAGCTCCACCACCGAACTCGCTGATGATGACGGGCTTGTCGTAGGGTATCTCCCACTCCATCTTGGGGGCGTCGTTGACATCACGATACCAACCGATGTACTGGTTGAAGGATATGACATCAACATACTGGTTCATATTGTCCTGCAGGCGGTTCTTGTGATGATTGGCTGCTGTGACCTCCATCGCCATCGAGATAAGACGGGTGGCGTCGAGCGAGCGGGCTTTCTGGGAGAGACGGCTGAGGAACTGATCACGAGCATCACTATGGGGCGTCTCGTTAGCTATCGACCAGATGATGACGTTACAGCGATTGTGGTCACGACGTATCATATCAGTAAGCTGGCGCACGGCATTCCGATAGGTATCGGCATTGGTCCATGCTATGGTCCAATAGACGGGTATCTCAGACCATACGAGCATGCCCATGCGCTCAGCCTCGCGGACAGCATATTCGTTATGGGGATAGTGAGCCAGGCGCACATAGTTGCATCCTAACTCCTTAGCCCACGACAGCAGGGTGTGGGCATCGGCTGTGGAGTTGGCACGACCTCCACCGTTGGGTTTTTCCTCATGGATGGAGATGCCCTTGAGGAAGATAGGGTTGCCATTGAGCAGTATCTGCTTGCCACGCGTCTCGATGATGCGAAAACCTATTTCGTCGCGTATCGACTCGGAGCCAAGCTGTATGTCAACCTGATAGAGCTTGGGCGTTGCAGGCGACCAGAGGATGGGTTTGGCTTTCATCGAGAGCGCTGCCTTGCCTTCGGCATCGGTGGTGAGTGTCTTCTTGATTTTCAGCTCTGGGATGCTGAGGGTTATCTGCTGACTGGAAAGGGGCTTGTTAAGCTGGACGCTGAAACTAAGGAGACGTCCTTCAAGACTGGCGAGCTGCAGGTTATAGTCTTCGATATAGACGGACTCGACATCGACCAACAACACATCGCGCGTTATGCCGCCATAGTTCCACCAGTCGAATATCTGGGTGGGCACAGCCTCGGCATGGCGCTTGTTATCAACCTTGAGAACGACAAAGTTGTCGCCTTCGCGGAGCATGTCGGTCACATCGAAATTGAAAGGTGTGAAGCCACCGACATGATGGCCTGCCAACTTACCGTTGACATAGACATAAGTGTCGTAATTGACTGCCCCGAAATAGAGCAAAGTGCGACGATTGCCATTGCGGTGCCACTGGAACGCGCGTTTGAACCACACCGTCCCCTCGTAGAAGAAAAGCCGTTCGTCCTGTGTGTTCCAGTCGCCAGGCACCTGCATCACGGGAGCCTTGTCGAAATCGTACTCAATGAGGTCTTCGGGTTTCTGCGGCTTGGCATTCTGGAAAAATCCCCATGGTGTGGGCTTCATGCGATAGTCGTAATAACCCTCTTCCTGCACATCGACGATATAATGCCACGAGCCGTTGAGCGACACCGTAGAACGCGACAGGACGTTTTGGAGCAAAGGCACTTCTTCTGCCACACAGGTCGTGGCGGCAGACAGGAAGAGTGCCACAAGGACAAACAATTGTTTCATCGTTCAGTTTGTATTTGATAATGCTGATGATTACGAGAATAACGCCACGAATACGCCTGTGACAAGGGAGAAACACAAGATGATGATGGGCACGTAGCAATATTTCAGTTCGTATCGGGCAGGTATGGTGATGCGGCAATAGAGCCAATGCACAAACCATCCGACAAAACCGCCCCACAGCAGTCCGATGGTGATATCGCCAGGATAATGCACACCCAGGTAGAGGCGCGTATAGCAATTGAGCAGCGACCACCCGACGAGGAAGAAGGTGAGCATGCGCTGACGGATGAGCAGCGAGAAGAAGACGGCAATGCTGAACGTATTGGCGGCATGGGCTGAGAAGAAACCGTAATTGCCTCCGCGATAGCCGTTTGCAACATCAACGAGACTGCCTATCTCTGGATCGTGAGTGGGACGCCAGCGAGCCACAGTGGGCTTGACGAACCAGTCGTCAAGGCCACCGGCGAGGAGCACACAAAGTCCGGCAGCAGCCATGATAAGCAACACGTCACGATAGGTCTTGTTTGACTTGATAACCACATAAAGGAGTCCGACATACATGGGAATCCACGTTTTTGCGTTGGTGAGGAACAGGATAAGATGATCCATAAACAACGAGTCGCTGCCATTCACCATCAGCAGCAGTTGTTTGTCTAAATGAATGATTTCTTCCATATTGTTTGTCTGTTTGACTATTAGCTTTTGCTGTTAAATAATTTCAATCTTATTGGTTTCTATCCAGCCTTCCTTGCCGTCGTCCACCCGGATTTCCTTCCAATCCTTCATGGAGTTGTCGGTAATGGTGACACGGGTGCCTTCGTGAAGGATGAAGAGGTCGGTTCCGTTCTTCGACGGAGTGCTCTTCACCGGTACGGAAGTGGTCATGATGACGGCTCCGGTGCGGTAGGTCAGCTTGCGCTTCTGATGGAAGGCAAAGAGATTGCTCAACAGGAATACCACCACCAGCAGCAGGGCACCGAAGAACCCGACTTTGCGCAACCATATCCTGTCGGAGAAGAGATAGGCCAATGCCAGGATGATGGCTATGGCAAGGGCTATCAAGGCTGTTCGCGCCCAAGCATCGACACTCATCAGATTGACCAGCGAGCGATACCATGTGACAAAGAACATCTCCGACTCGGGCGTTATCTTATCGATGGTCTTTGAACGGGCCATCTGCAGATTGAACCGTATATCGGCGTCGCCAGGCGACAACAGCAGGGCGCGTTCGTAGTTCAGCACGGCCTTCGGCATCTGGTCGGTGCGATAATAGGCATTGCCCAGGTTATAATACAGCTCGGCACTAACACCTTGCTTCAACAGGGTTTCGTAATCGGATATGGCCTGCTGATAGTGTTCCTGGGCGTAGGCGCTATCGGCCTGCTGGCGCGTTACGGTGGACGCTGAGAGCGAGATGCTGACGAACAGCAGCACCAGTGTGACGGCACTGCGACGGATGTGTTTCTTACCTTTCAAAAAGTCTTCTATCTTCATAATAGCTTGGATGGCGGCATCATACACCTTATTCATATTACCACGTGGGTCGCCCGGTGCATAACGTGCATATTCGCACTCGTCGATGGCACCAAGGAACTGACTGAGAGTGGCCTCATCGACACCGCGCTCGGAGAACTGCTGACTGATGTTCTCGCGCGAGAGCTGGGCAACAGGCATATTGAGCTTATCGCCCACATAGCCCCAAAGAGCACGCAGCACCTCGTCGTAGAACTCGCTCTGCTTGCCTGCCTTGAGCAGTTTATCAGCTACACGCAAACGGCGCACAGCCACCTTGTTGGCTCGCTTGCCACGCATCTTACTGATGTTGGCATTCTCGATGGCCCTGTGACGGAAGATGATGAAGAGCGAAATGAAGACTGCCAGCAGGACGGCAAGACTAATCCAATAGAACGTGGAACCGAAGAAGAACTCATCGACAGCACGCAGACGGGTATTGTCGGTCTTGATGTAGCGGATGTCCTGATTGAGCTGCTTCAACTCCTCGCTGCTATAGCTGGATACGCTCGACGAACCGTCGCCCTTAGCCACATTGAGGGTGAAGGGCTGTGAGCGCAGAGTCTTATAGCTGTTCGACTGTATGTCGAAATAGGTAAACTCAACGGGAGGAATATCGTATTTGCCCTGATGACGAGGCACGATGAGCATATCGTAAACCATGCTGCCCTCAATACCATTGGTGGTGAGCTTGGTCTTATCCTCTATCTTGGCATCATACTGGTCGAAGTCCTTGGGCAGATTGACAACAGGCTGCTTGATGAGTTTCAGGTTGCCACTGCCACTTACCACAATGCGCAGATTGACAGGATTGTTGGCCTTGACTTCGGTCTTATCCAACTGAGCCGACAGGTTGAAGGTGCCCACGCCACCCGAGAAGTTCGTTGGACGGGCTGGCAGCGGATCGACCGTGATGGTGAGTCCAGGCGCCTTGATTTCCTTCTTCACCTCCACATAGCCCGAACCGCCATTGAAGAAAGCCTCGAAGGGATCGACGTTGCGGTTCTGCAGTACCACCATACCATCGTAGGTAATGCTGGGTATCTCGAGTTTTCCCGTTGTCTGGGGGAACATCACATATTGTTGCCACGTCACGGTGCGATAGGGGCGTCCGTTGAGCGACTCTATCTTAAAGCTCTTCTCTTGAGGCAGAGGAACCTCACGCGTATAGAAGCTCTTCAGATCGGGCATCTTACCACTGAGCGACGTGAGGTCAACGAGGGTGTAAACCTTATAGGTGAGCAGAATGGGCTCCTGTTCGTGAACGCGACTCTTGTTGGCGCTCACCTTGATAAACAAGTCGTTGCCCGAGATGTGGGAGCCAGCAGCACGCATCTGTCCCCCACCCTGCGAGGGCTGTCCGCCACCATTGCTACGTCCCTGCTGGGCAGTACCTGACACCTTGATATGCAGTTCGTTAGAGTGAACGGTCTTACCATGCACCGAGGCATGAGCGGCAGGAATGGTGAACGAGCCGTTCTTCGTAGCTGAGAGGATGTAGGTATAGGTGACCGATGTGGAACTGGACGTATGACCGTTGACCATCTGGAAACTCGACTGCGTGGAGGTGCTGGGTCCCATCAGTACGTCGAAGGCGTCAGGAATATTGCCTGCACGGAACCCGCTGACGTCGTCGGTATTGACAGTATAGGTCAGACGGAACTGCTCGCCCACAGCCACCTGCGAGGGAGCCTTACCGGTAATCTGCTGTGCCAAGGCGGCTACAGTCAGCAACGATAAATATAATAATGTAATCGTCTTCTTCATTTTCTTCTTGTGTTACCAGTTTTTCTGCAACCGACGGTTCTGCTTCTGATGCTGGGCTTTCTTGATGCGCTGTTGCGTATTCTTCTCTTCCTGCATAGCGGCATTGAGCAACTGTTCGGCATTCTCCTTACTCATCTGAGGTTTCTGCTCCTGTTGCTTCTTCTGATCATCCTGTTGCTTCTGCTGGTCTTGTTTGTCTTGATCTTTTTTCTTGTCTTTATCTTGTTTATCCTTATTGTCTTTGTTGTCTTTGTTATCCTTGTTCTGCTGGTTCTGCTGCTGTTGCTTTTGCTGGCGCTTACAGAGCTCTAGGTTATAACGTGTCTCATCGTCGTCAGGATTATTGCGAAGCGACTCCTTGTAAGCCTCGATGGCCTCGCCAAACATCTGATGGCCCTGACAGACGACACCGATGTTATGGAAGGCATTGGCGCGACGACGCGGATTGGTCTCCAGCTTGGCGGCCTGCTGGAACTGCTCGACAGCTGCCGAGTCTTTCTTCTGAGCCAACAGAGCATTGCCTAAGTTATAGAGTGCCTGCGGATTCTTGGCATTGCGCTCGATAGCCTTGCGATAGTCAACCTCGGCCTCAGCAAATTTGCCGGCACGGAACTGCTGGTTGCCACGACGCACATAATCCCTGTCGCTCTGGGCATGAGCAGAAGCTACTGTCGTCAGCAGGAGCAGAAGCGTCACCGTCTTCTTGCGATTGAACAGATGGATGTTGCGCAGATGCGGGTTCTTGATTTCAAGAATACATATCTCAGCAATTAAGAGCAGCAGAACGAGGATGCCTACTGCCTGGAACTGCTCGTCGAAGTCGCTATAGACCGTACTGGATATTTCCTTCTTTGCCAACTTGTCAAGTTCACGGTTCAGCTGTTCCTGTGCATTGCTGTTGTTCTCGACATGGATATAGGCACCGCCACCAGCCGCAGCCACCTGTTTACACATATCTTCGTTGAGCGCCGACATCACCGTCTCGCCCGAGTTATCCTTCATATAGTCGGAGGTGCCTGGAATGGGTATCGGAGAGCCCTTGGCAGAACCGATGCCCAACACATAGACACGCATGCCTTTCTCCTTCGCCTCCTGAGCGGCTTCCAAAGCCCCACCCTCGTGGTCCTCACCATCGGTAATGACGATGACGGCCTTACCGACACCTTCCTCCTGCGTGAAGCTATGGGTGGCCATATTCACAGCTGCTGCTATGTCGGTGCCCTGGGTCTCAATGAGTCCTGGCTCTATGCTGCTGAGGAACATCTTTGCCGACACGAAATCGCTCGTGATGGGCAACTGCACATAAGCCTCGCCGGCAAAGACGATAAGACCTATCTTGTCGTTGGTGAAATGATCGACCAAATTCTCGACCATCATCTTTGCACGGTCGAGACGACTGGGGCTAACATCTTCTGCCAACATCGAGTTACTGATGTCGAGGGCTATGATGGTTTCAATACCTGTCCGCTTCTCGTGACTGATCTTCGTACCCATCTGCGGACGAGCCAGCATCACAATGAGCAGAGCCAGCGCCGTGAGCAACAGACCGAACTTAACCAACGGACGGAAGCGTGAGACATCAGGCATCAGCTGGCGTACCAACTGAGGGTCGCCAAACCGACGGAGCCTCTTGCGCTGGCGAAGCATCATCCACCAGCGTATCAGTGCCAATACAGGTATCAGCACCAGTGCATATAGATATATAGGGTCTTCGAATCTGAACATATTTCTATTCTATGGTAATTTTCTAAAGACAGTTATTCGCAAAAGTATCTCGAGTAGCAACAGCAGAACGGCAGCAATGGCAAAGGGCTGGTAGGCCTCGTAGCGCTTGCTGTAGGTCTTGACGCTGAGCTTCGACTTCTCCAGTTTGTCAATTTCCTTATAGATATTCAGGAGTTCCTTGTTGTTGGTGGCACGATAGAAGTCGGCATCGGTAGCTGCAGCTATCTCGCTCAGCGTCTTGCTGTCAATCTCGACGGGGATGTTCACATACTGCACACCGCCAGCGACAGGCATGGGATAAGGAGCCACCTTGTTGGTGCCCACACCGATGGTATAAACACGGATGCCCAGACTCTTGGCAATCTCGGCAGCTGTCATTGGCGAGATATCGCCACGATTGTTACTACCGTCCGTCAGCAGAATGACCACCTTGCTCTTTGCCTTGGAATTCTTCAGACGACTGACAGCATTAGCCAGTCCCATACCGATGGCTGTACCGTCCTCGATGAGTCCGCGAGTGGCTAAATCGGTACGCACGCCATGCAGCAGATTAAGCAGCGAAGCATGGTCGGTAGTCATAGGACACTGGGTGAAAGCCTCACCGGCGAAGATGGTCAGTCCGATATTGTCGTTGGGGCGGCCTGCTATGAATTCAGCAGCCACCTGTTTGGCAGCCTCAATACGGTTAGGGCGCAAATCCTCAGCCAGCATAGATCCGGATACGTCCATAGCCAGCATGATGTCAATACCTTCAATCGACTTATTGTTCCACGAATTGTGGGTCTGAGGGCGAGCCAGTATGAGGATGAGCAACACAAAGACAGCCAGGCGCAGGACAAGCTGCACAGGCATCAGCATCACCTTCCAACTACGGGGGGCGAAACGATAGGCACGCGTATCGCTCATCCGTATCGTAGGCTCGGTTTTCTTCCTGTACAGCAGGTACCATATTATATAAGGTACGAGCAGAAGCAGGAGAAACAGATATTCTTTATTGGCAAATTCCATCGTTCTTTTGTTTTAATTACATCACGCCTGAGAGAACCATCAACCGATAGACGACAAATCCCAGCATGAGCAGACAGGCTGTAAGGATAGAACCTATAGCCCACTTCAGGATGCGTCGGGCCTTCAGCGTGCGCTGGTCGGCTTCGGATATCTGTGGTTTCTCCTCTTCCACCACAGGCGTTTCAAGCTTGGTCTGATTGATAAACTCAATGGCATTGACCAGATTCATATCGTTCTCGTTGATGAGCGTAGAATACTTGGCAAACTTCACGAGGTCGGCAGTGGTGAAGAGCTGGCGCAACTCGTCGAGCGACTTCTGGTCGCCGTCCTGGGTGAGGCGTTCAATAATCTCAGAGCTGGTCATCTCCATTGCCGAGAACTTATAGCGCTCCTCGATATAGCGACGCAACGTATCGGTGAGCTTGGTATAGTACTCCTTCTGATTCTCTGACGACACCATCTTGTCGGCCTTAATCTGCTCAATCTCCTTCATCGCCTTCTGGTGAGGCAGCAGACGCTTTACAAGTTTGAAGCTCTTGATGAGCGGCTTGTTGTCGCGCAGACGGACATAGAGATAAGCGGCAACACCCAACAGCACCAGCAACAGGACACTCAGCCAGAACACCAGTGACCAGTCGCTCCACTGGAAGGGATTGTCCTGAACATCCTTTGGTCCGAAGAACTGGTTCATCTTGGTGGTATCCACATCAACCTCCATCACTTTCAGGGCAAGACTCTTGCTCTGATACTCCTTGCCATTGACCTTCACCTTGAAGGGAGGCAGATAATAGAGGTTTCCGTCAAAAGAGGTCAGTGTATAGATACGCGACAGGCGCTGTCCGCCATCCATCGTTTCTTTCTTTTCTTCACTGACAGTCAGCACCTCGACACCTGCTACCAGCTGTTCACGCGACTTATAGGTGGGGAACACCACTGTGGCATCAACAGGGGTGGTGGCAGTCAGCGTCACATGCACCTGCTGGCCTATCAGCATCTGAATAGAGTCAATGGTAGCCTCTACCCCAACCTGTGCCAAAGCGGTGGCTGTAACGTATGTCAGACTGATCAGTAATAGTAATCGTTTCATGTCAACTTCGTTGTTTAAAGAGCATTAGCAGATGTTTCACAAAATCATCGTTCGTGGCGATACTGATCATATCTACATTACTCCTGTTCATTGTCTCGCGGAGCTGTTGCTGACGCGTCATCCAATATTGCTCATGAGCCTTGCGCAACTTCTTGCTGCTGGTGTCGATATACTGTTCGAAACCCGTTTCGGCATCAACTACACGCATCAGTCCTACGTCAGGCAACTCACGGGCACGCTGGTCGTACACTTGTACAGCCACCACGTCGTGCTTGCGATTGCATATCTGCATTGCCTGCAGGAAGTCTTGCTGCACATAGAAGTCGCTCAGCACAAAGGCTGTGCAACGGCGCTTAGCCACACTGGTCAGGAATTCCAAGGCCAGTTTCACATCAGTACGCTTACTCTCGGGTTTGAAATCCAACAGTTCGCGGATGATATAGAGAATGTGCTTACGACCTTTCTTAGGCGGGATGTATTTCTCAATATGGTCGGAGAAGAACACCACACCTATCTTATCGTTGTTCTGAATGGCACTGAAAGCTATAGTGGCAGCTATCTCCGTCACCATGTCGCGCTTCATCTGCTTCTGTGTTCCGAAGTCAAGCGAACCGCTGACGTCAATCATCAGAATGACAGTCAATTCGCGCTCTTCCTCAAAGACCTTCACATAAGGACGATGGAAACGGGCCGTCACATTCCAGTCAATGTCACGCACATCATCACCGTATTGATACTCGCGCACTTCGCTGAAGGCCATACCACGCCCCTTAAAGGCAGAATGATACTGACCTGCAAAGACGTTAGCACTCAATCCGCGTGCCTTGATCTCAATCTTGCGTACCTTCTTTAATATCTCAGATGTTTCCATCAAGGAACTTCCACCTTATTAATTATCTTAGATACTATCTCTTCACTGGTCACATTGCTGGCCTCAGCTTCGTAGGTGAGTCCGATACGGTGACGCAGTACATCATGAGCCACGGCACGGATATCCTCGGGCACCACATAGCCGCGACGCTTGATGAAAGCATAGGCACGACCTGCCTTAGCCAGATTGATAGAAGCACGGGGACTGCCACCGAAGGAAATCATATCCTTCATATCCTTCAAACCGTATTTCTCAGGATAACGGGTGGCAAAGACGATATCGGCAATATACTGCTCGATTTTCTCGTCAATATATACCTCACGCACCACTTCGCGGGCTTTCAGGATTTCCTGAGCTGTGGTAACCGGAGTCACCTCAGGCAGCGCACCTGCAATATTCTCGCGGATGATGCGTTTCTCTTCGTCCAATGTAGGATAGTCAATCACTACCTTCAGCATGAAACGGTCCATCTGGGCCTCAGGCAAGGGATAGGTGCCTTCCTGCTCGATGGGGTTCTGTGTGGCCATCACCAGGAAGGGTGAAGGCAAATCGAAGGTCTCCTTACCAATGGTCACCTGTTTTTCCTGCATGGCTTCCAGCAGGGCACTCTGCACCTTTGCCGGAGCACGGTTGATTTCATCTGCCAAGACGAAGTTGGCAAACACAGGACCCTGCTTCACCTGGAACTGCTCGTCTTTCTGCGAGTAGATCATCGTACCTGTCACGTCGGCAGGCAGCAAGTCAGGGGTAAACTGAATACGACTGTAGGAGGCGTCAATCAACTGGGACAGTGTCTTGATGGCAAGTGTCTTTGCCAATCCCGGAACACCTTCCAGCAGTATATTGCCGTCGCTCAGCAATCCTATCAATAAGCAGTCGACCAGATGTTTCTGTCCGACAATCACTCGATCCATACCTGTTACCAAGTTGGTAACGAATCCACTCTGTTGTTCAATCCGGATATTCAACTCACGGATATCAATAGATTCTGCCATAATTTTCTTTTATTTCTTATTGTTCTTTATTTATCATACAAGTTCAAAAATACCAGTCGGCGTGTTTCGCTTGAGCACTTCCATCTTCAAGTCGACACCCACAATGATGCCAAAGTCGCGCAACACACTCTCTACCGTCTTACGCGCCAGCTCGGGGTGATTGTTCTCCTCGCTCAGATGGCATAGCCACACATAGCGCAACTGCTCGGTCATATTCTCGACCAGCGCAAGTCCACAGGAACGGTTGCTCAAGTGGCCCGTATCAGAGAGGATGCGCCCTTTCAGGAACTGCGGATAAGGCCCGTTGGCCACCATCTCCTCATCGTGGTTGGCTTCGATGACCAGATAGTTGGCTCTCGAGATATAAGTCTTCATCTCGTCAGTGACACAACCGGAATCTGTGATGATGCAGAAGTTGACACCTTCTGCCTCTATCATATAGCCCACATTGTCACTACTGTCGTGTGGAACGGCAAAGGGCGTCACCTTGAAATCGCCCAACTGGATAGTCGTGCCCTTTTCCACAAAATGTTTCAACTCTGACGGCACTTTCTGCTGCACAGAATAGTTCTTCATCATGCCCTCATGCACTTTCTCAGTGGCATAGACTGGCACATGAAAATCTTTACTAAACGAACCTACTGACTTGATATGGTCTGCATGGTCGTGAGTCACCAACACGTGGTGTACTTGCGACATGCTAAGTCCGTAATCCCTAAAGTCTTTTTTCAGACCTCTTAAACCTACTCCGATATCTATCAAAAGTCCATCCGTCGGGGTCATCAGCATATAGCAATTACCGCTACTGCCGCTTCCAAAGGATATAAATTTCAGCATTTTAGTTAATATTTTGTGCAAAAGTAATAAAAAGTTGGGAGTTTTTCCTTATCTTTGCAATGTTTTATGATAATTTTAAATTTATGAAATATTGCTATTCACTTTTTCTTGGGGTTCTTTTGGCTTCCTGTCAGCTTGAAAACAATGGTTTCAATGATGCCGACAATGCCTTAAACAAATGGGCTGAAGCCTATTTTAACTTTGATTACAAGGAGGCGATGGGCTATATGACACCTGAAAGTGCGAAATGGATTCGCTTTGCCGCATCGAACATCACGGAGAAGGATGTTGAATTCATCAGAAGCCAGAATCAGAAAGCGGTGATTCATATCACGGACAGGCAGGATGTTGTTAACGACACACTCTACAACGCTACGATTCACGTTTCGAACTTCATACAGTTAGGAATCGGTGAAGGCAATAACCAAATGATTGACGAGGCCGATTTCGATATTCAGATGGTGAAGCGAGACGGGGAATGGCTCGTCAGAATGGAAGGCCTACCGCGAAGTGGAAAGCAAAGTCGCGACTAAGTTTCGGATGGACAATGGGGAAACGGTCGTCGCCCTTTTCGTAAGCAGGATTAATGGCCTTCATACCCATATCAAAGCGAAGCACAAAAAAATCGAAGTTAAAACGGAAGCCTAAGCCGTAGCTGACAGCCATCTGCTTGAGGAAATCGGAGAACTTAAACTGGCCTCCCGGTTGTTCATCATATTCACGGAGCGTCCAGATATTTCCAGCATCAGCAAACAGGGCTACACCTAATTTCCAGAACAAATGGGCCCGATACTCTACGTTGAGGTCGAGTTTCATATCACCTGTTTGGTTAATAAAGTCGATACGCCCGTCACGACTGATATATTTTCCGGGTCCTAAACTGCGCACGCTCCATCCTCGCACACTGTTGGCACCGCCCGAGAAATAACGCTTCTCGAAGGGCAGAATGGTACTGTTACCATAGGGATATGCAACGCCCAGTCCTGCATGGAACACCAACTGGTCGTTATAATTGAAGTTGATGGTACGCGTCACGTCCAAGTCAACCTTCACATACTGGGCATAAGCCACATCCAGGAAAGTATATTGATCGTCATTATTCCGGTGGAATCCAAAAGTCCTTGCCATTAGTCCTAACAGATTACCTGCTGTCTCGGCATTGGCCTTAATGGCAATAATACCGTTATTATAGGCATAGCCCACTCCGAACTTCATAATGAACAGGTTCTCGTAGTTATAGCGTAGAATGGCATTGCGACTGGTGGTATTGTCAAGATATTCTTCCCTGAAAGTATCACTAATCCAGGGCATGGAGATATAGTTCATGTCCAGCAGGTCGATACGATAAGAGTCGTGATGGCGAGGGTCGTTCCATTTGTAACGCCAACCAACGGAGAATACTCGGCGATGAAACTCGGGACGGTTCTGCAGGTCGTAGAGCATGGACACCTCGCTGGTGGCATTGACACGACGCTGGAAACTCGACGACAGGAAGGGGGCTATGAAACGGGGGAACGTCAACTTTGTACCCAAACTGTATTCCAGGAAGTTATGACTGGAATAGCCCTCCAAACCCTTAATGGCTTCATAGGCGCCACGCAGTTCTATGGAGAGATTCTCGCTTCCCCTGAACAGATTTCTGTTCTGATAGGTCAGTGATGCAGCAAATCCCAAGTCACCTGCCGTATTGGTGCCTTCCGGCTGAAACGAGATGGTGGATGGCTTATTGGTGCTGATCTGTATCTGACAATCCAGCAGACTGGTATCGGGATGTTCCTTCCACGTAATATTGGTATATCTCACGGCGCCCAGTCTCCCAAAGTGGTTATAGGTGTTTTGCAAATCCTCGGCAGAATAGTAATCATCTTGCTTTATGTAGGTGTTTCTTCTCAACACACCTTTGCGCAGGTGAATCACCGAATCCTCCCTGTCGCCACTCTTGAACACCACCTCGTCCACCTTATAGCGCTGATGGGCAGACTCATGACCGTCATTGTCGCGCTGTTTACGAAGTACGAGTACGACGTCGATTTCCTGTGTACCGACGGAATCTGCCTCGAAAGTGATGTATTCCTTGTTGAATCTGTAATAGCCCAGGTTATTCAGTTCCCGGGTAATGCGCTTGCGCTCGCCATCCAGATTCTGCACACTGAACTGCATTCCTGTCTTCAACTGACGGTTCTCGGGTTTGTCGAGCTGCAGAAGTTGAGCTATCATAGAGTCCTGAATGACGTAGTCCACATTGCGGATAAAATAGGGCTTGCCTGGGTGCAACAGGTACGTGACATCAATCTTTTTGTTCTTTGCCTTCGTCATTGCATCCACACTGGCCCTCAGATAACCCATATTGACCAGTTGCATCTGCAGGTCTTCCATAGAGCGGCGTGTGCTCAGCGAATCGTAGATAACTGGTGCCTCGCCTATCGAACGGAGCATCCTGTTCAACCACTTCGTGGTATCCCTGCCTGACAACGAATAGGTGTGCAATGGAATCTTGGCTGCTGAGAACCAGCGGGAATTACCCACCTGCCGCACATAGGTCTTCATGTCGGATGCATTGACATCCTTTCTCTTGGTGTCGTTCTTTACCTTCACCTTATCTAATAAATACTTACCCTCAGGGACATATTTTGTCTCTGAACAGGCACAAAACAAGAGTGCCGACAGTAAGAAAAAGGCATTTCTGATTCTCATTTTGTTGCAAAGGTACGAAAATAATTGAGAATTGACCACCGTTAATTGAGAATTATTCTTATCTTTGCCGTAAAATTCAAGAAAATGATTAGTAAAAACCAAATTAAATTCATCCGTTCACTGGAATTAAAGAAGAACAGAAAGCAAAACGGACTCTTCGTCGCAGAGGGGCCGAAGGTGGTGGGCGACCTCCTTCATGCCGATTACAAAGCCAGGATGCTGTTTGCCACCAAACCATATCCCGGGGCAGAACTCATCACGAACGACGAGCTGCAACGTATCAGTTTCCTGCAGCACCCTCAGGAAATCCTTGCCGTCTTTGAGATGCCAACTCTAAACTCTCAACCCATTCCCGAGCAAAGCTCGCCTACCCGTAGCCTTTCAACCCTCAACTCTCAATTATCTCTCGCTCTCGACGGCATTCAGGATCCAGGCAATCTCGGCACGATTATCCGCATTGCCGACTGGTTTGGCATTTCCACCATCTACTGTTCACCCGAAACGGCTGATGTCTATAATCCTAAAGTGGTTCAAGCAACAATGGGCAGTTTGGCCCATGTGCAAGTAGTATATACCGACTTGCTGGCGTTGGTAAGTCAACTTCCCCCATCCTATCCCGTTTACGGCACGTTGCTTGACGGCGAAAACATCTACCAACAGGAACTCACCTCCGAAGGTATCATCGTGATGGGTAACGAGGGGAACGGCATCTCACAGGCTTTGCGTGAGCATATCAACAGGCGACTGCTAATTCCCGATTTCCATACTGGCGAACTGCGTGCCGAAAGCCTCAACGTGGCTATTGCTACTGCTATAACGTGCTCTGAGTTCAAACGCAGACAATAAAAAAAGGGAGCCGTCTTCACAGATAGCGTCCCCTCGAGGAAAATGATAAATATAGATTAAATTACTAGTTGTGTCGATGCAAAGGTAGGAATTATTATTGAATGTGCAAAATAAAATTCATAAAAATTTCAACATTTAACATTTTTATCACTCTGTGAAACCCTTTAAGGCTTCATAAATGCGTTGAACGGGAAGTCCCATCACGTTGAAATAGCTGCCGTTCATTCCCGTGACACCCACATGACCAATCCATTCCTGAATGCCATAAGCTCCTGCCTTGTCGAAAGGACGGTAGTGGTCAACGTAATAGTCTATTTCTTCGTCAGTGAGTTTCTTGAAGGTTA
>JAEEGF012401334.1_pt1 | contig 16268 bp, 6 predicted proteins | sample 9134171 | NCBI WGS metagenome assembly JAEEGF01 (sample SAMN16246542, study PRJNA631951) | gut metagenome | biome: gut microbiome; feature: rumen; material: AP-attached | host: Bos | place: Iran: Karaj | collected 2018-10
TTCATGTTCTGCGAAGCTGCTACTTCCTGGCTCACCATACCGATGTAGGAGATCACCACTGTTTTCGCATTCTTCAGCGTCAGTGAGAAGTTTCCGTCAAAGTCGGTCACGGCAGCATTCTTGGGATCTCCCTTCTCTACAACCGTCGCACCGATGACTGGCTCACCTGTTGAGTCTAAAACCTGGCCTTTCGCAATGGTCTGCGCCAGCACCTCGGGCGGTGCGAGCACAAAGAATGCTGCTAAGAGGCAAAGTTTACACAATAGTCTCATTGCTTGATTCATACCTTGTTTTTTAAAGTTTTGTTATAATTAGTAAATGATAAACTGCATATTGGTCTACATTTCGCCACAAAGTTAGTGCTTTTTTTCAATACTGCCAAATTATTAACAAAAAAATGTGAACAATCTCCCGTAAACGTTTACAAAAAAGGTGTAGTCCGGCAAGAACTACACCTTTTTTATTATTTAGGAACCCGATTAGTTGGCGGGCTGGTCTGTTACCACATTATTGGGATAATCCGTATCGATGGTTTCCACAGGATTATCTTCCTTGGAGCATGCCGTGAATACCGGAGCGGCAAGGGCTATGCAGAATAATATCAGTAATTTCTTCATATTGTTGAATTTTTATTTGATAATAACCTTTTTGTTGTTTCTGATATACAGACCCTTGGTGGGAGCGGTGACACGCTGGCCATTCAGGTTGTAGAAGTCCTCTGCGTCCTCGCTGTCGGCTGTTGGCTGCTCAATACCGGTAGCATCATCGTCGCTGAAGATGATATACATACGGGCATTGGATGCTGTCTTCGGGATGGCGAGCCATGCGCGATGACCATCGATGGAGAAGGCATCACCGTTGTTGGCACCCCAGAACCAGCCGAAGGTGCGGGCATATTTCGTGTTCGAAGGACCGTAGGCGAGCTTATAGAAGCAGCACGGCATCTTGATATACGAGAAGGTGAAGGTAGGCTCGTCGCTGCCTATCAGCAGGTTGCTGCCTACGAAGGGCTCAGCCTCCGTTACCTTCAGTTCATACGTCTTGCCCTGGTTCTTCTCGCCTCTCAGCATCACGGCTGTTCCGGCGGGGATGACATCTTTCAGCTCCTTATAGATCAACCTGTCTTCTGAGCCCTGAGCTACGACAAAGGCCTTCAGACCCTGCGGTAGTGCGTAGCTATTCTTGGAATCGAAGAAGGTAGCGTGATAGCTGTCGGCCAGTGTGATGACGGTCGGAACGGTGCCAGCCTCGCTGAATCCACCCATCTTATTGGCGGCGCAAACGGTATAGGTGGCGTCGGCATCATCGATGGTGTATTCAGGTGTATTCGCGATACCGAAGAGCTGACCGTTCTTGAACACAGCCCAGGTATTCACACCCTCGGCGGCACTCCAGGTGAGCTTCGTACCAGCGAGCTTCACGTTCTCTGGCGCAGCAACCTGTGCGGTCAGAGCGGCGGGATCCCAAGACTTCTCGATGTTGTTCTTGAACATCATGTCGTAGGTGTAGGTAGCGGCCTGCTCGGCGGTGAGGATGGTCTCGAAGGTTCCGCCAAACGAGGTGATGATGTTGCTGGCAGGTGTGATATCCTTACCGTTCACGTTCTTCGTACCGTACTCACCGAAGATCTTCGGATCCTTATTGTTCATACCCTTCTGTGTCCAGCGTGAGCTGACGAGGGTCTTCTCGGCGTTCTCGTCGAGCGTGGTGTTGAGCCAGATACAGATCGGCTGATTCTGCCAGGTACGACCGAAGTTCCAGTCGCCCTTGCCTTCTGCGAGGTCAACTACCTGACAGCCGTCGAATACCCAACCGAAGTTGGTCGTGGTGGTCGGAGCCGTAACGGTACGACCGCCCTTGCCGTCGAGTGCACGTGGCTCAAGCGAGATGGTGGTATTCTGGAAGCGGATGTCACCACCGCCGCAGATGAAGTCTACGGTACCGTGGATGTCGCAATCCTCCCAGTAAGCCTGCTGGTTGCTGTTCGAGGGATAGTAGGTATCCTGATAAGAGAGCATGCGCACGCGCTTACCGATGGTGCGGTTACCGCTGTCCTGCAGCACGGCAGCACGACCGGCAGAGCCTGCATTGTAGTAGTCGAGGGCATTCTTCAGCGTCAGATCCTGCAGATAGAGGTTCGAACCGCTGTTCTGGAACATGTCGGCCTTACCTAAGCCTTCGATGCTCTTGTCAGGTGTCGTGACGATGATGGTATTCTCCATCGACTGTCCGATAATCGAGATGTTATGTCCGCTGATGAGGGTCTTCACCGTCTGGCGCAGGTCGTAGGTGCCATTGGGCAGATAGATGAACGAACGCTCAGCATCCTTGGCGGCATTGGTGCCGTTGACGATATCGAGCACGTCGAGCAGACTCTCAGCATTGCCTGGCTTCACGAAGTACCAGCGACCCTGGCTCTCGTAGTTGGTTTCGGCGGTGTTCACGATCTTCACACCGTGCAGATACATCTCACCAGAGGTGTTCAGCTTCAGGGTAATGGTGCCGGGCTCGCCCTCGTAGTTGAAGGCAACGATCTCACCATCTACCTCTTCCTTGTTCAGACCGGGCAGGGTGCCGATCTTCTGGCCCTTGGCGTCGAGAATCTCAATGTCGTCGGCACTACCGTAGCGGCAGAGAGTCACAGATACAGTGGCCTTCGGACCTACGAGCAGGTCGATCTTATTGTTATCGTCTTTCTTGAATGCCCAACCGTGCTGTGCGTCGTGCCAGTAGTAGTTGCCCGAGGGATTGAAGGCCTCGTGGTCGGCAGCGTCGAAGAGTTTGTCGGTCAGGTCGAAGACATACTTCTTGTGGGTGCTGGGTACCTCGATTTCGGTATAGCGGCCATAGAGGTTGAAGTTGCTGGTCACGATATCCTCAACCGTGTACTTATGTCCACCGTCGGTACGCTCGAACCAGCCGCGCATCTTAAAGCCTTCAGGGATACCGTAGTTCGACATGGCGTCGCCCGCGAAGATACCGATGGGCGAATCCTTCTCCACCTTCTGAGTGGTGAGAACGGTCTTGCCGTCTTCTGGACTGATGTATGAGAGGGTGAAGTCGGGCTTCTGCACGATGTTGAGTACATAGTCAACCTGGGCACTGCCCTGTGTCATCGGGATGGTGACGGTACACTTCGTCTCATCGCCTACGTAGCCGATGATACCGATCTCACCCTTGGCAGCGGTAGCCTGTACAGGGTTGGTCTCACCGATCATTTTGTCTTTCTTCGAGATCTCCATGTCTGCCTGGTAGGCACCGTCGAAGATCTTCGCAGCGGTGTACTCCGTGCCGTTAATGGTCAGAGTGGCCAGTACGGGCACTTCAATCTCCTGTCCGCTGAGCGTTCCCTCGATCACGATGTCACGGAAGCCGATCTGCTTGCCGCTCTGCAGGTGGTAGAGGTTGATCACCAGTCCGCAGGTACCCTCGGCTGGTGTTGCGCCTGTGATGTCGTAAGAGAGCTCCGAGTAGTTGGGATCGCCGTTGTTACGGTTGGGCTTCACGCCAACGGCCAATGAGACGGTGCTCTTGTCGGGATTCTCCCAAGAGAAGTCGAGCAGACCGTTGTCAGTACCGAAACGGGTGGTCTTCAGCGACACCTTCTTCGGGGTGAAGGCCAGACCGAAGTTGGGCTGGATGAGGAACTTGATGGCGTTCGACTCGTCGGCAGCGGTGCCACTCTCACCTTCGTTCTGCTGTGTCAGCGGCTCGAAGCGGGTCTGGGTCATGTTGGCATCCTTGATGAAGAGGTTGCTGCCGTAGGTCACCTTGCTGGTGATGAAGTACTTGTTGGCTTCGCCCATCTCTGCCTGCTGCCCGTCTTCTCCTGCACCGAAGGCGAAGGTTGCTGTCACAGGCTCGTTGTCGAGCTTAGCCAACTGCTCCGGCTCTTTCTGCACGACGCTGATGGAGTAGAGGTAGAAATGAGTTGTTGCCTCCACCTCCACATAACCGTTGGCGGCGTCAGAGGCCGAAGCTTTGTATTCAGTGGCCTCCGTGTTATAGATATTACCACCAATCTTGATTTCCGAGAAGTTATAGGGGTGAGCGACCACGGTCACCACGTCGTTCGAAGAGATGACGGGCACGCGGAGGATCGTTCCCTGGTTGAACTGCACATTATCGCCATTCGACTTCAGCTTACCCTTGGTAGCGTCGACGAAGAGTTCGATGCCAGCCACGTCAGAGGCGACGGTGCCGGTAGAACCTTCAATATGCACGTTGGCGATGGAGGCGGGCACGCCGTCCTTCCAACTCCACTGTGCCTTCACTTCAGCTGGGGCCGCCTTGCTGTGGTTGGCAATGGCCACGCTGTGGATATAGTCGCGATTGCCGAAGGTCAGGGTCAGTACGGTGGCGGGGCCTTCATACTCGAAGGTGTTCTGTCCGCCGTCAGAGTCGTTCTTGCCGCTGACAGAGCCGACGTTGTTGCCGTTAGCATCGGTGATGACGATGGGCTCGCCGCTTGAATAAGCACAGCCACCGATGGTGATGGTAGCGTCGCCGCCCACCCAGAGCTTAATGGTCTGGCCAGGGCCGAAGGTCCAGCCGTGGGTATTGTAGTAATAACCGCCGTCGGAGATCTCGATGCACTCATGGTCAGCGGGATCGAAAGCGTCGGTGGTCATGTCGTAGGCGTATGCAGACTTGTTGTCGGCAATCTCCATGGGGGTTGTCACAGCGTAGAGGCTCATGTCGCCCTCAACCTTGTCGGTCACCTTGATCTTCTTGCCACCCTTGGGCTTGGTAAACCAGCCGCGGAACACAACACCGTCCAACTGGGTGATGTCATTCGCGCCAAAGGCAAACTCGCCGATGGCTGTCTGACCCTTTACTTTCTGGATGCCGAGACTTGTCGTACCGTCGGTATCGAAATAGGTCAGGGTGAACTCTGTGTTCAGCTGGGCAATCTCCTCCTCGGTCATGGCACTCACGGCCACGTAGGGACAATAGTCCATGCCGGTAATGGTGAGGGTCGTTGCCTCGCCGGTGTAGTAGAGTACATCGACGTTGTTACGGTCGTTCTTCCAGCAACCGGGCGACGATGGGGTTTTGGTGGCAACTTCCTCGCCATTGGCGTTGGTCACTTTGATGGCCTTGCCGCTGTAGGTACATTGTCCCACAGTGATCTTTACGTTGGTCACATTGGGTACCACCACTTTCAGGGCTGTGCAGCCATGATCGCTGTGATACTTTCCACTCACGGTTGCGACGGCGCTGGCATCGTCCTTGGCCACACGGATTGTCTTACCGTCGGCAGCTACTGCCACACCGAACTCAACGGCTGTGCCCTGGTTCTGCTCATCAGCGGTCAGCAACGTGCCGTCCTGATTGTTGACGATCACGCCGAAGTCCTTGAAATCAGCAGCCTTGGCACTTTGTGACATTCCCAACATCGCCAGGAACACCACAAGCATTTGTTTCATCTGTCTTGTTAGCATCATAAGATTTTTGTTTAGAGTTATTATGAATTAATTCGTTTCAGATTGCAAAGATACACATTATTTATAATAATTTAAAGGCTTTGGCAAGGTATAATCACCGTAAACGTTTACGTAATCAATTCACTGCTTGCCGTTGACCACGACCTTCTTTCCGTTGTAGATATACAGTCCTTTAGCCGTAGGCTTGCCGTTGAGGCGACGGCCGTCGAGCGTGTACCAGGCATTGGTGAATCGAGAATTGTGATTTCCATCGCCGAGGGTGTTGTCTTGTAAAGCGATTTCAACGTCATGAATTCCTGTTGCCGCCGGATCCTTGTCGAGCCACTGGAACACTTCGCCGTAGGTGCCGGTGGTGCAAAGGAGAAGGAAGAACTCGGTGCCTACGTTAATGTGGTCAGAAGGGGTGACGCTGTCGTCAATCCTGTACCAGTCGCCCTCTCCGTCGGGGTGGGCATCGCGGAAGGAAAGGTAGTTGCTGAAGGGTACCACCATGTCGCCTTTTGAATGGACGAACTGGATGCGATGCTTCGGCTGCCACCCGGAGGCGACGCTGTTGTCGGCCAGTGCCCGGTGCAGATCCTTGCAGGCATCACCCTTCTCGGTGGGAACGGCGTTGAAATTCGATGCATCGGCCAGATAGTCGTAAAATGGTTTGGTAAAGAGTTTGTCGAGGTGAGCCCATACGCGGTCCTCCTTGGGCGACTGGAACAGTTCGGCCATCTGCTCCTTGGAGTAGGTGCGGCCGTTGGCCTCAAAACCCTCCTGGAGCTGTTCGTACCACTTCTCGTGAATGTCGTTTATTTTCCACTCCTTGCTCTTTAGCCACTCCATGATGCCCGTGTCGAGGAACTGCTGCGAGAGATAGTCCTCCAGTTTATGGCTCTTCATGTCGGGGTGCGTATCCAGCATACCTTGTATAATCATTGGTACGACCATTGGCATGGTGTTTATTCCCTTGCGGTGGTCGGTCTCCGTGTCGTAGCTGTTACCGTCGTCCTCCATGTAGTAGCGCATGGTGGCGATGAGGTCGTACGGGCCGTCGCCAACGATGCTGCCACGGTAGCGCAGTTCTTGGTCTGTTCCCTGCTGTTCTATGCGGCGCTGAACGGCCAATGCTACGGCACCGCCCTGTGAGAATCCGAAGCCGAACGACCGCCAGTCGCTCTTGAAGTGAAGTGCCCGATTGTCGTCAACATGCTTCTGATAGAGTTTCAGTCCATAGTCCACGGCATCTGTCATCTGACGTGCTGTCAGTTCTTGTGCCAGATAGGGGTGTGCCAAATCCTTTGTGATGCCGTAGCCCTCGTAATCGGGGGCGATGATGATACAATGGGAAATGAAGTTCTGGTCTTCGTCAAATCCCAGTCCGTAGTCTTCCTTGGCAAGCAGGGCGAACAGTATGCGTTCCTTCAAATTTTGGTCCGACGTGGGGCACTCGTAGTCTGCCGTGATGGTAAAATGGCTGTAGATGTGCACCGACTCTATGCTGTCGGTCGTCTTTGGTTCCTCGGGGTTCCATGCAACGAGTAATGCCGAGAGCACCACCTCCTCACCGTCAGTATTGACCGACGGGTAGTTGAACTTATAGTAAACGGCATCGTTCGCCCTACTGTCTTGTATCAGACTATCTGATACCTCGGCGGCCTGTGCCGTCATTACGCCGCAGAGAAGGATGGCGGCGAGCATCCATAGATTCTTCTTCATAAATGTTGACTGTTGTATTGTTGTGCAAAGATAGTAATTTTACAGGAAACCACCAAATATTCTAATCGGAAAATGCTTCGGGGACAGTCGTTGGAATAACAGGCCTCTTCCAACGCCCTTGATGGCCGAGGTTTTTTCATCTCAGATGGCCGTTTAAGTTGTTCCGACGGTCTAAAATCGTCGGATGCAACCTGCAAGAGCCGTTTCGGTCGTGCCGGAACGATAGAAATACTATTGTTTGATCTTGCGGCCGTCGCGGATGACGATTCCCTTGTAGTTTTCATCGACGCGCTGACCGGAGAGATGGAAGATGGAAGATGGAAGATGGTTGATGGATGATGGGTGATGGATGGCGGTGGTGGAACCCATGTCGCCGTAGATCTTGACCAGTGAACTGGTGTAGTTGGCTAATTGGTTGGAGAGGTCGGTGATGACACCGTCGTTGGTGTCTTGGGTGGTGTTGTCGAAGGTGTACTGGAAGTCTCCCTTCTGGCATCGTCCCGCTCCATACTGCCCCGTCACGATGGCCGGCACATCGCTCGCATCATCGGGCGTATAGGTGTAGAAGTCGTCGGCTGTGTCGAAGTTGTTATAGCCTGTGCCTCCCTGGAGTGTTGTCACCTCTGCCGGCACCTGGTCGCTGCGGTTCTCAGCCGCGTATGCGTCGAAATGGCGGCTGAAGGTGGCATCGTCGGCTGTGTACGGCTCAAAGCTCTTCTGACCGGTCATGTAGTTGCCGAAGGCTTTGATCATTCCACCGTCCTCTTTGGAGAACGTGCCCTTGGTGTCGCTGCTCGATCCGATGCCGTTGTGGACATCAGACCCTTGCATGGAGATGAGCATCGGATATTTGCAGTTGCGGAAGTAGTTCTTCTCCACAAAGATACAGCTGCCGGTGGTGGCCCCGACGCCGTATTTCGAGTTGCCGTCGTAATAATTGTTGAACACGTGCAGATGTTGCGACTTGCGGACACGGGGATGACGGGAGTCGCTGTGGTCGAACCAGTTGTGATGATACGTCACATACTCCACCTCATCGCCGTTCGAGTTGAGGTTGCATTTGCCGCTGTCCCAGTAGTGGACGGCTGATATGGTGGCGTATTTGGTTCCCTTCACGTCGAACGAGCCGTCGCCCTTGGCTTTGTCGCCGCCTTTGTTCTGACCGTAGAAGATGTCGAGGTGATGTCCCCAGAGATGCTCGTTGTTGGTGTCGAAGCTGATGCCGTCTTCAGGATGCATCATCACCGCGAAGTTGCGCAGTTCCACGTAGCGGCAGTTGCGAACCAGCACGCCGAAACCGTGCAGAGTGGCATCGTTGCCCACGCCCTCAAGCGTCAGGTTCATCTGCTGGCCTTTGCCTTTCACCTGCAGACCGATGGCTGAACTGCCCAGCACGGGCATGTCTTCTTTCTTGAGGAGTCCGATGATGCGGATGGCCAGCGGACGGGTCTCTGCGCCTTTCTCGTAGGCCTTCAGGATGTCCTGTATGCCAGTGCGGGTTTCGGTCTTGCCCTTCTGGTCGACCATCATGCTGAGGGTGACGGTCTTGGCGTTATCCTTGCTGATATAGAGGATGCGGGCGCCGTCTTTCAGCGTCCCGTCATCGTTATAGGCACCGATACCGGCTGTGGCCTGATGGTGGGCATAGCCGTCGCGGTTGAAGTTGCAGACGGTGATGTCTGTGGCTGTACTGGCCAAGGACTCGTCTTCCTGACCGTCCCTGACGGGGATGATCCTGACGGCATAGTCGTTGGCAGCCTTCAGACCAGGGACATCCGCCCGGTTATAATGGCCGTAGCTGCGGATCAACTGGTCATCGATACGGGTATAGCTGTTGTATTGACCGCCCTTGACGTAGACGTGATAGCTGTCGGCTCCCTCCGTCTGCTGCCATTCGGCGTAGAGTGACTCGTTCCATCCCGCAGCGAGGGTAATCTGAACCCCGTTGTTCTGTATATGGCTGCTATCAGTTGCAAAGCTTGCAACTGACAGCAACAGCAGGACTACTAATGAAACGGCTTTCTTTATGCTCATTTCTGAATCATTCGCTGGCCATTACGTATGACGAGGCCCATGTAGTTGGCGTTGACGCGCTGACCGGAGAGGTTGTAAATGATGGATGATGGATGATGGATGATGGATGATGGATGGGTGATGGCGGTGGTGGTGCCTTCGCGGACTTCGACAAGGAAGATGCCGCTCTCACCGCTGCCACGCGCAATCTGGTGGTTGCCCGCAGCAACGTTTGATAGGGTGTAGACACGAACACCCTCGCTACCGTCGGGGGCGCTGGCTGTTGTAAGGGGCAGTTCGGTGCCGTCGAATTTCAGCGTGTGTTCGCTCCAGGTGGACTGGACGATGGTGATGGTGGCCTTGGCCGTCGTGGTGAACTTGACCAGGGTGCTACCCTCCATCTTCAAGCCCTGAGAGAACTCCATGCCGTTGTATTTGCCCGTGAATTTGGGGTTGAAGTTGTGCTTGCCGTCGCCGTAGGAGAAATAGCCGGCCTCCGACTCGATATCGCTGCCGTTGAAGGATACCGTGACGGTCTTAGCCTCAGTGTCGGGGTCGTCGCTGCCGCCACCGCCATTGAGATCCACGCCGAGCGTGTTGATGGCGTCGACTGCAGTGCCGTCTTCCTGTCTGTAGGCGGGATAGTATTCCTTGGCACTCTCCTCGGCATCGGCATTCCCGGCGAGCATGATGTGCTGTACTAACGAGTTGGCATAGACCTCGATGTTCATATAGAAACCTGCGGGATCGAGACTCATGGCAGTGGCATCTGTGGGGTCGTTGGGGTCAAGGCCATTGGCGTTCTCCCAGGCATCGGGGATGCCGTCCTTATCAGTGTCGAAACCTGCCTCGCGGCTACCCGTGCCGAAGTTGGCTTCGGTATAGCCGTTGACATCTGATACCACGTCGATACGTCCCTTTTTCTTGGTGACGGAGCCGCTGTATTGAACCTGATTGGTGCGGGCCTCTTGGAAATAGCGGGCGTCAACCTCGTCGATATTCAGAGACGCACCGGCATAGGTGAGCACTTTCTCATAGGCATCGTTGGCGGTATGGGTGGTGACCTCGCCGGTAGCCGTGGGGGCATCCAACTGCATGCAGATGTAGTCGGTGCCGTTGGAGGTCAGGTATTCCTCATTCTCGCCGTTATAATGGTTGGGATCTTTCGAATAGCGTTTGCCATCGTGGGTGATGGTGCCGTCGTCGAAGGTGATCTTCTCCCAACCGGCAGCGGAGCCGTCGATTAAGTTGCCTTTCACATAGTAACGGCTGGTCATGTCCCAATAGATGGGGTAGTTCTCGGCATTGCCGCTGGCGCCGACCGTACACTGGGTAAGCTTTTTGATGGTGGCAGCTGGTCCGCTCTTCAGGTAGTTGCCCACCATGTTGATCTTTCCACCGCCAGGTCCGCCATAGCAACCGTCTGCATTGTAGACCACGCAGTTGCGATAGTCGACATTCTCGGCTTGTACGGCATTCTGCCATTTGTACTCGCTATAGAGCTTGTTGCCGGTATAGCCTGTCCAATTGTAGCGGGCACCGTTGAAACGGGGTGAACGGTTGTTGACATGGCAGATGAGGTTATGATGGAACGAGGCAAGCTTACCGCCCCAGATGCCGCCATAACCGTGAGCGCCCTTGCCGTGTCCGGCATTGTTCAGGCTCTCGCCGATGGTACACCACTGCATGGTGAAGTTGTTGTTGTCGTAGAAAGAGGCCACTTCGTCAATACTCCATGAGAAGGAGCAGTGGTCGAGGATAATGCCAGTCCTGTTACGCGTCCAGGTGGCATCGGCACCGTCGTTGATGTTCTTCTCCTGACCACGACGGCTACGGATAAAACGCACCACGATGTTATTGCCGTTATACCCCAGCGTGTAATAGCGCAGGGTGATGCCGGGGGCAGGAGCCGTCTGGCCGAGAACAGTGGTATTGGCACCGATGCTGACGTCGCTCTTCAGGGCGATAACGCCGCCGACATCGAAGACCACAATCTTCTTGTCACTGCCGCTGACGGCCTTTCGGAAGGAACCGTCGCCGGAATCGTTCAGATTCGTGACATGGACGATTTTTCCGTCACGTCCACCGGTGACATAACGGCCGTGACCCTCTGCACCGGGGAAGGCTGGCGCCTGCGTCTGGGCCGTCACCGACAAAGCGGCGACGGCCAGCACAGATGCTAATAGGATTCTGTTCATACATTAATTGTTTTTGAAACCGTAGCCATTGGTGAAGCCACCGGTAGACATGGTGTTCGGCGAGAACGGGAAGAGGTAGATGGGTGCCTTGTCGTAGTCGTACTCGAAGAAGAGGTATTTGTAGTACTCGTCATCGTTGTCGACCAGCACACTGCCCCAAGCGGTCTTGGTATAACCGTCGGCCTCGAGGGCTGCAATCTCTTCGTCGCTCAGCTTCTTGAACAGGCCCTGGATGGCCAGGTTGGTCTTGGAGTTGCCTTTGTAGTCGAGTCCGTAGTTGCTCCAGTCGTTGTTCACACCGCGCCATCCGGGAGAGAGCACGGGATCGAACTCGCTGCCGGCAGGTGTCTGTTCGGTGAGACGCTTGCCGTAGGCGGCCTTGGCATCGACCATCTTCGTCCAGATAGAAGCAGAAATGGTATTGCCATTTTCGAAGGTATAGAAACCATTGTTCTTCAGCCCGTCGAGCATCTTACGAGTAAGGTCCTTCACTGCCTTGATCTTCTGGGCAATGAAACCTGAGCGGATGAGGGTCCAGCGACGGTCGCCCTCGCCAGCGAACTCAAAGCCGCGCTCGTCGATGATAGCCTCGGTGAGAGAACCCTTCGAAGCGATATATGCATCGACATTGCTGTTGGTACCGAAGGCACGGTCGTGGATAATCTTCAGATACTGTTTTGCGGTGGCATCGTCGCCAGTGCCTGCAGCGGCTTCAGCCAGTCCGAGGTAGACCTCTGACATACGCATATAAGGTGCATTGATACCAGAACGGCGTTGGTTCTTGGTCCAAGTCGTGGTCTGACGGTTCTCATCAAACTTGTTACATGCTATACCACCACCATTTGCCTGTGAGCCCGGGGTGAAGGGGATGAGCTTCTCGGTACCCGCCTTACCATCGCTGCCAGTGACGGCACAGCTCAGGTCGCGGCGCGTATCCTTGGGATCGAACATACCATAGTAGAAGGCAGGATTGATACGACCCTGTCCATAGTTCTTACAGGGGTAGTTGTTGGAGCTGCCACCGGCAGAGGGACGTCCGAGAGAATAGGGGCGCGGGTCGTTGCCGCTGGCTCCCTGCTGGAAGGGCTCCTCGTAGATCGACTCGTCGGCATAGCTGGCATCGTCGCCATGCAGCTGCACGAAGAAATCATAGTAGTTGGTCGAGAGCTTGGCTGTGCCCTTGTGTTCGATGGCTTTCTGGAAATATTCCTTGGCTGTGGCATAGAGGTTCTTCCAGTCGTTGCGACGGCCGTAGGTGGCACCGTTGTTCTGTGAGCCCTTGGTCTCGAAGGTCAGGGCATTACCGCTGCCATCTTTATAGTTGATATCGCCACGACGGGTCTGATAGCCGCCTGCCTCCAATGCCAGACGACCGATGAGGGCGTCGACGTATGTCTGCGAGAAGAAACGCTTGTCCTTGCCTACGGGATTCATCAGGGGCTCTACCTTCTTCAGGTCGGCGATGATGATGTCATAGATGGAGTCACGGGGAGAGAGACCGCCAGCGGCAGCACCCATCTGACTCTGATAAGGCACGTCGCCATAGTACTTGATCAACTCACGGTAGCAGGTGGCACGCATGGCGATGGCCTCGCCGTAGAGCTGGCTCAGGTCGGTGGCCTTGCCACCAGCCATCATCTCTTCGAAGTCGCTCTTGCCCTCGATGGCCGAGGCCACGGCATTGGCTTTACCAATGACGGCAAACAGCACGCTGTAAGGGCTGTTGGGGGCTTCCTTACCATATCCCACTGCGTCGTAGTCGGCAGCAGCGGTACCGTTCACATAGAAACACTCGGGCACATGGCGCAGGGGCTGGGCTGTGTACTTCTCCGGGTGGCGCATGATGTCGGAGCCTGCCACGTCGAGGGCATAGTACAGACCGTCGCCGAAGATTTGTGAGCTGATGGCACCGTGCCACTCACTGTAGGCACCATCCATGGCAGCACGGGCCGTCGTCATGTTGGAGAATACGAAATCTCCGTCGGCATTTGACTTGGAACTGGTTTCGAGATAGTCACTACAAGCAGTGAGGAGACAAGGAGACAAGGAGACAAGAATACAAGACAATAGTCCTGCCATGACCTTCTTCACCAGATTCTTATTGTTTATCTTGGTAATCATAATTCTTAATCTTTAATTCTTAATTCTTAATTAAAACGTGACATTGAGACCGAAAGTAAACGTACGTGACTTCGGGTAAGACCGGAAGTCGTAGTTAGGCGTGGGGAATCCACTGTAGGAACTATCGGCAGAAGGACTGACGTTCACGTCGGGATCAAGACCACTGTATTTCTTCAGACAGAAGAGGTTACCAGCCGTGGCATAGATGCGGAAGCGGTTGACACCCACCTTCTTGGTGAGCACCTTCGGCAGGGTATAGCCGATGGTCAGGGTCTGCAAACGCAGGAAAGAGGCATTCTCGATGAACTGTGAACTGGCGATACCATACTCAGAGTAGGGCAGGGCATACTTGGCGCCGGCATTCAGGGCAGTCAGCTCGACGGGATCAGTCACGGCGTAGAGTTCGCCGTTGGCATTCACATTGTACATTTTCCAGCAGTCGGCCACCTCTTTCAGACGACCCTGTCCAAGACCGGTATCCTTGTTACCCATCATGGCGTGCATTACGTTGGCATTATAGATTTCGCCACCAATCTGATAGGTAAAGTTTGCGGCGAAGTCAAAGTCCTTGTAGTTGCCGTTGAAGTTGAAACCACCGGTGAGGTCGGGTTGTGTGCGACCGATGATGTCGATGTCGTTCGTGGTGATATTATTATCACCGTCGAGATCCTCGAATTTAGCCATACCGGGGAAGGCCTTCTGACCCTCTGCCAGTTTGTAGGCATCGCCACCGGCGTAGCTCGTAGCGGTGTAGTCGGGAATACCGGGTTTCAGCGTCCATACGCCATCGACCACGTTGAAGTCATCGACCGTATAGATACCTGCGCTCTTCAGACCCTGGATCAGACCGACGGGCTCGTCGACCTTTACGAGATAATCATAATAAGGTACGCGCATGGTAGAACCCCAGCCAGTATGTGCACTGGCCACGACACCGTCCATCAGTTCGTCGACATTGTTCTTATTGTGGTTGATGGTGGTACCGAAGCTCAGGTTGAAGTCCTTAGAACGGACAATCTCATAGTTCAAACTCAGCTCGATACCCTTGTTGGAGGTCTTGCCGACATTCTGATACTGATAGCTGAAGCCGGTGGTAGCATCACAAGGCACGCGCATCAGGACATCCTTGGTGGTGTTCCAGTAGAAGTCCAAAGTACCACGCAGCTTGCCATTCCAGAAGCCGAAGTCGAAACCGATGTTACGCGAGATGGTGGTCTCCCACTTAAGGTCGGGATTACCCAGACAGTCGGCGGGAACATAGGTAGTGACAGTCTCACCGTTAATGGTAGCGGTACCGGTTTTCCACAGCGTATCGAACAGACCAGCGTCGATGCCGTCGTTACCTGAGGTACCGAAGGATACACGGAACTTCAGATTATCGAGCCACTCGCGGGCACCTTGCATGAAGGGCTCATCTGAGATACGCCAGGCAGCTGCTGCGGCGGGGAAGTAGCCCCACTTGTTGTCGCCACGGAACTTGGAAGATCCGTCGGCACGCAGGGTGGCGGTGAGGAGATAGCGGTCCATGAAGTTATAGTTGACACGTCCGAACCAGGAAACGGTGTGGGCCGGTGTGCCGATGTTGCTGCTGACGGCATCGCCGGGAACGCTGCTGCTCGACATGGCCATATTGGCGAAGACATAGTCCATATTCCATTCTGCGGGATAGCCTGTACCGATGATTTGGCTGCTGTTCGACTTGCTGCCGAGGATTTCGTTACCGGCCATGACGTTCAGTTTGTGGTTGTCACCGAGACCGGCCACATCGTAGCTCAGGGTGGTGTCCCAACGGGTGTTGTAGCCATCGCCATTGGTCAGGGCGGCGTAGTTGTAGCTCTGACCGTTGGTCTTACCACCGTCCCAGCGCTCAGTCTTGCTCCAGTTACGGCTCAGGTAGAGTTCTGTCTTACCCACCAGACCGGGAATGATCTGCCAGGTGAGGGCGTTGTTGATACCGATGCGATAACGGTGACGGGTGTTGCTGTAGTCGTTGAGGATGGCCATGGGGTTGTAGTCGTCCTCAGCGTTTGCACTACCCATGCCGAGGTCGCTGGCATTGCCTGAACCTAAAGGATTGTCGATGGGGTTGAAGGTGTAGGCCTGTGTGGCAATGCCGTACTGGCTACCCTTGAAGCGCAACTCACCGTAGCGCAGGTCCATATCCCACTTCAGGTTCTTGGTGATATCCTGAGCGAGTTTGAAGTTGCCTACCCAACGACGGAAACCAGTGTTGACCAGGATGCCCTCCTCGTTGCTGTAGTTCAGCGTGGCATAGTATTTGGTATGCTGGGTACCGCCGCTGACAGATACGTCATGGCTCCAGGAATGGCCTGTACCCATCACGTCGTCGGTCCAGTTGTGGGCACTCTGGTTCTTGTAGTCAGCGATGTGGTTGCCGTAAGCAGCACCGAGACCATAGTACTTGGCCACATTGTCGGCGTATGTGGTGCCGAGGGCAGTGGCATAGCTCCACTGGTGGAGTACATGGCTGTAGGCATCCCAAATGTCGAGGTTATCAGCATTCTTGCGGATCTGATAGTACATGTTGTACTTGACAGTCGGCGTGCCTTCCTTAGCTCCCTTGGTGGTGATGAGGATTACACCATTGGCACCACGGGCACCGTAGATAGCGGTAGAGGCAGCATCCTTCAGTACGTCGATGCTCTCGATGTTGTCGGCAGGGATATCATCGATGGATGATACCTGTACACCATCGACCACATAAAGCGGCTCGTTGCTCTGGGTGATAGAACCGCCTCCACGTACGCGGATGGACATGGTGGCT
>JAEEGF010435038.1_pt1 | contig 16267 bp, 14 predicted proteins | sample 9134171 | NCBI WGS metagenome assembly JAEEGF01 (sample SAMN16246542, study PRJNA631951) | gut metagenome | biome: gut microbiome; feature: rumen; material: AP-attached | host: Bos | place: Iran: Karaj | collected 2018-10
AACGGCAGCTCCTGCACCGCTCTCGCCTGCTCCTAATACTACTATTCGTTTATCCATATCTTTCTACTATCTATTCCCCTCCCTCACAGGGAGGGGTTAGGGGTGGGTCTTTATCTTACTTTCAGTGTTATTATTGTTAATGCTGCTAATATGACAGTCGTAATCCAGAAACGTATGGTAATCTTCGACTCATGGAAGGGACGGTGAGGCCAGCCCTTGAGCAGATAGGTGCTGGTTGTGTCGAGCTGTGAGTCCTGACGACGGAACGCATCATGAATGGGAGTGGAACGGAAGACGCGTACCCGCTTGCCCTTTCTCTTCATGAACTTAAACCACTGCGTCTGGATGATTACACTCAGACTTTCCAGGAAGAAGATGCCGCAGAGCAGGGGCAGCAGCAGCTCCTTGTGGATGATGATGGCACATACGCCGATGATGCCGCCAATCATCAGTGAACCAGTATCTCCCATAAATACCTGAGCAGGGTAGGCGTTGTACCACAGGAAACCAATCATGGCTCCGATAAACGCAGCGAGGAACACCACCAGTTCCTGAGAACCGGGAATATACATAATGTCGAAATAGGCCGCGTAGCCAATGTGGGCAGAGACATAGGCCAGAATGACCAACGCCACGCCGACAATAGCCGAGTTACCTGCACACATACCGTCCATGCCGTCGTTGAGGTTGGCACCGTTTGATACAGCCGTTACTACGATAATGGTCATAATGACAAAAAGAAACCATCCGGCAGCAACCTTGTATTTTCCGCAGAATGACATGATGTCCGAGTAGTTCAAGTTGTGGTTCTTGATAAACGGGATGGTAGTCTGGAGCGATTTGACGGCTTCCGATTTGTGCTTGACTACAATCTCCTGATTCTGCTGGGGAACGGTAATGTTCTCACGCACTACAGCATCCGGACTCAACCACAGCACCAGTCCTACGATGAAACCAATACTGACCTGTCCCACGATCTTGTACTTCCCCTTCAGACCGTCTTTCTTCTTGCGGAAAATCTTGATGTAGTCGTCCAAGAAACCAAGGAAACCCAGCCAGACCGTCGTAATAATCATCAGAATGAGATAGATGTTACGCATGCGCCCTAACAGCAGGACTGGCACAAGAATGGATACCATGATGATGATACCTCCCATCGTGGGTACTCCTATCTTCTTTTCTCCGAAGGGGTCAATGCTTGCATCGCGGGCTGTCTCTGAAATGTTACGCCGCTTCATCCACTTAATGAACTTCTCGCCAAACCAGGCTGAAATCATCAGTGACAGGATAAGTGCCAGCAGCGAACGGAAGGAGATGTAGCTCCAGATGTGCGCACCTGGTATGTCGTATTGCTCTAAGAATCTGAACAGGTAGTATAGCATCTTTTTATTTGACTATTTGACGATTTAACTATTTGACTATTCTTTCCTATAATTATCCAATGGTAAAATGGTTCAATTGTCCAATGAGAAGATTTCGCGGACCACTTCCTTGTCGTCGAAGTGATGCTTCACTCCCTTGATTTCCTGATAGTCCTCATGGCCCTTGCCGGCAATGAGGATGACATCGCCTTTCTTGGCCAGCATAACGGCAGTACGAATGGCCTCGCGACGGTCGGCAATACTCAGTACCTTCTTCATCTGTTGGGCGTTCAGGCCTGCCAGCATATCGTTGATGATGTCCTGAGGCTCTTCGAAACGGGGGTTGTCGCTGGTGATGATGACCTTGTCGCTTTGCTTGACAGCTTCCTGGGCCATCAGCGGACGCTTGCCCTTGTCGCGGTTGCCTCCTGCTCCGCAAACCGTGATGACCTGCCCGCCCTTTCCGTCCAGCACTTCATGAATGGCGTTGAGCACATTCTCCAAGGCATCAGGAGTATGGGCATAATCGACGATGGCCGTCACTCCTTCGGGTGAACGGACGGGTTCCAATCTTCCGCTGACGCTCTTCAAAGTGCTGAGAACCACGAGGATGTCTTCCGGCTGCTTGCCTAACATGATGGCTGCACCATAGACGGCTAGCAGATTGCTGACGTTGAACTTTCCAATGAACTGTACCCCAACCTCTCGGCCGTCAATCTCCAGATACATCCCTTCAAAATGACACTCAATGATACGTGCCCTAAAGTCGGCCATCGTGCGGGTGGAATAAGTCTTTACCTGTGCTTTGCAGTTTTGCACCATGAACATACCATTCTTGTCGTCGGCATTGGTAATGGCGAAGGCATCTTTTCCGAGTCCGTCGAAGAACAGTTTTTTTGCGTTTCGATAGTTTTCGAATGTCTTGTGGTAGTCCAGATGGTCGCGTGTAAGGTTGGTGAACAGACCTCCGGCAAAGGTCAGTCCGCCGATTCGCTGCTGCTGTATGGCATGACTCGAACACTCCATGAAGGCATATTCACAGCCGGCATCCACCATGCGAGCCAACAGTTGGTTCAGGGCAATGGGGTCGGGCGTTGTGTGGTCGGCATGGATGGCTTCGTCCTCGATATAGTTGCAGACGGTTGACAACAGACCGCATTTGTAACCGAATTTGCGGAACATATTATATAATAAGGTGGCAATGGTGGTCTTGCCGTTGGTGCCGGTGACGCCTACCAGTTTCAACTTGCGTGACGGGTCTCCGTAGAACAAGGTGGCAACAGGACCTACTGCGCTTTCTGTAGATGTAACCTGAACATAGGTGATGCCCTTCTGTAGCGCAGCAGGCATCTCTTCACAGAGGATGGCTGATGCCCCTGACTCCAGTGCCTTGGTGATGAACTGGTGGCCGTCTGCTTGTGTGCCTTTGATGGCCACAAACAGATGTCCTTTCTCAATGCGACGGGAATCAATGTTCACCCCCGTGATATCGATGTCAGTACTGCCTTGAATACTGATAGGCTTGATGGCTTTGAGCAATTCGTTCAGTTTCATATCTATAGCTTTTTATATGATTCAACTCTAACATTCAACTAATTCAGTGTCAAGATGCAGGTGCTGCCTGGCACGATGGGTTTGCCGTAACTCAGACTTTGTGCCTTGACTCTTCCCCTGCCGTTTACCTTGACCTTCAGTCCCTTGCTCTCCAAGAGATAGACGGCATCGCGGGCACCCATGCCAATGACGTCAGGCATGATGTTGCCAGTCGTCCTTGGAGGTGTGGCGGGGATGTTTTTCTTGATTCCTAAATGGCTGAGTACGCTATTGGCGGCTGCAGGGTCGCCACTCTTGACTTCAGGAATAATGACGGAGGTGCTGTCGTGGGCATCCTCCACGCTCAGCGTCAGGTAGCGTGCCATTACACCTTCAGAGATGTGGTGGAATACCACACCGCTCATACCACCACCCGATGCAGGAAGTCCAGTCTTCTTGATACAGACAATGCAGGTGTAACGGGGATTGTCGGCCGGGAAATAACCGGCAAACGACAGCCAGTAGCGCGTTGTGCCCGAATGGTAACCGCCATGCTGGTCGGCCACCTGTGCCGTACCCGTTTTTCCTGCCACTTTGAAGGCGCGTGAACCGGCCTTCTTTCCTAAGCCCTGACTGACGACGTGTTCCAGAATGGTCTGCATGGTCTTGATGGTTTGTGGCTTGGCAATGTGCTCCTTGATGACCTCAGGCGGAAATTCCCTGATGGTAACACCGTTCTTCACCACTTTCTTTACGAAGCGTGGCCGCGTCATTTTGCCGTTATTGGCAATGGCATTATAGAACGTCACAGTGTTGATGGGCGCAATCTGTGTCTCATAGCCTATTGACATCCACGGTAGGGCGGTCTTGCTCCAGTTGATATATTGCCCGCGCTTATTTTTCTTCGGCATACGGATGACCGGAGGCAGATAACCCACAAGAGGTATCTGCAGGTCTTCGGCAATGCCAATCCTATAGAGACCTTCTACGTATTTCTCCGGGTTGGTGCCGTAATGCTCGTCAATGACGCGACTGACACCGATGTTCGAGCTGACTTCCAAGGCTCGCGGCAGTGAGATGTAGTGATAGCCGCCGTTACGCCAGTTGTGGTCTTTCATGTCGCGCCCATGCATGTGATAGACACCTGAACCCGTCTCAATATGATAGGTCGTATCAACCACACCGTCGTCAAGGGCAACCAGGAAGCTGGCTGTCTTGAATACGGAACCCGGCTCACAACGGTAACTGATGGCTGAGTTGACGGCTTCAATGTATTTGCCTTCATCGTTCTTGATCATGTTGACGATGGCCTTCACATCGCCCGTCTGCACTTCCATCACGATGGCAACGCCCATTTCTCCGTTGACCTGCGGACTCTTCAGCATGTCAAGCAGTGAACGCTCTGCCAGGTCTTGTATGTTTACGTCGATGGTGGTCACGATGTCGCCACCGTCAATGGGTTGCTGCACCGTAATGTTACGATACTTGTTGAGCACCTTACGGCGGTTCACCAGTCCGTTCGTACCACGAAGAATGGAGTCGTAGGACAGCTCCAGTCCGTAGTAGGCAGAGTCTTTCTCGCCGTATAGTCCGCCGATGGTACGCAGTGCCAGCGATGTGAATGGACGGCGACGGGCATTATAGATGGTGTCGTGGAAACCGCTCTTGTTTTTCGACATGTTGAAGAAGGGCAGGCTCTTTACTTCCAGATAGGTGTTGTAGTCAATGCGTCTTGGCCAGACGGGCCAGTGGCGGGCACCCACTTTTCCGCTCTTCAGTACCTTGTGGCGACCCTCTTCCAAGTGCTGTTTGAACTCTGCGGCCGATCTCTTGGGGAAGATTCTGTTCAGACCGTCACAGATGGAGTCCAGCTTGTCTAACCATAGGGAGTCTCCCTTCTCGAAAGCTGAAGCCTGGAAATCCATGAAGATTCTGTATTCGGGAATCGATGTTGCCATCAGCTGTCCGTCGCTGCTCAGGATGTTTCCGCGTGTGGGTGGCACACTGACTGAGTCACGTTTCAGACGGTCGGCCACCTCGGTCCAGTAGTCCTTCTTTGCCGTCATGATATAGAGGGCCTTGCCCAATACGGCAACGCCGATGACGGTCAGTACTACTGCAATGACGAAGTAGCGTGGCATCACTTTTTCACTGTCAAACTTACTCATGAACTCTTAACTCTTAACGCTCAACACTCAACCCTCAACGCTCAACGCTCTTCGGGTACATATATTATATAAGGAGGTTTCTCGGCTATATGAAGCAGAGAGTCCTTGTTCTCTTTCAATATGTCCAGCACATGGCTTTCTCGGCATTTCTCTGTCAGCGTGCTTGAACTGGACAGTGCCTTGTATTTGGCATCGGTCAGCTCGGCATTCATTCTGTCAATGACAATCATGTCCTGCTGGCATTGATATCGGATGCCGACGTATGCTGTAGTGAGAACAACGATGAAGACGAAGAGCCAGATATGCTTGCGAACAAACTCGCCTGTCAGTATATCGCCGCCAAGGATAGAACGCAGCGTGAGCGACTGGGTGGGGCGGGGGTCGTCTTCGTGGACGTTCTCTTTGATCTTCTTGAATGCCTCCTTCAGCTTATGGGACTCGGCATCTTTGGACTCATGAGACTCATTCGTCTCATTGGCATCCTCGGACTCAAGGGGCGCTTCCGCCTCATGAGTCTCTTTGGCCTCATGAGTCTCCTTAGCCTTCTTGGTGTCCTTGTCCTCCAGTGGCTCTTCAATAATCAGTTCTATGTCTTTTTCTTTTGCCATATTCTGTCTAAACCATTCGTCAACCGCCACTCACACCTTTTCGGCAATTCGTAATTTTGCGCTGCGGCTGCGCGGGTTACGTTCCAGCTCTTCGTCTGACGGCGTGATGACCTTGTTGTTGACCGTCCTGAACGGACTGGCTACGCGTCCGTAGAAGTCCTGTTCGATGCGCCCCTCAGCATTGCCGGCCCTCATGACGTTTTTCACTATGCGGTCTTCGAGCGAGTGATAGGTGATAACGCTCAGACGTCCGCCTTCTCCCAGCAGATGGGTGGCCCCCTTCAGCATGTCACGAAGTGCATCCATCTCGTGGTTGACTTCAATACGGAGCGCTTGAAACAGCTTTGTCTGTTCTTTTTTCTCGCGTTCTCGCTGGAACAGCTTGTCGGTCGCTGCCAACAGGTCACCCGTGGTGACAATCTTTTTCTGACTGCGGCAGGCAACCAGGGTTTCCGCTATGCGACGTGACTGCTTCAGCTCTCCATATAGATAGAGGACGTCGGCCAGTCGTTTTGCGTCGTAGTCGTTAATGACGTCGGCTGCCGTTATGCCAGCCCGTTTGTTCATTCGCATGTCCAGCGGCGCATCGAAACGGAAAGAAAAGCCTCGCTCGGCATCGTCGAAGTGGTGGCTTGAGACGCCCAGATCGGCCAGCAAGCCCTCAATGTGCTCTACTCCGTAATAGCGCATCCAGTTGCTGATGTATCTGAAGTTACTTCTGACGAAGGTGAACCTCTCATCATGAACGATGTTCCGTTCGGCATCTGCGTCCTGATCGAAGCTGTACAGGTGCCCATTTTTGCCAAGACGACGTAGTATCTCCCGGCTGTGTCCACCCCCGCCAAAGGTGACATCTACATAAACCCCGTCGGGTTTGATGTTCAGTCCGTCAATGCTTTCGTTAAGCAGGACGGGAACGTGATATGTTTCGGCGGTTATTGTCATCTCGTCATTCAGCCATCAGTTCCTCGATCGCATTGCTGAACTCTTCAGCGTCCATCTGTGATTCTTGGGACTGTCGGAGCCCCCATATCTCAATGGTGTCGCCCATGCCGACGAACTTGATATCTTGCTCAATGTCTGCGAGTTTTTGGTAGCGTTTGGAAATCAGGAAACGACCGTTGCCGTCAAGGGTCAGCATTTCCACTTCCGATACGAACTGCCTGAACACCCGTTGGTGCTCTTTGTTCCAACGGTTCAGTCGTTCGCGTAACGCATCCATCTGGCTGTTCCATACCGATTCGGGGTAAAGCACGAGGCATGACTGGTGGATGTCCTTGCGCATCACCAGTCGTTCCTCGCCAGCTGCCTGCAAAATCTTGCGGAAAACAGCGGGGAGAAATGCGCGTCCTTTCGCGTCTGTCTTGGCCTCTATATTACCTATAAATCGCATACGTACTTATTTCTTTTTTAGAGTTGGGTGCAAAGTTAATAATTTTTCCCCACAATTCCCCACTATTTTTTCGATTTTTTTTGAGAATATTTTATTATTGTTTGTTAAAAACGTTTATTCATCTGTAAATCAGTATGTTGTAAAAGTGTCTGTTTGGTGGGGCGTTTTTGATCCTCCTTGTGCTTGTTGATGTGGTGTTTTTCTCATTCTCATTGTTTCCTTTTTTTCTCACCCTTTGTGTCTTTCTGCCCCATTTTTCTTATTTTTTTGACATTTTAACCGAAAAAAGTTGATAATTTCAAAGATTATCCTTAACTTTGCAACTTCATAAGCTATGAGAGGGAATGAGTGAGGTTACTAGGCAAACCATCGACATTGAAAAGATAGTGAAAGGCAAGATGGGCAAGAAAGCAAAATTCGTGCCTGCTTTCCTTGTCGGTTGGCTCAAGCGTGTCGTCCATCAAGATCAGGTAAATGCCTTTTTATGGGATAGCCGTGATAAAAAGGGAACAGAATGGTTGGAGGAGTGCGTACGCTATCTGGATATGACCCTGATAGTGAATGGCCGTGAAAACCTGCCAGATCCTCATGACGGACGTCTTTATACTTTTGTGAGTAATCACCCATTGGGTGGTGAAGACGGAGTGGCTTTAGGTGCTATCATCGGTCGTCATTACGACTCTCGCTTCCGTTACCTTGTCAACGACCTGCTGATGAACCTTCCGGGACTGGCACCGCTTTGCATTCCCATCAACAAGACAGGCAACCAGTCACGTAACTTCCCCGCTATGGTGGAAGCCGGCTTTCAGAGTGACAACCACATGCTGATGTTCCCTGCCGGTCTTTGTTCCCGAAGGAAGAATGGTGTCATTCGTGATCTGCCCTGGAAAAAGACTTTTATCTCCAAGAGCGTCCAGTATCATCGTGACGTCGTTCCCATCCACTTCAGTGGGCACAATAGCAACTTCTTCTATCGGCTTGCCAATTTCAGCGACCGTTTTCTTCCATTCAATCTCGCAATGGTATTCCTTGTCGATGAAATGTACAAAAACGTACACAAAACCTTTACAATAACCATTGGGAAGCCTATACCTTGGCAGACGTTTGATAAGACAAAAACTCCGATGGAATGGGCAGAAACAGTAAAGGAACGGGTATATGCTCTCGGCGGATAGACCCTCTTCACACTTTTTATAGTTTACGCAAAAACGCTCAAAGCTCAACAAATATGGAACAACCGATTATCCCACCAATTGACAAAAAACTGCTGAAACAGGAACTGACCCCCGAACGCCAGTTGCGAATGACCAACAAGAGTCACAATGAGATTTACATTGTTGATATCCACAATTCCCCTAATACTTTAAGGGAGATAGGACGACTTCGTGAAATCGTCTTCCGCGAGGCTGGCGGAGGAACAGGCAAGGAGCTTGACCTTGATGAGTTTGATGTTTGTGACAATTGCTATAAACAACTTGTCGTCTGGAATCCTGAGGCAGAGGAAATTATCGGCGGCTATCGTTATATACTGGGTACAGACATTGACTTTGATGACAAGGGCCAGCCTATCCTTGCTACTAGCCACATGTTCCATTTCAGCGAAAGGTTTATCCGTGACTATTTGCCTCAGACCATTGAGTTGGGACGCTCTTTTGTTTCGCTCCCCTACCAGAATACCAATGTCAACGGTTCGAAAAGCCTCTTTGCACTTGATAATCTTTGGGACGGCCTGGGTGCTCTGACTGTCATACAGCCCAATGTCAAGTATTTCTTTGGAAAAATGACCATGTATCCCTCCTATATCCGAAAGGGACGCGACATGATTCTCTATTTCTTGAAGAAGCATTTTGATGACAAGGATAACCTCATTATCCCGATGAAACCGCTGAAAATTGAAGCTGACGAGCGTGAACTGGAAGCCTTGTTCTGTGAAAAGGACTTCCGGGCTGACTACCGCATCCTGAATCAGGAGATTCGTAAGCTCGGCTACAATATTCCTCCTTTGGTGAATGCCTACATGAACCTTTCTCCCACCATGAAGCTCTTCGGAACAGCCATTAACGACGGTTTTGGCGATGTGGAGGAGACAGGTATCCTCATTGCCGTTGATGAGATTCTTGAGCAGAAGCGTGTCCGCCACATAGAGTCATTCGTCCGCGAACACCCCGAGGCCCTGAAAATCACCAGTGGTGCCAATAAGGTTATCTACAAGCCCAAGGGGTAGCAGTTACGTAGCCTTTTTCTATCACTCTTCTACACGATAGGCAGGGAGATTCCATTGATTTTCTGATAGACATCGAGCGCATAGACGTCCGTCATGCCGCTGATGTAGTCGATGACGGCCATGATTCGCGTTTCGAGGTCTTGTGCGTGGATGTCGTATTGGCTGCTGACGCGCCCGATGAGCTGTTGTGAGTAGTATCGGTCGGGATTCATGACGGCACGTACCATTTGCTGCATCAGTGTTTCCATAATCTTGTAACCAGACAGCTCGACGTCCAGCACAGGCTTGCTCTTATAGATGCGCTCCACTGATAAATCCGCACATTTCTTATAGGCTTCGCGTGGCAGGGGACTGATGTTGTCAATGAGGCTGCCAGTGAAAGTGCCGGCAAGTAAGCGTTCCTCGTTCTCAATGAAGGTATTGACACATTCGTTTTCAAGCAGGCTGATGACGCAGGCCCGCATATAGACCACCTTCTCGTTCGGGTCGGTTACTTGTTCCTCCTCAATGCGCTGGAGAATGCGATTTTTCCCCATTTCATCGAAGAATCCAAGCAAAAGCCGCTCCGTTTCCTCAAACGAAAGAATCTTCAGTTTGTGGGCATCTTCCAGGTCCATGATTTCATAGCAGATGTCATCCGCAGCTTCCACCAGATAAACCAGCGGATGACGGACGTAGCGCAGCGGCTCATCAGGGCCGGAAAGACGAATTATGCCCATTTCATCGGCTATGCGCTGGTAGTTTTCCCGTTCACTTTCAAAGAATCCGAACTTCCCTTTCTTGCCTGCCGCCGACGAGGCGAAGGGATATTTGACGATGCTCGCCAGTGTGGAGTAGGTCATGACAAATCCGCCAGGCCGTCGTCCGCAGAACTGGTGGGTAAGCAACCGGAAGGCATTGGCGTTGCCTTCGAAGTGCGTGATGTCGCTCCAGAAAGCGGGCGTTACCTCTTCTTGTAGCTTTGTTCCTGGGCCTTCAGTGAAAAAGGTCTGTATGGCTTTCTCTCCGCTGTGTCCGAAGGGCGGGTTGCCCAGGTCGTGGGCCAGACAGGCAGTGGAGACGATTTGTCCGATTTGTCCGAACATGGTATTTTGCAACTCAGGGTGCCTGCGGGTAAGATGTGTGGCGACATCATTGCCTAATGACATGCCTACGCTGGCCACTTCCAGAGAGTGGGTCAGTCGGTTATGAACGAAGATGCTTCCCGGCAGCGGGAACACCTGAGTCTTGTTCTGCAGGCGTCGGAAGGGCGCCGAGAAAATCAGTCTGTCATAGTCTCGTTTGAATTCCGTCCGGTCGTCATGACGCTTGGCGTGACGGTACTCTTGTCCTAACCGTTTGTTTGATATTAATTGTTTCCAGTTCATATTGTTTGGTGACTCGTGTTTGGTAAGTAGTGAGCGGAAATATGGTGCAAAAGTACTATTTTTAATAGAATTAACCATATTTTCGAGTAAAAATGTGGATTATTCCGTAGAAATTTGTAATTTTGCACCCTATAAATAAGGTTAAAAGGTTAAAGGGTAAGAAAGTTTATAAACTTAAACTGTTTATCGATGATAGAAATTAAAGTAGTAAACCGCGGCCGACAGCCTCTTCCACAGTATGCCACGAAGCAAAGCGCAGGTATGGATTTGCGGGCAAATATTGATGAACCCATCGTCCTGCATCCCATGGAGCGCAGACTGATTCCGACGGGATTGTTTATTGCGTTGCCCGAGGGCTACGAGGCTCAGGTGCGTCCCCGTAGCGGTTTGGCGTTGAAGCATGGGTTAACCGTTCTGAATGCTCCTGGCACCATTGATGCCGATTACCGTGGCGAGGTGGGCGTCGTGCTCATCAACTTGTCGCAGGAGGACTTCGTCATCAATGCCGGCGAGCGTATTGCACAGATGGTGATTGCCCGTCACGAGCAGGCTCAGTTCCATCTGGTTGAGGAACTTGACGAGACGGAACGTGGTGCCGGCGGTTACGGACATACGGGAGTGAAATGATTGGTGAGTTGTGAGTGGTGAGTAGTGAGTAGAGATATGAAAAAAGCATTGCTTTTATTGGTGATAGCGAACTGGGCATTAGGTTGTCTGGCACAATCATCAGTATCCTCCACCCACCACTCACCACTCCCCACTCACTATTCACTTTTCTTCCTTGAGGCCGTCTGCCAGCGAGAGAAGGGGAACCACGACGCCGCTTTCGACCTGTTGCAGCATTGCGTCACCCTGAACCCAGAGGCGGCCGAAGCCTGGTATTTCCTTGCGCAGTACTATGGTTCCATGAAGCAGCAAGACAAGATGCTCGACTGCCTGGTCAAGGCCTACGAGCTGAGTCCCTCGAATGCCACCTATACGGAAACGCTGGCTCAGGCATACGTCAGCATTCAGCGTTATGATGAGGCCATAGGTGTATTTGAGCAGCTGGTGGAACGTGAGCCAGACCGTGACGACGTGCTGGGCATGCTCTTTGAACTGTATAACCGCAGCGACCAGCTGGACAAGGCCGTTGACGCCCTGGAGCGTATCGAGGCACTTGATGGTAAGAATGAACGTCTGACGATGGCTAAGAGCGAGCTGTTCACCCGTCAGGGAAACAAGAAAGCAGCCATCGCTGAGATGAAATCGCTGGCCGACCAGTATCCTAACGACCTGAACTACCGCGTGATGTACGGAGATGCGCTATTGCAGAACGACCAGAAGCAACAGGCACTTGCCGTCTATCAGGAAGTGCTCAAGGAAGAACCCCAGAACGTGCCCGCCCTCTTGTCTATGGTGGGCTATTATGCCGCTGAGGGCGATACCGAGAAGGCCGATGAGATGAACGAACGGCTGTTGCTGAATGAAGACGTGGAGACCGACACCCGACTGGAAATCATGCGCCGCGAGGTGATGAACGACCTGCAGAGTCAGGGTGACAGCACCCGCATCCTACGGCTGTTCCACAAAGTGCTGTCTATGCCTGACCCTGAGCCTGATATGGCCTTGATGTGTGCCACCTACATGAAGTTGCGTGAGATGCCGAAAGATAGCATCAACAGCATGTATGAACTGGTGCTGAACATGGTCCCCGACAATGCCTACGCCCGTCTGCAGTTAGTGGCCGATGCCTGGGACCGTGAGGACCTGGACCGTGTGGTTGAGCTCTGCAAGGCCGCCCGCCAGTATAATCCTGACGATATGGCGTTCTATTATTATCAGGGCTTTGCCTACTATCGCCAGGACGACATCGACCATGCGCTGGACGCGTTCCAGAACGGCGTAAGTGTCATTACGTCGGAGAGCAATCCCGATTTGGCGAGCGATTTCTATGAAGTGATGGGCGAGCTGCTGTATAAGAAGGGAAAAGTCCGTGAGGCCTTTGCAGCCTACGACTCCTGTCTGGTGTGGAAAGCGGACCGCATCAACTGCCTGAACAACTACGCCTATTATCTCAGCGAGCTGGACGAGCAGTTGGAGAAAGCCGAGCAGATGTCGTTCAAGACCATCAAGGCCGAGCCGGAGAACGCCACCTATCTCGACACCTACGCCTGGATACTGTTCAAGCAGGGACGCTATGCCGAGGCGAAGATCTATATTGACCAGACGTTGCAGTACGACCCTGATGCCAGTGCCGTACTGTTGGAACATGCCGGCGACATCTACGCCAAGTGCGGTGAAATGACGCAGGCCGTCAGCTACTGGGAACAGTCGCTGGCTAAAGCATCCGACGACTCGGAAATCAAGGCCGAGCGCCGGGAGTTACTGATAAGGAAAATCAAATCAAAAAAGTATATTAGAAAATGAAAGCTTCAAGTTTTATCAAGTTGGCCCTCGTAGCAGTGCCGTTCCTCTTTGGAGGTTGTAAGTCAAAACAAGCAGTCGTTAATCCTGCCAAGCCCGTCACGCAGGAGACCATTCAGTCGCAGTCTTTCCTGCAGAAGGTGAACGACAATTCGCTGTACACCAAGTTTATCACTTCGAAAGTGAAGTTCTCTATCGAAGTGGGTGTTCAGAAACTCACCCTCACGGGAAACCTGAAGATGAAGCGTGACGAGTGCATACGCCTGCAGCTCATGGCTTTCGGCTTTGTAGAGGCAGGACGTATTGAGCTGACTCCTGAGTATGTGCTCATCATGGACCGTATCAACAAGCAGTACATGAAGGCTACCTACAGCTCGGTGGATTTCCTGCGTAACAGCGGACTGAACTTCTACACCATGCAGGCATTGTTCTGGAACGAGCTCTTCGTGCCCGGACAGACCAAGGTGACCGACGAGCTGCTGAAGGACATGCAGACAGACTTGTCTGGTGACAACGCCATCATCTCTCTGGAGAGCGGCAAGATGCAGTATCGCTGGCTCGCCACCAAGGACAAGGCTTGCATCCGCATGGCCAACATCATCTATTCCGACCAGTTCAAGGGAACCACCCAGCTCAACTGGGACTATGAGGACTTCAAGACCGTCAACCGCAAGCAGTATCCCTGCGAGCACATCATCACCTTCAACACTCCCGATAAGGAAGTGAAGCTCGACATGATGCTGAACTACATCAAGCACGAAGACGGTTGGGAAACCCGTACCGACGTTTCTTCCAACTATCGTGAGGTATCGGTTGACGAGATTCTCCGTCGCTTCATGGCCTTGTAAAGTTTTTTATCTTTCATCTTCATGAAGAGGTTTCTGATTATAGCGGTTTTGCTTTCCGCCTTCTGTCTGTCTCCTTACGCCCAACAGCGGAAGAAGACGGGCAAGAAGCCGGCAGCTACGTCTGTACAGCAGAAAAAGAAACCTGCTAACAAGAAACCTGCCCAGAGCAAACCCGCTCAAAAGAAACCTGCCCAGAAGAAGAAAGGCAAGAAGAAACCTGCTGCCACCAACTCTACCATTAAGGGACTGCAAAACCAGCGTCAGCAGCTTCAGCGTCAGATCAAGGAGCAGGAGCAGCGTCTCCGCAACAATGAGAAGGACGTCAAGGCCAGGCTCCAGAACCTCATGGTGCTCAACACCGAGATTGAGGACAAGAAACGCAGCATTGAGGCCATGCGTATGGACCTGTCCCACCTCAACGACACCATAGCCCAGCTGAGCCATCAGATGGTGCTGCTCCAGGAACAGATTGTTCAGCACAAGGCGGAATATGTCAAGTCGCTGCGCTTCATGCAGCGTAACCGTTCCCTGCAGAGCAAGCTCATGTTTATTTTCAGCGCCAAGAACTTCTCGCAGATGTATCGGCGTACCCTTTTCTTGCGTCATTATGCCGCTTACCAGCGTGAACAGGGTGAGGCCATCATGCAGAAGAAACAGGAGCTCACCCGTATTCAGGCTGTGCTGCTGGATGCCAAGGACCAAAAGGACAAGCTGTTGCGCCGTGACATCACGACACATCATGAACTGGAAGTCACTCAGACCGAACAGCAGAAGGTGGTGACCACGCTTCAGAAAGAGCACAAAGCCATTGAGAGTCTCATTGCCGAGCAGCGCAAGAAGGATGCTGAACTCAATGCCCAGATTGACAAGCTCATTGCCGAGGAAGTGGCCCGTGCCAAAGCCCGTGCTGAGGCAGAGGCCAAACGCAAGGCAGCTGCCGAAGCCGAGAAGAAACGCCGTGAGGAACTGGCCCGTAAGAAGGCAGAGGCAGAACGCCTGGAACGTGAGAATGCCCGTCGCATTGCCGAGGCCAAGGCCAAGGAGGAACGCCTGAAGCGTGAGGCCCGTGCTGCCGAGAAACGCAAGAAACGTGAAGCCGAGCGGCTGGCCCGTGAGGCAGAACGCGAGCGAAAAGCTGCTGAGCGTCGTGCTGCTGAGGAGCGCCGGGCTCATGAGCGTGAGATGGCCGCTGCCCGACGTGAGACGGAAGCCGTCAGCAACTATGATGCCGAAGACCGCCGTCTGAGCACCAACTTCGAGAGCAACCGAGGACGTTTCCCCATGCCCCTCAGCGGCTCCTATCAGGTGGTCAACAGCTTCGGACAGTATAACGTGGAGGGCCTGCGTGGCGTACGTCTCGACAACAAGGGCGTCAACCTGAAGGGACAGCCAGGAGCCACCGTGCGCTGCATCTTTACGGGTGAGGTCTGTCAGGTATTCAACTATTCAGGCATCACGGGCATCATTGTCCGTCACGGTAGCTATTATTCCGTCTATGGCAATCTGGGCACCGTCAGCGTCAGTCGTGGTCAGACGGTCAGCACCGGCCAGGGCCTTGGAACGGTTGGTTCGGAGGGCATCCTCCAGTTCCAGCTCCGTAAGGGGAAAACACCCCTGAACCCCATGCACTGGTTGCGGAGGTAATACCAAAAATTTTTATTCAAAATATTTGGTTTTTTGCTCGTTTTGCACTACCTTTGCAGACAATAAGGTAGTGTATGATTCTGGTGAAAGCCATCAAACAACAACCATTAGTAACAATGTTTTTATGGAGGCTCTTGTGTTCTGGAATTGTGTTTTCTATGCTGATTTAAATCTTCAAGAAAACATCTTTAGCAAGGGAACCTCTCTCCTTGACGGCTCAAATTATTTTGATACCATATGCAAATGTAAGCATAATATTGGAGTTATGGACATGAGATCGGAATTAACAGAAGTGTTTGGTACAGCTAATATTATTGGAACAATTGGGCTCGTAGAAATTGAATAAAACAAGAAACGGATTTATGACAATGAAAAGACTAATTTTAATTGCATCAATCATAATGCTTGCAGCAGGTGCTTACGCACAGAACAAGGTGGGGTCGGTGACCTTTCAGCCTAAATTGGGTATGAACATCGCCAATTTCAGGGATAATACTGGTGATCCGGATCCACGCTTTGCGTTTGTCGCAGGTGGGGAATTCGAGTATCAGGTTGCCCCAAAGCTTAGCTTCTCTGCCGGATTATTGTATTCCCAGCAAGGAGTGACAAAAGAGGGTTGGAGTGGAGAAAAGAAAACTGATACAACCATCAAGACGGACTATATCAACATCCCTGTAATGTTTAATGCCTATTTGGTCGATGGTCTGGCGCTCAA
>JAEEGF012268730.1_pt1 | contig 16265 bp, 17 predicted proteins | sample 9134171 | NCBI WGS metagenome assembly JAEEGF01 (sample SAMN16246542, study PRJNA631951) | gut metagenome | biome: gut microbiome; feature: rumen; material: AP-attached | host: Bos | place: Iran: Karaj | collected 2018-10
GTGTAGAATGGGTGAGAGGTGCTTGAAATTTCGACTTTTACCACTGGGTAAGTTTCGCCTTCGAATTCTACAGTGTCGTTAGTCTTCGCAGTAGACTTCGTAAGGAACATATCGCCGTTGGACATATCCTTGAATACGACGGGGCGATAGTTTTCTGGATGAATACCTTTTTTCATTTTGAGTTTAAATATTAATGTTATAAATATAAAAATCGCATAAAGCGGGTGCAAAGTTACGAAGTTTTTTCCGAATTTACAAACTTTTTGTGTTTTTTTCTTTGTTTACTCAGATTTTTGTGCTATTTTTGCATCATAATTAATACTATATATGCGAAGATTTCAGTTTTTATCTTTATTTTTGCTCCTTTTTCTGGTAAGTTGTCAGGCCAAGAACAAAGTTGAGCGACATGTGTTTGCTATCGGATTTTATAATTTGGAAAACCTGTTTGATACCACCCATGACGAGGGGAAAAATGATTACGAATTCCTGCCGGATGGTAGTTATAAATGGGACCAGGAGAAATACACCAATAAGTTGAAGAATATGTCACGTGTGTTGGCAGAGATGGGCACCGACAAGCTGCCTGATGTGGGCTGTGCTGCCATTGGCGTGGCAGAGGTCGAGAATGCCAAGTGCTTGACCGATCTTGTGAACCAGCCGGCACTCAAAGCACGCAATATCCAGTTCGTACATGTGGAAGGTCCCGATCAGCGTGGCATCGATTGTGCATTGCTCTATAATCCCCAACTGTTTAAGGTGAAGAACTATAAGCTCGTACCTTATATATATAATAGGCCTGAGGATGCGGGTCGTGCCACCCGTGGGTTCCTGGTGGTGAGCGGCATGCTGGCAAAAGAGCATGTGACGATTATCGTTAACCATCTGCCTTCACGTGGTGCGCCATCCTATGCGCGCGAGAATGGTGGCTTGCAGTTGCGTGCCGTTAAGGACTCCTTGCAGAAGGATGATCCCAAGGTACGACTGATTATTATGGGTGATATGAATGATGACCCTCAGGATCTCTCGATGTCGAAGTGCTTGGGTGCCAAGCGTGAGATCGGCGAAGTAGAGGAGGGTGGACTCTATAATCCATGGTGGAATGTCCTGGCTTCGGGTACTGGTACCCTTCAGTTCCGTGGTGCCTGGAATCTGTTTGATCAGATTATCCTCTCATCCAACCTGCTCAATAAGGAAGGGAAGACAGACTACTCTAAACTGAAACTCTTTGATTATCAGGTGTTCCGCCGTGATTATCTGATTCAGCAGGACGGACCGTATAAAGGTAATACGCTACGTACCAGTGCTGGCGGAAAGTGGCTGAACGGATATAGTGATCATTTGCCCACTTTGGTTTATCTGAAGAAAAAATAATGAGTGAGGTCATAGAGACACATCCATTCGAGCCGTTTCTGCCGGAGCATGCCAAGTTACTGATGTTAGGCACTTTTCCTCCTGCGGAGAAGAGATGGTCCATGCGTTTCTATTATCCCAACTTTATCAATGATATGTGGCGTATCTTTGGCCTATGCTTCTTTGAGGATAAACAGTATTTTGTACGGGAGCAGGAGAAACGCTTTGATCTGGAGCGGATTATCCCCTTCTTAAAGGAGAAAGGTATTGCCATGTATGATACAGCCACTCGTATTCGCAGAACCAAGGATAATGCATCGGATAAGGACCTGGAGATTGTCGAAGAGACCAATCTTGACGACATGCTCCGTCGCTTACCCTGTTGTAAGGCTGTAATCACAGCGGGGCAGCTGGCTACCGATGTGTTTTGTAACCATTTCGGTATCCCTGGTCCCAAGGTTGGCGAATATGCCTGTTTCAATTTGGATGGGCGAGAACTGCGACTGTACCGTATGCCCAGTAGTTCTCGTGCTTATCCGATGAAAGTAGAACGTAAAGCAGAATATTATCATATTGTTTTTAAATATATTGGATTATGACAATCATTGGAATAGCAGGCGGTACCGGTTCTGGCAAGACTACCGTCGTAAAGAGAATAGCCAAGGCTCTGCCACCGCATTGTGCAGCTATTGTGCCCCTCGATTCGTATTATAACGATACGACCAACATGACCGCTGAGGAGCGTAAGGCTATTAACTTCGACCATCCCGATGCTTTCGACTGGAAGCTGCTGACGGAGCATATTAAGAAACTGAAGAATGGTGAGGCTATCGAGCAGCCTACCTATTCCTATATCGAGAGTAACCGTCAGAAGGAAACCATCCATGTGGAGCCCAAGCCTGTGATTATCATCGAGGGTATCATGGCGTTGCATTATAAAAAGCTGCGCGACATGATGGACCTGAAGATATTTGTTGATACCGACAGCGATGTGCGTCTGATCAGAAATATCCGTCGTGATGTGGTGGAGCGTGGACGAACGGTCGACATGGTGCTGGATCGCTATGAGAAGGTGCTCAAACCCATGCATGAGCAGTTCATCGAGCCAACCAAGAAGTTTGCCGACCTGATTGTGCCCTGGGGAGGCGATAACCGTACAGGTATCCACATCCTCAAGACCTATATTGAAGGAATCGTTGTTACGGGAGTGTAGTCACTTCCGTAGCATCTTTTTTCTCTGTCTTTACTTCTTCTGCTTCAGGTATCTCCTGTGTTTTCTGTGCTTTACGCTTGTTGGCGTGAATCTTCAATGAGTTGATAATCTCGGTGATACCATAAAGCAACGAGCACCAGCCCAGAATCAGCATGGCCATGCTGGCAGGCGACATGGGCTTGATCATCACATAGAGTCCTGTCAGTAGGACGACTGACGGGAATACCCAGTAGCCAAAGCCTATCTGACCATATCGGCGTGCTTTCACCAGTACCATAAACTGGTTGATGGCACCCAGTATCAGGATGGCGCCAATGATATACATCAGAGCTGTGATGAAGATGCTGGGAGTGATGGCTAACAACAATCCAAGGATGATGCTGCCTAATCCTACCAAGGGGAAGGTGGGCTTCTCGCCGGCTATCACATTTCCGTTGGCATCCGTAATCTTATAGTCGGCCACTTGTTTGTTGGCATTGAAATACACCACCATCGAGATGACACCCGACAAGAGGAATAAGATACCAATGGCGACAGTGATCCAGGTGACGGTGTTATCGGGATACTTGATCAGCATGATACCGATGGCTATGGCACAAATGGCACGGAAAATGGAACTTTGTAGTATCTTCATCTTTATAAATTCTAAGTTTTACGTTGCAAAAGTAATAAATTAAGGTGGAAAAAGCAAATAAATCCGTAATTTTGCAGCAAAATTTAATAGATGATGACAACTTTATACTTGGTTAGACACGGTGAGACGGTTGATAACGCCAACCAGATTATGCAGGGACAAACACAGGGCGCGCTCAATGAGCATGGCATCCAACAGGCTCGTGAGGTTAGTGAACAATGGAAGGATAAACCTCTTGATGTTATACTGGCAAGCGATCTGAAACGTGCTATTGATACTGCCCGCATCATTGCTGAGCCGCATCAGATGGAGGTGCTCACCACCCCTTTGCTTCGCGAGCGTGACTGGGGAAGTTTTACGGGGCGCTATATTCCCGACTTGAAAGGCGAGACATGGCCCGATGATATCGAGACATTAGAAAACCTTCTTTCCAGGGCGGGCGAATTCATCGCTTATGTCAGGCAGACATTCCCAGGAAAGAAGGTGCTGGCCGTAGGCCATGGCATCATCAACAAAGCTATTCAATCATATTACTATCAAAAACCAATGAACGAGATTCAAAGGATGCAGAATGCTGAGGTCCGCATCCTTGAGTTATAGTGTTATCTGCGACCGCCCATGCGGCTTCCGCCACCACTATGGCTCGAGCTGTTATCACCTCGGGTGCGGGCCATGCTGCTTGAGTGAGTAGAACCTCCGCCGCGATATCCGCCAAACGAGCTGTTGTTACGGCCTGCTTCTGAACGGCGGTTGATGCCTCGACTGCTATTCTCGAAGTGGCGGTTGTCTGGACGGCTCTCAATGCGACGGTTGTCTGGACGACTCTCGATACGGCGGTTGCCCGATCTGTTCTCAAAACGATGGTTGTCAAAGCGCCCGGTCACACGGGTGGAGCTGTGACGAGGATTGCGGAAGTCACCACGGTTCCAGCGGTCGTGCATGCCAAAATGCTCTCTGTGTACAGGGCGGAAGTGCTCTCTACGGCTATAGTAGTAGCCATGTGTGCCGTGAATGTGCCAGGCATGTGCTCCACGATAGGTGGCATAGAAATGTGGACGTCCGAAGTAGAAGAAGTCACGATGCGGATAGCGGCGGTAGATGCCAAAATGCCAGAAACCTGCCTCCCAGTAGAGTGGGCGATAGAAGTAACTTGCGGCTACATAGGTCTTCCACTGCCAATCGAACAGGATATAGCTCAGGTCCAGATTGCGACGCTCCCAGTAGGTGCCAAACACATCATCACGACCAGCAACTCCCATCAGATAGTCGAGGTTTATTTCATAGGCTGCCTCATACTGTTCGTCGGTGAGGTTCAGTTCGTATGCCATTTTATCGGTGAGGAACAGGGCTTCGCTGCGAGCCTGCTCATAGCTCATTGCACTCGCTGCCATTGTTGAGGTCAGCATCATCATCAGTGCGAATATCATCTTCTTCATAATCGTATCATTTAAAATGGTTCGACATTCTATTTCTTAATCACAGTGCAAAGAAACAACTTTTTTGCCTTACACGCAAAGGATTTTCCCTAAATAGGTGGAGGAATTTCCCTATGGATAGCTTTATTTCAATATTTTGTTGTATCTTTGTCCACGATATGAAACATTATCTGTCTTTATTATTAATAATGTGTAGCCCTTTGGCTATGAGTGGCCAACAGCGTTCACTCACCGATAGTATTCACTATAGGGTAGAGGTTCAAACCAGCTTGTCGTCAGGCGATCATACCCCGCTTTGGTTGAATGCTAATAAGTATGGATTGAGTTCACTAAAAACGGAAAATGGTTACTTGCGTGGTGCCATTGAGCGCCCCCTTCGGGTCGATGATGGTCTAAAGTGGGGCTTTGGGTATGGAATAGATATGGCCTTAGCCTCAGGATTCACCAGTAAACTCGTGGTCCAGCAGGCTTATGTAGAGGGACGCTGGCTCAAAGGCACCCTGACTGTTGGAGCCAAAGAGTTTCCCATGGAGTTGAAAAATCAGTGCTTGAGTTCTGGCTCTCAAACCCTTGGCATCAACGCCCGTCCAGTACCTCAGGTACGCTTGGCACTCCCAGAATACTGGACTATCCCTGGCACCAGGAACTGGTTGGCCTTGAAAGGGCATATTGCCTATGGCATGTTTACCGATGATAATTGGCAGAAGGATTTTACAGCTTCCAATGCGAAACATACAGAAAACGTGCTTTACCATAGTAAGGCCGGCTATCTGAAGGTGGGCCCAAGCAGTTTCACTGCCGAGTTAGGCTTGGAGATGGCTAGCCAGTTTGGAGGTCGTTCCTATCGTGAGATGCATGGTGGAATTTGGAATTGGAGTGATAATGAGATGGGCTTTAAGGCTCTTTGGCATGCCTTGATTCCTGGTGGTTCTGAAGTAGAGGAGGGTATGTATGGCAATGCTGGTGGCAATCATCTGGGTTCATGGATGGTGCGCCTGAACTACGAGACAAATGCCTTTGTGGTCAGTACCTATCTTGACCATTACTTCGAAGATCAGTCAGCGATGTTCCAGTTGGATTATGATGGTTATGGCACAGGTGAAGCGTGGAACTCTAAGAAGGATCATCGTTATGTGCTATACGATTTTAAGGATGTGCTCTTAGGGGCAGAGTTGAAACTGAAACAGTTTTGCTGGTTGAATGATATTGTTGTAGAATACCTTTATTCGAAGTATCAGAGCGGTCCCGTTTATCATGATCGTACTCCAGCTTATAGCGATCATATAGGCGGCAACGATAACTTTTACAATAATTATGTGTATACTGGTTGGCAACACTGGGGACAAGTGATGGGTAATCCCCTATACCGCTCGCCACTCTATAATGATGATGGTACTATCCGAGTTGCCAATAATCGTATGGTGGCTTGGCATTTGGGGGTGAGTGGACAGCCGCTATCGTCTTTAAACTATCGCGTGCTGGCGACTTATCAAGATGGATTAGGCACCTATGACGATCCTTTTGTTGCGCCACAGTATAACTTCAGTCTATTGGCCGAGTTGTCATGGTTATTGCATGATGGCTGGAGTATTCGTGGTGCCTTTGGTATAGACCAAGGAAAAATGCTGGGTAATAACTATGGTGCCCAGTTATCGATTGTTAAATCTGGTATCTTTGCAAAATGAAAAAGCTATTTTATATAATCATAACTCTACTTCCGCTCTTGGCATCATGTGAGTTGGAAACATCTGATAATGGCAATTTTGATGGCTATTGGCATCTGGTTGGTGTTGATACGTTGGCTAATGCCCAGCACAAAGACCTCTCGCAGCAGCGCATCTTTTGGGCTGTGCAGTTTCATCTGATTCAGTTGAGAGGAGCCGACCGTGTGGATGAAGGTGGTATGGGACGTGAATGTTATGAGACATTCCAATTAGAGTCAGATCAGTTGATACTCTCCAATCCTCACGAGAAAGATCGAGAGGATGCTGATCCGATTATTACTGAAGAGCGTCTTTTTTTGCTGCGTCCCTATGGTATCAACTCTCTCACGGAACATTTTGATGTGCTGCGATTGAATAAGGACGAGATGATCCTGCAATCATCCACTTTGAAGTTACAGTTCAGAAAACAGTAACCTCTTAGAATTTCTTGCCAAAGACAATGCTGAGAAAAGTCTGAGCCAGGATCTTTGCATCGAGTATCAGTGATTGATGTTCCAGATAATAGAGGTCCATTCTCAGGCGTGTCAACATCTTTTCCATTGTGTCGGTATAGCCGTTGTGCAGGGTAGCATAGCTCGTTACGCCAGGGCGCAATTGATAGAGCTTCTTGTAGCGAGAATCTTGTTCGATAATTAGGTCGATATAGTATTTTCGTTCAGGACGAGGCCCAACAAAAGCCATGTCGCCAATAAAGACATTCCATAACTGAGGTAACTCGTCGAGATGGTGGTCTCGTAGAAACCTTCCAACCTGTGTCATATTGTCGTTGCGTTCGTGTTTAAGCAATGTGTATTCTTCTTGGTTGGTATCTAGTTTTAGACTTCTGAATTTAAGAATGATGAAAGCCTTTCCTCCTAAACCTATTCTTTCTTGTTTGAAAAGAGCTGGTCCTCCATCTTCTATTTTTATAGCCACATAGATGATGATAAATAGTGGTAGAAATAGAATCAGACAGATAGCTGCTAAACAAAAATCACAGACTCTTTTCATGCCAGCACTTTTTTAAAGGTTAGAAATATGATTTTGAAATACTCAGAAACCGTGTGGTGTTGGATATACATCATGTTAAGCTTGATTTTATCAGGCATAATCTGTTCAATATACACTCGCTCAGGATCATTTACTTTCGCTAATAGTTCGTTCTCATTGGCATATTTGATTGATGCATAATCAGTAATACCAGGTCTTATGCAGAGCACTTGTCTTTGTTCGTTGCTATACATATCAACATATTTCTTGACTTCAGGTCTTGGACCAACCAAGCTCATCTCTCCTTTTAATACATTGAATAATTGTGGTATCTCGTCTGCTTTAGTCTTTCTTAGATAGTACCCTATGCGAGTTATTCTTGAATCTCTTTGGCCTATAGTTAATTGTCCATTGTTATCAGAACCAGTTCGCATGGTACGGAATTTATATAAACTAAACGGCTTCCCATTTTTGCCTATCCTTTCTTGTATATAGAAGCCTCCGCCTTTACTCTCAAGAATGATGAGAATATAAAGGGGGATGAGAATAGGTAAGAGTACTATTATCCCTATTGTTGAGAATATGATATCAAATAGTCTGATCAACTTATTATGTCTTTGAAGTTATGTATAATATAATCCACCTCTTCGTCTGTCAGACGTGTATATAGTGGAAGGGTTATTTCGTTCTTATATTGATTGTAGGCATTGGGGTAGTCTTTGATGTCGAACCCTAAATTCTTATAGGCTGTCATCATCGGCAATGGTTTGAAATGAACATTGCATGTAATGCCTCGTTCTGCCATCTTAATGATAACTTGGTTACGCGCTTGTTCATCTAATCCCAAAAGTCTTACTTGATATAAATGGCCTGACGAGATATGTTCGTGTGTATAATGATCACGTAATTGCAAATTCAGTCCCGACAGCTCTTGGTTATAATGGGCGATGAGTTTTTGGCGGCGTTCAAGCATGGCAGGGTAACGTTTCATTTGAACCAGCCCGATAGCTGCTGTAAGGTCTGTCATATTACTTTTATATGCCGGTGTTAACACATCGTATTCCCAAGAGCCAAGTTGGGTTTTGGCCAGTGCGTCTTTGCTCTGTCCATGAAGTGAATTTAATTGGAATTGTTTATAGAGCCAACTGTCGTCAATTCCTTTGATTGGGTTCCATGTGAGGGCGCCACCTTCAGCGGTTGTGAAATTCTTTACGGCATGGAATGAGAAAGATGTGAAGTCGCTGACAGATCCAATTTTCTTTCCATGCCAACTTGCGCCAAAGGCATGGGCTGCATCGTCTACCACAATGACGCGTCCAATAGCCTCTTGCAACTCGTTTTGGGGTTTAAAGAGATGCTGTTTACTTTCTACTACTTGATTAATCGTTTCGAAATCGCATGGCACTCCACCAATATCAACGGGTATGACAACTTTTGTACGCTCATTGATAGCTGAGGCCAAGAGCTCATAGTCCATCTCGTAAGAATCTGGTTTGGTGTCGATAAATACGAGTTTTGCGCCAACATGGCAAACAGGACTTGCTGTGGCTGTATAGGTATATGCAGAGGTTATCACTTCGTCGCCAGGACCAACGCCAAGAATGCGCAAAATGGCTTCAAGACAGGCTGTTGCACTACTTTGGCATACTGCCATATTTGATTCGCAGAAATATGCAATTTGCCTTTCGAACTCTTTGGTTCGAGGGCCTGTGGTTATCCACCCAGAAAGCAGCGCTTCTGCCACTTCCTGTGCTTCTTGTTGAGTGATATCTGGTGGTGAAAATGATATTTTCATTGTTTTATCTTGATGTTTTAACATGAGCTGTCTTTTTTCCTATTACATTAAATATACCAACAAAGTAACCTATACCGTAACTCATGTGTATATTAAAGAACACGTAAGGCATTAATACTGCCAGTAGGGGTTGATGTGTTCGAATAGCCCCCATGCTTCCAACCACTATTCCTATAAACAGATATAACAATAGAATGGTTGTATATAGATGTAGGATAAATGGAGAGAAGATACTGCCAATTCCTCCAATGACGATACCCAAAAGGAATAGTAGTGGAAAAAATTGTCTTACAGTTGCTGGAGAACCTAATTTACTGTTTACCAAAGGCTTATACAGACCATACTGATAATACATCTTTCGCATTTTGCAAAGCGTGTCGCGTGCAGTATAGTTAATGATTACCTGGGGTATTAGGTATATCTTGCCTCCCAGATTATGTAATCTGCCATTAAACTCGTCGTCTTGGTTCCTGACCAAATCCGTGTCGAAAATACCTGTTTTGTCAAATACTTCACGTTTGTAGCATCCAAAAGGCACGGTGTCTGTTTCTATTATTTTAGAAGTCCCGATTTTGTGCATAGAACCACCTACGCCAAAAGGATGACTTGATGCAAATGCAATAGCTTGACTGATAGGGGTATCCTTAGCGGCTTGCGTGTTCCATACGCCCCCTACGTTATCTGCATTTAGTTGATACAGGTATTTAACTAATTCTGAAACATAGTTGGTAGGGTAGGTGCAATGAGCATCCAGTCGCATGATCACTTCCCCTTTGGCTTCAGCCAATCCTTTATTTAGCGCATACGGAACAATGCGCTCTGGATTATCTAATAGCTTAAGAAAACTATACTGGTTTGTATATCGTTTTATGATATTCGTTGTATTATCAGTACTATGCCCATCAACAAACAACACTTCCATCATATCTTGTGGATAGTCTTGCTCTACAATAGATATGATACAAGCCTCAATGAACTTCTCTTCATTGAAAACAGGACATATAATAGACACTGTATGGGTATTCATTATTTAAATAACGCAGAATTCCCTGTGTTAGTGTGTGGTGGTATAATTATTTTTTATGTTTCTGCAGAGTATTGTCCATACCCCCCATGCCAGAATGCCTTGGAGGGTAGAAACTGCGAGATAAGCCCAAGCATAGTGGGTGAGGGTGGAGGATAGCATGAAACCGATAATCATTCCTCCCAGGCATCCACCCAAGAAAATGGCATTGTAGGGTATCACGCTCACCGCATCAATGGTGTTGCGATAGAGCATAAATAAAGCCTGTGGTAAGATGGAGAGTATCATGATTCTTGTCTGATGCTTTGTTTCTATATAGTCGCTGGAGAAGAGCAGTGACGTTAGCGGTTCTGTGAAGATATAGATGAAACTGATAAATAATAGTGATGCCCCAATATATATGATGGCCAGATGGTTTACCAGGCGATTTGCTATTGCCATCTTGTTGCGTGCTAAGACCTTTGATACGTAAGGCAGCAGAATGATGCCCATGAAAGAGAAGATGGGGGTGACCATGGTTACGAAAAAAATGCCAACGGAAAAATATGCTGTTGTTTTCAAACCTTGTATGTTGCTGATATAAATCAGTGGGAATGCAGCCAATGAATACTGGAAAAAGTCTGCAATCAATCTACCTGCAGAATACTTGATGAGTGTCTTGAACAATGAAGACTGAAGCGTGAGTGATAACCGCTTCCCCCTTAGTTCCCTGCTTATCAGACAAATCACTATTAGGATGGAGATAAGAAGCCATGCTATAAACACCCGTTCAACACTGAGTAAAGGCAGTGCTATCAGGGGTGTCACGATGAGCAGTTGCATGGCTAATTGAGTGCCGTTATACCATTTGAAGTCGCCAATGCCCCGATAGTAGGCAAACACGTATTGGGACACCGTAAGTATGAAAGCATAGGTAAGGGCAACAATCAGCAGTTTGAGATTATTACTTTCTCCGATGATGATGTCCCCCACCAGTGGATAAAAGCATATACAGAAAAAAAACACCACAAGTGATACGCCTATGATATAAATAGAGGCAGCACTCATCAATGGTGCAATCCTTTGTGGCGGATTACTATTTCGGAAGAGTGGGATATAACGCGGGAGAGTGATGCCTACACCAGCGAGCATGATGAAGGATAGCACCTGAACAGAACGCTTAATCACATTATATTGCCCAAAGTCATCCATGCTCAATCGGTTGGCGAGCAACTTATTGATTGCAAACGAGCAAATCATGATAAGCAATTGGATGGAGAAAGTCCACACGACATCGTGCCCCATCCTTGAACCCAGTTTGTCCTTTATCCACTTCAGCATGCCGGTACCTTGGTTTGAATAACATGAAACAATATGTACACCAGGGCGAACATGGCAAGATAGGTGGTGTAGGCAAAAAAGGATGCAGAGAACGACCACATGAGAAAAGCAAAGAAAGCCACAAGTACAACTTGGTTGAATATGCTGTAGCGATGGGCTGTGAGTGCCTTGAGCGACATATTGGCGAAGGTTCCCATGACAAACATGACCAGTATGGCGCCTACCTCGCTAAAGTCCTCTACCAATGGGCGAAAGATTGTAAATGTGTTCGAGATGCCGAAGAAGCCGTTCTTACCAACGTTGTTGTACTCTGGGTATATACCCTGTACTCGTTCCTCGATGCCCAGAAGGTTCGAGATGCCCAGGAAGGTATGACTTCCCCAAGTGAGTTCTGTAGGCTGATATGATGTGAACCAGTAGTCGATATTGTGCATGTGACCTAAAGCATAGGAGACGAACTTCTCGCTGATTTGTAGGATGGTCTTCTCGCTCACCTCGCCTGTACGGAACACCATTGATACAAAGAGTGTACCCAGGAAACCTGCAATGATGAGTGCCATTTGAACGATAATTTTTCCCTTCAGCCGTATTGAAAGACCATAAGTGTAAGAACTGACGATGTAGGCGGCAAAAAAAAGGATGAACGATGCAATCATACCCATCTTCAGCGATTGTGTCAAAGCGATAAAGGTACAGGGAATGAGGGTGATAACGCAGAGCACCTTGTCCCATCTATTTTGCATTAGTCTGTAGCATAGACCACCGATAACGGGAGCTGCATAGGAGAAAATAAGGAAGAACTGGTTGACGACATTTGATGCCTCGGCTCCTGCATAACGGATTTCTGATATCTCCTTGTTCATCTCCAACGTTTCTCGCATGTTGAGCAGTGCCTTCAGACTAAAGCCGTGGAGGGTGATAGAGTAGATGGGATTCACCATGGCACCAACGAGTAGCACAAGCAGTAGTGGTCTTACCCACTTTTTCCTGAGTTCCAAACGATAGTCTGCGGGCGTGGGATTGTAGAAATAGTTGCTCGCGACGGTGCCAATGACGAAAGCGGCAACGCCCAGCATCAGAAATGAGCACCCCTCAAAATTCAGTTCAATAAAATCCTGTAACAACAGGGTGAAAAAGGCCATAAACAACCATAGCGCAGCAAACACACCTGCAGGCTCCAACCTGAGAATATATTTCCAGGAAAGAGCCAATACGCCGATTGATATCGCTATGAACAGAATGACCATCTTTTCTTATTCTTTTTCTTTTCTACCCATTACAAAAATTCTGCAAGCCGGTATAAAGAGTCCCAATAGCAGTGCTCCAAGAATCACAACGGGAACGTTTGGTGATGCCTGCTTCTTTACACCCAGTGGTGGTGTTAGTACCCGCACGTCGGTGCGCATGGCTCTCAACATCTGTGCCTCCTCGCGCTTCTGTAGCAGGAATACATATACCTCGTTGAGCACGCGCCAGTCGCGTTCGTCAGCCAGGCCTCCGATTGCCTTTTGAGGCGCTGAGGCCAGCCATTGCTTGCTCTCCTTATCCTTTTCTGCAACACTCTTCATCTGTACCTTCAACTGCTTGATGGCATTCTCTGCAGAACTCAGCACAGCAGCATGCATGGCTGCCAGCTGTTGATCCAGATCCTTTACCAGTGGACTGGACTTGCTTGAGCTGGCGATAATCTTCTGACGCTGCATCTGAAGCGCGTTGTATTGGGATACAGATTCACCTAACCCACTTTCTTTCTCGGTAATCAGCAGAGCGGGCAGTAGTTGGTCTTTCTTTGATTCGTCGCGCAGATAGTCGCGGATGGCCTCTACAATGTAGAGTTTGCTCTTTACCTCCATATCTGCCTTTTGCACTTCCATAGCGCCCTCAGCATAGGCCTTGGCCATCATATCGAGGTCGGGCATCATGGTTTTGCTCTTATAGTCGGCCACACGCTGATCAAGGGTCTTCAACTCTGTTTCCAGTCGTGCTATGCGTTCTATCACGTATCGTTCTGAAACAGCTGCCTGAGCATCCTTGTCCTCGTTGCTTTCCTTGCGATATTCTGCGATGATGGCGTTAATCACATCTGTGGCCCTTTGTTTAGAGGTATCTTTGTATTTGATGTCAATGATGGAGGCGTCACGACTGCTGACGACGATGTTCAACTGCTTTTTCTTGATATACTCCACCAGCGCCATTGGCTCCGTGCGCTTCACGGTAATGGTCACTTCCTGTTCCTTCATCTTCTGAAGATAAGGTGTAGCCTTTATTTCGATATCGCCAATAGGACTCTTCAGTGTCTGACCTACTTTACCAGTAAGTTCGTTATCGTATTTGTCATCGTTCTTCTTTATTTTGTATATCTTTATGTCGCCGTTTTGAGTCAGGTCGATTTTCATATGAACATCGTCCTCATCCGTGATATTCCTTAAGGTTACTGTGATGGGCAAATTCTCGCCATATAGCATCTTATTTTGGATACCCTTGATGGTGTAACTCATATCGAGGTGCATCTGGTTAACAACATTCAATAGCAGCCAAGGACTCTGCATGGCATAGAGCTCGTTATAGACATTTGAGGAACCACCGAGCCCAACAAGCCCTCCAAGTTCAGCCAGGCCTCCCAACTGTCCCATAATTGCGCCCATTGCACTTTCGTCCTTAACAAGCACCTGCGCTTTTTTGATGTATTTGGGAGGGGTTACTACCAGATAGGCGATGGATAGTAATAACATTGTGCTGACAGAAACGGCAAACCATTTCCATTTGGTGAGACAAGTCTTAACAAACTCGCCGATTGTCATTGATTCCTTCATATTATCTTTCATTTTTCATTTCTCCTTTATGTTTTTTCTTTCTTCATAATATTCATGTACCGCCGCCAACTGTTTGTCATTCTCTCCTCCAAAACGGTTGATGGCTGTAAGGCGGTCCTTGGTCATGAGCTGTCTGAGTAAATCGGTGTGATAACGGGTAATGTTCGAATGCGTAAGAATGCGTTTCTCGATCTTGCGCCGCAGCCCCATCACGTACAGCCAGATATCGTCTGCTTTTGGACAGAGACGGGTGAATACTTCTGCATTCATCACCTCTATATCGAATGTATGTGCAGGATAGAGCACCCCCGACCAACCTAAAGGGAAAAGGGTTTGAGTATCATACTCAAAATGCTCATCCACGTGATGGTATTCCGGCCATTCTGTATAAGGACTTAGTTGCTGATGGATATCCTTTGTTGGTACTTTTGCCCAGCCCGAAACGATGGCCTTAGGGTAGTGGCTGTGTGTCATCTTCAATTCCTCGATGAGCTGCTTTGAGTAGTAGATATCATCGTCCACAGTGATGAGGTGCTTGTTGGGGAAGCCTTTTAGTGCATGGATAATCTTCGTATAAGGACCGAGGTCTGGGACAAAGCGCACCTCGAGACCGTATTTCTCAAGAAAAAGTAGAACGTCAGGAAGGTTGTCTTTTCCGTATTCTTTCTCATCAAGCCACAGCACGATACGCTCAGGAAGCACCGTCTGCTTTAAGATTGAGTAAATGGTATAAACGGCACTCCCTTTTACGCGCTCCCCATAGCTTGTCAGCGTTACGATGATGTCCTGATCTCGCTTTTCCGAGAGCACAATATGCTTCTTGATATAGATGGAATATCTCACTTTCAATTTTATGAGATTCCCCATAATTACATCCCTAAGAATTCCTAATTTCTCAACAATCATTACTTGAATAAGAGAACAGCAATTGTTGTTAATACCGATACGGCAGAAATCCAGAAGGAGCCTGTTGTTGTGTCATTGGCATTGGCCGACTGGCGCTTGCGATAGTTGTTGGGCTGAACGTAGATCACGTCGTTCTGCTGCAGAATGTATGCTGGCGATTTTGTAAGTGCCTCGGCATCGAGCATGCTCAGCACGTAAGTCTCTTGCTGACCGTAGTTGTTCATTCTTAACACTTTAATCTTGCTCCTGTCGCCATAGATGGTCATATCGCCGGCTTTGCTCAGTGCCTGTAGCAGTGTTGTCTTGTCGTTTTCGATAGGGTAGAATCCTGGTTCTTTCACTTCGCCAATTACAGAGAATCCTAAGTTGAGATACTCCACGGTAATCACGGCGTCTTTCGCCACATTCTTTTCTTCTAAGGTGCGTTTAAGATGTGCTGCAAGTTCTGAACGTGTGAGTCCAGCAGCCTTGGTTTTGCCGATAAGTGGAAAGTCGATGTTGCCTTCTGCATCGATGGTGTAACCAGATGTGCCACGACTTTGATTGATGGATTGCACCTCTGAGTAGCCTATAATCTGCGAGGTAACAGGCAGGTTCAGTACATTGTTTAATTCTGCCGATTTCGTGTTTACGATAATCGATAGTTTGTCTGTTGGTCTCAACACAATGCCTTTGTCTTGAGCTAACGTAAGGATTTCGCCGTCTGTTAGCTTTGGAAAATAGGCTACGGTTTTGGGTGTCATGCATGCCGAAAAGATGAATGCCATGGATGCCCCAATTATGATGTTCTTTATAATTGCTTTCATGCTCAATAAAACGTAAATTCTACCTTTTTATTTTAAAATGCTGCCACAAAAATACTAAAAAAATGTCTAAAATGATGGTTTGTAACAGAAAAAGTGGTATCTTTGCAGTCGAAATCGCTGGTGAGCGGTTTTGATTACATCTATTTTATCTTGGGGTTGACTGGATTTGACGGCGAGATGAAATGGTACGTAAGCACGCGGAGGCTTCTTTGGTTCCCTCCATAATCTGAGTCAAGGAAATTATAATTGGCAACAATGAGTATGCTCTCGCTGCC
>JAEEGF011273783.1_pt1 | contig 16260 bp, 11 predicted proteins | sample 9134171 | NCBI WGS metagenome assembly JAEEGF01 (sample SAMN16246542, study PRJNA631951) | gut metagenome | biome: gut microbiome; feature: rumen; material: AP-attached | host: Bos | place: Iran: Karaj | collected 2018-10
TTCCCGTTCTTCCGTCCCAAGCGGTGTCAAAATCCGCCTGCTCCACAGTCTCCCGCGGATCCAGACGATGGTTATGCGAAGGTGTCTCGTACGGCAATCCCGGCAGAACGGACCGGAAGGAACTCATGGACTGTCCGACATGATGCACGGTGTCAATAATCCGTCCGTTCTCATCGACAAGAATCAGATTGCTGTGACGGCCCATGATCTCCAGGATGATCCTCTTCTCACAGGGATCCCCCAGGTCGCTGTAACCCTGCACGACGATCTCCAGAATCCGGTCAAATCCGATCTGGCGGCATCCGAGGATCCTGCCGGAGTTGAAGTGTTTGCGGAAAAGCATGCAGAACATCGGCGGCTCAAGCGGTGTCTCCGGTTTCTGCTCCGTCAGGTAGAAACGCGCGCTTTCCGCGTGCGCGGACATCAGCAGCCGGCTGACGTCCCGCCCTCTGCGGATCTGGAGCACGACTTCGTCTTTCTCCGTCTGGTAGATCCGGTCGATCTTGCCGCCGGTTATCCGCTCCTCGAGCTCCTCCGTCACTTTGTAAGTCGTGGTTCCGTCAAATGCCATTTGCGCAAGCCTCCGCAAATCCTTTGAAAAGGCTCTTCGCCGCACGGTTCCAGTCTTCCGGAGCACTTTCCACGGCCATATATTCAGGATGCCACTGCACGCCTAAGAAGAAATTCCGGTAGGAAGGCATCTCGATCGCTTCAATCACGCCGTCCTGGCTGTAGGCGACCGCTTCGCAGCCCTGCGCCAGCGTCCGTACAGCTTGATGGTGGAAACTGTTCACCCAGATCCGATTGCGGGTCTCGCCGTCTTTTTTCAGGATCTTTTCAAGAAGAGAGCCCTCTTTGATCTGCACAAGATGGGAAACGATCTTGCCTTTTGAAGGCTGCTGATGTGCCAGCTTCGGTGCGTCAGCCCTTGCGCGGAACTGCGACGGCAGATCCTGCCAGAGCGTCCCGCCAAGCGCCACGTTCATAAGCTGAATGCCCCGGCAGATGCCGAAAACAGGTTTTCCGGCCTGTACAGCGGCGCGGCACAGACGGATCTCCATCTCGTCCCGCTCCTCATCCGACTCGCCGCATCCCGCAAGTGTCTGCTCGCCGAAACGGGCTGTCACGACGTCATTTCCTCCGGTGAAAAGGAATCCGTCCATCTGCGCGGCGATCTGCGCAATATCCTGATCCGTCAGCCGGTACGGCAGCAGAACCGGAACCGCTCCGGCCTGCAGTACGCTGTCCGCATAGTTTTCCCGCATAAAATACGCCGGACGGTCATCCAGTCTGGATATCGTCATTCCGATCAGTGGTTTTCTCTCTGCGCTCATATGTTTCATCCTTTCCCGTCTATAATCTCATAAGGCTCCTGCTGTCCGGAAGCATGCAGCGTCCGGCCGTCCTGCAGGATGCGGTATCCGTCCTTTTCTGACCACAGCACATCATAGACATGCCCGCGGATCCGCAGCCCGGTAACTTCCAAACGTCTGAATCCAAGCCGCAGCGGCTCAAAACGGATCCTGTCTTCCGTCAGCTGTACTCCGGCCGCATAGGTCACGATCAGATCCATCCAGAACGAATGGTTGTAATCCAGCTCATCGCTGAGCGGTTCTCCGCTCTCCGGATTGTAGTGCTCCACCAGATACGGTTTCGCAGGATCTCCATCTCTGAAATGCTCCGCCGCGTACTGCCTCAGCACCTTTACAAATTCTGCATCATACCGGTGGCCGCTGCGCAGGCTTTCGTTACCAAGCGCCGCCAGCGCGATCCCGGTCGTATACGGCCAGGAAGGTCCGTCCCAGACACAGCCGTTCCGCCCCTTAAAGAACAGATTCTGCCAGCCGCCGTCCGGCGCGTAGACCTCGCACTTCTTTGATACGGACGGATATCCGCTGGCCGAGGCAAATTCTTCCGGATCAAGCAGTGTTTCGATTCCGTTCTCAGCTCCGATCCCTGCCCACCAGGGATAGATTCCGACGATATTCTTAACCATCGCTTTTTCGTCGGTCTGATAATGCAGATCGTAGTAAAAAGCGGTCTGCGGATCATACATCTTTTTATTGATATCCTCAGCGATCCGTTCGGCAAGACTGCTGTAGCGCTTCGCATCCGCGTCCCCAAGCGTACGGCAGCAGGCCGCAAGCCCTTTTACATTCAGATAATGATAGACACTGCGGTCGACACGTTTGAGCGGCGTATAGGCTGTCTTGTCTCTCGGATCCTTCGGATACGGAGCGAATGCCCAGTAGCTCGGCTGATATTCTTTGCCGGTCCGGGCATGCGTATATTCGATCTGGAGTGTATCGGTCGGATCGCCGAAAATCCTGCAATGCCCTTCCACAAAGGCTTTCATCGCAGGCAGCATCTCACGTAGGAACTCTTTGTCACCGTCCGTAAGATACAGCTGCCAGACCGCCCACACACCGAAATTTGAATAAGAAACCGTCTTCGAAGACGTTGTCATACAGACAGGTATTCCGTCCTTATCCGCCGACCCATAGAAAGTCCGCAGAATCTCTTTTGCGAGCTCCGGATCTTTCCACCGCAGATCCATCACATGAAGCGGTGTCGAAAGCGGAATCAGTTTGGAAAACTCCCACCCCTGACTCTCAAGAGGCGCGTCTCCCATTTTATGGGAACGTCCTTCGTACATGACCGGATGGCTGAAATTGCCGAACCGCGGATCTGCAAGACAGCTTTTCAGAATATAATTCCGGTACTGCCATGTCTGGTTATAGATCTCACTGCTGCTTGTAAACTGTGTTCCTCGCCCGGCAAAATCCGCCCATTCCTGACGTGCTCTGCCGCAGTAATCCTGTGGCTCAAGACAGATTCTTCTGATATCGGCAAGTTTTGCCCGTATCGAATCCTCCGTCTCCTGCGACAGATTGCCCAGCTGGCAGAACGCCTGCAGGCATTTCGTCTCCCCCGGCTGCAGCACAGTGGAAAAAGGATCTGCTTCCGAACCTGCGTCCCAGACCGCATAGCCGCCTACAGTATATCCGTAAAGCGGCAGTTCCGCCTTAAAGAAGTATCCGTCCCCTGCCTTGACCTGCGCTTTCTCCGGATGGCACGCAAACCGCAGCCGGAGCGGTTTCTCCGTCAGATTCGTCCACTTTTGCAGGGACACAGCCGTGTCGCTATCTAACAGCAGTTTTGTTTCCTCCACCGCGAAGTCTTCATTTGCGAATGACAACGTCAGATCGTACGGGTGCCATACTGTCCCGGTGAGAGCCCAGTCCGGTTCCGGGATCCCTTCCGGCAGCACCGTGAAGAGTTCAATCAGATTTGTCTTGTGGATGAAATCGATCCGTCCGGCAAATCCCGGAACGGGCTCGAGCCATGATACCCACGCTCTTTTCCCGACCGGCCCGAAAAGCCGTTTGCCGGTCCGTGTCCGCAGACAGCGGTTGATATAGCTTAATTCTTTCATGTCTGATCCGGCAGACGTCTCAGAGTCTGCCCTCCTGTTTTACAGAACCATGCTGAGATGGCTTCCCTGTCTTGTTTTCTGCACGCGGATCTGCCTGGGGATCGCGGTGGCGAGCTCTTCGACATGGGAGATCACACCGACCATCCGGCTTCCGTCCGACAGCTTGTCAAGCGCTCCGATCACCTGTTCCAGCGCGCTCTTGTCAAGCGATCCGAAACCTTCATCGATAAAGATCGCATCAACTTCGACACCGCCCGCAAAGGCTGTGATAACGTCGGAAAGGCCAAGCGCAAGCGACAGCGAAGCAAGGAAAGACTCTCCGCCCGAAAGTGTGGATGCGGGCCTCTTCTTGCCGGTGAAATGATCCAGAACCTCGATATCAAGGCCTGCCGCGCTCCTGCGGTTCTGCCCCTCGGTCTGCCGCAGTAACGTATAACGGCCGCCACTGATCCCGGTCAGCCGCGCGTTTGCGTAGTCCAGGATCCTCTCGAAATAAAAAGCCTGAATGTACTGTTCAAAAGCGAGTTTTACTTTGCCCGCGGAGTCGCCGTTCGCGATCCGCGAGAGGTTCAGATCGTCCGCATAGACTTTGTTCGCGGCATCCAGTCTGATAAGCGAACCGCGGCACCTGTCAAGCGCAGCGGTATTCTGCTGGACCCGTGCAGTCTCGTCGTTTGCGCGTTCGCGGACAGACTGGCGGCCGGACGTGAGCGCGGCTTTCTCCTGCGTCAGCTCAGCCTCGGAGGACTGACCTTCCATCACCTTGGCCTTGGCGTCCAGATCGCTCTGCAGCGTCTCGAGAACTCCCTGTCCCTGCTTCTGCTCCTCGGTCAGTGTCCGCTCATCGGCCTCGGCCTTGTCAAGATTCTGCTGCAGCGTCCCGGCTTCCTGCCTCAGGCCGGACTGGTCTTTCCGCAGAGCGTCAACCGTCACGTCGCCGCCGAGCGCTGCCTGTGTCTTGTACTCACTGTCAAGCTGCGCAAAAACAACCGCCGCGTCAGAAGCCGCTTTCTGCGCTTCTTCGGCGCCTTTCCTCGCGGTCTCAAGATCCGTCCCGATCTGCTCATACGCCTTACGGTTGGCCGCAAGCACAGTCTCCCGCTTCTCGATCTTCCTTCTGTCCAGATTCAGGGCATCCAGACGTTTCTGCTCCGAATCCGTATCGATCTCTTCCTGTTTGAAGCCATATGAAGTAAACTGATCCTGCAAAGCTTCCAGCCTGGCTTTCAGCGCAGACATGTCCTGCGCTGTTTCAGAGCGTTTCTTTTCCAGGTTCTGATAAGCCTTCTGCAGCGCTTTCAGCTCCTGTTCGGTAGGAGCCGCCGGATCCCGGTGTGCAAGCACAGGATGATGCACCGCACCGCACACAGGACAGGGCTGTCCGTCCTGCAGATTCTCGGCGAGAATTCCCGCCTGCGCATGATACCAGACTGTCTGCGCCTCATTGTAAGCCGTCTGTGCCTGCAGCAATCTGTTTTCGTTTTCCTGATATAACTGATACTGCACGTTATATTGCGTACGCGTTGTTTTTCCGGCCTCCAGGCAATCCGCGGCATCCTTGACCTGCTTCAGTCTGGCAGTCTGCACCTCGATTGCCGCCATAATGTCAGCTTTTTCACGCGGGAGCGTTTCCTCAGCCTGGATCGCCGCCCATAGACTGTCTCTCTTGCCCTGCAGTGTCTCTATCGCTTTACGGCGGATTACTAGCGTATTCTCTGCCTTGATCTTATCCTGTTCAGCGCGCTGCCTCTTTGTCAAGGCTATGTCAGCAGCCTGTCTTGCGGCAATACGGTGATCAAGCTCCTGCACCTGCCGGCGGCATTCCTCGATCCGCTCCCGGCTGTGTTCAGCCTCCTTCAGGACCGCCCGGGCTCCCTGAAGCTTCTCCTCCTGCCCGGCCATCGTCCGCTTCTGTGCGTCCAGTCTGTTTGCAGCTTCTGTAAAAGCCTTCCAGCCGTCCAGAAGCTTCTGCACATCCTGCAGGCGGGCTTCGGTCTGAGTCTCCTCCGTCTGCAGCACCGCGATCCGCGAACTGCCCTCCGCAATCTCTTCTTCGATCATGGGCAGGATCTGTGCCGCACCGTAAACGTCGTCTTTGCGCAGGATCTCTGCAAGTAAGTCTGCCCGTTCTCCCGTAAGCCGGACCGTCTGCAGCTGCGCAAGGATCTCCCGCTTGCAGTTTTCAGCCTTCTCCCGGGACGCCGAAGCGATCTCTTTCAGCCTGTTCTGCAGATACTGGCAGTCCTCCGTATGGAAAACCTTCCGGAAAATATCCCCGCGTTCGTCCGATCCCGCGAGCAGCAGATCCCGGAACTCGCCCTGCGCGATCATCGCAACCTGTTTATACTGGCGGAAGTTCAGCCCCAGGATCTCCTCGACCTTACGGTTTACGGCCTCCTGTTTGACAATGACTTCACCTGTCGGAAGTGTCAGCGCAGCCTTGGGCAGCTCCTGCGTCGTGCCTTTTCCGTTCCTGCGCATCCTGGTATAACGCGGACTGCGCTCGATCTTGTATTTTTTGCCGTGTTCTTCAAAAATCAGTTCGACACGCGTCGGCGTCTCGATCGAAGCGTACTGGCTGCGGATCGTATCCACAGACCGGTTCTCCCCGCTCGTCTCTCCGTACAGTGCATACGCGATGCCGTCAAAAATCGTCGTTTTCCCGGCTCCTGTATCGCCGGTGATCAGGAACAGCCCGTCCAGCCCGGTAAAATCGATTGTCTCTGTCCCCGCGAAAGGTCCGAACCCTTCCAGTATCAGATGTACCGGTTTCATCGCTGCACCTCCTTCGCGTCCTCGAGGATCCGCCTGACCGTCTCCGTCTGGCTCTCCGTGAGCGCTGAGCCGTTCTGCATTTCATAGAATTCCGCAAAAAGTCTGTCCAGGCTCTCCATCTCGGGCAGCTCCGCGCCGGGACCCTTGCCGTCGGCAAAAGCTCCTGCCGCACGAGTCCTCGCGTTGTCGAAATCAATCCCCATCAGGTTTGGGAAGACGGATACCAGGCGATCGTGCGCGTCTGTGACATTATCATCTGTCAGGATCGCATAGATATAATCCTCCGGATCGCCCGCCGCAACATTTTCCGGTGCGGTCAGCTCCTCGATCGGTCCTCTCAGGATCCGCCAGGCATGCATCGGCGTGAAATCCACCGGCTCCACCATAATTTCTCCGGGGCCTTTCATCTCCACAAAAAGTCCGCCGTGCGGTCCTGCGTTCTTAAACGAATACGGCAGGACCGAACCGCTGTACCAGTTATTTCCGCTTACCGCGTGCCGCCCGTGGATGTGGCCGAGCGCGCTGTAATCGAATCCGTCGAGCGCCGAAATCCGCACAAGATCTGTCCCTCCGACCGCGATGTCGTTTGCCGCGGCCTCCGCCGTCTGATCCGTCACGAAATACTGATGTGCAATCAGTACAGCCCTGAACGCGGGATCCTCTGCTTTGCGCGCAGCCGCGTCTTCTTTAGCCTCCTGCAGGATCCAGGCCACAGCGTCGTTTGACGTTTTCTCCTCGCAGCCCAGCATCCTCGCGGTCTCCGGCCTAACGAACGGCAGGAAATAAAATCTTACCGTCCCCCATTCGTCCCGGAAATCCTGCGTATACAGCGGTTTTCTCAGCTTGCCCTGCATATGGATTCCGGCCTTCGCAAAAATCCCGGAGCCATATCCGACGCGTTCCGCCGAGTCGTGGTTGCCGCTTACCGCAAGCACCGGACACGGCGCCTGTGTCAGAAATGTGTCCAGCAGGTCCACCGCGTCCGCGGCAGGAACAGACCGGTCATACAGGTCCCCTGCCAGAACGATGGCATCGGCTTTCCTCTCCGCAGCACAGGCCAGAACCTGGTCCAGGACGCGTTTCTGCTCCTCCAGCATAGGATAGCCGTAAACCTGTGTTCCAAGATGCAGATCCGAGATGTGCAGAAATCTCATGTTGTTTCCTCCTGCAGCGTCCCGACGACATTGCGCGCCCAGACGCCTTTATGAACAAGCGCTCCTCCGACGAAGCTCTTGATGATTTCAGAGAACTGTACGCAGAAATAAATCCATACGATCGGCATGTCCGTAAAACGCGACAGCACAAATGCCAGCGTAACGTTCACAATCCATGTATATACACAGTCAAAGAAGAACGTGATCACCGTCTGGCCGCCCGACCGCATCGTAAAATAACAGGAATGGTTGAACGCGTGAATCGGCATCGAAGCGGCAAGCACCAGCATCATCTGCGTCGCAAGTGTACGGACCGAATCCGCCGTATTGTAGATCCGCGGGATAAAGGGCGACGCGGCCGCGAGCAGCAGGCCTGTTACAACGCTTCCCGCCGTTGAGAACGCGATCAGCTTGCGGTCCGTGTCCTTGGCCTCCTCGATCTTGCCGGCACCGAGCAGCTGTCCGACGAGGATAGATATCGACGCACCACACGCAAAGAAGAAAATGTTGAACAGATTCGCCACGGTCCCGCAGATATTGACGGCTGCGACCGCCGCGAGCCCGCGCACGGAATAGCACTGCATGACGACCGCGATCGCAAGCGACCACAGTGCTTCATTCAAAAGCAGCGGAATACTTGTTTTGAACATCCGTAAGGCCAGCTCCCCGGGGATGCGCAGCGACCGGTACAGGCCGTTCAGAACCGTAAATCTGGCTTTTTTCACATGCGGTACGATCACGACGATCGCGACCTCCACCACACGACTGATCAACGTCGCGACAGCCGCGCCGGTGCTGCCCATGGCAGGCGCCCCGAAATGACCGAAGATCAGCGTATAGTTGAAGAACAGATTCGTCAGGACTGCTGTTGTGCTTGCGATCATCGGGAGCAACGTCTCTTTATCCTCGCGCAGGAAGGTCGAGTAGATCTGCGACAGCGCGAACGGATACATTCCGATGATCATGATGTTCAGATACTCGCTGCTGTAGTGCAGAGTCGCGTCCAGATCGCCGACCTTATCGCCCTCTTCCGATAGGAAAAGCCGGATCAGCGGCTCGCGGAAAGCGACAAAGACTACTGTAAAGACTGCGAGCAGGATGACACAGGTCCAGATCTTAAAGCGAATCGTATAACGCGCACCTTCGTCGTTCTTCTGTCCGAAATACTGGGCACCGAAAATCCCTGCTCCCGACAGTCCTCCGAAAATACACAGATTAAAGATCATCAGCAGCTGGTTCGCGATCGCGACACCCGTCATCTGCTCCGTCCCGATCTGTCCGACCATGATGTTGTCGAGCAGACCGACAAAATTGGTAATACCATTCTGCAGCATGATCGGAAGAAAAATCGTGAGCGTTGCCTTATAGAACGCTTTATCCCCGACAAACTTGCTCAGAACTCCGTTTTTTCTGTTAATATCTGACACGTTCTGTCTCCTTGTATATCTCTGAATTCCCGGGCCGGCTTCAGCCCGGGAAGCTGTTTTATCTCCCCGTGGGGCATGATTTTATTATACATGACCGGCGCATGAATGCAAGGTTTTTCAGTCCATTACCGGAATCCGGTATACGGTATCCGCATGGACCTCCCGGATTCTGCATGCAGTCCCGTCCCCGTCGAAAACCGGCCGTTCTTCCATATAAACCGGTGTGTCCTCGTGCAGCGGTTCGATCAGGATGTCCGCGCTGAAAACTTCCGGACAGCCGCCGGCCGGATGACCGGTATTCCTGCCCGCCGGATAACCGGTATTCCCGCCAAAAGGCACGCGGATTTCCCACGGCGTTCCTGTCCCCAGACTGAAGCAGTCTGAAAGCATACCATGTGTGACCGGCGCTTCCGGCCGCGCGGACTCCGTATGCATCTCCGCGATGTCCCCGTCAAAAAGCACGGACAGAATTGTATCTGCTGCTTCTGGTTCCGCAGAATTGTCCCTGGTGCAGGTGATAAGGAAGCCTCGTGCGGCTTCGGACATTTCCGGATGGCGTACCTTCACCGCCGCCGTGCGGGTGATCTCTTCCGTCCCGCAGGCTGCTGTATTCCGCAAGACATGGCTGTACTCGTAAGCTGTCCCGTTTTCCGTCCTGCCGCATACCGTCCAGCCGGCTGCAAGCACACTTTCCGATGGTTCGGGATAAACTGTGATCCTTGGTCGGACAGCGTCACGGACCCGGATCTCCAGGCCGATCGTTTCGTCGGTTAATATGTCCCCATTCTCCGCAATGACAAGATAATCCGTCTCTCCGCGGGAGACTTTCGCAGCACGCAGAGCTTCGTCCCTTGTCAGTACCAGGATCCGCCATCCGTCCGGATCGCCTGTAATGCCGAATTCCGGTTCGATCCCGGGCACGCTGTAGAATACCAGTGTTTTAGCGTTCCGGAGCATCATCAGCGGAACCGCTGTTGCCGAACGGATCACAGCTCTGCCGAGCGGCCTCCCGAACGGGAAGAAGAAATACGCGTCTTTCGGTACAGTGATTCTCTGCGGGAAACGGACGATTTCACTGCCGTCCGCAGATGTCACCGCCGGGACATAACCGGCAATATCCCGCCGTTCCTGCAGTCTTGCATAGTTGCTGACAAAAAGATACCCTTGCGGCCCGTCCGGCCCCTGGATAAACCGTGCAGCTGTCCTCAGCCTATCCGTATCCTCCGGATCCGAAGGATTCCCCAGCTGCGGCACATAAGGCATTCTGCACAGATCCTCGCCGAAATCTTTCGCAAAGGACGCCAGCAGGCGGATCTCACGGAAACCGTCCCTAAGCTGTCCGCATTCGCCGATCGGTGCCTGGAAATCATAGCTCAGCACCGGCAGATCGTTCGGATAGCCGGTCGCTTTGGACTCCTGCAGCGTCGTCGCTTTTTCCGGAGGATTCGTCCCTCCGCAGTACATATAATAGCCTAGAAGCGATGCTCCGCTTCCGATCTTTACAAGGGACATGCAGCCCGCGTCACGCCCGGACGCGATCGGCCGTCTATGCCGGGTCGGCATAATTCCTCCGCCAAGCTCGGCGGTCAGATAAGGGAACTGTCCCTGTCCTTCCTCTGAATGAGCAGAAGTGTCCCCATCGCCGGACTCTGCCGCCCAGTCCGCCGCGATCGCATGATCGTCCCGTTCCGCCCGGAACAGGAAATTCGTACTGGTCTCGATCTTTGTCAGACGGCTGTCCCAAGGCGCGTCGCAATAGCCGCCCATCACAGGCATCAGTCCGTGTGTCACAGCTCCGCCCCAGCCGGTCGCCGTATAATAAGGCACTTCAAGACCCGCCCGTTTCACCGCCTGCAGCAGATGCTCCATATGCGCTTCTGCCTCGGGCCCGCTGAGTCCCCCGGCATGGCCGTATTCATTCTCGATCTGCACGCCGATCACAGGCCCGCCTTTCGCAGCCACGAAATCTGCCGCTTCCCGCCCGATTGCCTCGATCCACCGATCCGCATACCGCAGATATCCGGGATCATTGCTGCGCAGCCGGAAGCCTTCCGCCTCCGACTCGCGGACGAGCCAGTCCGGCAGCCCGCCGTTCCGCGCCTCTCCATGCGCCCATGGCCCGACCCGCAGGAAACAGTACAGTCCGTGCTTTTTTACAAGCGTCAGGAACTGCCGCAGATCACGGCATCCTGTCCAGTCTTCCTGTCCCTTGATCTCCTCATGGTGCAGCCAGAAAAGATATGTCGAGACGATCTCCACGCCGCCGCTTTTCATGCGTACGAGGTTCGGTTCCCACATCTCCGGCGCCACGCGGGAGAAATGCATCTCGCCCATCACCGGGAGCCATGGCCTGCCGTTTCGCGTCAGGCTCATTGCCGTATAGGAAAAAACGTCCATTTCAGGTCCTTTCTCCGGCAAAAGCCCGGATTACTTCGTCCGCTGTTTGACAGTATATGAACAGGTCTTTCATCGGCTTGACCATGAACTGCTCGCGTCCGGCCCGTTCGAACCAGTGCATCAGGTCCGCGTAAAAACCGTTCGGATCATAGAGAACGATCGGTTTATCGAGCTCATCAGCCTGCTTCATTGCCACGGCCGAGAAAAACTCGTCAAGTGTCCCCGTCCCTCCTGGTACCGTCAGCAGTCCATCCGCCGCCTCAATCATTTTCTGCTTGCGCTCGGCAAGATCCGATGTCGTGATGACCTCGGTGCAGCCCTTGTGCACATGCCTGACCGGGCTGATCAGCGACTCCGGGATCACCCCGATTATCTCGCTCCCGGCCTCTTCAAAACCGTCCGCGACCGTCTCCATGAGCCCTGCGGCAAATCCGCCGAAAACCAGGCTGTGCCCTTCGCGTCCGAGCCGTACCGCAAGATCGCGGACATTCGTATAGTATATTGCAGGCAGATTCCTGCCGGATGAACAGAAAACACAGATCTTCATACAGTATTCCTTTCCGGGATGATTATCCGGAGCCTTCGCCAGACTCCGCCGGCCGCCGCCGGTTTTCACAGCGCTGTCGCCGGTTCCTCCAACCATTGTACCATATGCTATTATACCACAAGAGCGCGATTCTGCGAACACCGTCCGCCCTCTTCCGAAAAAACTTGACGCCGCAGCAAAAATCCATTATATTGTACATACCTATATGCATTTCATCGGGAAAGGAGGCGGCAGCGTGTTCAGAATCGCTCTTTTGGCATTTATCCGGCGTCTGAAGCATGACGATCTGGTTGCGTATTCAGCGCAGATCGCATTTTTTACCGCGCTCTCCATTATTCCTTTCCTCCTGATCGTGTCCGGGTGGCTCTCGGCATCCAACATCGTCAACGTGAGTTATCTGATCGAACTGCTCGATACCTCGGCCATCCCGGATGAAACCAAAGAACTGCTGCGGCTGGCTTTCGGCCGGACCGGTTCGCCGATCGCCATGCTCTCACTCGCGACGATCATGGCGCTTTGGTCCTCCTCGATGATGATCCGCGCGATCATGAGCGCGATTCACATGGTCTACCGTGAGCGCGAATCCCGTCCCCTGCTGCGCCGCTACATCCTGTCCATCGTTTTCACGCTGCTCTTGGCAGTCGGTGTCCTGCTGCTGCTCGTCCTGACGGTCTTCGGCGAAACGATCCGGGACTTCCTGATCACGCTCGGTTTCAGCAACCGCGTACTGTCCCTGGCTTTCACCTTCGTCAGATCCATCCTCCCGGTCGGGATCCTCTTTCTCGTCCTGTGGAGCCTCTACACCGTCATCCCATGCCGCAGAGTTTCGCGCCACTGCACACTGCCCGGCGCACTGATCAGCACCTTCATGGTATTGATCGTCAGTGTGATCTTCTCCTACCTGATCCGCTCAGCCGTCATCCGTTACTCACTGCTGTACGGAGGCCTGTCCGGTTTTGCAGCCGTACTGTTCTGGTTCTACTGGTACAGCCTCGGTCTGCTCGCAGGCATGGAGATCTGCGCGGTTCTGTACGAAATGCCGGAATACCGTGCCTGGCTTACGACCCGTGAAGAGAAAAAACAGCGGACCCGCGACGCGAACCGCCGGATCCGCGAGGAATACAAAGCCCGGCGCAAAGCCGAACGTACCCGCCTGAAAAACAATGCTGCGGCAGATAATGCAAGTGCTCCAGACAACGTGACGCCGATATCCACGGCTGTCGTCGGAAGCCTGCCGGCTTCAACACCTGCTTCCATGGCTCCTGCGTCCGTGTCGTCTGTGTCACCGGCACCTGTGTCCGCCCTGCCTCAGACAGCTGCGTCACCCGCGGGCGTGTCCCCCACAGTTGGATCTCCTGCAGCTGTGTCCCCCTCGGCCGCATCCCATGAAGACGCGGCCATGCCCGGAAAGGAGTCCGTTTCATGATTGACAGCCCGTCAGACAGCCCGAACAGCATCTCCGCTGACAGTCCGAAGAAAAACCTTGCTAAGAATCTGTTAGTTTCCCTGCGCGAGTTTTTTGCGTCCCAGCCGCGTATTTATAAGGACAGCGCGCACGAATTCACGCAGCTTACGAGCATCGCCGGAGTCGGCATGGTTCTCGCCGTAAGCATTGTCCTGTCCTTCTTCAACATCTACGTCACGGAAACGCTCCGCATCGGACCCGCGTATCTCGCGACCGCCATGCTCGGTATGCTATACGGGCCGGTCACAGGCGGGATCGCGGCCGGCCTCGGCGACATTCTCAAATACCTGATCAAGCCGAGCGGGCCTTTTTTCCCGGGTTACACGCTCACCGCGCTCCTCGGCGGCGTTGTGTACGGCACATTCCTGTACAAAAACAAAGTCACGGTGCTGCGCTGCGTGCTGTCCAAGACTTTCATCAATATTTTCCTGAACCTGGGCCTTAATACGCTCTGGTCCTCGATCCTCTACGGCAAAGGCTTTTTCGCGATCCTGATCCCACGCGTTTACGCAAACGTCGCTCTGCTGCCGCTCCAGATTATCCTTCTCTACGCTCTTCTCAAAGCCATCGTTGTCCTGATGCCGCGGATCCAGAACCGCAGCCGGCAGCGAAGGGAACCGTAATCCGATTTTGCGGTGCAAGGTTCGGGTCCGTTGGCTGCGAAGCCTGGGACCACTGAACGGATTTTAGGGATTACCGACTTGTTTTCGGGTCCACTGGCCGCCTTGTGTTGGTTGCGGCAGTAAAAATTCAAAAAAGTGCTTATTTTACCGCCGGTTTTGGGCTTGCCGGCGGTATTTTTGCGGTTTTAGAACAGGTTTTTGCCGATTGTCTGCTGGTTGGTGCTCTCAGGGACAGTTCTCCGGCTGAAAAAATCATTTAATTCACTGATTATTCAGCTATTATCTGGTTTCCCGGCGGTAAAAAAACAAAAAATAGGCGCTTTTACCGCCAGCGCCTGTTCTGAAAGGGACAGTTCCGCCTCGGAAGGCACCTTCGGAAGGCCGCTTCCGAAGGCGGCTACCCCTGGCGGCAGCATTTTGCGTCAGTTATTATATAAATCGATTGACAAAATCCAATATCCGTGCTACCATCTTCCACAAAGGAAGTGATTTTTTGTGAGCAAGTCAATGTACAGTCTGATCCTGACGGATGAGGTCATTGAGAAGATCGACGAGAAGGCCTACCAGCAGGGTATGAGCCGTTCTCAGATGATCGACCATCTGCTGGCCCGCGAAGCAGGCCTCTATACGCCCGAGCAGCGCACGCGCATGCTGGTCAAGGAGACCGCGGACCGCGTCAGCACCGTGCTTCCGTCCCTCAAACTGCAGGTCCGTTCCAACTGGGGCAGTATGGAGATGGCGACTTACGTCCGCTACAAATACAACCCCAGCGTCAAATACAGTTTTGACATCGTGTCCGTAAACGGCCGGCCTGTCGGATGCCTGCGCCTGTCTTCCCGCACGACTTCGGCCGAGGTTCAGGCCCTGCTCAACAGTTACCTGGACGACCTCTCCCGCATCGACGCGGCCAGTGCGCAGTTTTTCCTCGTCAGCCCTCCATCGCCGGGACGGATCTTCACACGAAACGTCCTGCTGCCGAGGCTTTTCGCCGACGCGGATGATATCGATGCGGCCGCGGACCATCTGAGCCTGTGTATTTCCCTGCTGGAAAAAACCATGCAGACCTATTTCCGGACGCTGGACGATCCCGCACTGCAGGCCGCCGAGCTTGCCGCCGCCTATCGCTCCGGCCTCTCCGCAAACTGACCGTCATCCCGCCAACTGAAAGGAGCCGTTATGAAAAGTATTCTTGCCAGCAACGCCCAGGACCGCCTTTTCGCTGTCTACCCGGAAGAGACTCTCGCGCAGCTTGAAAAGTGCGCCGGCCTCGACCGTTCCGCTGTCCTGACCAGTCAGAATCTCGAGGAGCTGCGTCCCCTGCTCGCCGACGTCGAGGTCATCTTCTCGACCTGGGGCATGCCTGCCCTCACTGAGGAGCAGATCGCGGACTATCTGCCCAATCTGAAAGAGGTCTATTACTCCGCCGGATCGGTACAGGCTTTTGCCCGGCCGTTCCTTGCGCGCGGCATCCGCATCTACAGTGCCTGGGCCGCCAACGGCGTACCTGTCGTGGAATATGCCGTATCCCAGATTCTGCTCGCGAACGTCGGTTTCTACCAGGCCATGCGGTATCAGAGCACCGGTCAGATCGAAAAAGCCCGCGCCTACAGCCGCCTTTTCCCTGGCAACTATGACGTCAAAATCGGCATCCTCGGCGCCGGCATGATCGGCACGATGGTGATCGAACGTCTTAAAAAAGACTATCATGTGGACGTGATGGTTTTCGACCCCTTCCTGCCGGAAGAGAAAGCCGCCGCGCTCGGCGTCCGCAAAGCATCGCTCGCGGAGGTTTTCACCGAATGTCAGACGATTTCCAACCACATCGCCAATAATGCACAGACCGTCGGCATGCTGAACTACGAAAGCTGCTTCAAATACATGAAGGACAACGCGGCCTTTATCAACACCGGCCGCGGCGCGCAGGTCGTTGAGGCCGACCTTGTCCGCGTCCTGCGGGAGAAACCAAACGCGACCGCAGTACTCGACGTGACCTGGCCTGAGCCGCCTGAACCCGGCTCTCCGTTCTATGAGCTGCCAAACGTCTTCCTGACACCGCATATCGCGGGCAGCACCGGCAACGAAGTTCACCGCATGTCCCTTTATATGCTGGAAGAATTCCGCCGTGTCCATTCCGGCCAGGCCCCGCTGTATGAAGTCTCCGTGGACATGCTCTCGCGGATGGCATAAGCACGGTTTTTCGCAGGATAATACCTTCACACATATCACAGGAGGCCTAAGATGACAGATATGAAACCGTTAAAGCTTGGCGTCGCGTATCACGGCAATAGGATGCCTTTCCACGCCGAGCAGGATTTCCGGGAGATGACGAATCACAACATCAATCTGGTTGTCCACATGCTTTCGCACACCGACTGGGACCGCCACCTCCATGTTATGAAAGACCTGGTCGCCATGTCGGAGGCGGAAGGCCTTGAG
>JAEEGF011335754.1_pt1 | contig 16259 bp, 4 predicted proteins | sample 9134171 | NCBI WGS metagenome assembly JAEEGF01 (sample SAMN16246542, study PRJNA631951) | gut metagenome | biome: gut microbiome; feature: rumen; material: AP-attached | host: Bos | place: Iran: Karaj | collected 2018-10
TCCGGGGTATAGTGCAGAAAAGGCGCTTGACAGATTGCGTAAGGACACGTACAAGTTGGGAGACAAGTCGAGGGCATCTGATGCTATAAAGCAGATCGATTCTTACTCTTCAATGAAGTACGAGGCTCCTTCACAAGTTGTACCTGTCTCAGAAGAGGCAAAGCAGGATTTTGCCGACATTGAAAACCTGTATAAGGGTTCGGGTATTTCCAAGCAGGAACTTAACAGGATCAAGGACAACAGGAATGCCTACTTTAATTATAGGATGGCTATGCTTGATAATATGCCGAAAAATGCAGATAAAGAGATAAGGGATGCAGGAGGCTGCGCCATAGACTTGAGGGACTATCAGCTGCTCTTTAGACCGGTTCATAGAGATAAAAATGGAAAGCCTCTGACCAAAGAGGATGAAAAGAACCTGAAAGCTAATGCTGAAGACCATAAAAGGGTTCTGACCAATAAGCTTTCCGACAGAAAACCTTATCTCGATTATCTTGCAGAGGAGACTGAAAGGGTTATGTTTACCCCTGAGCAGCTTTCAGATGAGGATTATATCCTAAGCAACAGAGAGCGGGCGCTCAGGTGCATAACATATATGCATTGCATGCTAAACAACTACACAGCGCACAAGAAGTATTACCTTACACAGGCTGATCCTGCTGTGAGAAGACTTATGTTTCTGATGTTTGACGCCACAGATTATGGATCTTACATGGAAAGAAAGCTTTCTTATGTACTTTTTGGGCAGGGCTATGGGAATGGAGAGATTACAAACGAAAGAACTCAGAAATCGGATTTTGTGATCATGGAAAAAGGCATGAGATATAGCGATGTAAAATACCTGAATTCACGGCTTGGCAGGATGGAGTTACAACAGGGAGTTAACTTCCTGTTTACATACAATCAAGAAAAACATGACAAAAATATCCTGAACAAGAATATCCTAAAAGCCCTTGATGAAGCTGAAAAGGAAGGGACAACCACATTCAGGTCATTGGCAAAAGCTGATCAGGAGATGTATTTACTTGAATATCCTGAGAAGAAGTTTGAGAAAAATACACCAATAACAGCGAAAGAGCAAGTGAACGAAGCAGTAAAGCGAATAGGAGATTATTTGAAGAAAAAGGATGACAAAAATTATACGGATATGATAGACAAGGCTATTCAAAATTATATTAAATCCGGAAAAGAGGTGACAAATAACAAGAAGATAATTGATGACCTGAAATAAGTAGAAATGAAAAGCAGCGTAATTGATAACAAGATTTTTTACCGTAACTTATATAGATATCAATACGGGGATAAGGCATCGTGCCTTGTCCCTTTTTTTTACAGATGGTCATTGTCATTCGTATAAATCATAGAGTATTGTATTAGAAGAAAAGATATGTATAAGCATTAAGCACCGGAAGGAGCAGATTATGGATTTCTTAAAACTTAACAAAAATGAAATAAACAAGATAAACATTGAGGTCAACAAGCTGACTAATTTTGAAGATGAGCAGAACCCATATCATGAGTTCGTGCCGATGAAATATGGAGAGAGGCAGAAGGATGCTGCGGATGCCTCTGTAAAAAAAGCCATACGTGAAAATGAGCTTATAGGCTATGCCATTGAGAACTCAAAGCAGTTTAAGCTAAGTGACATTCAGAAATCAAAGCTTAAATCCATGAAGGGAAGAAATCTGGCACATATGCTCCTTAATTCCCGCCGTTTTAAAAAAGACAGCGATAAGATGCAGCGTGTCAAGGAAACTGTGGAAGCAGTTGAAGTTATGCTTGTGGCACCGATCTGGCAAAACATTGCGCCCGGGGGCACTCCCAGGGCTGTCGGTCTTAAGAGAGCCATGGCTTTGGAGGATGCAGCCTTTAAGTATCAGGATGCCATCGTAGCCTGCAGGGCTTATCTTGGTGACAGGGAACCATCTTCACCAAAAGGAATTGAGAGATATCAGCTTGTTCGTGCTACCATGAACAATATGCTTGACGAGATGAACAAGTTAAGCTTCGCCAAGCAGATGGTTTTCCGCGGCAAAATGGGCGCTAATGCTGTATGTGTAAAGGACCTTATAGTTGATTCAAAAAGATATATGAATGAATCAGGTTCTTATACAGAAGCAGAAAAAGAAGAGATGGAAAAAAGCCAGAGCTCACTTAAAAACTATTCTTATTATTCCTTTAGCATATCAATGATGGAAGAAGAAAACATGGCCGGTGAGATGCGGCTCTTTTATGATGCCGTAAATTTGAAAGTGCCTGCTGATATTCTGGTCAAAAACTATGGACAGAATGCCAAGGACAAGAAATTTGCCAGAGACTTTCTTATGAATGTCCGGAATATGCTGGCCAGCTTTAAAGAGGGTGAAAAGAACTGCTGCTCCTTTATTGTGGGAGAGAATATTGTGAACCTCTTTCAAAAGGAAGACGGTACTCTTGATCTGGGATACAACTATGTGGATGAACAGGGGCGTAAGCTTACCAGAGTAAGAAACCTCAATATCTCTGCCAGTGACCTTGTCCATAAGATTGGGATTAATATGGTGGAGAATGAGAAGATATTTGGTGTTGAAAATACAAAAAAGATCATGCTGGAGACAGAAAACATAACAAATGAGACCACAGATCTTAAAAAGAGCCGCTACGCCGAAATTGCCGCAGCTTACCTTAGAACAAGGCTGGGAATTCCAAATATAAAGCTCACCAACATTCCATCAAAGGAAATCGTAAGAATGGCAAAGCGCATGGAAGGCGGCAGGCTCAGCAGTGCGCAGGCTCTTAAAAAGATCGATGACTATGAGTATGGCGATAAGAACGCCAAGAAAGCGGAAAAAAGAACTAAACTTCAGGAACTGAAAAATAAGAGAAACCAGCTAAACGAAAGTGCCCGTCAGGAAGGCTTCAGATCCATTGAGAGCATGGAAAAGCAGTTTAAGCAGAAAGAGGAACTGGATAAGTTTAGTAAAGAGGAAAATGAACGGGCTCTTGAAAATGCACAGAATCAGGCGCAGAACCAGAATCAGGCGCAGGGTCAGAACCAGAACCAGGAAAATGAGCCCCAGCAGGTACAAAATGCTCAGCCTGTAAACCAGCAGGTAAACGCACAGGAAAACCAGGTTGAAAACCAGCAGGTAAACGCACAGGAAAACCAGGTTGAAAACCAGCAGGTGAATGTGCAGGAAAATGCCCATGCAAACCAGCAGCAACAGCCTGATGTAGAATTTCCTGAGGAAGCAATTCTTTACGAGCAGGGTCTTAATATCCAGGAGCAGAGCATTAGAAATGAGGCTGAGTCCTTAAAGGATGAAGCTATGCAGAAACGTGAAGAAAGGCTATGGGAGCTGGCCTATAGAAAGGAACAGCTTACTGCGAGAATGAACAAATTTCTCGGGCAGGCACAGAGAGAAAAGGACTTCGAGGCCGATCAGCTTATCAAGCGTGCAAACTATGCAACGGAATATATGGAAGGTCATGCCGCGAAGCTAGATGTACTGCAGAAAAAATATGGAGAGGATGTAAAGAAAGCCAGAGAAGAGAATAAGGATAATGAGGAGCTTTTTGAAGCAGAAGAGAAATGGCTCTTTAAGGAACTTGAAAGAAATATTCATGAACTAACCGAAGAAAGTTCGAGGCACCTTGCAGAGTGGAATGAGAGACAGGATCTGAAGCTTAGAAGAAGAACCGAGCGAATTGACAGGCGAACCAGAGAAGCGTCTGACGCATTACTTGCCGTCAACCTTCAGATAGACCAGGAAAACCTTAAGTATGAAACGGCGGCTCTTAAGGCTGACACACAGATGGAATCAAAGCTTAGTGAGCTTAATCTGATTCGAGGTAAGTTCAATCAATGGAAGGATTACTACAGGCGTGAGAAGATGCGGGATCTTGGTGCAGTGCTGGGTGACTTCCAGGTAGTTGAGAATGATCAGCAGATTCACCCCCTTGAGAACATGCCTCTGAATTTCTGGGAGTGGAAAGCTGCCATAGAAAAGGACGTAAAGAAAAGGGCAGATGAGCAAAAAGCCGCGGAAGAAACAAAAAAGCGTCATAACAAGCTGGTAGAAGACTACAGGGATGTGAAAGCCGATTATGACGAGCTTAAGAGCGCTGATCTTGAGACAATTACGGATATTAAGGTAAACGGCGAGGATACCCTTGAGCTTTTGCGCATTCGCGATAAGAGCATAGAGGATGGTACTCTTAAGACTAAGGTTGTCTATACTGATGAATACGAAGAGGAAAAAGATCTAAAGGAGCAGACGGAGAAAGAAAAAAAACGTATAGAAGCCGGAGGGAATATCTACCAGGCAAAAGAACAGCTTGACAGCGTTATAGAAAAAAGAGATAAGCGTGTCAGGGAGATTGAGAAGAAAAAGGAAGAAAACAAGAAAAAACGTGCTGAACTCACACTGGAACAGAGTCAGCTTCAGGCTCCTATGATGGAGGTGTTTCACCCTGTCCCGAAAGAAAAAGAAGAAGCCATTGAGAAAGTGTTTGCCGATAGGCTTAAGATGCAGAATGATGCGGAAGCGGCTTACGCTTTAGAACTTCAAAAGCTTGAGGAGAAGGTAAAGACCGGCAAGATAAAGGAGGAGACCGCTGCCAAGAGGAAGGATGAGCTTTCAAGGGAATTCACCAGAATGACTGACCTTAGAAACGGTGTGCTTTCTTCGCTGATAGATGAGCTTGATGAAACTGTAGATGAAAAACTCCGGCTTTCTGACGAATATGATAGGACTGCCATGCAGATCAGGGAGCAGATTCAGAGCAAAGCCCTTTCTCGGAAAAAAGGGGAGACAGCCCTTAATGAAGCATTTGCAGACTATGAGGCAAAGCTTCATGAACTCAACGAAAATGTTAAGAAAAGCCGTTCTCAGAAAGTAAACGAGGCGAGGGAAAAATTTGAAAAAAGAAGAGATGAGATTGCAATAAATCTCGTCAGGCTCAAGGACGATGATGATCTTCTTGATGAAGAGAAGGAGAAACTCAACACGTCTGTTGATTCCATTCGCAAAGTCAAGGAGGACTACGAAGAAATCAGAAGGCAGCTGGATGTAGAAATTGAGCAGATAAAGCAAAGGCGCCAGGAGCGTGAGAATAGGATAAAACAGGAGATCAAGCCTTCAGAATGGAGTTATGACGAGCAGCAGCTTTTGGATGTTGTGGCAGAGATCATTTATTCTCAGGATACCTGGGATATGGATAATGAGACACAGCCCGGCATGAGACTTTTCAATATCGTGAAAAAGTACGGAGATGTCATCGGAAAGTTGATGGGAGATGTGAAAAAGACAAAGCAGCTCCTTAATACCTTTGCCGATAAGCTGCCCCTGTCAATGTTTGGCATTGATAAGGCGTTTATTACAGAAGATGTGTTTGAGTATCTTAAAAAAGCGCGCGAGCTGGCCATACCTCTTCTTCGGCAAGAACAGGCTGCTGCCAGAGAGCGTGAAAATGGCAGGGAACAGTTAAGAAATGCCAAGAGGGGGCAGGTTGAGCAGGAAAAACAAAAGCGCTCAGAAAAATGGGCAAATGATAAACAGGTTATCGCTGACCTTAAGGAGGAAGAAGAAGACCGCAGGCAGGCAGAGCAGGATGAAAGAGCCCTGAAGGCATTAGAAGAGGGGCAGAGGCTTGATTATAGCCAGGAGCACCTGGATGCTATTGCTGAACTTGAAAAACAGCTTGATAAGGAAGAAGCCGAAAGAATTGAAAAGCAAAGAAAAGAGCAGGAAAGGCTGCAGGCCAAGGTAAAGAGCTTCTTCTCATTTGGCTGGCTGGGCGGTGGCGACGATGACGAGGAAGAAGAAAAGCAGGAAGATAAGGTAGAAGAAAAGAAAGAGGAGAAGGAAGAAGAGAAAAAGCAGGAGGAGAAAAAAGAAGAGGAGAATATCGATCCTCAGATCCGGGAGAGGGAGCAAAAGCGCAATGATGAAATAGAAAAGATCAAAGAGCGCCAGAAAGCCCGTGAAGAGCGAAAGAAAGCCCGTGAGGAAAGAAAAGCGCAAAGAGATGCTCAGGATGCCATTGAGGATGCAAAATGGGCTAAAGAGATAGAGGATGCCGGTAAGGATGATGATTCCTTTATTGATTATATGCTTCTTACAATGTCGGATGATTATCTTATTACTTTCGGCACGAAGCGTGCGCTGGAAAATAAGGATGTAGCTGATTTAAATGAAAAGCTCCAGGAGGCCGCCGATATCCAGAAGGAACTGGAGGTGAAGGTGCATAAGCTTTTGCGTGGGGCAAAGGCGGAGATGGAAAAGTACATCAACAAGAATATGGGGGAGGCTGTACAGCCTGAACCCATAGAACAGGTGCCATATTACAAGGAACAGGGAATCGAGGACGAAGAGAGACAGCGTCGTATTGACCTTGGAAAAGCGCAGCTCACTAAGATGGTAAATAACTCCATGAAGGGCAATGATGGTGAAGGACAGTTTGTAAGAAATGTTTTGTCCACCTACGTTGCAGACAGCAGTATTCTCGATGTCAAGAGCATGTTTGCTTCAGCCATAAGGAATGCAAAACCTGTAAACCTTCCCGAAGATGCCACTGAGGAGCAGAAAAACAAGGCCATAGCGCCAATGGTTGGAGGCTTGTTCAAGGGAGCAGGACCACTACTTCAGAAAATCCTTCAGGGAATTCCGGATTCAATGATCCCTGCCGGAATGCAGGATGCTTTTGATGATATGAAATCTAACCTTGCTCCAATCCCGAGACCAATCGTGGAGGCTCAGCTTCTTTCAATGGTTCAGAGATCCAACGGCAGGATAGAGAGGATCGAAGTAACAAGATCCCTCGGTGCAGCATCTGTGGGACAGGCTTTTCTTTGCAAGGTCTATACAAGGGACAGCCTTACTCCCAGTGAAGTCGTTATCAAACTTCTTCGCCCTGATGTACGTAACAGGATGCTGAGGGAAAAGAAGATCATGCAGAAATGTGCAGCAAAGGCCGGCAAAGGAATGGCAAAGACCTATGATGGCCTTCTGACACGTTACATGGAGGAGCTTGACCTTACCATCGAGGCAGCAAACTGTGAGCGCGGCCGAATTTATGATGACAATGATAATCATGTTGAGTCCATGAAAGTAAGTAGTCTTGCAAATCCCACACCGAATGCAATGATGGTGAACAGGGCTAACGGGGATACTGTCATCAATGTCCTTAAAAAGTCAAGAAAAGACCGTGATGACATTGTAGGTAAGTTCTACAAAAAGGACGAAGAAGGTAAGCTCATTATGGAGGGTGAAAACCCCAAGATCTTCGTTTCCAATGGAGCAGATGTGCAGAATACAATAGCGGATCTTTCCAGAAAACTTGCCACATTACAAAGACAGCAGCAAATGCTCTGCAAGCTCTCTGAAAAGTGGGTCACAGAGGCGGTTTTCGGGGAAGGGTATTACCACGGCGACCTTCATTCCGGCAATATAATGCTGGACAGCCAAAGACTAACCGTGATCGATTTTGGTAATGCTACAAAGCTGGATAAGTTCCAACAGGAAAAGATAACCATGATGCTGATGGCAGCAGCAGCAGGCAGCGGCTCAGGGTTTATGGAGGGCTTCACAGCGCTCCTTGGAGAAGATTCCATTAAGCTTCTTGAGACAAAGAAGGATGAGCTGCAGGCTGTATTTTCTGAGGTAATGAAGCTTGGAGACTATCATTCCAGTGCTGAGAGGATAGCAGCTGCTCTTGTAAGGGCGCAGAAACTGGGATTTGAGCTTCCGCCGGCTATCTACGGCTTCCAGCAGTGCCAGATAAGACTTATGAATACTCTTGACTCCTTTAACAAGGAAGTCATAGAAATGCAAAAAATCTTAAGACAGCTTCAGGCTGCTCAGAATGCAACAATACTGGATGTAAAGTCAGAATTTGATAAGACTATCAATGCAGATGCAGGTGCTGCGGGCAATATGAAGATTGCAGTTTTATCTGACAAGGAAGAAGATCTAAGGCCGCTGCTTAAGAGTCGTAATGAAGGCGTTAGAAACAGTCTTGAGAATATTTTCCATGAGGATTTCGACAGCCTTGCCGCACTGCTTAGTCAGGAGCCTTCAATACTTATAAACTCAACGCTGAGTTCAGAAAAAATGATAAAACAGCAGTATGGTATTGTTGGAAAGAATTTTTTCGATATATCAAGATTTTACCAGGTACTCACTGACCATGGCTTTAACATGCAGAACGACGGCAGAACACCACAGCAGCAGGTTCAGGATTACGCAGCTCACTTTAACGAGATTCCATATGAGGAGAAGCTGGGCATTGCCACAGAAATCGCGCATATCTATTCAGAGTTTAATATACTTGGAGCGCTAAGAGCTCTCTGGAAAGCTCAGGATGAGGGTAAGGACGAGAAAGAACTTAAGGAGTTGGAAGATATTGTAATCCAGAGAATAGGCCATACAAAGCAAAGCTACCTGGAAAGAGCGGAGTCTTTGTTAGTTGCCCGCATCGAGGAGTTGTATGATGGCGTAGAGGTAAATGACCTGGCTCAGAGGAAACAGCGTGACAAAGAAAAGGGTGAGTCGTATTATAAATTAGATAAGATATTTGCAAATGTCAAAACAAAGCTCAGAGTTCCTGCAAATCTTCCGCAGGCAGAAGAAGAGCTTAAACCGTTTTTTGCAGATCCCATATACGGTCAGCGGCTTAAGGATGCCTTTGATGCTTATAAGGCTGCCCCGGCAGATGCACCTAATAAGGAGGAGCTTTTAAATAACTTTGTGGAGGCCTACAGGATGCCGGTGTTTATTTCCTTTGGCGAAAGCAGGAAAGGTAGTGCAATGTTTGCCATCGACTATGATGATCCAAAGACCTTCGTTGATGTAATGGGAGATGTAATCGATGTTAAGTACAGGGAAGCTTTAAAGAGGGTAAGCTTCTTCAAATCCGTGAAGTATGGTTTCAGGATTCAGGGGGATATACAAAAGAGAAACCTTACAACGACGGAATTTATAAATATGATGTGGAACAGAATGAGAGGAAATGATTTATGAAAACTGCAATTGTACTCGAGGAACATCTTGATTATTTTGCAGAACTTGATCCCTTTGGATTACTAAAAAGGGCTTTATTCCCGGACAGGGTATGTCTTGGGACAGTCCTGGAGAGAAAGGACGGCGGGAACGATGTTCCTGCCGCCCTTATGATCCTTCATATGATGGAAAAAAAGGTCATTGTGGAATGGATTTTTGTTCGGGAGGAACTTAGAAAGCATGGACTTGGAAGCACTCTTATGGGTTATGCCTTTAAGGCGGCGGTTTCTGCAGGCTGTGACAGGCTCTATCTCAGCAGGGACAGGCTTCCCGATAGAGATAAGCTTTGTGTCTTTGAGGAAGATTTTTTGTCTGATTTTAATTTTACAGACGAGGATGAACATTCCGGAGAGTGGATTTTTTCAGTGGCAGATCTTTTAAAAAATCCCAATATGGCAAAGGCGGAAAAGGATTACTCTGATACCGGAGCCCTAAAAAGCCTTGATGCCGGGCAGCAGCTTAAGCTGAAGAAATACTTGATTGATAATGATGAAGATAATTTTCTGTATGATCCGGCTTTTGCCGATGAATTTGCAGACCCTGATGTGTCAAGGGTCCTTGTGGATGAGAAAGGCATAAAGGGAACCATCCTTGTCCAGAACAGTGAGGATGATCTTTATGTAACAGGTCTTTGCGGAAAAGACAGGAAGGATGACATGGATCTCTGCCTTGGAGCGACAATGGCAGCATCAAAAAAGTACGGTATGGATAAAAAAGTCCATGTGATCAAGTACAATGACAAGGATCTTGATTTGGTAAAAGATCTTGTGAAAAAAGACCCTGTTGAGACTTCCTTAAGCTCAACCTCGGTAGATAACTATTATAATGCGCTGGAGGAGTTTGAACCGATACAGAGTTTCGCAGATATATGCAGTGTTCTAACAAGGAGCCATGAATGAAAAGCGCTGTAGTACCCTGAAAAAGGGAACTACAGCGCCTTGTCATTTGCCTTGAAAAATATGTTTTGGCGATTTATAACGTGATTTTACTCTATATATCGCCAAATATGCATGTCTTTTGCCATGAAAAGAATAATTGTAAGGGGACTCAGATTGCCGGGTCCCCTTTGCTCTTTGCACTTGACTTTAGCACTTAAAAGCGTTATAGTTTAAAGCGTTACAGTATTAAATATTGGAGGAAAAAAGTATGGTCATCAAAGTTTTGCTACTGGTTGTTTTCTTTGCTGTAATGCTTACTATCGGCTTTATCTGCCGAAAGAACTCAACTGATGTAAATGGATTTGTTTTAGGGGGAAGGTCAGTTGGACCATGGGTTAGCGCATTTGCCTATGGTACATCTTATTTTTCGGCGGTTATTTTTGTGGGATATGCCGGACAGTTTGGCTGGAAATATGGAATTGCAGCCACCTGGGTTGGCATAGGCAATGCGCTCATAGGTTCGCTCCTTGCCTGGGTTATTCTTGGCCGCAGGACGAGGATCATGACCCATCATCTTAATTCTGCTACCATGCCGCAGTTTTTTGCGTCAAGATTTGGCGGCAGATCTCTTAAGATTGCTGCGTCCATCATCACCTTTATCTTCCTTATCCCTTATACGGCATCGCTCTATAACGGTCTTTCAAGGCTCTTTGGAATGGCCTTCAACATTGATTACTCTATCTGTGTTATCGTTATGGCAGTTCTCACAGGCATCTATGTAATTGCGGGCGGATACATGGCTACTGCCATCAATGATTTCATTCAGGGCATCATCATGCTGATCGGAATCAGCGCCGTTGTTGTATCTGTTCTCAACAGCCAGGGCGGCTTCATTGCAGCTCTCGACGGACTTGGAAGGATCAGCGATGAGAGCGTATCTGCAACACCCGGAGTCTTCGCATCTTTTTTCGGACCCGACCCTGTAAATCTTCTCGGCGTTGTTATCCTGACATCTCTGGGAACCTGGGGACTTCCTCAGATGGTTCAGAAGTTCTACGCCATCAAGAGTGAGAAGGCAATTTCAAAGGGAACCATCGTATCAACATTCTTCGCATTTGTAGTTGCCGGTGGATGCTACTTCCTTGGCGGCTTCGGAAGGCTCTTTTCCGATAAGATCGATATCGCAGCCAACGGCTTTGACTCGGTAATTCCGACAATGCTCTCAGGTCTTCCGGATATTCTGATCGCCATTGTTGTTGTACTTGTGCTTTCAGCATCAATGTCAACGCTGTCATCTCTGGTTCTTACCAGCTCATCAACTCTTACCCTGGATCTTCTTAAGGACCATGTGGTAAAGGACATGGATGAGAAAAAGCAGCTCTTTATCATGAGATGCCTCATCGTTGTATTCGTGGCAATCTCTGTTGTGATCGCCATCGTTCAGTACAGACAGAACGTAACCTTCATCGCCCAGCTCATGGGAGTATCATGGGGAGCTCTGGCAGGTGCGTTCCTGGCGCCTTTCCTGTATGGCCTTTACTGGAAGGGAACCAGCAAGGCAGGAGTGTGGTGCAGCTTCGTATTCTCGACTGTTGTTATGCTGGCAAATATGTTTGTAAGATCCAGCTTCCCTGCACTTTTGCAGTCACCCATCAATGCAGGAGCGTTCTGCATGCTGGCTGGTCTTGTGATCGTGCCGGTGGTATCTCTTTTCACCAAGAAGCCCGATAAGGCCCTGGTAGACGGTGCCTTTGCCTGCTACGACAAGGAAGTCCTGGTACACCAGAGCACATCACTCTCCGACGAGGAACTGGCAAGCTGAAATATGGAACTTAGGGACGGGGTTAGTGGACCATTTTGATAATTGGTCTGCCAACCCTGTTTTTTTGTCTAAAGCCTGTATCATGATTAAAAATTTATAAAAAATGCAAGCTGAAAACCAATTTTTGGAAGCAAAGTAATAAAATAGAATGTATAAACAATCACTATTCCGAGGAGAAAAGACGTGGGTGGAAACAATGTAAATTCTGTAATCGAGCCAAGGCGGAGAATAGACCGGAACCGGAAAGCCTGGAAGTTTATTCGCGATGTCAATGGCATCTCACTCAAAAACCTTAGCGCCATTGCAATATTTGATGGATCTAAGGAATACACTTATGGTCAGATGTTCAGGGAATGGGAGAGATATGCTTCTGTTTTTTCTGCGCTCTGTATGAACTTAGAAAGCAGATCCAGGGTTGGCATTCTGGGATCAACCAGTGCGGAGGTTCTTTTTTCTATTTATGGTCTTAATATGACAGGCGCCACCGTTTCGGTCGTGCCATCTTACAATGCTTTTTTTCCACACAAAATAATAAATACTGTGCGAAGTGAAAAACTGACTGATTTCATCATCACAGATGACTTTGCTCAGGCAAATCTGATAAATGAGCTGCTGCTTAACAGGGTAGAGCTTGGACTTAAAAATATTATAATTCTGCACGTTTCGGTCGGAGGCGTTACCATGGAGCCGCTGCTGACAGCAGCCCAGGAGATGAAGTACCGGCAGATCAAGGGTTACTACGGTCCAATTTGCATGGATGAGCTTCTCGCAGCCTTTGGCAACGGACCTGTAAGTTATGCTCCTGAGGACAGTGATAAAGCAGCTTTTATTCTTCACACATCCGGTACCACCAGCGGAGCGGGCAAACCTGTCGTTCTTTCGGACAAAGCCTTTAATGCTGCAGTCTCAAGTTTTTATGAGCTAGAGGATCTCAAGCTCCCGTATGATGATCTTGTGACAGCGGTAATAGTTGACCTCAGCAATGCATACGGGCTGGTGGACCAGGTGCATCTTCCTTTTGCCATGGGAGCATCTGTCGTTATGGTACCTGCCGGAGTCTTAAACCCCTGGTTTCACAAGGCGATACCTAAATACAGGATATCTTTCCTGTTCACGATAAGTGCAATGTTTGAGAGATGGATGAAGATGAAAGACAATAAGTCTTTAGACTTCTCCAGCCTTAAGTTTGTTGCAATCGGCGGATCTGCTGTTTCAGCATCGGATAAAAAGAGATTTTACAAATTCATGCAGGAACACGGAGCAGGGGATATAACACTGCTCAATGGCTATGGGATATCTGAGCTGTGCGGTGCTTGCTGCCTGTCCTCTCCGGATCTGGAAGATGAATCGATCGGATATCCGCTTCCCGGAGTAGAAGTAAGGCTCTACGATGATGAGAGCGATGAATTCCTTCCTGAGGGCAAAAGACCTGCTGAAGGCGTCATGTACTTAAGTGCTGAATTTGCAGCCACAACAGAGATTGACGGAAAAGAGGTACTTAAGGCTGAATATATAGACGACAAGCCTTTTATCTGTACTAATGACCTTGTGAGGGTCGAAGAAGACGGAAAGGTTCAGTTCCTTGGAAGGGCAAACCGATATTTCATCAATGATGAGGGAAGAAAATATGAGTCCGGCCGGGTGGAAACGGAAATCGCAAGACAGGATGGCATAGAAAACTGCTGCGTGATACCTGTATACGTCAAGACAACACACGATAATTTGCCGATGCTGTGTGTGCAGACCATCCGGGGAAAAGAGCACTCAAAAGAACTGGTCCTAAAGGCGCTCAGACAGGTCTTTTTCGTTGAAAAGACACTTCCCTTCGACCATATTCCTTTCAGGGTAATGATCGCAGAAACACTGCCCCGAAACGGAAATGGGAAAACTGATATTTACAAATTGGGGAGAGGAGAAGTGGAAGGCGATATTTTTACTGTCGAAACCGTGAAGATATTAAAGCATATCACGGATATAAAGCTTAAGCCCTACAAAGAAGGGCCGGCTGATATGATAAAAGAAGTATTTGATGGCATATCAAAAGAAATGAAGAGCAATCTTCAATTTAATAACGAATCAAATAATAATGAAAGGTGGGATAACAGCAATATGAACAATATGAATTTTGCAAAGCAGGCATTTAATGGTTTCAACAGCATGAACCGTATGGGAATGCAGATGATGAACAACATGATGGGAAAGATGGGCAATATGCCGGGTTGCATGCCGAACTTCCAGAACATGATGCCAAACTTCCAGAACATGATGCCGAACTTCCAGAACATGATGCCGAACTTCCAGAACATGATGCCGAACTTCCAGAATATGATGTCTGGCTGCCAGAATATGATGCCGGATTTTAACGGAGCAATGCAGTGCTTCCAAAACCAGGCTCAGAACATGGGACCTATGATGCAGAATCAGACGGAACAGATGATGGAATATATGAACCAGATGAATCAGATCGCCCTTGAAGCCATGCAGAAAATGATGGAGCAGAACTTTAAGATGATGAACCAGTTCTTTGCCTCTATGCAGGAGATGACATCCGGCTTGACCATGGAAAATACAGAATGTAAAGAAGAAAATGCGCCTGAAGAGGAAGCAGAGAATGAGTCTGAGCAGGAAGCTGAAGAGGAAAAGACTCAGGAGCCAGAAACCGAACAGGCTCCGGCTAAAGCAGCAGCTAAGAATACTCGCAGGAAGGCACCGGTTAAAAAAGCAGATAAAAAGTCGGAAAAGGCTCCCGAAAAAGAAAACACTGAAGAATGAAAAATAAAAAATATGAAAAAATTAATGAACGGATCAGAGACGGAAGCATAAATGAGCAGAGCATCTGGAGCTACATAGTAGAGAAAAACTCATGCGATCCACAGCAGCTTTCCAGGACCGCTGTAATTGACTGCTGGAGGGAGTATACATACAGGCAGATGTTTGCTGAATGGAAGCGATATGCGCAGGTGTTTTCCGCACTGGGAATCACCGAAGAGAACACCTCCCGCGTCGGTATAGCCGGTACAATATCGGCTGAGCCTCTGTTTGCTTTTTACGGACTGAACATGACAGGGGCCGAGGTATCCATGCTCTCATACCCGGACTTTCTGCCCTCCGGACAGTGGAAGAACATGGTGGAAAGAGAAAAGCTTACCGACCTTGTGCTTTCAGACATTATGATAACGCCCGGCATGTGGCCTGAGATAGAGGCAGTTAAAAAAGAACTGGGTGTAAGGAATATCATATTGCTGCACTCAAAGCTGGGAGGACCATGTACAGGTCCTGCTGAGCTTGTTTATGATGAGATCAATTACCACTGGCTTAAGAGGACAAAAGGCACTGTTTTCATGGATGATCTTCTTCGAAAATATGCCATGTCTCCTATAAAATTCGGTTCGGGCAACCCCGATCATTTAGCCATTATTACGCATACCTCCGGCACTACAGGGGGAACAAGGAAGCCCCTTCCATATACCGAACGATCGGTCAATATCACCTCTTCCAATTTTGGAATGGGATTTCACCTGATGAGCGGCGACGAGCAGGGAAAAGAGCAGTACAGGCTGATTCCAAGCTTTGATTTTAGCTCTTACCTGTGCATGTGCGGAATCATAAACTCGACTTTTGCAGCTTCGGACTGTGTGGTCCTGACCTTTTTTGGCTTTATGCACCCCAAGTTTATCAGGGCTATTGAATACTATAAGGTCAACGTGATGTTTACTTCGGGGTTCATGATCGACAACTGGATCAGGCGCTCAGATATTGGTGAATCTGCACTTTCGTCGTTAAAATTATTCTCCTGTGGCGGCTCTTACCTCCCTATAGATAAGCTTAAGAAGTATTATGACTTTGTGAGAAAACACGGCTATAAAGGAGATATCAAAAGAGGCTACGGAATGTCCGAGACAGGCGGATCTCAGTTGATGGTGCCTGAGGGATGTATGGATGATATATTAGGATTTCCTACGCCTAAAGAAAACTACAGGATCCAGGATGCTGATGACGGAAAGTTCTACACAGTTGATGATGGTGTCAGGACCGGAATCATGTACATTGCATCTGATTCCCTGTGCATGAACGAGCTTGATGGACAGGTGCTGTTTGAGTTTACGAAGATAGACGGGAGAGACTTCCTGTGCTCAAATGATATGATTCGTGTCAATGAGAACGGCAGTTTTTCATATGCAGGCAGAGCAGACAGGTACTTTGTAAATAATGATGGAGTTCATTTCGATGCAGGAATAGTTGAGACAGCCATTTCAAGATATGAAGGCGTGGAAAAATGCGCAGTTGTTCCTCTCCTGGACAAGCGTATACATGATACTGTGCCGGCGCTCTATATCGTTGCGGATAAGAGCTGCAAAGATGGCCCACAACTTGTAAGACAGGCACTTATTCACACCTTTATAGATGAAGGTCTCGGCGATAAGAACGTACTGCCTACCCAGTTTATCCTTGTTGATGATATACCATGCAATGCCAACGGCAAGATCGACATCTACAGGATAACCAGGGAACGTCTGA
>JAEEGF011259713.1_pt1 | contig 16258 bp, 15 predicted proteins | sample 9134171 | NCBI WGS metagenome assembly JAEEGF01 (sample SAMN16246542, study PRJNA631951) | gut metagenome | biome: gut microbiome; feature: rumen; material: AP-attached | host: Bos | place: Iran: Karaj | collected 2018-10
GTTCATTCTAGAGCAACTGCAACATATTTTGCTCATTGAACATTAGAAGCTCAACAAACTATTTGAAATTGTCATTTAGATCAACAATCTACCTGACAAACACTCATATGGTCAGAATCAGGATGATCTACCGCAGAAATAACTTTTCAAATCACTATACGCTTATCTATCTTACGCTGAATCACTTCCTCGATTTCTACTGTCTTAAGAATCAAGTTATTTGCGATATTTTCTGGAGTATCATTGATATCTATGTACTTCCTTATCAACTGTGAATGATATTTCATTAATTCAATAAACAAAATAAAAATCCGAAAAGAATGATACTGTTTGATTATATAATTTCAAGTTTTAATGAAAGTTTTATATAAATGAAAAGTAAAGCAATACTTGACTTTTTATATAAAAAACATATAATTACATAACACTAACAATAAAAAAACAAACGAAACTATTATGGAAACTTTCAAATCAATTAAAGAGCTTCTAAATTACGATTTTTCACAATTAGAGCCCCAAAAAAGTAATTGGTTTATAATTAGACCGAAGAATGGAACCTTTCCACAGTTAAAATCCAACCAATTATGTAAATGGAGATTAATATCAAAAGGCAATCCAACGGATACTCCTCAGATTTTATTTGAAATCACCCCAAAATGGTTAACCATAACCATCACTAAACCATCAGGGATGATAAGGGAAGATTTCGAACTAAAGCAAGACCCCAAAACTTTAATTCAAGAACTATTCGTGTACTAACAAAAAGGTCAAGTTGAGAATTTCTCACTTGACCTATTTTTATTATTAATCATCATTTTATTAAAAAAGTCTAATTGACAACAACATAAATAGTTAATTTTATATCCAAAAAATCACAAAAAAGTTGCAAAATAAAACAAAATATATTATAATTAAAAACATATAATATTTACATAATTTTAATTCAATGAACAATTTAAAGAAATTATTATCAGTATTCATATTTTTAGCATGCCTCACATATAGCTCAACTTTTGCTGATGATTCTGATTGTGGAAACTTTTGAATACTACAATATGATAATTGATTAAGTATAGTAAATGATTCATGGGAAACAGACATCAACCGTTTTTCAAAGTTTCTAACAGACGAACAACAAAAAGCAATCATAACAAAACAAGACCTAAATATCGCCATCTTAAATTTACAAAAATATTGTTGCGAAAATAATTTATGATGATTAAGCCAAAAATCTGAATCTTGCATAAAAAACAAACCATTTTTTAACGATAATAGTTTGGATAGTCCTTATTTATTCGATCATATATTCGATGTTATAATGAGAAGATTGAATTGATTAAGCTGAGATTATAACATCTATAATGGTATGACACTAGATGATAAGTGAGCAGAACGAAGATTAAAAATTACAAAATATGCTACATCTTCCTCTTGAACAACTCCTCAAACTATTACAGATGTATATTCATGATTTTGGAGACAAAGCCCTCCAAAATTAGAATATAATATTGCAAATAAAATAGACAACGTATTTTCAGAAAAGAATAACCAAGATTTTTTGTCTTATGTAAGCTGATTATGATGAGAAGAATCAAAATCGGTAGCAAATGCCATGAAAAATTATAGTTGATGGACCATGTATGACAGATATATAAACGCTTGCGCATTAACTGAATATTTTTACGCCCTGTTGAACCAGAATCAATGAACAGATTCCCCTGATAAAATTAGGAATATTGATAAAATATCAAAAAATTCTTGTAGCAAAATAGTAAAAAAACAAATTCAATGAGAAGCCGATTACGTTACATTAATCGAACAAAGAGCCTCAAACAAATTTCAATCAAATTACATTGAATGATACATATCCTACATGTACGAAAGACAAGAAAAATTACAAGATCTCATAAAAAACGCAAAAAATAGACGACTTGATGTCGTTAGAGCCGTCCCTAGTTTACAACGTCAATGTATAAAATAACATTTTATTTAATAACTTTCATCAAAAATGAGTCAAAAAATTTTACCGAAAATCTTCACAAAAATCTTAATAATTACTTCTTTTATAATTTTAAATATAATATTAACTCCACATAACACCCATGCTTGAGAAAACGATGTACCGATTAATTGATTTAATATTCTTCCAGAATTAACAGAGTCGGGTACCACAACAGTTAATGAAAAAGTAAATGAAGTATGACAAAGTTGATGAAAAGTATGGGAAAAATACAATGAAATTGCATCCTCTTGAACTTTAAGTACATCACAACAAATAGCCTCCTGAATTATGAATCGAGACACAATTATGAATTATTTGGTCTTTATAGTAAAATTTCTAAGCCAACTATGATTAGTCGTATGATTTTGATTCATAATGTATGCTTGATACAAATATATGCTTTCTGTTTTTGATTGATGAAAGACTCCAAGTTCCACAATAAAAAACGCCATTATATGAATAATCATAGTAATATTTTCCTATGCAATAATGAAAACACTTACCTCAATTATATGAATATCCTAACAAAACGATAAACTAACATCATAAATTATCAAGCCATCTTAATTTTTTCGAACACCTCAGAGAAACTATCTATTGTATGCAATGTCAATGGACTTGCCGATTTGACGGTAAAGTTTTCTACATTTCATATAAAACTCAACGTTGAAACCACATCTCACCATATTTTATATGTTGTTATACACTTAGTCCATTCCTTCTTGAATAATGTATCTTTCATCATTCAAATAAAACTTTTAGTTGGACTAGATCATGGATTAAATACTATACAACGTTCCGGATTTCTATGTTTTGTTACAATATAAGATATAGTTCATCAAAGTGAATGACCACAAACCCATTTTTTTGCATCAGGATATTTCATCTGAACTTCATCAAAGAAATCTAATGACTGTTGCACACGCCCATCTATTCAATTCACTCAAAGCACAATCTGTATATCGCTAAATATATCCTTCACATCCTTAAAATCAGTTCATCTATAACAAACTAAAACAATATTTTCACTGCGATGTTTATATGCTGCATGTACTAAAAAATTTGCATCTTTATCGAGAATCCAATCTCAGACTTTATTTTTACGCTGTTCTGGAGAAAGATACACTTCTTTTACAACTTCAACTATTTGATCATCATGCTCCTGTATCGCTGATCTTTTAAATTTTTTCTTTCACAAAATTTTAGCAAACCGTTCTGCAATCCTCTGCGTTGCAAAACTAGAATCTCAATTAATACTTTTCTTATTTTTAATAAGAGACTCCACCATTTAAGTTAAAGTAAACAAAGATAAAAACTCTGATTGACGAAGATAATCCAATGTTCTTTGCTGAAGTGCTGCTTTTTCTTGTTCTGTGTATAATTTTGAAGATGAAGATAGTCTACCTCAATCACGATCATGCACATCCTGTAATAAATACAGACAATTTCATGTATAACAACATTTTACAATCCAAAAATCTGTACCCAGTTTTTTCAAAATATTTACAATATCATTCGAGAGCATTAAAGCATCAGAATGATTAGCATAATTAACAGCAAATCATCCATAATCTACTCTCTTAGTCTTCAAATATTTATTATAAAATACCTTAAATATTCTTCGACACAAAAAAGAAAATAATATCCCCCCTCCAATTACATTCAACCAAAATAAAACATGCAAAATTTGTCATTTATCATAAAGCCGAAACAACAAACCAAAAACAAAAAACCGTCAAAAAAATCATCCAACCAACGGTCGAATAGATGGATTATCCAGTAAATTTTTCTTCAAATCCAACGAAATATGTTCAATATTCTGATATTTAGGATTTAAGAATCAAATTTTATAAATTATTCATTTTTCATGCACATTATGATCAACAGTTATTCATTCAAATTCTCACCCCTCAATAAAATAACTCTCATGAACTTCCTGAAACGTATATCTAAAGTGTATATCTATCGTCATAGGAGAAATAAATCAAATTTTTTGAAGAATCTGATTCTGATGCTGAAAATATAGTTTTGACGAAGAAAACTTAAGACCTGATTGTATATATTTTTCAGTATTTCAAGACATTATGCCCTACTTTTTAACAATTAAAGTAGATACTACATTATACCTAAATACTACATAAAAAGCAAAAAATTACTAACTTTTTATATTTCTATACAATTTAGACACATTTAAATAAAAATGTCAACCTGTTTACAAGATAAAATGTTCCAAAAATTTGCAAATTTTCACATTTTAGTCTATAATATACACGAGATAAGTTACTTACCGTAAGGTTCTACCCACACAGTATTCCCTTATACTAGGTTGCTTACCTCAAGGATGTATTCATCCTATTTTCATCTCAGTATACTACCCATTAGACTGGGATGAGTTTAGATCAACCCGAATTGATTTTATTATGGGTCTTATTATGGGTCAGTATCTTTACCTTGATAGTTTTAAGATAAAGATACCGATCCATATAATGGATCGCCTTTCGGGTTGGTCATAAACGGAAGGATTGCCTTCCGTTTTTTCTTTTCTAAGAAATTCTTGGAATTAACAAAGAATTATCTTTTAAAGTTAAATAATCAATTCACTGCAAAATAAATGATACCAAAGTTGTTGCATAACTTCAAGTTGGCAAAAAGAAATGCAATTTAATATCATCATTATCCCATTCAAATTTTAAATCTGGGACTTTAATAAACAGCACTCTTCTTACTCACCATAAATTATATATTTTACAAACTTGTTGCATTCATTCATCAAATTCAGCCAATTCTAGCAATTGATTATCACGAACACGAGCCTTACTTCACTCCAATGGCAACAATAAATTCCATCCAAGCATTGGTCCAGTTGGAAATCGTTTATTCTCATCAAAATCTCCACATTCATCAGAAATATCAGGTTCAAAAAAATTCAAATCAGATTTTTCTTTTTTTAATTTCTGATAATCAAATGGATAAATCTTCTGAGAATCGTAAACAACCGTTTTCACTCAATTGGAATTAAATCTATCTACCAAAGCATCACCCTGTAATAAAAACAATCCTTTCTCCCAACGATTCAGTACATATTCATTGAAATACATACTTGGATAAGCCTGCAGAAGGAACCTCAAATGATAAGGCAAATCAGCCTCTTTCAATTCTCACTTTTCATTAAATTCTTTAGCCAACTGTTTCAAACGGTCTTTCGCTTCATAAAAATTTTTCTTTCATTTCCCAAATCTCTGCATTCAGAAACAATTTGGGAATCACCTTTCAATTATTTTTTGTACATTATTTTCAATCTGACTTTTTATATCTTTAGAAATACCTTGCCTTGCACGTAAACAAATTTTAAAATCATTTCACTGATTGCTAGCGACTTTCAATCAAAACTCATTATAAGATTTTCCCACAATTTTGACTTTTTTTCATAAAAACTGAATAAACAACTCCTCTCATCATATTTTATCTAAGCTACATTTTGAAACAGAAATCCATTGCCTAGTTATTCATAATTTATCCTTTAATCAAGCTATTCATATTTCATCACGTTGTAAATGAAAATTCTTAGTTAAATAATCCACAACTTCCATTGTAGTCAAATTTTCTTTTTCAAAAAAAAGATATAAGAAATCTCATTTTCATGAAGGAATTCCGTCTCACAAAATTTCTTCCACTACAAAGTCTTCTGGTTTCGATTTAATTTGAAAAAGCATAAATCCTATTCAAGAAATAATAATTACTCTGTAACAATTTCTTTCTTTAATTCAATCTGTTTTCTTACTTGACATTTATCGGAAAATCATTATGATAACATCGCCTCAAACAAAAAGCAACTAAAAATGAAAAAAAACAACTGGTGGAATCGCCTTTTCCACCCTAAAGAAGTGAAGGCCTGCCATGCTAAAAAAGAGCAATTGGAGAAACTCATCTCCAAGGCTCCCATCCTCCTGGAGGATGTTGGGCATGTGGTGTACACCACCCCTGACGATGTCGTAGTGACCGGAGCTACCTCGTTATTAGAGGTACTTGAACTCCACAGAACAGCCTGGAGCTTAGGATACCAAAATACCAATTTGGCTCCAGACAGCTGCGGAATGTTCAGATGCACGAATATCGAAGATATGAGCCCTCGAGAGGTATTCCTGGGCAATATCTTCGGCCTGTTCACCCAGCCGATCCCATTCTGGGAAAAACATAAAAACGATGGTTTGATGCCTGGTGGATTCATCATCTATCAGTACCTCACGGTGTATCAAATTGTACTTCAACAGTATAAAGAACACCTGAGAAGCAACATCGAAGCCATCGCAAGAACAGCGCTAAAAGAACGCAATGAACTTATAGAGCTAGGTTATTAAACCCGTCTCACTCCCACAATGGAGATACTCCCTTCGTACCTCTATTGAGAGCTGGGTTATCAAACCCGTCTCACTCCCACAATGGAGATACTCCCTTCGTACCTCCATTTTTCATTTAATCAACAAAAATCATATAATTATTCTTCAAATAATTTTCACTTTTATTCAACATACCTTTTAATACATTATTTATTAATAATAAATTTTCATATTTCTGATATCATTTATGACATTAACAAAAAAACAGGCTACGAAAAACATTAAAGTTTATTGATTAATTAGCTTAATTTCTGGAATTACTTTCCTTGTGCCAATTATATCAATTTTTTATAAATACACATGATTATCCACTTTTGAAATCATATTAATATCAAATATTTTCACCTTTTGAATGTGGATATTCGAATTACCTACTTCCGTATTAGCAGATACTTTTTGAAGAAAAAAATCATTATTAGCATCCGTTATATGCAATTTCTTATGTACTCTATTTATTTTAATATTTTCTAATCTAATCTGATTTTGTATAGCAGCCATATTCCAATGATTATATTACAGTTTTTGGAGTGGGACATGACAAGCATTTCTAGAAGAGAACTTATCTAAAATATGAGAAAAAGACAAATTTTGAAGATTTTTTGGAAAATTTTCTTTCTACTGAGAATTAGCTACCATAATCACACCTCTAATATCTTCAATAATTTTGAAATTTTCTCCTGAATTTTGATACACAATTTTAGCTGCCCTTGACTGTTTCTTTGCGTTAATATTAACAATTCTCACCCACCAACTCACTGAGACTTACGAAATTAAAGAAAAAATCAAATCGTTCAAACATGCTCTACAACTAAACATTGATACATGAAAAAATGCTCTTAAAGAAGTTTTTTGAAATAAAAATATGAGAAATTTTCTAGTCTATCGTGCTTTATCCCATCATGTTACATTTTTTTGAATCTTACTCTTACCAATTCTATCAGAAAAAGGTATGCTAGATTGGGTATCATGACTTATCACTACATTATTTACAATTTGAAGTATGTGCGCATGAAAATATGCTTACAAACGATGAGAAAAATACTGATATAATCAATCTCGAGTATGAAGTACAATCTGACAAGCAATATGCCTAATTGTAGCATGAATACTTTTCCATTCACGAATATTCTTAGCCGTAATTTATTTCATTTTTTCAATTTTTGATGGAATTATTTCACCTTCACGGAACCATCAATTAATCCAAATCACAAAGTGAAAATCTATAGCTACTACCAGATCCATAATATTCTCTTGTGTTGCACTTTATATGACTTTCATGAAATGGATTTTATCATATATAGAACCAAACATATCTCTAATAATTTTATGAATAATCATACTCTCAACAAATTTAATTTTTTTCAAAAAAATGTTAACTACAAAGAGAATTTAATTACTTTTAATATTCTGAATCAATTCAGGAAACTCTTCCATATTCATATGTCCTCTACCTTCAAAAACTTCGAAACTTGCATTAGGTAAAAATTCATGTAATCTTCTTCATTGAGAAAACGGCACACAAAAATCATCTCTTGAATGATACAAAAATATTTTATCACATATTTTTTCTATATTTGGAATTCTTTGAATATCAAAAACAAAATCTCAAATATAACTTTCTTCTGGTGGTAAATCCTTATTATCAATTAAAGCTGATACTAAATGTAATTGTTTAATCTTCTTTGGGAATCAGTTTTCAACCAAATATTTCAAAATAAATATAGTTCATAAAGAATGTGCAATAATAATCTGACTACCATTTAAATATTCGAAAGTCTTTTCAAACTGCATTTTCCATTCTTTATACAATGCAATATTTTTGTTAGGCATATCCAAAATAGCTACTTGATAATTTTCTCACAGTTCTTTTTGTAAACTATTTTTCCATTTTTTCTTTACTTCAAATGGATTATAATCTCGTTTCTTTAACTCTTCCTGAAAAGCTTCACGACTAGGATAAGCATTTCATCATCCAATAAATAATACCTGTTGCATCTTTACGTTTCAAAACAATAAAAATCTGATTATCAAATGATTCAATATTTGAAACTAATATTATCTCATTCTTTCCTGAAAAAAGTTCATTCTTTATCTAAATCAATTTTTGATAATTCGTTCTGCCCAATTCTAATTCTCCTAAGCATTGAAAGAATTCATCCAAGTCAAAGCTGCTCTCAAAGTCGATGTCATATTGACCTTATATAGGTTCACGAACCTACATCTAATCTTAATTTTAATTCTGGAAAATTATAATCCAAAACTTCATATCAATACGTTTTCATTAATCTATTTTCAATAATTTGTTCTCATTTTCTAGCCAAATCATAAAGTTTTTTTCAATCTTTTTTCTTTGCACTGAATGGTGTAAGTGGTAATTCATATTCAGGGATGATATTATCTAATTTTGATTTAATATCTTCAAGTGAAATTTCTTTTCATTTTACATCTATTTCTTCATAATAATCTCGATATCACATATCCCACGTATCAGATTTTTTAGAAAAATCTATTACAGTTTCATAACTTTTATCTAGTCATATTAAATCGTTCAATCTTTTTGTATCATCTCAAGTTCATATTAACATTAATCCAGTTGCAAGTGGATCCAATGTTCAACTATGTCAGATTTTCCTCTCTCATAATTCTCTTTTCAAAACACGAATAACATCAAAACTACTTATTCATTTTGGTTTATCTACTACTATCAACATAAACATTAAATCAAAATCTAAAAATCTGATTTTTTTCTTCTCCTTTTTATTATTTTATTTGTAGCTCAAACAGTTCACATTGAAATTACAAACGATATTGCATCAGCAACTGGAACATCAGTTTCTACAAAATCTCTAGGATTAAGTAAAATTAAGAAACCATTAGCAGGATTAGGAGTAGTAGGTATAAACACAGAAACCAAATTTATCTCTCACGTTGCACTTTCAAAACTATCCAACTCTTCTCATGTTAAAAATCAAACTGACCATGTTTTTTCAGTTGGAAATCTAACTAAAACAACTTTTTTGAAAGAATTTGTATTCTGCAATGTACTAGCAGCTTGATTCGTAATTTTAGTTAAAGAATTCAATAACGGAATTCTTTCAATTAATGGATCAAGAAAAGCCTTAACCTTTTCTCATACACGTCATTGATCCATTATAAATCACAGCAACCGAACCAGTCCACACAATACCAAAAATCATAAGAAATGTACTGCGATTTCAGGTAATCATAATTTATCAACAATTACCTCTGGAAACAACGAAACAATTTTACCAACCCACCTCAAAATCAATGAAAGCAACCATCACAAAATCACAAAAAACAATACAGTTGGTAAAATCATTAATAATCATGTTAAAAAATGATTTTTCATTTTTTTTGTCTCTTCAGTTAATGATTTTCTTTTCATATTTCTTCCAAAGAGTTAAAACTCATAAACAAAAAAACATTATACCATTCCAAAATCAAAAAACAACCCATTCAAAATAGATCAAAAACAAAAAAAGCCTCACTCTGAATCAGAGTGAGACTCCTTCAAATTTTCTTGTTTAGCGTCTTCATTTTCTTTCTCATCTGCTTCTTGTGTTGACAAATTTATTGTAGCAATTGAAGTTATTGCTTCAGTCACTGACACACCCATCGGTGTTAGTTTTTCTGGCGCAACATCTAAGGGCCTAGCACTCGTAAAAGGAAAAAACGGCAGCAAAACTGATTTCATATTTTTCTTTTTCAGTACTTTACAGCAGTTTTCTGGACTATCTCCGGTAACAAAGCCTCTTTCATAAACACCAGGTGCAGTTTCAACATAAACCGCCTCCTTAAAGAGATTTGTTAAATTTCGAAGTGATACTTTATTCGTAATCCCATATAAAAAACCCAACACTGGAATTTTATAAATTATGGGAGCGACCCACTTTCCAAATTTCTTGTTTATGTTTTTTTGGTTTGCCATTATTCCTACTACTAATACCACAATAAAAATTGTAACAATTTCCAGTAGCTTAACAACGGACTCTGGCAATCCTATAAAATCTGCTATTGGCTGAGGAAACAGATTTTCTATTATCTCAATTCCTCTAAGTAAAAAACCAACTGCCCAACATATTAATCCAATAAACACAATTAAGGGAAATATTTTCCAAAATCCCATAGCAAATGAGGTTTTCAAAAATGGGAAGATTTTCCCAAAAGCTTTTTGTTTCTTTTTCATATTTTTTTATTTTTTGTTTCTTCTTCAGTTAATTTATTTTTTTTACAATTAAAAGCAATATAATATTTTGTTAAAGTCAATATATTGTGTTTATATTATCATATATGCATATTATATAAGTCTGAAAATCTTTTGAAAAATATAATAATATTCCTAGTATAAATAGGTAAATTTTGTTTTTTTACTTACTTTTAGAAATTTCATGAAAAAATATTCAGTTTTTCTCGGATTATTTGCTATATTTAGCATAACTTTATGATTAAACTTTAGCTATGCCGAATACAATTTACAAATAGATGATAAAAATAATGAAGTTTATCTTACATCATGAGATACAAAAATTACTCTAGAAGATGCTGAGAAATATTTATCATGAACCAACCTAACAAATACTTGAAATTCCATAAATTCCTGAACAATTGCTTGAACATGAAGTGAAGTAAATACGTGAACAACCATATGAACATGAACAGAGTCAAATTCTTGAGCAATCGCATGAACATGAAGTGAAATCAATACTTGAGCTACCACAACATGAGCAGAAGCATCGACAGGTCGCATATTTTGAGAGAATGTAAATGCTGAATTATTAACTTGAGATGAATTTGATAGAGCTTTATATTGGATGTATATGAACTGATTAACAAAATATAACAATTCTGATGAATTCCGTCCTTATGATAACTTAACAAGAGAAGAATCTGCAAAAATGATTTGACAACTTTATAGCGTACTATGATTTCCAAAAGAAGATAAATGATTCAACTGTAGTTTTGTAGATACAAATATGTTTGATCCAACATTGTCCGAGCACATTTATAATGTATGTAGACGATGAATATTCAGATGAAACGACAAGACTCAACAATATATGCCACGCGACAGTTTAACTAAAGGTCAGCTTTTAGCCGTACTTTTGAGAATATTTGAATGAAAAATGTCTAATGAAGCTGCTCAACCACGATGGATTGAATACTATGTAAAAGCATTAGCTTTATGAATGACTAATGAAATGAATCTAGCAAAATTTGATCAACCTGTATCCAGATGGGAAGCTTCATTATTAATCTTCAGATTTAAAAATATGATAACTGATGAAGAACAATATAATTTATACCTAGCTCGTTTAAGTAATTTAGAATGAGACAATGATAGCTATTTAAAACAAATAGAAGAATACAAATCAAAGCGAGAAGAGTCCAAATCTCCGACTGAAGAAAATTCAAAAACTGATGATTCAAATCCCGATTCTAATGAAATCATTTCATGAACATGAGATACTACAGATACTTGAAATAATGTAAGTTTGGCAATAATTGCATGAAATGAGACATTAACTGATAGTTCTGAATTTATGGAATCTCTCAATTGGATGTATGACAATGGAATGACCTCATACAACACAACTGAATCATTCATGCCATATCAAACTATCACTCGTGCTCAAGTTGCAAAGATGTTGGATAAATTCGCTACAGCGACTAACTTAACAACAATCAGAAATCAATGAAATTGTGAATTTAGCGACGTAAATTCTCAATCAGAATACAAAGATTCTATTACTAAAGTTTGCCAATATTGAGTAATGGCCGGTTCTAACGATAAATTCTCTCCTGATCAAATAGTAACAAAAGCTGAATTTGTGGCAATGCTAATTAGATTATTCGATTGAGCTAAATTAGATGAAAGTGCCAATCCTTGGTGGACTGAATACTACAAAAGAGCAATAGAAATCTGACTAATTTCAGCTCAAGACACTGTTTCATTTACAGATGAAATCGCTAGATATGATGTAGCCACATACTTATATAGGTTAAAAGTTAGACTCACTATGTACAACAACTTAAATTCAACTCAGCTCTCCGACGAAATTTTGAAGACTCTTTCTGAAACTGTAACTACAGGAGAAGACTGAAAAGTAAATGTAAAAGCATATGTGGATATTTTAGCATTGAATAATTCAGCTTTTACTGATGGTTACATAGAATTTATGGATGAAAGATATAAAGTTTCAAGATCAGAATTAGATAGTTACAATGTAGGTACCAACAGCTTTGTACGATATGGAAAACTTTACAGCTTAGAAACAGATGAACAAATTGGAAGTGTTTCATTCATTTTAACTAATTGAGCTCTGGTTGAATGATCTGTTCGTGCTAATAAGGTTTCTTATTATTTAGAAAAAGATCCAAATACTACAACATACTATAACTTAACTCAAAAATAATGATAAAACTAATCAGAGAAAAAGATAATAAATGGAAAAAACTATTCCCTATTTTTGATAAACATCCAGATTTAGTTTACTTAGATAATGCAGCTTCTACTCAAAAACCCAAAGCTGTAATAGACTGAGTTTCAGATTTTTTAAAAAATGATTATGCTAATATTCACCGTGGATTATATTCATTATCAGAAAAATCTGAAGAATTATACTACGAATCAAAATGTGCGTTAGCTAAGCTAATTAACTGCAAACCAAATGAAATTATTTATTCCTACAATTCCACGTATTGCATTAATTTACTTGCACAAGCTTTAGTGAACAGTTGAAAACTCAACAAATGAGACAAAGTTTTACTATGAATTCGAGAGCATCATTCCAACATTTTACCATGGCAAACTTTATCAAAATTATTTTGATTCAGAATAGAATTTATAAATGAAGATAAAAACCATAATATTGACCGAAAAGATTTTGATAAAAAATTTGATAAAAAAGTTAAGGTCGTTTCCCTATCTCACGTATCAAATGTCACATGACAAATAATGGAAGTCGAGAAAGTTAGAGAAAAATTTTGAGAAAAAATATTTTTCATGGTTGACGGATCTCAGTCAGTACCACACTTCCCTGTTGATATTGAACAACTTCAATGTGATGCATTAATAATGACATGACACAAAATTATGGCCCAAACATGACTATGAATGATATATTTGAAACGCGGATGGATAAAAGAACTTAATCCTTTAATCTTATGATGATGAACTGTAAAAGATGTTAACGTAGATGACTTTTCATTACAAAATAATGCAGACAAACGAGAAGCGTGAACACCTAATATAATTTGAGCTATTAGTTTACTCAAAGCCTTAGAAACCATTGAATCCATCTGATGAATGGAAAAAATACGAAAGCATGAAAGAAACCTTATCAAGATTTTATGTGAGTGATTTGAAAAAAGAAAAGATAATGTAACATTACTGTGAAATCTAAATCCAGATAACCATATTTGAACCTTTTCATTTATCATAAATAATGATAATAATTTTAACAAAATTTGAGATTATTTTTCAAAAAAAAATATATGTATACGTACATGATGACATTGTGCATATCCATTACATAAATCATTAAATATATGATGAAGTGCCAGAATTAGTACATATTTATATAATACGGAAAAAGATATAGAAAAATTTTTTGAAGTTTTAGACGAGTTCATAAAGCAATAAATTCTATAATATTTTCAAATAAAAAACTTATAGTTTTTTTGACTTTTTTGATAATTTTGAATATAATTGATTTGGAATTTATCTTTAATTAATAGGAATAATGACAACAAAATCAAAAGAAGGATTATCCTGACTGCTAGATACAGCATCAGAAGTATTGTGAGATACTAAAACATCCCTCTCCCTTCTTGAAAAAGAGACCCGGATTTGATTTTTTAAAAAAGCTTCAGATTGGTTAAAAAGCTTATTTTGGAGTACATGAACAGAAACTCAAACTTCTCATAGAACTGAGACAAGACAAAAAGAAAAAATCCAACAATGATGAACTAAAATATCAGAAAACATGTTCCAAGAATTATTAAAAATGGAAGGTAGTCAAAACTTTGTTGCAAAGTCCCACAGAAGCAAATTTTGAGAAAGTTTTGTCACATGACCATATGGTATGGTATATAAACACATAGATAAAAACTGAAATTTATTAAAAACTCCTCTCCCCTTTAAAGAAGGTGAACGCGTAGATAAAAAACGAGCAGAAAATAATGCCAGAGCATATTACAACAAAAGAGCAAAAGAATGGAGCGATTTATTAAAAAGCAAATGATATAAATATAGTCAAGATATGCTAGATGCATTAGTATGTGCATCTGGATGAACGACAAGATCTCAAAACAGACTTAAAAATTATGTTATATCTCATCGAGGTAATGAAGATGCAATATATAATTTTATGTCAAAATTCGCAACAACTGCAGCATGAAATTGAAAAGTTATGCCCGGTCTTGTACGCCGTAGAAAATTCGAAGCAAATTGGTTTAAATGAAACAAACAGCCTTTTCAAACATATAGAGCATAGCTACAACATTTTACCAAAAAGAAATTTCAATGTCCGAGAAACTACAGGAAAATACACATTTACACGAAATAATTGATTGAACAAAATCATCACTATCTTTACTCGAAAAAGAAACCCGAATTTGATTTTTCAAAAAAGCATCAGACCGAATAAAGAATTTATTTTGAATTGATTGAAATTCCTCAAGTTGATGAACTAATTTGCATGAACAAAAAGAATGAACTAGTAGCAAATTAAAAGTCAAGGAAACTCGAGACTACATAAGTAACTGATGAACATTTTACTCTCCTTCTAGATGAATATGCCAACGAAATAAATATCGCCACGTATGCTCCACTGGTTCTTTTAATGTGCTACGAAGACTAGGATTACCGAAGGTATCCAACTCCACTGAAGTCGATTTACAATGAGATACGTTAACACAAATGTGATTAAAATATATTGGTAAAGTAAATCCAAAAAATCCATGAGAAAATGGATATAAACCTCAGGACTGAGATACTGCAGTCCGACCAAAATTTAAGCTGAATTCATGAAAAACAACCCAACATCAAGCGACTTATATCAACTGACACTGGGTTTCTGACAATATCCAAAAAAGAATGTCATGCTATCCATGACAACGCAATGAACCAGATTGTAAAATTTATCGCTATATGTGATAATTTCTATTTTCCAAAATTCTGACTTTCTAAACTACTATTCCACCAATCAATAGCTTTTCAAAACTCCTCAACAGTAAATTGAGGACAATATAAATCTGTAAAATACAATTGAGCGTATCCAATTCGCCAAAGCATGAATCACGACAGTCTTTTGGCTAATTTTTGTTTTGTCCTGATTACCAAATCTACAGTTGGCAATCATCCAAAATCCATATATTTTTCCAGATTTTCTTTAGTAATTTCATCTCATGAATCATTTAATTTTTTAATAGCTCTCAATATTTCATCTTGTCATCCATAATTTACGGCTAATACGAAAGTCTTGGGACTGTCAGGAAATACAAATTCAGATTCCTTTTCATTAATAAAATCAACCAAATGGCTAGGTAATTGCACTTTATCCCCAGCAAAGCGAAAATTAACATGATTTTTACGCATCATATCATACAAATTCTCAGTAATTCTTTTATATAAATCAAATAAATAATTCAATTCTATCTTAGTTCTATTCTTCAAATTTTCAGTACTCAATCACCGCAAAGTAAAAACGTCAATTGTTGTATTTTCAAAAATATGAATTGCCAACTCTATACATCTCTGAAATCATTCAAGATGTCACTCTAAACTAGTTTTTCATAACTCTTTCGCCCATGTTCTATTTCAATCAGGGATTAAAGC
>JAEEGF012232559.1_pt1 | contig 16257 bp, 14 predicted proteins | sample 9134171 | NCBI WGS metagenome assembly JAEEGF01 (sample SAMN16246542, study PRJNA631951) | gut metagenome | biome: gut microbiome; feature: rumen; material: AP-attached | host: Bos | place: Iran: Karaj | collected 2018-10
TTCTCTCAAAAAGGGAGGAAGGGGTTAAGAGGATCTTGTGGTTCTGACACTTCCATAGATAAAGAGTGCAAGAGAAGGTGTTGTCCGTCTTGGATCACTTCTTGAAAAGTATGGAACCTATGAGATGAATGGCATCGGCTTTGCTGATAAAGATGAAGTTTGGTGGCTTGAAACCATAGGAGGTCATCACTGGATCGCAAGAAGAGTTCCGGATGAAGCTTATGTTGTAATGCCCAATCAGATGGGAATTGACCATTTCGACCTTGATGATGCACTTGGCGCTCAGAAAGAGCACATGTGCTCAGCCGATATGAGAGAGTTCATAGAAAAAGGTCACCTTGATCTGTCTATCTCAGAAGGCTTCAATGCAAGATATGCATTTGGTTCACATGAAGATGCTGACCATGTGTATAACACACCAAGAGCATGGTACATGGAAAGATATTTAAATCCTCATACTTATTACTGGGATGGCCCTACAGCTGACTATAGACCTGATTCTGACGATCTTCCATGGTCACTTATCCCTGAGAAAAAGATCACTGAAGAGGATGTTAAGTACCTTCTTTCAAGTCACTTCCAGGGAACACCTTATGATCCATACGGAAGCTATGGAGATCCTTCAAAGCGCGGCATGTTCCGTTCAATTGGTATAAACCGTACAGACTTTATGTCACTTCTTCAGATAAGACCTGATGCTCCTGCAATTCAGTGGGTAGCATTTGGATCAAACGTATTTAACGTAATGGTTCCTATGTACGTTAATATAAATGAAGTACCTGATTTCCTTGGATGTACAGAGGAAAAAGTTTCTACAGATTCTATGTACTGGAATAGCAGACTTATCGGAGCTCTTGCTAACGTTTCATATAAGTCAAGCCTTAATATTATTGAAAGATACCAGCTCAAGGTTCATGGTAAGTGCCATGAGATCATTAACCGCTATGATGCTGAGCTTAAGAAGGCAAAAGGCGCTGCAGCTGTAAAGATAAGTGAAAAAGCTAATGCAGAAACAGCAAAGATGGTAGAGGAAGAGACTTCCAAGGTTCTTTCATCTGTTTTAAAAGAAGCATGTAATGTAATGAAGAATTCTTATGCAAGATCAGATGCATAATATGGAGTTAATCAGAGATTAACTCCTAGAAGTGGTGTCGCGAGCTCCACCACTTCCATTATTAGTCACTCGTATAACTCGCGACATGAGGTTATGAGTTTGAATTATATTCAAACTCTAAGAAGTGGCATCGCGAGCTCTGCCACTTCCAACCATTAGTCACTCGTTTCACTCGCGACATGAGGTTAATTATGAATATAGTTGTATTATGTGGAGGTCTTTCCACAGAACGTGAGATTTCTTTTATCTCAGGAACAAAGGTTTGTGGTGCTCTTAGAAGAAAAGGACACAGAGCTGTTCTTGTAGATATGTATATGGGACTTGAGGATATGGGAGAGGATATTATTGCTGATCCCGGTCAGCTTTTTGATAACCTTCCTGAACTTAAGGATGTAACTTTTGACGGACTTACTCCTGACCTTGAGAAAGTTCGTTCAGAGCGTAAGTTTAAGAGCCCTTCTCTTTTTGGTAGAGGCGTACTTGAGATCTGCACAAAGGCAGACGTAGTATTTATTGCTCTTCACGGTCTTAACGGTGAAGATGGTCGTCTTCAGGCTACATTCGATCTTCTTGGAGTTCCTTATACAGGATCAGGCTACCTTGGCGCAGCTATTGGTATGGACAAGATCATGACCAAGCAGATGGTTGCACCCCAGGGCGTTAATACTCCTAAGTGGAATTCATATTCAGGTGTAACAGAAGAAGATATTCCACGCATGATATCAGAAAACAAGATCCCATGTGTTGTTAAGACACCTACAGGCGGATCTTCTGTTGGCGTATATATCATTAAGGATGAAAAAGAATTTGAGCCTGCTCTTAGAAGTGTTCTTGAATATGGAAGTGATATCCTTATCGAGCAGTTCGTAGAAGGTCGCGAGTTCACTAATGCTGTACTTAAAGGCAAAGCTCTTCCAAGCGTAGAGATCGTTCCTATCGAGGGCGGATACAATTATGAGAATAAGTATACAGCAACAGGAGCTGATCATATCTGTCCCGGAAGACTTACTCCTGAACTTGCTAAGAAGATGGGAGATATGGCTCTCAAAGTTCATGAAACTCTTGAACTTAGAACCTATTCACGTTCTGACTTTATCGTAGATGAAAATGATAATATCTATTTCCTTGAAGTAAATACACTTCCCGGAATGACACCTACAAGCCTTGTACCTCAGGAAGCAGGTGAGGTTGGAATTGCATATGATGACCTTTGCCAGCTTATCGTTGAGGACGCTCTTGAAAAATGGCGTCGCAGATATACAACAGATAGTGATATAATAAGTACAAAATAATAAATATATATTATCGGAATAAAGAATATATAAGCTTGCGATATGGACTATGCAAGTGGAATATTTTTCGCTTTCGATACCAATATAACTATTAGTCACTCGCGATATACGATTGGGAGTTAATCATGGAGAACATTACACTTAAGCAAATATTAGACGCTACAAACGGAACCCTGCTTACCCCGGAGATTTCGGAAGATACTATTGTTAAGCGTGTCATTTCTGATAACAGAAAGGCTCAGGCCGGTGATCTGTTTTTTGCCATAGTAGGTGAAAAGATGGATGGACACAGCTTCGTAAATCCTGCCCTTAATGCAGGAGCAGTCGGAGCGATCGTATCCAAAGAGCCTGAAGAAAAAATTCCTGGTAAGTTCTATGTACTGGTTCCTGATACCCTCTTTGCATTAGGTGATCTTGCCAGCTATTATCGTATGCAGTTCCAGATTCCGATAATTGCTGTTACCGGAAGTGTTGGTAAGACAACTATGAAAGACATGATCGCATCTGTTCTTTCAGAGAAGTTCAATGTTATCGCTACTGAGGGTAACTATAATAATAATATAGGTGTTCCCAGAACTCTTTTCAGAATAGACAGAAATACAGAAGTTGCTGTAGTTGAGATGGGAATGAACCATGAAGGCGAGATCAACTATCTTACACGTATGACTCATCCTACAATGGCAGTTATCACCAATATAGGTGATGCCCATATCGGAAATCTTGGTTCAAGAGAAAATATCTTTAAGGCTAAATGCGAGATATTTAATGGCTTGTCACTTGATGGTCTCGCAGTAATGAATGCTGATGATGAATATCTTGTTAAGCTTAAGGATAATGAGGACCTTCAGAAAGATTACAGATTCAAGTGGGTTGGCGAAGATTCCGATGCTGACTACGGTGCACTTGATATAGATGATACTCTTCAGGACGGCCTTAAGTTTACTATGATAGTAAGAAGAACACGTACAGGAATTGATGAAAAGGATACTATCAAAGTTCCTGCCCGTGGAAGACATATGATATATCCTGTACTTGCTGCTACAGCAGTAGCCAAGAAGCTTGATATGTCTTATGAAGAGATCATTGAAGGAATTAAAAATTATAAACCAACAGCCATGAGAATGGAGACATGGAATCTTGGTAACGGCATTATTATCTATAACGATACATATAATGCAAATCCTCAGTCTATGAAGGCTGGTCTCAGTACCCTTGCTAATACAGACGGATCAAGAAGGGTTGCAGTTCTTGGCGATATGCTTGAACTTGGAGACCTCGAAGAAGACCTTCACAGAAGCGTTGGTAAAAAAGCTGCAGATCTTTCTATAGATACTCTTATCACTATAGGTCAAAGAGCAAAGTATATTGCTGACGAAGCTAAAAAGGGCGGTCTTATGGACGTAACAAGCTATGACGATGCAGAAAGTGCTAAGGATCAGCTTGATAGCCTTCTTACAGATGGCGCAGTAATTTATTTCAAGGCGTCACATGCAATGGCTCTTGAGAAACTTGCAGAGTATTGTAAGGACAGGATCTGAATATAGTAAAGAAATTACGGAGTGCTATTTAAGGTAGCACTCCGTTTTTTACGACATAGAACTTTTACACTTTGACTTGACAACGCGTAAAAGTCTGCCATAATAAAATTATATTTTTGGCCACATTGTATACAAGGATACATGTGCTGTCTTTGTTTTTCACAAAAGGTTAAGGAGGATATATTATGAAAAAGAAACTGTTAAGCATTTCTATGTGTGCGGCTCTGGCTCTTTCTCTTATCACTGGATGTGGTGCAGGCTCAGAGTCAGGATCATCTTCATCATCTTCTTCAGATGTATTCAAGATTGGTGCGATCGGACCTTTCACAGGCGGTGCTGCTGCTTATGGTAACGCAGTTCAGTGGGGTGCACAGATCGCTGTTGATGAGATCAATGAAGCCGGTGGTATCAACGGATATAAGATTGAATATAAGGCAGAAGATGACGAGTGCGATAACCAGAAGTCAGTTAACGCTTATAATACATTAAAGGACTGGGGCGCTCAGTTCATCGTTGGTTCTACAACAAGTGGCTGCTGTATCGCAGTTGCTGACGAAGCTCACAATGATAACATTTTCCAGATCACACCTTCAGGATCAGCAGTTGACTGCGTAAAATATGATAACGCTTTCCGTGTATGCTTCTCAGATCCTGCACAGGGAACAGCTTCAGCTCAGTATATTGGTGAGAAGAAGCTTGCAACTAAGGTCGCTATAATCTATGACAGTTCAGATGTATATTCATCCGGTATTACAGAAACATTCGTAGCAGAAGCTGCCAACCAGGGACTTGAGATCGTATCTCAGGAAGCTTTCACAGCAGATTCCAAGACAGACTTCTCTGTTCAGATCCAGAAAGCTATCGACGGACAGGCAGAGCTTATTTTTCTTCCTATCTACTATTCAGAAGCAGCACTTATCCTTCAGCAGGCATCTACAATGGGTGCTACAGCTACATTCTTCGGATGTGACGGTATGGACGGAATCCTTGGTGTTGAGAATTTCGATACATCTCTTGCAGAAGGACTTATGCTCCTTACTCCATTCTCAGCAGATGCTACAGATGATCTTACCAAGAACTTTGTAGCCAAGTTCCAGGAAGCTCATCAGATCGTTCCTAACCAGTTCGCAGCAGATGCATATGATGCTGTATATGCTATTAAGGCGGCAGCTGAAAAGGCAGGTATCACACCTGATATGAGCGTGTCAGATATCTGTAATGCAATGAAGACAGCAATGACAGAGATCTCTGTAGACGGACTTACATCTCTTGGCATGACATGGTCAGCAGCTGGCGAACCTACTAAGGAGCCAAAGGCTGTTGTGATCAAGAACGGTGAATACGTACTTGCAGAATAAGACATACCAGTTTTTATTCAATTGATATAGTGTAATTTAAGGGGTTTATAAATAAATAAGGCAGTCCGGTTCGGGCAGTGAAGTCCGTGCCGGATGCCTTTTTTAAATAATCGGATACCTATTGGATATCCTCGAAATATTTATAAGCCAGACATTCTGTATCGAGTATATTCTTTGATGTTTTTTAATGTATTTTAGCTATAATATATATAGTAATACACATAATATTTGGGGAAGAAAAAGTAAAGATCTACATTTATTGTTCTACAAATTTATCAGAGCCCTGTCGGCACCCCAGAAGGAAAGAGGTACAAGATGAATTTCCTCACATATTTAATCAGTGGCATAAGTCTTGGAAGTGTATATGCCATCATAGCGCTTGGTTACACCATGGTATATGGTATTGCCAAGATGCTCAACTTCGCTCATGGCGATTTCATTATGGTTGGATGCTATGCTATTTTTACTATTGTCGCAGCCTTCAGCGGTTCAGGAATAGGAATGGTCATAGGCGTATTACTTGCGATGCTCATATGTACAGCAGTCGGTGTACTTACAGAGAGAATAGCATACAGACCTCTTCGAGAGGCAGGCTCTCCTCTTGCAGTTCTGATCACCGCTATAGGTGTCAGCTATCTTTTGGAAAATCTCGCCCTTCTTATATTCGGATCAGATCCTAAGTCCTTCACATCTATTATCAAGTGGGAAGGAATCACGATCGCATCTCTTAAGATCCCGGGCGTTACTATAGTTACAATTGCAGTCAGCATTGTAGTTTTAATTGGACTTCAGCTTTTCATTCACAAGACTAAAGACGGACAGGCAATGCTTGCAGCATCTCAGGACAGAGGCGCTGCCATGCTGATGGGAATTAATGTTAATAGAACTATTTCACTTACTTTTGCTATAGGTTCTTTCCTTGCGGCAATAGCCGGAGCACTCCTTTGCTCAGCATATCCGACACTTAATCCCTATACAGGTGCCATGCCCGGTATCAAAGCTTTCGTAGCAGCAGTGCTTGGAGGAATCGGTTCGATCCCTGGCGCTATGATAGGCGGAATAGTTCTTGGAATAATCGAGATTCTTGGAAGAAGCTATATCTCCTCACAGCTTTCAGATGCGATCGTATTCGCAGTGCTTATAGTGGTGCTTCTTGTTAAACCTACAGGTATTCTTGGAAAGAAAGTACAGGAGAAGGTATAGGGCGTTTGAAAAACTTTGTTTTTCAAACGCTAGACATGGTAGCGTAGCTACCATGTCCGAGGCGAAATGTAGTAGTTAGCTACCATGTCCGGGGCGATAGGCTCGTCATAATGATGTAGCTACCACGTCCGGGGCGATAGGCTCGTCATAATGATGTAGCTACCATGTCCGAGGGAAGGATTAATATATGAGTAAAAAGTTGAAGTTAAATGGAGATTTGACCACATATCTGATTGTTATTGTGGCATATATCATTTTTGAAATTCTTATACTTACAGGTACACTTTCAAGTCACATGCAAGGTCTTCTTGTGCCGATGGTCTATTATGCGATTGCGGCTGTGGGACTTAACCTTTGTGTTGGTATACTTGGAGAGTTATCGATTGGACATGCAGGATTCATGTGCGTGGGAGCTTTTTCAAGTGCGATGTTTTCAAATGCTGTAAGTGACAGCCTTCCTGCAGGGCTTCGTTTCTTCCTTGCATTTGTAATAGGTATCGCAGTTTCAGCACTGTTTGGATTTTTAATCGGTATACCGGTTTTAAGACTCAACGGTGACTACCTTGCTATCGTAACTCTTGCATTTGGTGAGATCATTAAGAATGTTATCAATGCTCTTTACGTTGGAGTAGATTCCAAAGGACTTCATTTTTCTTTTACAAGTGCAAGTGCTATGAACATGGAAGCAGGAGGAACAACAGTTCTTTCAGGCCCTATGGGTATCACAGGTACTCCTCGTGATGCGAACTTTACTATTGCAATAGTAGTTCTTTTGATATCTCTTTTCATAGTTCAGAATCTTGTTAAGTCACGTGATGGCAGAGCTATTATGGCTATAAGAGATAACCGCATTGCGGCAGAATCTGTAGGCATTAATATAACTAAGTTCAAGATCCTTGCTTTTACTATTTCAGCAGCAATAGCAGGAGCCGCAGGTGTCCTTTTTGGACATAACATTTCTGCACTTCAGGCTACAAGCGGAAACTTTGGATATAACATTTCAATTCTTATCCTTGTATACGTAGTTCTTGGTGGAATCGGAAATATCAAAGGAAGTGTTATCGCAGCTGCAATCCTTTACATGCTTCCTGAGATGCTCAGGGGACTGAGCACATACAGAATGCTTATCTATTCCATCGTACTTATCGTAATGATGCTCTTTAACTGGGCACCGGGAGCAAGACAGTGGAGATCCAGAATTTTGTCAAAGTTTTCAGGTATAACAAAAAAACAGGGGATCAATAAAGTTTGAAAATATAAAATTTTCAAACTTTTCAAAGTGGCATCGCGAGCTCTGCCACTTCAACCATTAGTCACTCGTTTCACTCGCGACATGAGGTTTAATAATGGCACTTCTTGAAGTAAATAAACTTTCAATTTCATTTGGCGGTCTTCGTGCAGTTGATGACCTTACTTTTTCCATAGAAAAAGGTGAGCTTTATGGTCTCATCGGACCTAACGGTGCAGGTAAAACTACTGTATTTAACCTTCTTACAGGCGTTTATAAGCCAACAGAAGGCATCATAAAGCTTGATGGCAGCGATATCACAGGCAAAAAAACTATCGACATCAACCAGGCAGGAATCGCCAGAACATTTCAGAATATCCGTCTCTTTAAGCAGATGTCTGTAATAGATAACGTTAAAGTAGGCCTTCAGAATGATAAGGAGCTTTCCTATTCAAGCCTTGACGGAATCCTTCATACACCCAAGTATCGCAGGGTGGAAAAAGAGATCGAGGCAAAGGCTCTTGAGATACTTAAGGTTTTCAATCTGGATGAATCAAAAGACGTCCTTGCATCCAATCTTCCCTACGGTCAGCAAAGAAAGCTTGAGATTGCAAGAGCGATAGCTACAAAACCCAAGCTTCTTCTTCTGGACGAGCCGGCAGCAGGAATGAATCCTAATGAGACAGCTGAGCTTATGGAGACGATACAGCTTATCAGAGATAAGTTTGAGATGACCATCCTTTTGATCGAGCATGATATGAAACTTGTAAGCGGTATATGCGAGAGACTTACAGTTCTTAACTTTGGACGTGAGCTTAAGCAAGGCGCAACTAAAGATGTGTTAAATGACCCTGAAGTTATCAAGGCATACATAGGAGAATAAACAACATATACGATGACTTGTTACGTTTTATGACCTTCATGAAGTGTGTTGTCACTGGCTAAGCTAGGTCATGACAGGTAGTGGGTACATCTATAGATCGAGGTTAACGTATGGCACTTTTAGAAGTAAAAGATTTAAAAGTATATTATGGAGTGATCCAGGCTCTTAAAGGAATAAATTTCCATGTAAATAAAGGCGAGATCGTAGCTTTGATCGGAGCTAACGGAGCGGGCAAGACTACAACTCTTCACACCATATCAGGCCTTTTGAAGGCAGGAAGCGGATCTGTTATATATAACGGCAAAGACATTACAGGTGTTCCCGGTCATGAGATAGTCAAAATGGGAATGGCTCAGGTTCCTGAGGGCAGAAGAGTATTCGCTGATATGACAGTTGCCCAGAACCTTATGCTTGGAGCTTATACAAGAAAAGATAAGGCAGAAGCTGTCGGAATTCTTGAACAGGTTTATACAAGATTCCCAAGACTTAAGGAAAGGCAGAACCAGATAGCAGGAACATTGTCAGGCGGCGAGCAGCAGATGCTTGCAATGGGAAGAGCTTTAATGTCACATCCTGATATCATCCTCATGGATGAGCCTTCAATGGGCCTTTCACCACTTCTTGTAAACGAGATATTCGATATCATAAGAAGCGTTCACGAGGACGGTGTTACAGTTCTTCTTGTAGAGCAGAATGCCAAGAAGGCTCTTTCTATAGCGGACAGGGCTTATGTACTTGAAACAGGCGAGATCAAGATGGAAGGTAAGGCATCTGACCTTCTTAACGATGAGCGTGTGCGTAAGGCATATCTTGGAGAATAATGGGAGGCATGAAGTTTGAAAATTAAAAATTTTCAAACTTCTCGAAGTGGTGTCGCGAGCTCCACCACTTAGGCCATTAGTCACTCACTTCGCTCGCGACATGAGGTTAATTTACTAATGAAAAAAGTCGTTATAACAATCGAAAGACAATATGGTAGTGGCGGACGTACAGTTGGAGAGATGCTAGCTAACGAACTTGGCATTCACTATTATGACAAGGAACTTGTAAAGCTTGCCGCAGATGAAAGCGGAATAAGTGAAGCACTTTTCGTTCAGGCTGATGAAAGCATAAGGCAGGGCAAGGCACCTCTTTTAAATAAGATAAAAAAGAGTGTGTATAAAGGAAAAGTTATCGGCCCTGAAAGTGATGACTTTACTTCCATGCAGAACCTTTTTAACTATCAGGCAGAGGTTATAAAAAAGCTTGCTGATACGCAGCCCTGCGTAATAGTTGGAAGATGTGCCAACTATGTCCTCAGGGACTTTGATAACGTTGTAAGCGTATTCGTTCATGCTCCGCAGGACTTCCTTATGGAGCAGGCGGCGCTCAAACAGCCAATGCGCGGCAAGGAGCTTGAAAAGTTCATAGAAAAGACGGATAAGTACAGGGCAGATTATTACAAGTATTATACCGGCGAGAGATGGGAAGATGCTTATAACTATGATTTGTGCCTTAATTCAGGAAGGCTCGGATTTGAAAAATGCGTTGAAGCTATCAAGGAATATATGAAGGTCCGTTTTGGAAACGATGTATTTGATTAAAGATGGAGCAATAGTATCAGAATAAAGGTTTTGAAGAAATAATGATCAGTTGGGTTAGGATAAGTTTTTGAATAATAAAAGGACCTCATAAAGAGGTCCTTGGAAATAACATGAATATGATTATTTTTCAGCCTTTAAGAATGAACCAAATCCAAGATCGATCTTGGATTCATCGGTGAAGTAGAAGTAATTGTTTTCACAGAAAGAACCGTAAAAATCACTTGAATAAAGATCCAGGCTATAGAAAACGATTATAAGATCTTCACCGTCAAGGTAGATAACATATGGATGAGTTTCTGTAATATCACCATTTACGAAGGTTGCATTTCCGTTATCAAAGGTAAGCGTGATATCGGAATCGTCTTCGCTTTGGTATGTACCTGAAGGCCCTTTCGAAAAGTCTTCTGATCTTTTGAAGATGTACTCTTCATAAGTTACCCAGTCGAATTTTTCATTGTACTGGATTGTTATGGATGAAGCGGATTCCTTAGTCTTTGAAAGCTGAGCGTCAAGATCAGCGTCTTCACCTTTTTCTTCCTTGTACATATTTGTGAATGCATCGGAAAAAGAAAGGCTTTCGATATCAAGGACTACATATCCGTTTTCAAGAGTATAGTCAAATACCATTCCGGAGATATCAACGCTGTTACCATCAAATATCATTGATTCACTACCGTTGGTGTAAACCCCGTCAGGTACAGTGGTGATGCTGCTCTCAGATGAAACACCTGAATCTGTATTGGTAACCATTCCTGATACTTCATCATCCATTAAAGATGAAGCCAAAGATGGATCAAGCTCATTAGTAACTGTAGAACCGTTTTTGCTTCTGTAAACTGCAGCAGAAACGGTCAAGATAACTGATATTGTGACAACAGCTGCAGTGATTATTAAATTTTTTTTCATTATATGCGCCTCCAAATCCCTTTGGAATGAGATCCTATATTATAATTGAGATATGCACGTAGGTGCTATGTGATTATATATTGTTTTGGTTAAAAATGTCATTGTCAAATTTTATTAAATTTACAACTTAAAATATAGTGAGACTTTATGCTACTATATAGTTGATTTTAAAGACTTGTATAAAGTCGCGGGAGGAATAAAAAATGTTACAACAGGTTTCAATCTATGCCGAAAACAAAAAAGGAGTTTACAGAGATATTACAGGTCTTCTTAGTAAAAACGAGATCAATATCCTTGGCTCCGTAACTAACGACAGCGCTGAATATGGTATGGTACGAATGGTCGTATCTGATGCCGAGAAGGCTATCAAAGTATTAAGTGAAGCCGGATATATGTGTAAGACAACTCCTGTTCTTGGAATCGAGACAGAAGATAAGGTCGGAGCACTTAATAACCTTCTTGATGCTCTTTATGATGCCAACATAAATGTAGATTATATCTACCTTTCATTTAACAGAGAATCCGGAAAACCTATCATGGTGCTTCATACAGAAGGCATCTATCAGGTTGAGAATATTCTCACAAACAAAGGATTCACTTCCGTATAAGGCGTTTGACTTCATTGAAAATGAAGTCAAACGCTAGACATGATTCTGCGGGCAGAATCATGTCCGGGCGTCAGCGTGAAATGTTTTCGATTTTATATTATAAGAGCCGGTTAGTGACCGGCTCTTTTTGGTAGTTATTTATTTACTGGTGTGAGGTTGAAACCAAAGTATCTTACGGCGTTGTTGTAAGATATGTCTCTTACAATGCTTCCGATGTGTTCGTAATCTTCAGGAAGCTGTCCGTCTTCGATCCAGCTGCCGAGGAGCCTGCAGAGGATTCTGCGGAAGTACTCGTGGCGGGCGTAGGAGATGAAGCTTCTTGAGTCTGTAAGCATACCGATGAAGTTGCCAAGAAGTCCAAGGCTTGCAAGGTCGGTAAGCTGATCTGTCATTCCCTTGAAGTGGTCATTGAACCACCATGCAGATCCAAGCTGGATCTTGCCGATAGCATCCTCGTTCTGGAAGCATCCAAGGATAGTTCCAAGTGAAGAGTTGTCGTTAGGGTTCAGTGAATAAAGGATTGTCTTTGGTATTTCATTTGTAGCGCTAAGTGCATTAAGGAAGTTGGCAACAGCTGCAGTTGAAACCTGGTCACCGATACAGTCAAATCCTGTGTCAGGACCGAGCTTTGCGAACATTCCGGCGTTATTATCACGCTTACATCCAAAGTGAAGCTGCATTACCCAGTTTCTCTTGTGATATTCTTTTGCAAGGAAAAGAAGGAACTCGTATTTGTACTTATCAACTTCAAGATCTGAAAGCTCGCTACCAGAAAGCTTTTTAGCAACGATAGCTTCAACTTCATCTTCTGTGGCAGGAGCATAAGGAACATAATCAAGGCCGTGGTCTGATACGTTAGCTCCGTGCTCTTCAAAGAAATCAAGTCTTACTTTCATAGCTTCCTTAAGTGAAGCAAAAGAGTCGATCTTAATACCTGAAACCTTAGAAAGAGTCTCAAGATAATCAGCATAATCAGGCTTGTTGATATTAGTTGCCTTATCAGGTCTCCAAGCAGGAAGAACCTGTACGTCAAAGCTTTCATCTGCTGCGATCTTCTCGTGCCATTCAAGGCTGTCAGCAGGATCATCTGTTGTGCAGATAAGTGTTACGCCTGAATCCTTGATGAGCTGCCTGCAGGATGTATTAGCAAGCTTTTCATTGCAGATATCCCAAACCTCTTTACAGGTCTTTGAATTAAGTACGCCGTAGTATCCGAAATATCTCTGAAGCTCAAGGTGACTCCAGTGATAAAGAGGGTTGCCGATAGCTCTTTCAAGAGTTGCTGCCCACTTTTCAAACTTCTCATAATCAGAAGCATCGCCTGTGATGTACTTCTCAGGTACGCCATTGGAACGCATCTGTCTCCACTTGTAGTGGTCACCGCCAAGCCAGATCTGTGTGATGTTCTCGAACTTACGGTCTTGTGCGATCTCCATTGGGCTGATGTGGCAGTGATAATCAAGGATTGGCATCTCTTTTGCATAACCATGGTAGAGCTTTTTAGCTGCCTCGGTGTTAAGCAGGAAATCTTCATCCATAAATTTTGTCATAGTTTCCCCATTTCTGCGCTTCAAAAATTTATATTTGTACAGATGATCTTGTTCTTAGATCAGGAACGTGCATCTTTTGTTTGTGATCTAAGGGATATATACTATAGCAGTGAGCGCGGCTGCTTTGTATGGTCAGTTTAATGATTTCATTAAATATTTAAACATATGTGACACATAAAATGGCTAAGGCCAAAGCGTCTTTGCGATTATTGCAAAGTAAGCAATCAGATTTGAAATGTGAGAAAAACATTTTCTGTAAGCGCTTACAAAAATACTATATTCGATTAGGATAATTAATTCAAGATATTGCATTGCCCAAATATATTCGATTTTTATGGGCAATATTAATAGAAATTCAAAGTATTTTTTGGGTTGTATGGGATGCTTTTTTAATATATAATGTTAGCGAATTGTAAGCATTTACAGTTTACTATGGGGTTGATGAGGAAACGAGGTTTTGAAATGGCAGTTACTATTTATGATATAGCAAGATTATCCGGGGTTTCTATTGCTACTATATCAAGAGTTGTTAATGGTAATCCCAGCGTCAGTGATAAGACCAGAGAGAAGGTTCTTGCAGTAATGAAGGAGTATGACTACACTCCCAATCCTTTTGCAAGAAGTCTTCAGTTTAATTCTATGAAAATGGTTGGAATATCATGTGCCGATATTAAGGACGACTACATGGCACGAATGGTTTCCATCCTTGAAAAAAAGCTTCACGAATACGGATATGACTACATGCTCCTTTGCAGTGGATATGACCTTGAATCAAGAGAGCATGCAGTAGACCTTCTTCTTAAGAAGAAAGTTGATGCACTTATCCTTATAGGTTCACAGTTCCTTGGAAATTGTGAGAAGGATGAAGTTGCATATCTTCATAAAGATGCTGAACAGGTTCCTGTATTTATACTTAACGGATACCTTGAGAATAAGAACATATACGGAATCCTTGGAGATGACCGCAATGCCATGTACAATGCGACAGATTCTCTTATCAAGGCAGGAAGGAAGAAGATCCTCTTCCTTTATGATTCAGAATCCTATTCATCCAAGCAGAAGATGGTCGGATATGAAGACGCACTTAAAGATAACGGAATTCCGGTAGACGGTAATCTTAAACTTAAGATCACCTGTTCTTTACATGAAGAAAGAGATCTCCTCCTTATGAGAAAAGATCTCGATTTCGATGCAGTAGTTTCAACAACTGATGAACTTGCTGTTGGAGTCCTTAAGTATGCAAAGGCAAGAATGCTTTCTGTTCCCGGAGACATCAGCGTTATAGGCTATAACAATTCTCCGCTTGCAGATTTTGTAGAGCCTGAACTTACATCTGTAGATACTTCTATCAAAGATATGGCGCACGTAGCTGTAGACAAGATGATGGAATGCCTTCAGGGCAAAAAGGTAGAGCACAAGACTGTTGTTGAATCAAAGCTTGTAAAGCGTTGCACTACAGATTTTTAAACCTGGCTGTTTTTTCTAAATCATATATATCTTTCCATCCGGCAAATAAGTCCGGGTGGATATGCGAACCAAAGGAGCAGTTTTCAAAAGAGGCTGCTCCTTTTTCGCGCCATGGACGCGCAAGATAAACAGAAGAATCAGGGCAGCGGTCTGTTATAAATCTGCAGTCTATAAACCTTATTCCTGGTTCGTCTTCCGGAGTGCAGGGAGCACATACAAATCCCTGAACAGGAACATCTGTATAATCAGCGGCTTTTTCTTTTGATATAGTATTTTTATCGATTAAAGGAGCTCTGTACAAAGATACAATGGTGCAGTTTTTAAATACTGCATTAGCCCCTCCGAATATAAAGTCAACATCACCCTCAATAATACAGTCTTCATAATACTGAGTTGTCATAAGGCGAGGACTGTTTTCTCTTGGCCCAATAAAACCACCCTTTTCGCGCTCAGTTAGAGGCAGTGGAGACATGAAAAGAGTATCCTGATGCCCTTTTAAATGAACACGTCTGCAGGTTACTTTAGAAGCGTCAGCATAAAGCGCGATCGCCTGACCTCTGATACGTCCGTCACCTGCAGTATTTTCTATAGTAAGATCTTCAATTATCGCTTCATTCCCTGATACGAACATGGTATAACTTCTGAAAGTTCCGAGTTTAATGCCCTTATCATCAGGCGCCTTATCGAATCCTCCATCAGACCATGAGATAGTAGTAACATCCATTCCTGCACCCTTTATATGCAAAGAGTTGTCAGTAACATTATTATTTCTAAAATATTCTTCATCAAAGTATAGCTTTTGATAGTGTGTTCCCTTGCTAAAAAAGAGTTCTTTCATAGTCCGCATAGTCTCCAATAAGATTTGATAATAAAGCAATTATAACTTCTTAATATAGTTTACGTTTGATTTTTGATCACTGCAACAGGTGTCAAAAGGAACTTTTGACACCTACCTCATATAATGTTTTTTGAATCATGGATATTGTTATTTACAGATGGCCATTATTTGACTATATTAAGCGTTTGTGATAATGTTCCTACGTATGTGGGTGTCGGCTACAAGTTATCCGCTTGCAGTTGACCTAACAGGGAACAGGGTGTAAATCCCGGACAGTGCCGCTACTGTGTTGGAACAGAGGATGCGCATGGCTGATGGATACAGTCATGAGGGCACCAACAAAAAAGTGTTCCTAAGTCAGATACCTGCCCATGTTGTCTTGGTGTTCATAATAGCGAAGCACTATTTTGAACATGTGGCTTATTCTTTATGCTTCAGATTGGAGAATATTATGAAAAAGAAACTGTTATCAACAATGCTCGCTGCAACATTGTCTTTTACTATGCTTGCAGGATGCGGATCATCAGATTCAGGTAATGAAAACGCAGGTTCTAACGAAGCATCTCAGAGCGCTTCAGAAGGAACAAGTAGTGAAACAGAAGGAAATGAAGCTGAGACTGCAGAAGATGAGACTAAAACTTCTTCAGACCTTGTAGTTCCGGAATACGATCTTCCTACTCAGGATCTTG
>JAEEGF010495731.1_pt1 | contig 16255 bp, 12 predicted proteins | sample 9134171 | NCBI WGS metagenome assembly JAEEGF01 (sample SAMN16246542, study PRJNA631951) | gut metagenome | biome: gut microbiome; feature: rumen; material: AP-attached | host: Bos | place: Iran: Karaj | collected 2018-10
GGCCTGGGGCGGCATGAGGAAGCCGCCGCGGCGTTCGATGCCGCTATGGACACTCCCTTCGCCTCTACCCCTCAAGGCAGGGTTGAGGGTGCAAGGTACCTTATGCTTGCAAAGCGCTGGGACGAAGCGGCCGACAGCTACAAACAGCTTGACGGCGTCGCCAACGTCTATGGCGTGGGCCTCACGCTGGACAACATCCAGCAGTACATGCTGCCCAAGCTTCGCGCCAACCTCAATGCCCGCCGCAACGACCAGGCCCTGGCCACCAGCATCCGTCTTGCCGATGCCTTGGATTCCGCCATCGTCCGCAGCAAGAACGACAAGGCCGCGGAACTGGCCACGGTGTACCATACCCAGGAAATAAAGGAGGATTTCCTCCAGCAAAAGGCCCGCCTGGAGCGCGAGAGGTTCGTGTCGTCACTGGGTGTTATCGTGCTGCTTATCATAAGTTTCCTGGTGTTCGTATTCCTGCGTTACCGTTCGTCAATACGCCTGGAGGAAGCATATAAGCAACTGGAGGTTGCAAACGCCCACGCCCAGGAGGCATCACGCGTAAAGACGGCCTTCCTGCAGCAGATTTCTCACGAAATCCGGACGCCCATCAACCTGCTTTCCGGCTTCGCCCAGCTACTCACCACCCCCGGTATGGAACTGGACGAAAAGAGCCGCGAGGAAATCAACGAAGGCGTGGTGAAGAACACCAGCCGCATCACCGGCCTCATAAGCAAGATCCTAGACTTGAGCGACCTCATAAGCAACCCTTCTCTGGAAAACAAAGACAGCTTGACCCTTGGGCAGATAGCCGCAGAGGCCGCCGACGGTAGCGGCATCCGGAACAACAAGGACCTCCACTTCGATATCATGATGGCCGATGGTGTCAAAGACCAGACCATCGTCACCAACCGCAAAGCCGTAACGCGCATCCTGGGGCTCCTGCTGGAAAACGCCAACAAATTCACGGAGAAGGGAATGGTTTCCCTGAGGGTGGTTCCCAAACAGAGTTTCGTGTATTTCCTGGTGGAAGACACCGGCATCGGCATCCCGGCCGAAGAAGCGGAGCACATCTTCGAACACTTCGTCCAGCTGGACGATTACCAGGAAGGCACCGGAATCGGCCTTTCTCTGGCCCGCAGCCTTGGCCGCCGCTTGGGCGGAGACGTCGTCCTTGACACCTCCTACACCTTCGGCGCCCGCTTCATCTTCTCCCTCCCGCTGAACCAGGAGTAATTTTCGAGATTCCGTCGCTTCGCTCCGGCATCAAAAAAGCAGCCCGTTTAGGCTGCTTTTTTTGCGGAGAGACCGAGATTCGAACTCGGGATACCCTTTTGGAGTATACACGCTTTCCAGGCGTGCCTCTTAAGCCACTCGAGCATCTCTCCAATGTGACTCCCGAAAAATCGGGACTGCAAAGATAAGCACTTTTTCGTTTTTTGCAAAAAATATTTTGGTAATCCGCAGGATTATGGCCATCTTTGCACGCTATGACTATGAAAAAGCAATATCTGGCAGCGGTGCTGGCCCTGTTCCTGGGCGGTACGGCACAAGTATATGCCCAAAACACTGCGCTGGGATTCACCCGGATTGACCGCAATCCGCGTACATCGGCCTTGGCCGGAGCGGGTGCGGCATCTAACGGCAACGGCGCGTACGGGGCTTTCAAGAATGCGGCGGCACTGCCTTCCCTGCAGGGAATGGGAGAGGTTTTCGCGGGCCTGCAGATGTGGGAGATGTCCAATGAAGTGGATAAAACCACCAACCTGATGGCGGGCGCCGGTTTCCATTTCGGCAAGTTCGGCGTGGCCCTGGGCGGCGTGTATCAGAAGGGCGTTCCCCTGGGGACGTTCATCCCCTCGGACTACCTGGTGTCGTTGGGCGTGGCTTTTCGGCCTATCGAGAAGCTGAGTATCGGCGTCAACGCCCGCTATGCCGGGCAGAGTTTCTCCCAGGATGCGAAGGTAGGCGGCTTCAGCGCCGACGTCACCCTCTTCAGCCAGATCACCGACAATCTTTCCGTCATGGGCGGCGTGGCTTGCTTCGGCCCGCAGGTGAAGGGGTCATCGGCCTCTTACAGCCTGCCCACCCATCTGGACCTGGCCGTTGCGTGGAAGCAGCCGCTGGGCCAGATGCACCGCATAGAACTGATGCTGGACGGGGAGTATGACCTGAGCCAGTCCTTGGCGGCGGCCGTCGGTGCGGAATATGTCTTCGACGATCTCCTTTTCCTGCGCGTCGGTTATCGGCTGGCAGGGGAGAACGCCATTATCCCTTCGCATCTGGCGCTGGGTATGGGCGTGCAGTTCCAGGGCTTCCGGGCCGATATCAGCTACCTCACCGCCTCTCCTATCCTTGGCAATACGCTGAATGTCGGCGCGGCATTTCGTTTTTAACTGATTATGGAAATTACACTCAATAGACCGCAAGTGCCGGTACTCCTTCTCACCGGCTATCTGGGAAGTGGCAAGACCACCCTCCTGAACCGTATCCTCACCAACAGGAAAGGCATTAAGTTCGCCGTCATCGTGAACGATATCGGTGAGGTGAACATAGATGCCAGCCTCATCGAGAAAGGCGGCATCGTGGGCAGCACCAACGACTCTCTGGTGGCCCTGCAGAACGGCTGCATCTGCTGCACCCTCAAGATGGACCTGGTGGCGCAGCTGGCCGACTTAACATCGGCCCGCAAGTTCGACTACATCGTCATCGAGGCCAGCGGTATCTGCGAGCCCGCTCCCATCGCCCAGACCATCAGCACCATGCCGGCCCTGGCGCCGCAGAGCGTGCAGGACGGCATTCCGTACGTGGACTGCATCGCCACCGTGGTGGACGCCCTGCGCATGAAGGACGAGTTCGACGGCGGCAGCGCCCTGGAGAAAGAGGATATCGGCGACGACGACCTCGAGCGTCTGGTCATCGAACAGATCGAGTTCTGCAACATCGTGCTGCTGAACAAGGCCGCCGAGCTCACCCCCGAAGAGATGGGCAAGCTCAAGGGCATCGTCAAGAGCATCAATCCCGGCGCCAAGGTGCTGGAGTGCAATTATGGCGACGTGGACCTGGACGAACTCATCTACACGGGCATGTTCCGCTTTGACGAGGTGGCTACATCGGCCGCCTGGATTGCCGCCATCGAGGGCGAGGACGAGGAAGAGGAGGCCGAAGGCGAAGCCCTCGAATACGGTATTGACACCTACGTGTATACCCGTCGTCCGGCCTTGGACCTGAATAAGTTCGATAATATGGTGGCCCGTCACTGGCCGGCCAATATCATCCGCGCCAAGGGCCTGTGCTACTTCTCACAGGATATTGACAAGTGCTACCTCTTCGAGCAGGCCGGCCGCCAGAAGACCCTCAAGGACTGCGGCCTGTGGTTTGCCACCATGGAGCCCGACGAACTGGCCGAGATGATGGAACGGGACCGCAAGCTGCGCGAAGACTGGGACCCCCAGTACGGAGACCGGATGCAGAAGATTGTGTTCATCGGCCAGCATCTGGACAAGCCTGCACTGGAGAAACTCATGGACAGTTGTTTGGCAGAATAAGATGACCATAGACCTCTCTCTCATAGAAGGCTGTTACGAGGCCGTAGACGGAACCGTTCTCACCGGAGTGGCGGGGCCGGACGTTTATGTTGTCATACCCGACGGTGCCGTGGTTGGCCTGAAGGACGTGTCCATTATCGTACCCGGTGACGAGTACGCCGCCATCACCTGTCTGGGAGACGCCACCCTGGTCCTGGAAGGGGCCAATGCCGTCAAAGCCCATCACGGGGAGTTCCCCGCTGTTTTCCCGGCCGAGGGGAAGACCCTCACCATCAAGGGGAAGGGCTCTCTCCAGGCCAGCGCCGGCGGTAAGGCGGCCGGCATCGGCGGCGGTTATCAGCGCGCCTGCGGCAGCATCGTCATCAAGAGCGGCGTCATCGTGGCCTGGGGCGGTTATCTGTCTGCGGGAATCGGCAGTGGCTACCAGCGCCCCTGCGGCGACATTGTCATTGAAGGGAACGTGGTCATCGCTACCGGCGGTATGGGCGCAGCAGCCATCGGCGGCGGTTACTGCGGCCAATGCGGCAACATCACCATATCCAAAAAGGTGGTTCAGATAACGGCTTCCAGAGTCTCTACCGGAGATATCCCCAGCGACTGCATCGGCAAAGGCGCCGGCGGCAAATGCGGCACCGTCAACATCCATCCCGACGCTAATGTTATCTGTCAGGAATAAATAATGAACGGGCGTGCATCTCTGCAAGCCCGTTCTCATTCTAACCTAAAAACTTAACCTATTAAAAAAACTATTCGGTTAAATTCTATTGCGAATTCCGTGCCAAACTACTGCTCCTTGGGGGAATTTAGTTCATTATTGGGCCGAATTCGGATAATTCTTACATCTTGCAGGGGACGGTCGTACCGGTCGGTGGGTACGGCGGCAATTTTGTCGATGACGTTGAGGCCGGCGACGGTCTCTCCGAACACGGTGTATTCGCCGTCCAGGTGCGTGCAGTTATCGGGGTCCTGTACCAGGTAGAACTGGGAGCCGGAGCTCTCCTTGAAGGGGTTGGCCAGGTCTCCGCGGCGGGCGGCGGCCAGCGCACCTTTTTTGTGCCGATGCAGGGGAGCGCCCAGGGTGTCCCGCATCTCGGCGGGAATGGTATAGGAGGGACCGCCCTGTCCGTACTGCTCCACCTTGGAGGTGTCCCGGGTGAAGGGGTCTCCGCCCTGGATCATGAAACCGTTGATGGTGCGGTGGAACAGGAGGCTGTCATAGTAGCCGCTTAGGGCCAGTTTCTCAAAGTTATCCCGGTGGCGTGGCGTGTCCTTGTACAGTTTTACGCGGATGGTGCCCATGGTGGTAACTATGTCAAAGAAAGGCTCTTCCGGCAGGGCCTTAGCAGCTTCCAGGGCGGCCAGGCTGTCCTGGGGTTCCAGATTTACTGCTTCTTGGGCGCTCTGGCTGCGGTTTTTGCAGCCGGCTATCAGGGCCAGTACCAGCGCCACGTATACAAACTTCTTCATATAGATACAAAATGTTTGTGCAAATTTAGTTAAATTTGTACTTACTATGGCAAATCCGTTGAAACAATTAGCGGGCGAAACCGCCATTTACGGCTTCAGTTCCATCCTGGCCAGGATACTGAACTTCCTCTTTGTCCCCATCTATACCCGTACGCTGTCCCAGATGCAGTACGGCGTGGTCACGGAGTTCATGGCCTACATCGCCATCTTGCAGGTGGTGCTGGTGCTGGGGTTGGAGACCGGTTGTTTCCGCTTTGCCAACAAGGAAGGGGAGGACCCCCGCAAGGTGTACTCCGGTGCCCTGCTCACGGTGCTGGGCCTTAACCTGGCGTTCCTGGCCTGTATGGTGGCCTTTTCGGGGCCCATATCGGCCGCCCTGGGCTATGCCGGCTACAAGCGCCTGATTATCTATGTGGCCTCCATCCTCTTCTGCGACAGCCTCACCGCCATCCTCTTCGCCAAGTTGCGGCAGGAGCACAAGGCGGTGAAGTTTGCCATCTTCAAGACCGTCAAAATTCTCACGGAGACCGGCGCCAACCTGGTGCTCTTCTTCGTGTGGCCCGCCCAGCCGGACTTCACCTATCCCATTTTCGCCATCCTGATAAGCTGCGTGCTGTGCCTGGTGATGTTCATCCCGGACCTGCTCCGGCTGCGTCCCACCTGGGATACCGGCGTGGTGAAGCGCCTGCTGGTGTACTCGCTGCCGCTCATGGTCGCAGCCCTGCCGGGCGTGGCCAACGACTTCCTGGACCGGGTGCTGTTCCGTTTCTTCGATACATCATCGGCCCAGTGGCAGGCCACCCTGGGCGTGTACCAGGCGGCGGTGAAACTGGCCGTCATCATGAACCTCTTCATCCAGATGTTCCGCTATGCGGCCGAGCCCTTCTTCTTCCAGCGTGCCCGGGACAAGAATTCCAAGGAACTGTATGCTCTGGTGATGGAGTACTTTACGGCCTTTTGTGGCCTGGTGTTTCTGGGCGTGGTAGGTTATATTGATGTGATTTCCCTCTTCCTGGGGCGGGACTTCCGCGTGGGAATTGACGTAGTGCCCATCATGCTCCTGAGCTATATGATCCTGGGGATGCTGTTCAACGTGTCCATGTGGTATAAACTTTCCGGCCGCACCAATATGGCCATCTGGATCACCCTGGCCGGCCTGGTGGTCACCATTGTGGTGAACGTGGTGTTCATGCCGCGCTTCTCCTATTGGGCATCGGCCTTCGGGCATCTGGCCAGCTACCTGGTCATGTTCATCCTGAGCGCCTATTTGGGCTCCAAGTACTATCCCATTCCGTATAACTGGAAGCGCATCCTGGGTATCATGGCCCTGATGGGCATCTTCTATTTCTGCATCTTTTTAAGTGAAATGAAGTTCCCGATGATTGTCTTCCGCCTGGGCACGAATACTGCCCTCATCGGCGCGTATGGCATCCTGTGCTGGATGATTCTCCGGTCGCATCGTGCTCAAAACATTGATAATTAACCAATTAAATAATGATTATGAAAAAACTCCTTCCCGTTTTAACCGTTGCAGCGCTGCTGGCAGCTTGTGCTAAGCCGCAGCCGCAGGATTTCCAGGTGATTCCCCAGCCGGCCGATGTTACCCTGGCCGACGGCAGCTTTTGCGTAAAGGGCGCCGCCGTGTGCTTCGACGAAAACATGGACGAGGCTTCCGTCAAGGCGGCCCAGCGCTTCGTGGATGCCTTGGAGACCGCAACCGGCGCAAAGTGCAAGCTGGCCGATGGCGGCATCGCCTTCATCCAGACCCCCAACCTGGCCGCGGAGCAGTATGCCATCAACGTCACCAAAGAGGGTGTCACCGTGGAGGCGTCGGCCCTGAACGGCTTCGTCTATGCCTGCGAAACCCTGAAGCAGATGCTTCCGCCCGCCGTCTACGGCAACAAGGCGGTGAAGGCCGATTGGGTTCTCCCTTGCGTGAGCATCCTGGACCAGCCACGCTTTGACTACCGCGGCATGCACCTGGATCCCTGCCGTCACTTCTGGACTGTGGAGGAAACCAAGCAGTACCTGGACGTGATGACGGCCTACAAACTGAACCGTTTCCACTGGCATCTCACCGAGGACCAGGGCTGGCGTATGGAAATCAAGCGTTTCCCCAAACTCACCGAGATCGGTGCCTGGCGTAACGGAACCTGCATCGGCAAGGATTTCGACTCCAACGACGGTATCCGCTACGGCGGCTTCTACACCCAGGAGGAGATGAAGGAGATCGTGGCCTATGCAGCCGAACGCGGTATCACCGTGATTCCGGAGATTGACCTTCCCGGCCATATGGTAGCCGCCCTGGCCGCTTATCCCGAGCTGGGCTGCACCGGCGGTCCCTACGAGGTCTGGACCCGCTGGGGAGTGGCCAAGGACATCCTCTGCGCCGGCAACGACCAGATTTTCGACTTCCTGGAGGGCGTGCTTACGGAGATGATGGAGATTTTCCCGTCGGAATACATCCACATCGGCGGTGACGAGTGCTTCGGCGGAGACGCCGAACCCGACCGTCCCGACCCCTGGGACGTGTGCCCCAAGTGCGCCAGGCGCATGAAGCAGCTGGGTATCAAGAAGGGTCCCGAGGCCAAGCACTATCTGCAGAACTACGTAACCTCCCGCGTGCAGAAGTTCCTCAACGACCACGGCCGCAAGGTCATCGGCTGGGATGAAATCCTGGAAGGGGACCTCACTCCCGGCGCCACCATTATGTCCTGGCGCGGCGTGAAAGGCGGTGTCAAGGCTGCCCAGAAGGGCTTCGACGCCGTGATGACCCCCACCGACTACATGTACTTCGACTACTTCCAGAGCCGTGAGCGGGACAAGGAACCCCTGTGCATCGGCGGCTACCTGCCCCTGGAGAAAGTGTACAGCTACGAGCCGTTCGACGGCATGCAGGCCGGCACCGAGAACCACATCCTGGGTGTCCAGGCCAATCTGTGGACGGAGTACATCACTACCGCCGACCACCTGTGGTACATGCTGCTGCCCCGCCTCTGCGCCCTGTCCGAGATTCAGTGGTGCGCGGCCGAAAACAAGGATTACGAGCGCTTCAAGGCCTCCCTGGAACACAGCCTGGCCATGTTCGACGCCATGGGCCTGAACTACTGTCTGGACTACAAGGGCCTCATCGGCTACGACCGCCAGCCCGCCCGCAGCCAGGAGGAACTGGAAGAATACTTAAAGACGGCGAAGCACAGCTGGTAAAGCTTAGAACTTCCATCTGGCACCCAGGATGAAGATGCGCCGGTTGTGACGTACATCCTCTACCCAGAATTCCTGCGTTTCTTCCGAGAGGAAGCTGGTTTCCATCTCCTGGTCCAGCAAATGCCGGCCCTGCAGGTATAGGGTAAACCGTTTGAAGTCTTTCTGGACAAAGGCGTTCAGTTCGCAGTATTCCTTGAAGATGGTGAAGAACGTCGCCACCTTGCTCTGGTATTTGGCATCGGCCCCCACGGTCCATCCCTTGCCCAGCTTGGCGGAAATATCGGTCGTCAGCTTCCAGTCGAAGTTGTTTTTGACGGCGCCGTTGCTCTTGGCGATGCGGCGGGACCTGTTGTAGGTGATGCCGGCGTTGGCCGTAATCACCTTGCCGCGCCAGCCCAGGGACTGGGAGAGCCCCAGCGTGTGGCTGTCGGCCGAATTCAGCCATTCGAATACCTTATACTCCCGGTTGTCGATGACCTTGTTGGACCAGGTCTGGTCCACTTCGTCCAGCACGTTCTTGTAGGAGATGCCGGTCTTGGAGACAAAGCGTTTGTAAGTGAACTGATAGTCCAGCCCGTAGAGCCTCGTGTGGGGCGACTTCAGTTGCTCATTGCCCCGGTACAACTGGTCCAGATAACCGGCCGTGCGGTCGTACCAGCATATCTTGAGGTAATCCGGATGGGACACGCTTAGCTCGTTTCTCAAGGTGAGGGAATGGTTGGGAGAGATGGTCCATTTGATATGGCCCTTTCCTACGGGATACACGCCCTTGACCTTAAGAGGCTGCCAGTGGACGTCGTCGCTCAGGCGACGGGCGAAGACTTGGCAGGCATAGTCCGCGTGCGCTTCAATGCTGCGCCAGTTGAAGTCCAGAACGAGATAGGGTTCGGTCCTTACGACCAGGTAATTGAAACTCTCCCGCAGGCGGGTAGAGTCCCGCCAGATTTCCTGGGTTTCTTCCGTGGACACGTTGATGCGCGTGGCGCCGCTGTTCTCGTCCAGCGTGTGGCGGGCCGATACGCGCAGGCCGGGGGCGTATTTCAGTTTCACCGTCCCGTCCAGGGGCGTCCTTTGCAAGTGGATGTCTCCGTCCAGGTTCAGGTCAAAGTTGTTGGGCGTGATGCGGTATTTCCAGGCATAGCCCGGCAAGTCTTCCGCGTTCACGGCCGTTCCGCTGCCGCTGTCGGCCCCCTCGCCGGCCTTGAAGATAATCCAGGTGTTCACCCTCTCGCTGCCGGTAGCCTTGAGGGTAAGGGAACTCTCCAGGATGCTGCGTCCGGAGCCGAAATCCCTATGGGTCTTGAGCCCGGTTTCCATCTGGTGTTCGTTCATCGTGGGTATCTCGTAGTAGTAGGAGAATTTTTGGAATTCCTGTTCGTTCCCGTCGGCGTTGATGGAATGATTCTGCGCACGGTCGTTCTTATACTGGTATTTGATCCAGGTGGAATAACTCCTTTCCCGACTGAGCGTCCACATAAAGTCAGACCGGATGCTGGTGGTGAGCGGCTTGATGGTGGCGGCCTTGTATACAATGCCCACCTGGCTGTTCTTATAGGCCAGGCGGCCGTTGTCAGTGGTTTTGGGTTCCCACTTTCCTTCCAGCTTGGTGCTCCAGCGGAACTTTTCTGTCTTGTAGTTCAGTTGGAAAGTCCCGTTCACCAGGCCGTGAATCATGGGCTTGTTGTCGTTGACTTCGCTGCCTTCCATTCCGCCCAGTCCGGCCTGCAAATCGGCGCTGCCGGACCATTGCGCATGCAAAGGGACCCGGCAGAGCAGCAGAAGGAGAGCGATGACAAACAGTTTACTTCTCATCTTTGATAAGGTGTACATCGCACTGCGGGAACGGGATGGTGATGCCGGCGTTGTTCAGCGCCTCGTAGATGACCTCCTTGGCGCGGTCAATGTAGCCTACCCTTTCGGCCACCAGTACATACTGCTTCACGGCAATGTCCACGGAGCTGTTGGACATCTCGTTTACAACCACGTTGAAGCCGTACTTGGGTTCCACAATCTCCCGGCCGTAGCGGTCTTTGGTGCGAAGTTGTTCCATGGCCTCTCCCAGCACATCACGCACTTTCTTTACGTCGGTGCCGTAGGCCACGCCCACAATCACCTTGGTGAACTCGTAGGAGTTGTTGCGGGTGAGGTTGTTGAAGTTCTTGCCGAAGAGGGTGGAGTTAAGGAACGCCATCTCCGTGCCTTCCAGGGTTTCCACCACTACGCACTGGTAATTGATGGCCATCACGCGTCCGCGTACGCCGTCGCACTCGATCCAGTCTCCCACGCGCAGGCGGCCGCCCATCAGCTGGATACCGTAGATGAAGTTGTTCAGGGTATCCTTGAGGGCCAGACCGATACCGGCCGACAGACCGCCGGCTACCAGGCTGAGGGACCCGGTGGGAATCTGGAGCACCGTCACTACCACCACGACATAGCCCATCCAGATAAGGACGCTGATGAGGCTGTTGCCCAGCGAGAGGTTGATTTCATTGTCCCGGATGGTGGTGCGGTTATGCTTGCGCATAAACGCTGCATAGCGCGCGTACCGGTGGATGGCGTGGATGGCCCGGTTGACGTAGCGCAGGATGAAGAAGAGCATCAGCAGGCTGATGAGGCTCATTCCGGAGATGCGGAGCGTCTCGTATCCGTCCTTGTCGGCCAGTTGGACGAAAGGCTCATAGAAGATCTTGACGTAAAGGTCGTCGAAGTCAAATACATCCACCAGGGACATATGTACGCACATGGGGATGGATAGCAGGATGAGGGCCGGAATCAACACCTGCTGAACGAATTCGTAGAACCAGGTGGCTCCGAACAGGAGGGACTCGCGGTCGGTGCCCGACACGTAGGTGATACGGTTGCGCATGGCATCCACCTTCTTGTTCAGGAAGCGCGTCTTGTATCGGCCCATCAGGTCCAGGATGCACAGGACAGAGAGGATGACGGCCAGCTGGAAATACCACCAAACCAACAGCAGCAGCGCCACGAAGGTAAAACCAAACAGCGCGAAGCAGAAGGCGGTGATATAGATGGCCAGGGACACCCAGCCCAGTACGCTGTCCACTTTAGTGGCCCGTCCGCTTTCCCGGATGCAGAAGAACAGTTGCCGCAGCACCACGAGTGCCAGGATGGGCGGGAAGAGGAAGACCATCAGTTTGTCCGGAACAAAACAGATGCGGCAGACAATGATGACGAGCGCCATCACGAAGGTGGGGATATAGAGCCGGAGACTGCTGTGAATCTGGTTTTCCTTCACGCGCAGCAGTATGGATCCGGAAATAATGATGAGCAGCCACAGGAAGGTGTTCAGGTGGGTGGCACTCAGCTGGATGTACTCGTTCTGGTCACTGCCGATGCTGAAGCCCAGCACCAGAAAATACAGGAAGGTGCCCAGCAGCACACAGAACAGGGGCAGTTGTCTGGAAGGCAGCCATTTCTGGACGAACTTGACGCGTCTCAAAAGCCACAGGATGAAGTAGGTGAGTACCCAGAAAATCATCAGGGCGATCAGTTGGATGGCACTCACCAAGACCAGGACGGAATTGGCGCCTTTGCTGGAAAGACCGTCAAATATGTCACCGTCGTCGCTCAATTCTTCCGCCACTTTTTCCGTCTCTTGAGCCGCGGAATCCTCGGGCTGCGGATCGTCTGCGCCCAGTTCAGAGAAATCATATTGCTCGTTAAGGTCGTTCACCACTTTTTCCCAATAGGCGCCCGGGGCGGCCATGATATCCAGGAAAGAGGCTTGGCCGTCTACGAAGACGTATTTTTCCAGTTTCTCATAACGGGTCTGGGCATAGTCGTTGGCCTCTTTCATCCGCCAATATGCGGCCTGGTAGTGGCTGCTGTCCGCGATGACCACAGCCCGGTTATGCGCGTGCTGTTTCAGGAGCTGGGCGGCATAGAAGATACAGCTGTCGCGGTAAACCTCACCTTCGGCATCCAGTACCAGCGGGGAGGAGAGGGAATCCTTGACGGCAATCCGGATCACTTCCTTCTCCAGGGTAGAGGCAATCTGGGACATATGTGCTTCCAGGCTGTCGTTCTGGTATTTGAGGCTGTCCGGGACAATCTCTATCTCTACCATTTTCATAATGGGAGGAAGCCGGCGCAGGGCCTCGATGAGACGGGCATAGCGGTCGATTTCCACATCGACCCCTTCCACAATGCGGTCGTACGGTCTCCTGCTGCGGCTGAAATCCTGGTAGGCCGATGTCACCTTCTTCAGGGCATAAGCCAGGTCGAAGGTCATTTCCGGCTCCTGCGTATACAGGAGGAGGGAGAGCTCGTTGGATTCCGTAATGACCCGGATCATGCGGTCGTGCTGCGCCATATAGTCCTTGTCGAACAGCTCCTGATCCGGGGTGCTTTGCTCGTAGGTCATCTTCAGCTCCGCGCTAAGGTCCCTCAGGACATCCGTGAGCGGCTGACCGTTCACGATGGACAGCACCGGTATGGCAAATACCAGGATGGCGAAGAAAATGGAGAGAAGTTTCTTTTTCATCGGGAAATGAAGTCCTTCAACAGCTTGTGCAGCATCTTGCTTACATCTTCAAGGTCGGTGGGATGCGAATTGAACAGGGGGGAGGGCTGCTTCTTGAAATAGACCACGCTGCGCTCCTCTTTGTCAATCACCACGCACACCATCTCGTTGTTGTAGGGGATGTCGGCGGTGTAGTTCATGGAGGGGTTGGTAAGGCCCTTTATGCCGGTAAGTTCCTCGGCCACAGCGTCTACCGCGTGGCTGATGGCCTTGTCCCGCTTTTCCTTTTCATAGGCCTCCACTGAGGTGACGTATCCGTAGGTATAGATGAATACGCCATAGCGGTCTTCACTTTCGTTCATCAGCGCCAGCAGGGACTTGGGGACGCGCAGGCGGGTTGCGTCCTTGGGCTTGGTCTGGGAAAGGACCTGGGCCCATTTAAAGGCGTCGGCGTTGGCTCCGTCGTTGTAATAATCGGCCGGAATCATTTCCGAGAAAGGGAAGCGTTCCGTGTTGATGATATCGGCCACAATCCCGGCAGCCTTGTCGGTCTGCGGCTGGCTGTAGTAACCGCCATCGGTATAATACATGTCGATGCATGCGCAGGGTTGGAAGAAGGCGAATTCCTGCACGTCCTTGATTTTGAAGCCGGGGCCGGCAATTGCAGGCGTGCCGACAGCGAACAGTGCCGCCAGTGCAATAGCTAACTTTCTCATAAGCTTACTTTTTCACTTTGAACAAATCGCGGCAGAACCAGTTCATGGTCTTGGGGAAGCGGTCGGTCTCCACGAAGTCCGTGTCGCCCTTTACGTTGTTTACCTGAATCTCCAGGACCGTTTCTCCGGTGGAATTGTCAACGACGCTGAAGGTTCCGTAAACGCTGATATAGCAGCTTCCCATGACGCCGGGGCCCTGGGTGCGCTCGAACGTATTCACCTTGAGAACCACCTGATAAGGGGCCTCGCCTTCCTTTACCAGCTCCATCCCGGTGCTGTAAACATTGAAGGCATCGAAGAACGCGTCGTTCATAAGACGTACGCGCTCGTCGTAATCATCCTCACACCAGGTCTTGAAATCCCCCTTGTTTTCCTTGGCAAAAATGCCGTTGTTCACAAACTGAGCCTCGGAAAGATCGATGCTCCACGTAGCAGTAGTATCCTGCTTAAGCACATCTACGCTGCCCTTGGTCACCTTGAACGGTTTGGCGGCAAAGAGGGATACGGAGGCCAGCAAAAGGGCCGAAACGAGAAGAATTCTTTTCACGGTTATAATGCTTTATTACTAAATATCCACAAATTTAGCAATTTTACCGGAAATACGACAGCAGCGCCCGCTGGTATTCCTGCAGGGCGTGGGTGCCGGCCGATGTGATGCGGCAGACGGTGTGCGAGCCGCGGCCTTCGCCGGAACGGGAGACGCGGATGTAGCCGGCTTCTTCCAGCTTGGAGAGTTGGACAGACAGGTTCCCAGCCGTAGCCTTCGTGAGCCCTTTCAGGTACACAAAGTCGGCGTCGTCCAGCGAGTCAAGGGCTGCCATAATCTTCAGCCTTAGCTCGTTGTGAAGGATGGGATCCAGGTCTTTAAACTCCATTCGCTTGCTTTTCAAACAGGTGTCCGGGAACAATGAGGGCCGATACCGCCGTGGCCACTACGCAAAGCTCCTGCCAAATCCAGAGGTCTCCCTGAAGCAGGAAGGCACCCAGGCCGATGGACGCGCCGATAAGGCCGCCCACAATCATCGGCCTAAAGCGGGCCGCCTCTCCGGTAAGGAAGGCGCCGATGCCCGTCAGGAGGCAAATCAGGGGATTCTCCACCATCTCATAGAGGCCGGCGAAGCCGAAGAGGAAGCCGCCGATACCGATGGCGCAGGCCGCGAAAATCCAGTAGTCCAGCACCAGTTTGGACCGGTGGGTGCGCATGTGGGTGCGCTCGTGGTCTTTGCGCAGGATGCTCATCATGATGGGAAAGCCCACCACGGGAATGCCAATCCAAAGCCACAGGCACCAGTCCTGGTGGCATAGTTGCCACAGAATGAAGGCCAGCGAGTAAAAGAAAGCCGTAAGCCACCCCCACAGTGGGAACAGCCAGCCGCCCGTAAGGACGCTGCTGTCCATATCTACTTTGCCCCTGGTACGGGCAATGACTTCCAGTGCGTCGAATTGTTCCATATCAGGGGCAAAGATAGGGATTATTTGTGATTTAGTCCATTGTTACGTAGATATAGCAGTATTTCCTGTTGTCGTTCTTGAGCTGGAACTTCACCTGAACACCCATGACGGCAGGGTCGTGGCTGGTTCGGACAAAGAGTTTGGGATGTTCATCTTTGCCACCCCAGCCCTGAAAGCGGAAATTACCCTCATAATCCGGATCCAGTTCCACCAGTGCCCAGTCCCAATAAGCATCCTCCGGCGTAGTTGTAACAGAGAGCTCGAGGCCCATACTATAGCCCACCGTGGCGCCGGACTCGGGCTGTATCTGGAAGGAAGTGACCTTGTGATGAACCACCTTTACGGGAATGGTGCATTTGGCGCTGTGGTCGGTCACGCTGCGGAAAATAAGGTCGAAGTCTCCCTCCGGAATGCCCTTCTTGAAGTCCACATATTTACCGTAAGGATTGTAATACAGCTTGTTATAGTTCTCCGTAGCCGGGTCGATTTCTATGCCGTAGCCGGTGAAAGAAGAGCCCTCGGGTGTCCATGAATCTACCGTGAGCCAGATGGTGTCGCTGCCCCATCCGTAGGCGGGATCATTCTCCACCAGGATATAATCGGCGGAACAGTTTTGCGGCGAAAGAGAGAAGGAAGAGTAACCAGGGCCGTTATAGAGGGAAACGCTGGCGGTCAAATCTGTGCCGGTATAGCTGAAGGAGAGTTCCACCTGCTGATTCTCGGCCGACTGGGTGGCGGTGAGGGTTTGCGTAGACGCATCCCAGCTGAACCATTCACCGGAATAGCCGTTGCAGCTTTGGCCGGTGAGGGCTAACTTGCTCCAGTCAAAGCTGGCACCGGCTGTCCAGTGTGCCGTGAGGGTGGTGGACTGGCCGGGAACAACCCAATTGTCCGTGCAATCCAGACTGATGTATGAAAGGTCGGCAACCAGTTCAGTGAGTGTGGCGTTGCAGCACATGGTGTATTCTTCTCCTCCCGGGAGATAGGTATCGGTCTCGGGATCGTATTCCTGGTACTCAAAGACGAAGACAAACAGAAGCTGGTATTCTCCGGAATAAGCCTTTGAGCTGCTCTTTTCCTTGAGTATGAACTGGCTCCTGCCATCCAGCTTCACGTTGCCGCCCTTGCCCATATGGCAGTCTATCATTTTGTTCTGGCCCAGCCGCATGGTGCCCACCTTAGCCGACGACCAGCTATACTTGCCGTAGAACTCATCGTTCACGGTAGTGAGTTTGTTGGCAACCTCCGGCGGAAATTCTGCACTCATCCAACCCTGGGTCATCTGCTCCTCATCCTCATCCATCAGCTCTACGTGAATAGCCTGCTTGGTGCCGTCCATATAGCTGGTGCCAGCGTACCAGTTGGAGTACTGCGGCGGGAAGGGGAATACT
>JAEEGF010957654.1_pt1 | contig 16242 bp, 15 predicted proteins | sample 9134171 | NCBI WGS metagenome assembly JAEEGF01 (sample SAMN16246542, study PRJNA631951) | gut metagenome | biome: gut microbiome; feature: rumen; material: AP-attached | host: Bos | place: Iran: Karaj | collected 2018-10
TCCGGACGCGACCTGATTGCTGGCGCCCAGACCGGAACAGGCAAGACAGCGGCGTTCCTTCTGCCGGTGCTCAATAAACTCGCGAGCAAGACTACCGACTACACCGATACGCTCATTCTCGTGCCTACACGCGAGCTTGCCATACAGATAGACCAGCAGATACAGGGACTGTCCTATTACATTTCCGTCGGCTCGATTGCCATCTACGGCGGAGGCGACGGCATCATTTACGCGGAGCAGGAGCGTGCTTTGCGTGACGGACGTGACATAATCGTTGCTACTCCCGGCAGACTTATATCGCACATGGCTCAGGGCTACGTCAACTTCAGTCATGTGAAGCACCTGATACTCGATGAGGCTGACGAGATGCTGGACATGGGCTTCCTCGACGACATTGAGAAGATTGTGTCCCATCTGCCAAAGGAGCGTGAGACTCTGATGTTCTCCGCGACTATGGCTCCGAAGATACGTACTCTTGCGCGCAAGATTCTCCACAATTCGTTGGAGATAAACCTCGGCATCGCGAAGCCGGCGCAAGGTGTCAACCAGAATCTGTATCTTGTCTATGACAATCAGAAAAGCGCGGTTCTCTGCCATATCCTTGACGAGAACAAGGATTTCTCTAGCATAATAGTCTTCACATCGGCGAAAGTCATGGTGAGGGAGATTGTGCAGTCGCTGCGCCAGCACGGCATCAAGGCGCTGGGCATTTCGTCCGACCTCGACCAGAGCCAGCGCGAGGAGGCTCTGATGCAGTTCCGCGCCAAGCGTGTGCGTGTCCTTGTGGCGACCGACATCATGAGCCGCGGCATCGACATCAAAGGCATCGAGATGGTCATTAACTACGACGCGCCACGCGACGCCGAGGACTATGTGCACCGCATAGGCCGTACAGCCCGCGCCAACTCCACAGGCGACGCCTACACGCTCATCAATCCTCGTGACATGGCGCGTATGAAGAACATCGAGGACCTGATAGAAATGCAGGTGCCTCGCTTGCCTTTGCCTGAAGGATTGGGCGAGGGCCCGGCGTGGAATCCTGACACCAAGGGAGGCAGAAAGCCTAACGGACGACGCAATTCCCACCATCGCGGCAACGGCGGCAGACGAGGCGGCAACGTAAGACGTAACCCTAAAAACACAGGCGATGCGCGAAAGAAATAGCACACCGAGGATTCTCGGAATATTGAACATAACAACCGACAGTTTCTCTGACGGCAAGGACTTCCTGGAGCCGTCCAAGGCTGTCGCGCACGCTGACGAGATGTGGGCGTCCGGCGCATCCATGATAGACGTGGGCGCGGCGTCGAGCAACGTGTCTTCGTCGCCAGTAAGCGCAGAGACCGAGATTGCCCGTTTGGCAGCCGTGTTGCCGGAACTCAAGCGCAAGGGCATGGCTGTGTCCGTCGATACGTTCAAGCCAGAGGTGCAGCGCTGGTGCTTGCAGTCGGGGCTTGTGGACTGCATCAACGACATTCAGGGATTCCCTTTTCCCGAAGTTTATGATGAGTTGGCAAAGAGCGGTGCGCATCTGATACTCATGCACAGCGTGCAGCGCATGGGCTTCGCCACCGAGGTGGTGACCGACCCTGTGGCTGTGTTCGATTCCATGATGGAGTATTTCCATGAGCGCATTGGCGCTTTGACGGCGGCTGGCGTAAAGAAGGAAAGGATAATCCTTGACCCGGGAATGGGCAATTTCTTAGGCTCTAATCCGGAGACTTCGGTCTATGTCATGCGCAACATCAGCCGCATGAAGTCGGAGTTCTCGCTGCCGGTCATGATAGCGTTGTCGCGCAAATCCTTCTTGGCTAATATCTCGTCGTGCGATGCAGACAAGTCGCAGCCTTTGGCGCAGAGGCGTTCATCGGCTACTCTTGCTGCCGAGCTTTTCGCGGCGCAGTCCGGCGCCGACTGGCTCAGGACTCACGATGTCAAGTCTATTGTTACGGCTCTTGAGGTTGACTCTGCTCTTCGTGGCTGACCTTTCCGGTCTTGAACGAGAAATTCTTCTGCGCCAGGAATGAGAACACGGTCGTTATGACGGTCGTTATCATCTTCGACGGAGTAGGGTAAATGCCCATCACATCGACGAACAGTTTCAGACACAGGTAGTTGATTAGTATGTTCATCCCTACGACCGAAACGTATCGCCAGAGCTGTGTGCGCTTCTTCAGTTTCGAGCTGCGGAACGATATGTGCCTTGCCAAGTAGAATCCCGTCATAAGCGACACGGGGAACGAGAACGCGAGTGCGGCTATGTGCGGCGACAGTGTCACTAAGCCGAGGTCCACATTCTGATGCCTGATGACGAAGTTGTAAAGCACGAAGTAAAGCACCCAGTCGAACACCACGTTAGCTCCTCCGCACACTCCGTACCTAAAGACATCAATGCTGATGAGCCTTTTGAAAGGAGGGTAGAAGAAGTCAATGACTGTGATTATGAGCTTGTCGAATGCGTTCACTGCGTAATAATGCTTCGGCGAGTCAAAAAATATCGCCTGTTTGTATCTTTAAAAAGAAAGAGTTACTTTTGCGTTCTGCAAACGAGTGCAAAAATAATTCTTTTTGCGAATAATCAGCACCTCGTTTCATCCGTTAAACTAAATTAAGAGCAATATGTCAGACGACGCAGGTTTGCCGCGAAGTAATGATAACTCAAGTAAGAGCAAAGAAGAGCTTGGGTCAGCACTTCCTCAAGGACGAAGGAATTGCTCGACGTATTGCCGATAGTCTTGAACTGTCGGAGAGAACCCCTGTGCTCGAGATCGGACCTGGCATGGGAGTCTTGACGAAGTATCTAATCAACAATCCTAACGCTGATTTCACTGTGGTAGAGATAGACAAGGAGTCTGTCGCTTACCTCAATGAGCATTACCCTGAACTCAGAGTCATAGACGGGGATTTCCTGAAGATGAGGCTCGACCAGGTCTATCCTGACGGCTTGTGCGTCATCGGAAATTTCCCTTACAACATATCCAGCCAGATATTCTTCAAGGTGCTTGAATACAGAGACCTCGTGCCGCAAGTCGTCGGCATGATACAGAAAGAGGTGGCAGAGCGCCTTGCCGAGCCTCCAGGCTCACGCACCTACGGCATACTCAGCGTGCTGCTGCAGGCTTATTACGACATAGAATATCTGTTCACTGTGGACGAGAATGTGTTCGCGCCACCGCCGAAGGTCAAGTCGGCAGTCATAAGGCTCAAACGCAATTCTCGCAAATCGCTCGACTGCGACGAGAAACTCTTCTTCACGGTGGTGAAGACGGCTTTCAACCAGCGCCGCAAGCAACTGCGAAATTCTTTGAAGCCTCTGCTCCCTAAAAAGGACGACGAGGCTGAACCTAAGATATTGGACTACCGACCCGAACAGCTTGGTGTCGAGGACTTTGTGGAACTGACCAACTACGTCGCGAGACGTCAGGCCGACAACCCTCCGGACACTTAACCAGGACGCTGGCCGGTGTGCGCCAATGTGCAGACCTCCAGACTTTGGGATACGCCGAATGTGTTTCCCGTGAGTGAATAAAGCGTGCGTGAAGTGCGCGCGCATATAAGCAAACCTCATAAAAGCGTAATAAAATGTCTGAACTGAAATTGTTCTATAAGGACGAAGGTAAAATCAAGATGTCGCGCAACATAGAGTTGCTCAAGGCCATCCCTTTGTCAAGATTTATTTGGATTGACCTCAACGACGTGGCTGACCAGGTGGAGGACCAGCTTGAGGAATTTCTGAAAATCTACATCCAGGAAGAGGAGGAAATCGAGGAAATCGAGCTTTCAGCACGATACATACAGACCGAGGACACCATCGTGGCGAACTCCCACTTCATGCAGGACGACTACCAGATGGAGCCGGTCTCATTCATACTCAAAAACAACATTCTCGTATCGGTGCGATACGCCAACCTCAAGGCGTTCCACGAGACGGTGCGACGCATGTACGCCAACCCTAAGATGTACGAGTCGGGCTACCATGTGCTGGCGTCGCTGCTCGAGACGCGTGTCGAGCTCGATGCCGACGTTATCGAGGACATAACATCATACATATCAACGCTTTCTTCCACACTGAAAGAGGAGGAAGTCGATGACGATATGCTTATCAACATCAAGGAACTGCAGGAAAAGACAATGCTGATACGCGAGAACATCATAGACAAGCAGCGTGTGGTGAGCAACATGCTCCGCAGCGACTTGTTCCCTCGCGACCTCAAGCCGAAGCTCAGCATGATAATCAAGGACATCAACTCCCTGATAGAGCACACCAACTTCAGTTTCGACCGTCTGGACTACTTGCAGGACACGTTCCTCGGTCTCGTAAACATCCAGCAGAACAAGATAATCAAGATATTCACCATCGTTTCGGTGATATTCATGCCGCCTACGCTCATCGCGTCCATCTACGGTATGAACTTCCAGTTTATGCCGGAACTCTCGTGGCGCTACGGCTATATTCTCGCCCTCGCCTCGATGGTGGTCTGCGTGGCAGCCATCCTGCTCTTCTTCAAGAAAAAGAAGTGGCTGTAATGCAGTCATAAATGATATAATGTTGTAGGGGCGAATAATTATTCGCCCCTACGTGCATTTATGATGTTCTTTGGTTGATTGTTATCTATCGGTTTCCTTTCGCTCTGTTGTGAGTCTTGCAGAGCATCTGGCAGTTTTCTTTATTTTAAGAAACCATATTCATACACTTTCGGCTCATTTTTCTTTGCAAGGATTTTGAGCGCAGAACGCAGTGACCCGATTAGCTCGTTGTAATGTTCATCGGTGCTTGAGTTGTTCATTTTGCCTTTGTCGTTACGACCTTGGAAATACTCTTTTATGTCATATAATGACGCATTTACGTTTACGTTTGGTTGTGCGTGATAGTACAGCCATAACTCACGACCGGCATCGAAAACGGCATTTGCCTCGGCTGAAAATTGCATAGGTTCAGTAGGAACGAACGACTCTGTTTCTGGGGCAAAAAGTTCAGTTTGATTTTCAGTTTTGCCCGAATTTGTCAACTTGCCGCTCATAAAATCAATCATGAAATGCGATTCAAATTTCTCCTGTGCATTTACTTCACTTTCGGTAAATGGAATCCAATGGTTGATGCCATATTTTGATTGAATATTGTTGTTGAATAAAGTCCAGCAAAGACAATCTGCTTGAAATTCCTTGTCCGTTTTCCAACCATCGTTTGGATACAAAAATTGGTCGCGGTCGTTTAACCAAGTATTAGGAAAACAATGAACGACAAAACTATATATACCAATTTGACATAAATTTCCCAAGGCTACAAATGAACCTCTTGGATTTGTCACATTAGATATGTCATTAATAATGTAGTTATACTTACTTTGTTGAAAATCACAACCTCTAACAGTCATATAACCAATAAAATCACTTTTTTCCCTATGTTCAATAATCCAATCTGTTATTGTTCTTAATCCATTGGTGTTAAATATTTTTTTTGTGCCAATTTTTTCTGAATTATCATCAATAACATCACTGATTATTTCATTAAAGCATTCTTGTTTTGATAAATTCCAAACAAAAAAGCCTATTGGGAATAACCCTTTTACATTATCGAATGTCCATGATGGCACAATGAACATTTTCTCTAAATGTGCCCTAAACACATTGCGAAATCCATTAAAATTTGATGCTTGCAGAATTTTTAACTTTGAAAATTCAGCAAGTATACATCCTGGTATTTCTTCGTAAATCCTAATAAAAAATTGAGCAAAAAGTTCACGTCCAGCAATACCTATTTGTGAAAGATACCTTTTATACGTAGTTTGTAATATTGCCACATCATTTTTATGTTCACCTGTTCCTGTGATTTTTTTTGCATTTCCTGCTTCCGCATACGGTGGATTGATATATATAACGAGTTTACGGCGTTTTTCGGGGTCGTTGATTATCTTCTGAAGTTCCTCTGGCAGTTTTGTAAACTCATCGTTTAGGAAGTCGAACTGAAAAATGTGATTTTCAAGCATATTAGCTCCGTTTTTGATGCGATCTTTCATCACATCCACATCAGCCTGATCTAAGGTAGAAGCCCAAACATTGTATTTGTTTGTTAAGCCAACCTCCATATTGCCTGTTCCTGCGCAACAATCCCAGATGTAATATTCATCCTGCCAATTTTCTCCTAATACATCAGCAAGGTATTGTTGTGACTTTTCTACCCATATTTGAGGTGTAAAATAGGAGCCCTTTCTTTCTCGAACATCTTGAGGAACCAATAAATCTCGACGTTCTACGATATAATCCCAATAATCGCGTTTCGGAGGACGATTGTATTTGTTCCAAAACTGAGTATGAGCAATAAGTTTGTCTTTGAATTTGGCCTCTTGACTGCTAAATAGTCCCGTGTCATTGAGTTTCCGATCTATTTCGTAATGGTCGTTTCTTATGAGAACAAAGAGCTTTTCTTTTAGTGTGATGTTATGTTCACTTAATAGGTCTGCGAGGAAGAAGTCGGCATCTAATATGCCATTACTTTTCGCTTTTTCCCAATTGACAGAGATAGAGGGTTTTACCTCTCTCAACCACTTATTATATACAGATATAAAGTTGTTTTTAGTAATTCTTAGTTTAGTGACCTTTGTCTTCCCTAACTTGAAATTTTGAGAAATGAATTGACGAAGTTCTTTAGTGTCCTCTTCAAATTTGTAGATAAGAGTTTCTTGGTTTAACACATCGGATACTAATCTATAAAGTTCTTTGAACTCTTTCGTTCCATGATCACTGGGAGTTACATTCCAATTAAAATCATTTTTATATAGTGTGTCGATTATCTTGTAAAAAGGAAGAAATCCTATCTTTTCGGCATCAAAAGCACCTAAAAACGCAGGAGGTAAATTTTTGTCAAAAGTTCGCGCCTTTCCAATGGTCAAAATTAATTGTACAAATGACTCGTATAAATCATGAGTGTTGCCTCTTTTACTTTCTGCCCATAAAAGCGACTCTTGTTCAAACAATTCTGGCTGTTTCTGAGGGTTAGCAACACAAAAATCTATGTCGCCAATAATTTTTGTGGTATCATAATCGGGAAAGAAATCCTTGGCTATCTTGTTTTTTAGTTCTTCTTCTCTGATTTGTAAATCATACATAGGATTGATAGTTTTTGCGCATCGAACTATCAATCTCAATGTCAGAAGGCTAAAAAGAAAGGTGCGAGCCTTTCTATCTTGTCCACGAGGAGCCTCGCATGAACCCCGTTTCACCCATAGATTAGCCCACACCTATTCGGCGTGAGCATTAACAATTCGGGGTGAAACGAGAGTGTGCAACTCCCGTGGATTAGCTTTTTTCTGACAAGTGAATCATCAGTTTGCGAGGCTTTTGATTCGGACAAGAATAATAGCTAATGCTTAGTTATGTTATTTAGAATCTAATTTGTCTGTGTTTTTATGCTTGTTTTGTTTTTGTAAAAGTAGCAAAAAATCTTTTCTCTGTTGTGTTTTTGGGCAACATTACCGTTCTTGCAATGTACAATAACCCATCAATCCGTTTGTATGTTGTAGGGGCGAATAATTATTCGCCTCTACATGTTCAATGAGCATTACGCTTCGCTCCCTTCGGCTCCGCTCAGGGACCGAATTCTCAGGGACCAGTGTGGCAGGAAACAAAAAAGAGCGACTTGAAAAAGCCGCTCTTTTTTATCGTTTTCAGAGTTCTATTAAATTCCGAAAAGAATCTTGAGACCACCGTCCACGCCGCTGAATCCCATGAATGCGAGAGACAGCAGACCGGCAGTTATCATCACGATGCTTATGCCCTTGACGCCCTTAGGCAGCTCAACGAGCTCAAGCTGCTCTCTTATGGCAGCGAAGATGATGAGCGCCAGTGCGAAGCCTATGGCTGTAGAGAATGCGTAAACAACGCTCTCAAGCAGGTTGTAGTTCTTTTGTATCACACCGATAGCCACACCCAGCACGCAGCAGTTTGTGGTAATCAGAGGGAGGAACACGCCGAGAGCTCCGTAGAGCGCTGGCGACACCTTCTTGAGGATGATCTCCACCATCTGCACGAGCGACGCGATGACAAGGATGAATGTCAGTGTCTGCAGGTAGTTGAGGTCGTTTGGTGTCAAGATGTAAGTCTGAATGAGGAATGTCACGATAGTGGCGAGCGTAAGCACGAATGTCACGGCAGCGCCCATGCCTGTGGCGGTTGACACTTTCTTAGACACACCAAGGAACGGACATATTCCCAAGAATTGAGACAATACGACGTTGTTGACGAAGATTGCCGCTATGAATATAAGTAAGTATTCCATATCTTGATTCTTTTAATTGGTTCTTGATAAATGGTTAGTTTTTCACGCCGCGAATCTTGTTGACGATGGCTGTCAGGAATCCAAGTGTGATGAATGCTCCTGGAGGCAGCACGAACATCAGCGCTCCGAAGTCCTCTGGGAAGACTGTGAGGTCGAAGATCTTTCCTGTGCCGAGGAACTCTCTGCATCCGCCGAGCAGTGTCAGCGCGAATGCGAATCCCAGTCCGATGCCGATACCGTCGAAGATTGACTCGATAGGTCCGTGCTTGCTTGCGAACGACTCTGCGCGTCCGAGGATTATACAGTTAACCACGATGAGCGGAATGAAGATTCCGAGCGATGCGTTAACCTCAGGCACATAAGCAGCCAGCAGCATCTGCAGCACTGTCACGAATGTCGCGATGATACAGATGTAAACAGGGATATGCACCTTGTCTGGTGTTATGTTCTTGATGAGCGATATCACGAGGTTCGAGCAGATGAGCACGAAGCATGTAGCCAGACCCATTGACAAACCGTTGATGGCTGACGATGTTGTAGCCAAGGTAGGACACATACCGAGCACCAGCACGAACACTGGGTTCTCCTTGATAAGTCCGTTAATTAAAATATCAATGTATTTCTTCATATTGTGTTCCTCCTTTATTTAGCTTCTTCGACATTAGCGTTTACTGAATCGGCGGCAGCCACAGTTGCCTGCGTGTTGCAGTCGGTGGCAGGAGCAGACTTGGCCGAAGCCTCGTAAGCCTCGTTCACAGCCTTAAGGAATGCTCTCGAAGTGATAGTCGATGCTGTGATGGCGTCAACCTCGCCTCCGTCCTTGCTTACTGTCATGTTGTTCTTGGCAGGGTTCTTTCCAATGATGTCGCCCTTGCCGCCTTTCTGGAACCAGTCGGTAGCCTTGGCGCCGAGTCCTGGAGTCTCAGCGTGTCCGAGTATCGTGTAGCCCAGGATGTTGCCCTCGGCGTCGAAACCGGTCAGCACCTTCAGCTCGCCGCCGAAGCCCATAGTCGAGCTCTCCACAGCGTTGCCCAGAGCGTTGCCCTTGTCGTCGGTCACGTTGTAAACAACGAATGTGTTGCCGTTGTTCTCTATTGTGTCGGCATCAGTCTTGATGTTAGGGTTGCCGCCCATTACCTTCACGATACCGTCGGTTGTGGCCTGCTTGTTGACTTCTGCGATAGGCTCTTTTGTGACGTCGTTGACGAAAGCCAGAAGTCCGCCAGTGACAATTGCTGTTGCTGTCAACACAACTGTCATATTAAGTAATGAATTCGATAATTTCTCCATAGTGTCTTATTTTTTAGCGACCTCGCCAAATCTCTTTGGCTTGCAGTATGTGTTGATAAGTGGTGTGAACGCATTCATGATGAGGATAGCGAATGACATACCTTCTGGGTAAGAACCGAAGTTACGTATCACTATAGTCAGGAATCCGATAGCCACACCGTAGATTATTTGTCCCTTGGCTGTCATAGGCGAAGTGACATAGTCGGTCGCCATGAATATAGCGCCGAGCAACAGACCTCCGGAAAGGATTACTGCCACTGGGTTTGCGTATATTGGGTTAGCCAAGTGCATGAGTCCTGCGATGACGAATACTGTTCCGATGATGCTCACTGGGATGTGCCATGTGATGATCTTCTTCCACAGCATGAAAATCAAGCCAAGGATAAGCGCAGCGCCGCAGACCTCACCGATACATCCTGCTCCGAATCCAGCTCCAGGGTTACCGAGGAGCATGTCGAGCGAGTTAGGGAGTTTGTCGAGCACCGAAGCGTCGCCGGACTTTATGGCGTCCTTCATTATGGCGAGCGGAGTGGCGCCGGTAGTCGCGTCTGTGTAAGAGGCGAGCTGTCCAGCCTCAGGCCATGTTGTCATCTGCGCAGGGAATGATACGAGCAAGAACGCACGTCCTACCAGCGCAGGGTTGAATGGGTTGTTGCCCAGTCCGCCGAAGGTCATCTTGCCCACGCCGATTGCCACGAGCGCGCCGATGATGATAATCCAGATAGGAAGGTTCGACGGCATGTTGAATCCGAGCAGGATACCTGTGATGATGGCAGAGCCGTCGAGTATGGTTGACTTCTCGCGCTTCAACAGGAACTTTGTGATAGCCCACTCGAAGAACAGGCAGGCGATAACGCTGGTGCCACACACGATGGCGGAACCAACACCGAAGTACAGGAATGACACAATCAGCGCAGGTATCAGCGCGATGATCACACCGTACATATTTCTTTCCACACTGTCGTTACCGTGTGCGTGTGGAGATAGAGATACTATTAGATTAGCCATATTATATGTTTTTTTTGTGCTAATTGATTTTACTTAATTACTTGGCTGCTTGTGCGGCCTTCTCTTCTGCGGCTTTCTTAGCGGCTGCGGCTTCGGCAGCGCGTGCTCTGATTATGCCCATGACTGTCTGCTTGCCGGTACGTATGTTGTCGAGCAATGGACGGTGAGCTGGGCATGTGAACTGGCATGAGCCGCACTCGATGCAGGAAACGATGTCTTCCTTCTCGTCGCGCTCCCAGTCCTTGTGGGCAGAAAGCGTAGCCAGCAGGAATGGCTCCAGACCCATAGGGCACGCAGAAACGCACTTCGCGCATCTGATACATGGGTTTGGCTCTTTTCTCTTGGCATCGTCGTCAGTGAGGATAGTGACGCTGTTTGTTCCTTTAACTACAGGAACGTCAACTGTAGGCAGCGCCTTACCCATCATAGGACCGCCGGCGAGTATCTTGTTGTCGCCTTCAGGCAGGCCTCCGCACGCTTCGATGAGCTGCTTCATAGGAGTACCCATTCTCACGATGAAGTTTCCTGGGTTGGCAAGCTTCTTTCCTGTCACGGTCACATATCTCTCAAACAAAGGCTTGTTCTTCATTACAGCCTCGTAAACAGCGAACGCAGTCCCTACGTTTTGCACCACAGCGCCCACGTTCACAGGGATTGCTGGAGGTGCTGGCACCTGACGGCGCACAACTGCGTCAACAAGCTGCTTCTCACCTCCCTGAGGGTACTTCTTTGCGAGTGGCACAACCTTTATGTTAGGGTGGAACTTCACCTTCTGGTTGAACAGCTCGATAGCCTTAGGCTTGTTGTCCTCGATGCCGATGAATCCTTTGTCCACCTTCACGGCCTTCATGAGTATCTCCACACCTTCGAGTATCTCGTCGGCATGCTCCATCATCAGACGGTAGTCGGCTGTGATGTATGGCTCGCACTCCACACCGTTTATTATCACCCATTCAGCCTTGGCTGTAGGAGGAGGTGTCAGCTTGATTGAGGTAGGGAAGCATGCTCCGCCCATACCTACAACGCCGTTAGCGCGTACTCGGTTCACGATTTCCTCAGGAGTGAGCTCTGGGTGGTCGGACAGTCTCTCGAGCTTGTCGGAGCGGTCGATGCTCTCTTCCCACTCGTCGCCTTCCACGTCGATGAACACGGCTGGCTTTCTGTATCCAGACGCGTCAACTGCCATGTCCACTTTGGCTACAGTTCCCGAAACAGACGAGAATATCGGTGCGGAAACAAATCCTCCGGCTTCTGCTATCAGTGTTCCGGCTTTTACCTTGTCGCCTTTCTTCACCACAGCCTTGGCTGGAGCGCCGATGTGCTGCGACAGAGGTATGATGGCTTGTTTAGGAAGCGCTGCTACTTTTGTTGCGACTTCCGCGGTTATCTTGTTTTCATCAGGGTGTACACCACCAATTCTAAAAGTGAAAGTCTTCATATGCTTAAGCCTCCTTGTTTTGTTCGTTATTGTTATCAGCGTTCTCTGCTGGCTTTGCCTCTGCGGCAGGAGCTGCAGGCTGTTCTGCTGGTGCTGCTTCAGGCTTTGGCTTAGGAAGCAGGTCAGCGAGCTTCTTCTTCTCTACAGGCTTAGGGAAACCGTTGCTGTGGATTGCGTCCTGAGGGCAAACCGACTCGCACTTGCGGCACAGACGGCACTTGTCCTGGTCGATGTAAGCGATGTTGTTCTCGATGTGAACAGCGTCGAACTGGCAGACCTTCTCGCACATTCCGCAACCGATACATGCAGCCTTGCAGGCGTTCTTAGCGGCAGCGCCCTTGTCCTTGTTCACGCAGTCAACCCAGATGCGCATGCCTTTGCCCTTGCCTTTCTTTCTCAGCTCGATGATGAATCGAGGGCAAGCCTTCACGCAAGCGCCGCAAGCCACGCACTTCTCGTCGTCCACCTCAGGAAGTCCGGTCTCAGGGTTCATGTGTATAGCGTCGAACTTACAAACGGCAACGCAGTCGCCGCATCCGAGACATCCGAATCCGCAGGCAGTCTCGCCGGCGCCGCATGAATTCACTGTGCGGCAGGTCATGAGTCCGTCGTATTGCGCGATTCTTGGTCTGTTGGCGCATGATCCGTTACATCTTACTACGGCAACCTTAGGTGTTGCTTCTCCGGCAGCGAGTCCGAGGATGTCGGCTATCTTGCCCATGCACTCAGGGCCTCCGACAGAGCAGTTCAAATCTCCCAGCGAGCCCTTAGCCGACGCATTGACGCAGGCAGCAGCGAATCCTGAACAACCAGGGAAACCGCAACCTCCGCAATTGGCTTGAGGCAACACTTCTGAGATTGCTCCCAAACGAGGATCCTCCTCAACTGCGAACTTCTTGGAGCAAGCGTACAGGATGATTGCTGCAATCAGTCCCACAAGCCCCAACACGATAATTGGAATTATTAAGTACATAAGTTGATTGATTATAGATTTTAGTTGTTAATATTAATACGGCTTGATGGTGAATGCGAATTTCCGGTTCAGTTTCTTGCGGAACGGAATCAGCATCACATAATAAAAAACAAGTCCTCCGAGCGCAGCGCCAGCGGCTGTGATTTCGGAAGACCCTATGAACATAAGCACCGCGATGAGTGCTATCATGATTGCGAGTGGAACAACGAACGCTATGACTACGGCGTGCATGCCGGACGACATGCGGCCGACGATGGAGACCTTCTGACCCTCTGTCACGGACACGCCGTTGAGGTATGCATCGATGGTCTGCTTCTTCTTGTCGATGGAGCACAGACCCTTAGCGTGGCAGCCGGCACAAGCCGACAAACGCTCAATGCGGACATGTGCCACATTGCCTTCGACGCTCTCCACGAGCCCGGAGTGCATGATGCTTTCGTCAGTCATGGTGTGTTTCATAGTGTTGGCTCATAGGCAAATAAGCATCCGCCGCGATAAGGTTTTTCTCGCGCCGAAGCCTCTGCGAAGCCAATGATTAGATTACAAAAGTAGCAAAATAATTGGGAATGTGAGGGTGCTGGCGAAATTATTTGACCTGTTTTATGGCATAAAAACCGATTTTCTGACAACGAAAATGCGCCGGGGCATAAAGCAAATTTATTCATATCTTTGCCATTCAATAAAACACAAGAATAAACATGCAGGAGACAGCGAATGACGCGCAGTTGAAGAAACTGCACATCAAGACATACGGATGCCAGATGAATGAGGCGGACACCGAGGTGGTGGCTTCTATCATGCGTATGGACGGTTACACAATGGTGGATGAGGAGAACGAGGCGGACACGGTGCTGCTGAACACTTGCTCGGTGAGAGACAACGCCGAGCAGAAGGTGCTCTCGCACTTGCAACAGCTGCAGACGGTGAAGAAGAAGCGCGGCGGGCGCATGGTCATAGGCGTCATCGGGTGCATGGCGGAGAGAATGAAGGACGAGCTGATTGACAAGTACGGCGTGGATGTGGTGGCTGGTCCGGATTCCTACATGGATATGCCGAACCTCGTTGGCGCGGCAGAGAAGGGCGAGAGAGCCATAAACGTGGAGCTTAGCAAGACAGAGACGTACAAGGATGTGGTGCCGGCGAGAATAGGCAATCCGCTGTCGGGATACATATCTATAATGAGAGGATGCAACAACTTCTGCACCTACTGCATTGTGCCTTACACACGAGGCAGAGAGCGCAGCCGCGAGGTGGACAGCATCCTGCGCGAGCTGGACGACCTGAAGGCGAAGGGCTACAAGGAAGTGATACTGCTGGGACAGAATGTCGATTCATATAAATATGTGTCGCCCGAAGGCGAGACCGTGACTTTTGACGAACTGCTGAAAAGAGTGGCTGAGGCTGCTCCGGAGATGAGAATCCGCTTCACGACGTCGCATCCGAAGGACATGAGCGACGAGACTCTGCGCGTGATAGCCGCCCACGACAACCTTTGCAAGAGCATTCATCTGCCGTTCCAGAGTGGCAGCGACAAGATACTCAAACTCATGAACCGCAAGTACACGCGCGAATGGTATCTCGGCCGCATCAAGGCCATAAGGGAGATAATCCCGGACTGCGCCATAAGCACCGATGTGTTCTGCGGATTCCACGACGAGACCGAGGAGGACCACCAGCAGACGCTCAGTCTGATGGAGGAGGTCGGCTTCGACATGGCGTTCATGTTCAGGTATAGCGAGCGGCCAGGCACGTTCGCCAGCAAGCATCTGCCCGACAATGTGGCGGAGGACGTGAAAATCAGGCGTCTGAACGAGATAATCGAGGTGCAGAACCGCAAGTCGGCTGAGCGCAACCGCGAAGACGTGGGCAAGACATTCGAGGTGTTGATCGAGGGCTACTCGAAACGCTCGCACGACGACTTCTTCGGCCGCAGCTCGCAGAACAAGTCTGTGGTCTTTCCTAAGGGCGGCCACCGCATAGGCGAGTTCGTCAAGGTGAAGATCAAGGAAGCGTCGTCAGCGACATTGATAGGCGAACTTGTCGAATGATGAGAATCTCGAGCACATTTGTCATCGCTATTTTTGCGATTCTGTTTTTGTCATGTTCCGAAGATAAGGAGGATGTCATCAAGGAAGTCGCGTATTACTCTGATGGCACTGATAACGGCTATGCTTATGTGGACTTGGGCTTGTCGGTCAGGTGGGCGACGTGCAACGTTGGCGCGGACAAACCTATAGACAGTGGCTGCTATTACGCTTGGGGCGAGACATCTCACAAATCGGATTACAATTGGAGTGCGTATAAATACGGCACCGACCGCGACAAACTGACAAAGTACTGCAATGATGCGGCTTACGGCAGCGAAGGCTTCATGGATGACCTTACGGTTCTTGTGTCGTCGGATGATGTGGCGAAAGCCATGATGGGTGGTCGCTGGCGCATGCCCACATACGGCGAGCTGCAGGAATTGAAGGGCGGCTGTTTCTGGCAGTGGTCGGATGATTATAAGGGCACTGGAGTTGGAGGATTCGTTGTTTATAAAGCAAAAGCGGATGCGGACAAAGGCAAGGTCAAGTGCGAAGACTCTAATCCTGCGCTTGAGGCAGTTTATTCGATTGATGACGCTCACATATTTCTTCCTGCGGCAGGTTTCCGTATAGATGGCAGGCTGACCGACATGGAGTACAGCGGCAATTACGCTTCGTCGTCGATGCATCTTGACAAGCCTTTTAGCGCATGGTGCCTTAATTTCAGTTCAAGTGCTTTGGAGCTCCTTTACTGCTACCGCTACTATGGGCAGTCGGTGCGGGCGGTATGTCCGGCAGAATAGGAACTGATTCTTACGTCGTTATACGTTTTATATGAGACAAAAAAGGAAATACAAAAACGGCAGTCTGAATAATAGGTGTAAGCAGGATGTTATTGAGGATTTTGACGTGCCCAGCCAAAAGGATTTTGAGGAGGCTGGGATTGAGCTTGCACAGGCAAAGGTGGAGAGTTTTAAGAGAAGCAGCAGGTCTATAAGAAGAGCCATTGTTGCTGTTTTTGTACTGTGCGTCATTGCTTTTGCCTGGATGCGGATAGATTCCATACCGTATGTGGAGACTCCTGCTACAATTGTTCATTATAGCGACGACGTGTGTGTTACTCCGATGTACATGGCTAATGAATTCGGGCCGCACTGGTTTTTTCCCGAACCGAGAATCGACATGCTGTTGTGAAATACTATTTCGAAGGCACGGAGTATGAGCGCGACAT
>JAEEGF010895584.1_pt1 | contig 16239 bp, 16 predicted proteins | sample 9134171 | NCBI WGS metagenome assembly JAEEGF01 (sample SAMN16246542, study PRJNA631951) | gut metagenome | biome: gut microbiome; feature: rumen; material: AP-attached | host: Bos | place: Iran: Karaj | collected 2018-10
GATGGAGATAATGTAATTCTCCTTTAAATGAAGCTTGCAAAAACTTTTTAAAAAAGTGCTTGATTTTTTGTGTGGCTTTCTATATAATATCTTTTGTTGACTGAACAACACGTTGATGGCCCATCGCCAAATGGTAAGGCAACGGACTCTGACTCCGTCATTTCAAGGTTCGAATCCTTGTGGGCCAGCTGAAGGAATCTCAGACGAGATTCCTTTTTTTGTTTCTATTGAGATATTCTGTATATTTAACAATCTTTTTTTATTTCCATATAAATCTGTGTCGTGTTAAAATGTATGCCATAGGGGAAGAAAGCAGGTAGATATGTATACATTTAAAAGTAGAGTGAGATTTAGTGAATGTGATTCAGATGGCAGATTGACAACAATTGGTTTAATTAATTATTTGCAGGATTGCTGTACTATGCAGGCTGAGGATTTGGATATTGGCATTTCTTATTTGAAAGAACAGGACTTGGGATGGTTTCTTACAAACTGGGATATCTGTATTAATGACATGCCGTCCATAGGTGAGGAAATATATGTTAGTACCTGGCCTTATAAATTCTCTGGATTTATAGGTTATAGAAATTTCAAGGTGGAAAATGCATCTGGAGATTTATTGGCTTACGCAGATTCCCTGTGGGTTCTCATGAATCTTGAAAAGCAGACTCCAAGCAGATTGCCTGATCTTATGAAGGAGAGATATACTACAGATCCGGCTTTGGAAACTAACGATATGAAGCGCAAATTAAAGCCTACTGGTTCAGATAACATTGCTTTGGAGTTCAAGGTGGATAAGATGTATTTGGATACTAACTTCCACATGAACAATAGTTATTATGTCCAGGGAGCTATGGAGGCGGCTGGCGTCAAAGGCTACAGAGAAATCATAGTAGAGTACAAGAAATCAGCTCAGTATCAGGACTGTGTAAAATGTGCTGTGGGTCAGATAGACGGTGGCACTCAGGTGGACATGTTAAATGATGCTGGAGATATATATGCAATAGTGCAGTTTAACAATTAGTAAATAATTCCTTATATAATATAAGGGTTATGATACATATATTTATAATAGAAAGAACGAGGACGGATAGACATGATGAAATTAGGTGAGATTCAGACATTAAAAGTAGCTAAGAAAGTAGACTTTGGAGTATATCTTGTGGAGAATGCAGGAGATGACAAGACTGTGCTTCTGCCAAAGAAGCAGGTGCCTGTAGGTGTGTCCATAGGAGATTCTATATCAGTATTTCTCTATAAAGACTCCGATGATAGATTGATTGCAACAACTACAATTCCTAAGTTGACTATGGGTAAATGTGGTGTGCTGCAGGTAAAGGAAATATCCAAGATAGGAGCGTTTCTTGACTGGGGCTTAGAGAAGGATTTGTTCCTGCCTTATAAGGAAATGTCCAGAAGAGTAAACGAGGGAGATGAGATATTGGTTCGTCTTTACATTGACAAGAGCGACAGGCTTTGTGCTAGCACCAAGCATATTTATCCACTCCTTGAGAGCAAATCTCCATATAAGGTTGGAGATGAAGTCGAAGGACGTATATATGAGTTTGGACATGACTTCGGTACCTTTGTGGCAGTAGATGATAAGTATTCTGCCATGATTCCAAAGCACGAGGATACTTCTAATTATCATTTGGGAGATATCCTGTCTATGGAAGTAACTGGTATCAAGGCAGATGGCAAGCTGGATGTATCTCTTAGAAGCAAGGCTTATATTCAGATGGATACTGATGCGGAGCATGTGATGGAGATAATAGATTCTTATGCAGGGGTGCTTCCATTTACAGAGAAGGCAACTCCTGAAATTATATTTAGAGAGACTGGTTTGTCCAAGGCAGCATTTAAAAGAGCTGTGGGTAGATTATATAAAGAACGCAGAATTACTATTAATGATGGAAAGATTCGCAAAAATTAGCTAGAATAAGTATGTTATAAATCAAATGGCTCGGGCGGTATTATAGTCTGGGTAGGAAGTGAGGAAGAAATGAAAAACGTAATCAAAACAGACAAGGCACCAGCAGCAATCGGACCATATTCTCAGGCTATTGAGGTAAATGGTATGGTATACACATCTGGAGTTATTCCAGTTGATCCAGCTACAGGAAATATTCCTGAGGGTTCAGTTGCACAGGCTGATCAGGCCTTCAAAAATATGTCAAATCTTTTGGAGGCAGCAGGCACAAGTATGGCAAATGTTGTGAAGACAACAGTGTTTATCAAGGAAATGAATGATTTTGCAGCAATCAACGAGGTGTATGCAAAATATTTTCCAGAGCCATATCCAAGCAGAAGCTGCGTTGAAGTAGCTCGTCTTCCAAAGGATGTAATGCTTGAAATTGAAGTTATTGCTACAAAGTAATAATTGGATTATTAGATAATATTTATGAAACATAAAAATAGCGTAGCAGTATGGGGGTCTGCTACGCTATAAGCCCAACTATAAGCTGTCTGTCGTGTCGAGAAACTCGACTATAGGTATTTATATGGTTAGGTCGATATTTCGACCGATGGAAGGGTTTACCAGAGTCTCCAGCGAAGGTGATGGCGCTGAATTAATAATCTCAGCCATTCCTTGACTTTGCATCTTCTGGGTATCAAGTGCTTTGTCAAGTACCGCTACGCCCACATCTTGTAAAGTCTGAGCTTGACTCATATTCATTGATAGTCTTGCGATATCCATAACCTTATCCTCCTTTGCTCTGATTACATTGTCATTATGACACGGGGATTAGGACAAAACAAGGACAATTATATTGGGAATTTTCAAGATTATTTATTTTGAATAACAGTTGACAAAATGGTGAAAATGAATTATATTGTACACAACTTAATTGTGTGCAATATTTTTCTATATAATTTTTTAGGAGGCGATATATATGTATGATGTAACTATAGTTGGAAGCGGTCCTGCTGGAATGGCAGCAGCAATTTATGCTAAGAGAGCAATGCTAGATACACTGGTAGTTGACAAGACATCTGTCAGCGGCGGCCAGATATTAAATACTTATGAAGTGGATAATTATCCTGGACTTCCAGAGGTGACAGGTATGGATTTGGGCAAGAAGTTCAAAGATCATGCTGTAAAACTTGGAGCAGAATTTACCAGAAATACAATTACTTCTATTGAGGACAAGGGTGAATACAAAATCCTTCATGGCAAGAAGGGCGATATTGAGACCAAGACAGTTATACTTGCTATGGGAGCAAGCAATCGTCGACTTGGAGTTCCAGGAGAGGACGAGTTGGTTGGAATGGGAGTATCTTATTGTGCTACCTGTGATGGTGCTTTCTACAAGGACAAGGTTACAGTTGTTGTAGGTGGCGGCGATGTAGCATTGGAGGATGCAATCTATTTGGCTAGAGGATGCAGTAAGGTATATCTGGTTCATAGAAGAGATGAGTTCAGAGGCGCCAAGGTTTTGGCTGATGAAGTGAGAAATACTGCCAACATCGAGTTGGTTTTGGATTCTGTAGTTGATAGAATCGTAGGAACCAATGGCGTAGAGTCAGTTGAAGTGTCCAATGTGAAGACTGGTGAGAAGAGAACCTTAGAGGTACAGGGTGCCTTTATTGCAGTTGGTACTCTCCCTCAGACAGACAAGATTGAAGGATTACCTGATATGGATGAGAGAGGTTACATTATCGCAGGGGAGGATGGAGTTACCAGCATCCCGGGTATATTTGTGGCAGGAGATTGCAGAACCAAGCAGTTGCGTCAGGTTGTAACTGCAGCATCCGACGGAGCTAATTGCGTTGTCTCTGCTGAGAGATGTCTGTAAAATGTTATGCTGTTAAATATAATATATGACTATGTACAAGGGCGCGGTCTCTATTGAGGCTGCCGCTCTTTTTTGCTATAATTCAATTTGAATAATTATGTAAAATTTGGAGGGAATATGTTCGGAAACGAGAAATTAAAGAAAACGGTTACAAACTTGTGCTATTTACTGGAATTAATAGCTGCTATTTTTGTGTTGGCTGGAATAATTATTTCCATAATCGGATTGATTCCATGCCTTGGGGAATATTGGAATAACAGAGCTGAGACATCAGCCTTTATTGATTTCTTGGAGCAGGTGCTTGTAGTTGTAATTGGAGTAGAATTCTTGAAAATGTTGTGTCGCCCAAATTCGGACAACATTTTAGAGACTCTTATATTCCTTGTGGCTAGACATATGATAGTGGTTACAAGCACTACACCTATGGATGATTTAATATCTACAGTGTCTATTGTGCTTTTGTGTATCATGAGAAGATATCTCAAGGTTGCTAAGGACAAGGAGACGAGACACGAGTTGGATGACAAGAGTATGAAGGAAAGTATCAAGACTATTATTGGTGGTTGAGTATAATATGAATCAGGAACTGTTGGAAGAATTGCGACAAATAACTCCTGAAGAACAGATGTATCTAAATGGTGCAGAATCTGTTGATGAGGGTATATATATGGAGCCCAAGACCAATGTGGTTGATTACAAGAAGCTCATAACCAGTGGCAAGGTTATTGATGTGCGTACTCACACCAGATTTGTACATTTTCCAGAGCATACACATAATTATGTGGAGCTGATTTATATGTGCAGTGGTTCTACGAAGCATATTATAAATGGTAATGAGATTGTCCTCGAGAAGGGTGAACTATTATTTCTCAATCAGAATGCTATTCAAGAGATAATGCCGGCGGGAGAAGATGACATTGCTGTGAATCTTATAATCTTGCCAAGCTTCTTTGATTATGCACTTACAATGTTGGGCGATGAAGATAATCTAATTCGAGAATTTATTATAGACTGCCTCAAGAGCAAGGATAATGATGTAAGTTATCTCCATTTCAAGGTGGCAGATGTGTTGCCTATTCAGAATTTGATGGAGAATCTCATCTGGACCATTCATAATAAGCAAAACAATAAGCGCAGTATCAATCAGGCTACAATGGGACTGCTTCTGCTACAGCTTATGAATTATACAGAGTTTGTGGATGTGGGCAAGGACAATGGTGGTCAGGAGCTTGTTATGTCCGTCTACAAATATGTGGAGGAGAATTACAGAGATGGTTCCTTTACAGATTTGGCGGAGCAGCTGCATTATGATCTTCACTGGCTTAGCAAGACCATCAAGCAGTTGACTGGCAAGAATTACACCGAGTTGCTGCAGGATAAGAGAATGCGACAGGCTGCATACCTGCTGAGAACTTCCAAGCTTACAGTTGCGGATATTGCAACAGCAGTTGGATATGAGAATATCAGTTATTTTCATAGATTATTTCAGAAAACCTATGGCACATCGCCTAGAAATTATAGATTAGACTATTCTACAGAATCAGAGGATATATAAATGAGAGAGATAGTGAAGGAAATACTATCGGGAGAGAACCTTAGAGCGAATTTAAGCACTTTGCGAGCGCATTTAAAAAGTAAAGAAGTGACAGATCACCATGAGTGGATTGATATGTTGCATCAGTGGGGCGCAGAGGAAAATGATTTAATAGATGCTATTGTGAAATCATTGGAAAATGCAGATCCAAAGACTAGAAAAAATGCTGCTTTGCTCCTTGGTGATTACAATGAATTGTTTGGCGCTGGTGATGATGCCGCTGGTAAAATATGGGATACATACAAGGCTGATGATACCAGATTTGTAAAGGCGTCCTATATCAAGGCTTTGTCACATTTCGACTGCAGTGCATATATAGATGAGCTGAAAGATGAGTTGAACAAGCTTCATTCCATGGAGATGGAAGTGGAGGAAGTGAAGCATGTGAGAGAACTTAGAGCAGAAATCTCCAAACTTCTGGAGAACTGTCAGGCTCCTAGGGAGGCTAAGCCTATACATCCTATTAAGAAGAAGCATGTGATAGTAGTTGAGGCTGAGGAGTACATTAACAAAAATATTGCCAAGTTCATAGCTGAGTCTCTAGGCGAGAAGACCACTCTCCTGTCTCGAGGAGTCAAGACTTCCACTGACAGAATTATGACTATTGCGAAGCTTCCATACTACAGAGAAATATGGTTTCTAATTCGATTCAAAACAGGTAAATCAAATCAGCTGGATAAGTTGGCTGAATCATTATGTGATTCGGAACTTCTACCATTGCTTAACGAGGCTTATGGCAAGGCTGATGAATATACATTTAAAATAGAAAATACAGATGACTTGCTTTCCAAGAATGCCAAGATGATAGGAATGGCTATAGAGGAGGAAAGCGGTTACAAGCTCAAGAATGTAATAACCAATCCGGATATATATATCAAGATGTACAAGAAAAAGGATGGCGGTTATGCAGTTTACGGTCGATTGCCAGGACTGGGAGCAGATAGATTTGATTATATGCATGAGAATCTGCCTACATCCATGTCGCCGGTGGTAGCGGCTCAGATGGCAGAATTGATTATGCCATACACCTCAGAAGGTACACAGATAATTGATCCTTTCTGCGGAACTGCAGCTCTGCTGCTTGCCAGAACAATGGGCAAGAAACCTAAGTATGTATATGGTATTGATAAATATGGTCAGGCCATTGATATTGCCAGACAGAATGCCGCGGCAGTAGGGGCTGATATATATTTTATAAATAGGGATTTCTTTGATTTTACATCAGATTATATGATGGACGAAATCATAACAGAATTTCCAAGAATGGAGAATCTGGATAGAAATGAAGTGGAGGAATTCTATAGAAATTTCTTTCAGAAAGCCATTGAGATAACAGCCGCGGGGGCTATGTTATTCCTGCTGACTCAGGAAGAGAACCTGATCAAGAAACAGGTGAGACTAAATGCAGGCTTGGAACTGGTTAGACAGATTCCTATGAGGGGACACGATCAGATATATATTTTGAAAAGGCGAGGGTAGATATGTTTGTTGAAGAGGAGATAGTTGAACTTCAAAAATTGCAGGATGCTTTTTGCAAGGTGGGGCATGTATATAGTGTGCTTGTGGATACCACATTACAGACTATTACTAAATTCTCCGGAGATGTGGAAGCTGAGAGATATATTGATGATTTGATGGACTTGGATGCCAAGCGTTCTTTTTTGGCTCAGTTCTCCGATATGGATGGGGAAAATGTAATTGCTTATGTCACAGCTACAAAGTATCTCATGGTGCGAGGTGTGGCTCTTCGAGATGGCAATTCCAGATTGAAAGGTGTATGGATTATCTATGCTATAGATATGGATAGACTTACGGCAGATGATATGGCACCTGGTTTTATGGAATGTATCAATGAGGCACAGCTGGATGCCACTGTAGGTTTGGTGGAAAATGTTGCTGCTCAACTATATCGAGAGAATATTGACAAGACCAGACTTCTGGATCAGTTGGAAATGAGTCAGATCAAGGAAGTACATAATGCTTCCCGGCTTCAGAAGAGCGAGGTTATGACTGAGATTCTCAAGGAGATGGAGGCAGAGGATTCGTTTGCCAAGATTGCTGAGCAGATATTAGAAAGCGCCGGCATGTATTTGGAAGTATCTGAATGTGCTTTGCTCAAGGTGGAAGCCGATGATGAGCATGTGGATATGCTGTGTGAGTGGGCTGACAGTGAAGACCATGAATGGATTAGAAAATTTGGAGTAAAAACCAAGGCGGATTTTCCATTTATGACAGGTAGACCTTATACTATTTCCGGGGATACCATGATACCTGAAAACTTCGCGGATTATTTTAAGGAAAATGCACTTGCGGCTGGTATATATCTCCCAATTAATCTTGGAGATAAGCTGGCTATGTACATAATGTTCCAGATGCGTGATGTTGCCAGAAAATGGACTGTTGATGAGTTGACATTTGCCAACGATGTGAAGAGAGTTATACAGATGACTCTCACCAAGCATGTGACCAAGAATTCTCTGGCGAGTTCATATAATGCGTTGGAGCAGATTCTAGAGCATATCGGTTGTGCAGTAACAGTATATGATTTGGATAAGCATACTGTGTTATATTCCAATGAGAATTACGAGGGCTTGCGCATAACTGAACAGGATAGAATAGAACTTATGGATGACCTGATGCATCCGGAGCGAGATTTGGAAGGCGGCCATGAGTTTTATGCTAAGCAGAGCGAGAAATGGCTTGAGATAAGCTTCGCATATATTAATTGGGTGGATGGACGCAAGGTGTGTCTGGCTACCATTTATGATTTAACCAAGACTAAGCAGTATCAGAAAGAAATTGAGAAGCGCGCAGGGGAGGATTATCTGACCGGTCTCTATAACAGATTGAGATGCGAGGAAGATTTGGAGAAGATGATTCATGCAACTGTGCGATCTGTTGATGAAAGCGCACTGCTATATATTGATTTGGATGATTTTGATCATATTAATGATGCCATCGGACATCAGAATGGAGATTTGCTTCTGAAGAGTGTGGCAGAAGCACTAAATCATATTGAGGGAGTGTCTGGTCATTGCTACAGAATTGGTGGAGACGAGTTTGTAGTTTTGGTATCAAACAGAAACTTCGGCCGTCTGGAAAATATTATAGATAGTATTAAAAATGTATTCTCTAAGCCATGGTACTTAGGTGGCAAGGACTACTACTGTACAATGAGTATGGGTGTAGTTATTATGCCAAAGGATGGAGTTACTGTAGATACTCTGGTGCAGAGAGCGGATATTGCCTTGCACTGGGCCAAGAATCAGGGTAAGAACAGAGTGGAATATTATAATAGCAATCAGGCCTCAAATACCAGTGAGAGACTGGATTTGGAGAGAGCTATGCGTTCTGCTGTGGAAGAAGGCTGCAAGGAATTCGAGGTATATTATCAGCCTCTTATGGATATTACCAATGATGGAGAGAGATGCTGTGGAGCGGAAGCTTTGCTTCGTTGGAATTCCAAGACTTTGGGTATGGTCATGCCTGATAAATTTATCCCTTTGGCAGAGTATTTAGGTTTGATAAATGATATTGGTGCCCATGTGCTTCATGAGGCTGCCAGCAGATGTAAGTATTGGAATGACTTCGGCCATCCTGAGTACAAGGTAAATGTAAACCTCTCTGTGGTACAGCTGGTTCAGACTGATATTGTGGATGTGGTTAAAAAGACTCTGGAGGATACCAATATTAAACCTTCTAATCTGACATTGGAAGTAACTGAGAGCCTGGCTGTAAATGATATGGACAAGATGCAGCAGGTGCTGGGAGAAATCAAGGCTTTGGGTGTTCATGTAGCTTTGGATGATTTCGGTACAGGTTATTCTTCTCTTAATCATATTCGCAGTATGCCAATAGATGTTATCAAGATTGATAAATGCTTCGTAGGTGATATTGGTGAGGATAGCTTTGCAGATGCATTTGTTACTTCTGTGTCTCAGTTGGCAGATGCTCTTGATTTAAATGTGGTTGTAGAAGGAGTGGAATTGGAGGAGCAGAAGGAAGTCCTTGATGAAATGAACGTGGATATGCTCCAGGGATTCTTCTTCGATAAGCCATTAAGTCAGGAAGAGTTTGAAAGTAAATATTTGATTTAGGAATAGATAATGAGAGTACTTGTATTAAGCGATAATCATAGAATTACTTCAACAATATATAAGATAATTGACAAGGTTCAGCCGGTTATGATCTTTCATCTTGGAGATAGTGAGGGAAGTGTTATTGAACTTTATGAGCGTACACATTTGCCCATACATGCAGTGGCCGGCAATTGTGATTTCGGAAGGGAATCACTACCCAAAAACCTGGTTGTCAATCTGGGTAATAGACAGATACTTCTGACTCATGGACACCTCTATGGAGTGAAGTCTGGACATGAGCGATTGGTATATGAAGCCAAGGAGAGAGGCTGCGATACTGTTATCTATGGTCATACCCATGTTCCTGAGATAGAGGAAGTGGACGGTGTTACAGTTATGAATCCGGGAAGTATAGAATGGCCCAAGCAGTTTGATATGATGCAATCCTTTGGAATAATCAACGTGGATGACAATGGGAACTGTGAATTTGCAATTAGATATTGGGATGATGGAGAAATCCTGTGGCGCCCCTATAGAGATTGAATATAGTTGTTGAATAGTGATTTTGAATATAGAAACAAGATATAGATATTAGAAATAGAAATTATTTTTGATAAAAAATAAAACTGAGAGAAGATTTTCTCTCAGTTTTTTAGTGCAGGAAATGGGACTTGAACCCACACGATATTGCTACCACTAGCACCTGAAGCTAGCGCGTCTGCCAATTCCGCCATTCCTGCGCGCAAATAGTATTGTATAGTTTCTGATGCCATAAGTCAAGAGATTCCGCACTTCATTGTGGCAATTTGATAACCGTTGGTTGAAAGTGGCATAGTGTTGCCTAGCTTGATGATGGAACCTGTTGTCGGGTCAATTATAATTACATATATATTGAAATTGCCCTTGGTATAATCTCTCAGATTCAAATCTGCTGTGAGAGATACAGGCTGGTTAGGATACCAGGATGAAGTATTGGTATCTAACGGAATTTTAATCAGCTCTTCTGTGTCCACATTTTTCAGCACAAGACTTACCTCAAAATTATGTAGAGTGTTGGCGAATCCAATGTTTTCAAATTCTACATTTAACTTGCCGGTGTTATCTCTTAATGGATCAAAGGATAAGTCAGTGGAATTAACTACATAACGATAACCCAGATGGGTTGTGACATAGTCGTAGCCTGTGATTCCGGAAAATGCATCATCTCCCCTGTAGGATACATTTTTCCACTGAGAAAGCACACTGGCATTTTCATCAGCGCTGAGATATGACACATGATATCCCTGTAATGTTGTAATTGCTGTTGCTAAATCATAGAGATTGGAATCATTTCCCACAGCACCACCAATTGGAGCCCAGGTGCTAATGGCGGCAAGACTGCTAAGAGTGGCCTGGCTGTTGTCAGAGGTGATATTGTATTGTGAAATTCCCAATCTGAAAGGCATGCTGTTGATGTTTTGCTTCTGCAATGGATTGTCGGAAGTTAAGGCAGCAGGCATGCGCTTTATATTATTTACCTTCATATACATGTTAGGATCTGTGACAGATATATAAGTGCCATATTCTAACAAGGAACCTATGTATTTGGTTAGGTCGATAATATTTTCCTCAGTATTATACCTGGAACCCTGATACAGGCCGTTGTTTCCAATGAATGCTCCCTGCACTGAATAAATCAGAGGAGCGTACTCAGAAATAATTGGGGCCAACTGCTCCATATGAAGATATACCTTGGATATGTCCATGGGCTCTGCAAGAGTGGCTGCGTTGCCATAGTCGATTCGCAGGATAATCTGCTTGCCTGAGTTGGACCATGCGGATAGAATTGCCTTCAATTCTGATGCGGCGTGAGGAGTGATGTCAATGTTGGAATAGGCATTAATATTTACATCCAACAGACATAACTGGGTGCCGGCGTCTAGAACCTGGGCTGCTTCTATGAGAGAAGTATCGAGAGTACTATCTTCCTTGATGGTGTAGTTGTATGTGTGATACCAGCCACAGTATGGATTGTTCAGTGAGTCACTGGATAGACTTAGACTGCTTGGTGCATATTCCACCTGTAATAACCTGTCTTTTATAAGATAGATTCCCAATATACTTATCGTTGTTAAAAATACAATTAGTCCCACAATGAATCTCAAAGTGGAGTGTTTTTTCTTCTGCTTAGCCATAAATATATAATAGCAAAAAAAGTGGAATATGGCTTTCATTTTTTTTACAATAACTAAGTAATAATGCTATAATATATTCTATCTGTGCAGTTGGTTGAGGGGCTGATTGCTTCGGAAATTTGGGAGATAAATAATTTGATTTAGAAAGTATGCGGGGATTGATGGATAAAAGAGGATATTTTAAGAAGATATTTAATTCTATAATTGGGATAATTATAAGTCTGGCTTTTGTTACAGGTATGATTTACTTGTTGTATCAGAATCAGGAAACTGTGATTGAACATCATTTGCAACAAAACTGGTTGGTTTCTGTAAATGGTGAGTCTTATAGAGCGGTAAATGATTTACCGTCCACTATCTATCACGGACTGAAAAAAGGCGATCGAGTTACAATCAAGAATACGTTGCCTTCATATTGCAGAGAACGTCAGACCATGATGGTTTTGGGATATTTGTCAGCCATTGATGTGCATTTGGACGGCAAGCTGATTTATAGTTACGGCGACAGAATCATGCAGGATGGCGGAATGGTAGGAAGCGGATATCATTTTGTCAACATACCGCCTCGTAGTAATGATCAGGTTATTACCATTAGATTTGTCTGTGGTGAAGATGATGCTTTCACAAACCTGTTGGAGCCTGTGATTATTCAGACTGGTTATTCTCATGTGCATTATGCTAAAGGACGATTCTATGCTACAGCTATATGTATGTTCTTGGCAGTGTTGGGAATCGTGCTTATGATTTTAAGTGCGGCTACCATTAGAATCAGTAGAATAATGCTTAGACTTATATATATTGGAACATTTAGTTTCTTAATAGGACTGTGGGCTATGTGCAATATGAAGATACTACAGATATTTGAGATGAATATGGCTGTAGTGACGACTTTGGAGTATCTGACTCTGTATCTGGCACCTATTCCATTTATGCTGTTGATTATGGAAATGTGTCGAGAGGAAAAGGGCTGGCGATATTATATTATGCGTTCAGTTGTGCTTCTACTGTCTACATTTGCTGTAGTTTCTACAGCTTTGCATTATGCCAACATTGTACATTTTCCAAAGAGTCTGCCATATTTTCACATGTTTGGTGCGCTATCACTGGTGGTTGTTGTGGCTGTTGGAATTGGAAGTAGAAGAAAGAGAAGCAATTCAGATCGTATGCTTATCATAGGTGTTATGGTGCTTGTGGTTGCAATTGGATATGATCTTGCCAGATTTAATATTCAGAAATATCTGGCTCAGGACAACGAGTTCCTCTCATATAGTGTGATTCCATATGGAGCTTTGGTATTTATAATCTTCTTGATTTTGAGTTACGCCTTCTATGCATATGACATGTTGGTATCCAAGGCGGAAAAAGATTGGCTGACATACAGAGCTTATACGGATCAGTTGTGCGGTATCAATAACAGAGCTAAGAGTACAGAGGACTTTGCTAAGCTGGATGCATCTGGAGGCAACATTGTATATGAGCTGATAAATATTGATTTAAATGGTTTAAAACATGTAAATGATACCCAAGGCCATGAGCAGGGAGATGTGTTGCTCAAGGAATTTGCTGGTATTTTGAAGACTGCCTTTGAGGGCGTTGGAGAAGTATATAGAATGGGTGGAGATGAATTTCTTGTTATTGTATATGAGAATAATTTCAAGAATGTCAGTCGCGCTCTTGAGACAATGGAGAACATGGAGAAGAAGAAATCAGTGGAATATCCATTTGTTATTGAAGCGTCATACGGAATTGCAAGAAGCAATGAAGAGGGTCTGGATATGGCAAGCAAGGTATATGCTGAAGCTGATTCCAGAATGTATGAAATGAAAATGGCCATTAAGCGCCGTAGAAGATTAAGATAATGCATCAGTAATTTGATGCATTATCATTTAACCAAGTTGTAATTTGTTCTAGACCTTCGTCTGAGAAATCGAAGAGTTGGTAAGTCATCTGACTTGCGTCGGTTTTATCATAAGCGAAAGGTCCAGGCCAGATTGCAACTTTTAATTTTGTAATAGCATCATCACCTTCTCCGGTTACATCTTTGACAATGCGGTAACGCATGTTGCCCAAGCTTCCGGTGAAAGCAGATTTCTTATAAAATTCTAATGACAATATGTCCTTCTTTACTAGCATAGTAATCCCTCGCATTTCTTTGAAATAATAAAACCATTTTCGCACAAAATAGGAAAATAATAAATACACTTATGCTATAATGAATCAGTGGGCGGCCAAAAGATCTTATAAATAATTTGCTAGAGTGAAGAACTTGGTTACTCATAGAATATTTTAGAGATTTACGAGGTGATAAAATGCCACAATCGAAACCAATGCCGGGAGAATTATACCGACATTTCAAAAACAAGATGTATCAGATAGTTGCAGTGGCAACCCATTCTGAGACAAGAGAGCCTTATGTAGTATATCAGGCGCTGTATGATGACTTCAGAACATATATCAGACCTTATGATATGTTTATCAGTGAGGTGGATCATGTGAAATATCCTGAGGTTCAGCAGAAATATAGATTTGAGCTGGTGGGAACGCATGCTGTCACAGAACGGGAGTTGGCTAACCAGAAGATAGATATAACTGAAAAAGAAATATATAATGCTTTGACAGGAGAAGAGATAAATGAGTGCGTAGAAGAAGCAGATAATTCTTCCGCAGGAAATGGATATATAGTAGAAGCAGTAAATATTCCAGAAGATAGTTCTGCTGAAGAAGAACTGCTTGGTGTTAATCCTAAATTCTTGAAATTTCTGGATGCAGATAGCTTTGAGGCTAAATGCGATATTTTCGATTCCATGATTGATGAATTAGATGATCATCTCATAAATCAGATGGCTGCATCCATTGATGAGATTATAGATGATGGTCCTCTTAATGGAAGGATTGAGAGCTTGCGCAGAAGTATCAAGACCAAAGCAAAATATGAATTGCACCGTAGATAACTATTGGTGCAATGCCATATTTACATTGTGATAAGCTTTGTTGTAGGTAACTTCTTCTCCGAACCATTCTGGTGGTGTGAAGCTGTTGGCATCCTCTTCGGACTCGAATTCAACTTCGGCCATAATCAATGGTTCCATATATCCGTGAAACACATCCAACTCGATAGTGTGGGAATCCAGAGGTATCATATATCTGGTTTTGGAAATGATATGTCCATCAGCCTTTTCTAAGAGATGGTTGTAGGCTGACTCAGTGAGAGGCATCTCCTCTTCCTGGCGAACCAGCATACCCTTGGATTTGTAGGTGAGGATATATTTGTCATTGGATTTACGGATTCTAACAACAGGCTCCTCGCATAGATAGGCTTGCTCTATTTCCTTGGAAGGATATTGGCCTAGATTTTGAGGAAGCTCTTTTATGAGATATTTGCGTTCTATTTCCATGGATGTCTCCTTAAAGCGTTTTTTGTGTGAATATTTCATGTGAAACTCTATATTGAGATTCTTCACATGGTTTGAGTATAAAATATTAATTATTATTTAACAAGTTGAGAAAATGGAGGAATGGTATGAGTAAAATCGGTATATGTACGGCTGATGGCTGTGAAGAAATTGAAGGCTTGACTGTAGTAGATTTGCTCCGCAGAGCAAAATTAAATATTGATATGATTTCTATTACAGGCAAGGATGAGGTTTGCGGATCCCACAATATTACATTCAAATGCGATGCCAGAATAGAGGATGTAAACTGGGATGATTATGATGGAATAGTTCTACCGGGAGGAATTCCAGGAACACCGAACTTGGAAGCTAATAGTATGGTGACAGATACTGTGAAGAAGTTTGCTGGTGAAGGCAAGCTTGTGGCTGCTATTTGTGCAGCTCCAAGTATATTTGGACATTTGGGAATCTTAAATGGCAAGAATGCTACATCTTATCCGGGCTTTGAGGAGGAGATGCAGGATTGTAATTATCTGACTGATGCGGTAGTTACAGATGGCAATATTATTACAAGCCGAGGTATGGGAACAGCAATTGATTTCGGTTTGGCAATAATTGAATATATGTCTGACAAGGCATCTGCAGATGTTATGGCTGAGAAGATTGTATACAGAAAGTGATATCTGCCTAGAAACCCTTGATTTGTGGTGGTTTCACGGGGCAAATTACCTTGATATTTGAAAATCTGTGTGATATAATCTCATAATGACTGCACTAGAATAAGGAGGAAATATAATCATAATGAGTGTTAAAGTTGAAACATTAGAGAATAATATGGCTAAATTGACTGTTGAAGTGCCAGCAGCTGAATTAGATAAGGCATTAGATACAGCGTATAATAGACAGAAGAAGAGTATTTCATTACCAGGATTCCGTAAGGGTAAAGTACCTAGAGCAATGGTAGAGAAGATGTACGGAGCAGAAGTATTCTACGAGGATGCTGCTAACATTTTGTTACAGCAGACATATCCAGAAGCTTACGACGAGAGTGGACTTGATATCGTATCACAGCCTACAATCGATGTAGTACAGCTTGAGAAGGGCAAGGACTTCATCTATACAGCAGAAGTTGCGCTTAAGCCAGAAGTTAAGCTTGGTAAGTACAAGGGCGTATCTGTAACAAAGGCAGACACAAAGGTTACA